>Ga0209382_10008579_pt1 | contig 12883 bp, 6 predicted proteins | sample SoiMetdeltSBSDD5_FD_187599 | JGI IMG/M metagenome (GOLD analysis project Ga0209382, IMG submission 187599) | Bulk soil microbial communities from a Populus tree surrounding site in Tennessee, USA - Soil MetaG P. deltoides SBSDD5 (SPAdes) (version 2) | ecosystem: Environmental > Terrestrial >... | reverse complement strand
TGCCTGGGAGCGCCTGGACGAGACGATATGCCCCGCGTTCTCCGATCAGCACCTGGCTCTCCTCCAAGGTCCGGACGCTCTCCTCCAGGAAGAACGGATTGCCGGCCGTGCGCTCGATCAGCAGGCGTTGCAGCGGGGTCAGACTGGGATCATCGCCTAGTAAGGCCTGGAGCAATCCCTCGGCACTGACCGGCGGCAGCGGATCGAGGCGCAGTTGTGTATAGAACGTTTTACTTCCCCAGCTGTGCTGGTACTCCGGGCGATAATTGATGAGGAGGAGCAGGGGGGCGGTGGGCAGACTTTCCACGAGACTGTCGAGCAGCGCTTGGGTCTCGGCATCGATCCAATGGAGGTCTTCACACACGAGCAGCAGCGGCTGCACCTGACTCTCGCGCAGCAGCACCTGCTTGAGGGCCTCCAGGGTCCGCTGACGCCGCCGGGAGGGGTCCGCCGTGGCCAACGGGCTGTCCGCCGGTAAAGCGTCCAGGAGCGCGAGCAGGGCCGGGAGGGCGGGCTGGAGGGCGTCACCCAGCGTCAGCACCTGCCCAGACACCTTGGCCCGGATGGTCCGGGGATCGTCCCGCTCCTCCACCTGGGCATAGCGCTTGAGCAGCTCGATGACCGGAAAGTACGGTGTGGCTTTGCCATATGATGCCGATGCAGTCTCGAGCACGCGCCAGCCCTGGGTCCGATGGGAGTGGACGATCTCGTAGACCAGGCGCGATTTGCCGACGCCCGCTTCGCCCACGAGGGCGACGACCTGGCCCTGCCCAGCCCGGGCCTGGGTCAGGGCCCGCTGGACAAAATCCAGTTCGCTCTGTCGCCCCACAAAGGGCGTGAGCCCGCGCGCCGCCGCGGCCTGGAGGCGGTGCCGGAGGGCACTCGCCCCCATCACGTCAAACACCTCCACTGGCGCTGTGAGCCCCTTGACGGGAACGGGCCCCAGGGCGGTGACACGGATCAAGCCTTCGACCAGCCGCAGGGTCGTCGCAGTGAGGCGGATCGTCCCTGGGGGCGCGAGCTGTTCCATGCGGGCCGCCAGGTGGGTCGTCTCCCCAATGGCGGAGTAGTCCATATGCAGGTCGTTGCTAATCGCCCGGACGACGACCTCTCCCGAGTTGAGACCCACGCGGATCTGCACCTCGACGCCATGCGTGCGGCGGACCTCGACACTGTAGCGGCGAATGGCGTCTTGCATGGCGAGGGCGGCATAGCAGGCCCGCACGGCGTGGTCTTCATGCGCCAGCGGCGCCCCGAAGAGCGCCATAATGCCGTCCCCCATGACCTGGTTCACGGTCCCTTCGTAGCGGTGCACAGCCTGCATCATCTGTTCCAGCACGGGATCGAGGAGCTGGCGGGCTTCTTCGGGGTCGCGGTCTGCGAGCAATTCCATCGAGCCTTTGAGATCGGCAAACAGCACCGTGACGTGCTTCCGTTCGCCTGCGAGCGCACTGCGGAAGGTGAGGATTTTCTCCGCGAGATACGGTGGAGTGTAAGCGAGAGGCGCCTGTCGAGGGGTCTCTACGGGCGCGGCGGAGGCGGTGGAAGCGGGGCCAGCGTTGCCCGTCCAGACCAGCACTTCCCCGTCCTCATCAGCGGCGAGCCGCTGGCCCTTGAGCAGTTCGACCTTCAGATCCTCCAGCGCCTCGTCATCGAGCTGGAACTGCCGCTTGAGCGTGCGATACGTGACACGACCCCGCTGGCGCAGCAGCGCGATCGCCTGATCCACCACTGCGACAAAGTCCACCCCGTCTCCTCCTTCCCTAGCACTGGGCCTGTGTGTCCATGCGCTCCATCATAGCATAGAAGACGGGGAAAATGTGGACGGAAGGGCAGGTGGGGAGGCACGTGCGACATGTCTTGTGCGACGGTGTTGGGCGAAACGTCACGCACCAAAGCCAGAAGGCGTGTTCCACGATATGCGTCGTTCTGCCTGCGCCAGTGCCGCGTCCGTCTGGGGCAGTCAGCACGTCCTGTCACAGATGACGTGCACCCCCACGGTCCGCGGCCCGCGCGGCTGGACCGTCGCGTGCCCCACACGCCAGGGCCCGCGCGGGCGCCCCGCGCCGCCAAGCGCCCCTGACAGGCGCCCGCGTCTCGTGCCAGGGCTTCCCCTCGCAGGGGACTTCGGCGTCAGGGGATGGCTCCTCCACCGGTGGGAGGCCCCCCGCGGTCTCCGCACGCTGCAGTACGCAGCGGTTGCCACCCCGCTTACACCTTCACGCGGACATCTTCATAGGGGGCCGAGTAGATATAGTCGGGAATCAGGCCCAAGCCGGAGACCGCCACCCGGGGGCCGGTGACACACAGGAAACCGAGCTGCCAGATCGGCATGAAGTACGCGTCGTCATACACCTTTTGTTGAATTTTGTGCAGCAACGCCTCCCGCGTCGGGCGGCTGCGTGCGCGCGACTGCTGCTCGAACCACTGATCGATCTCAGGGTCCTTGAGAAACGACTGCACCCCCTGGCTATACATAAACGCTTCCACCCGCGTGGCCGCGTTCCCCGGCGCACCGCTGCCCATAAAGGTCAGGTTTTTCACCTTCTTTTCGCGCTGGGCACCCTGGATGGCCGCCCGTTCGAGTGGCTGCACCTTGGCTCGAATCCCCACGGCCCCCAGATCGTTCACCACCGACTCAATGACGCTCGCATAGACGGCATCACAGGAATATTCCCCAGCATCAAACCCCTTGGCATATCCTGCGTCTTTGAGCAAGGCTTTGGCCTTCATAGGATCGTACGCATACGGCTCGAAGGGCAGGGCAAAGTCATACGTCGCGGGGATAATCCCCCCCACCAGCTTCGAATAGCCCAGGGTCTCCGATTCGTTGATGGCCTGGCGATTGATAGCGTGATTGGCCGCCAGCCGCACCCGCTGGTCATGCCAGGGAGACTTAGGATCATACATATCGACGAAGCAACCCCACTGGATGCCGGCCAGCGTGGGTTCCAACTTCAGGCTCGAATCGCGCTGGACTTCTTCCCCGAGGGTACTATAGATGGCATAGGTCACGTCGGCTTCCTGTTGTTTGAGCATGGCCAGGCGCGTGGCGGGTTCCGGCACACTCTTGAACACCAGCCGCTTCACCGCGGGCGTCTTGCGCCAATAGTCGGTGTAGGCTTCTAGCACCAGTTCGATGCCCGGGGTGTAACTCACGAAGCGATAGGGTCCCAGGCCTACGGGCTGATTTTTAAAGGCGTCGTTGCCGATCTTCTCCGTGTACTTCTTCGGGACAATCCAGCCCGCAGCCGTCGCCGGGGTGGCGTAGAAGGTCAAAAAATCCGGCCAGGGGTCATGCAGCACAAAGCGGATATGGTGCGGATGGACGATCTCGATGGCCTTGACCTGCTTCTTCAGTTCCGCGGCACCCGCCCCTTTGTAGCGTTCAAAGCTGAACTGCACGTCCTCGGCTGTAAAGGGGTCGCCATTGTGGAACGTCACCCCTTGCCGCAGCTCAAAATCGTAGGTCAACCCATCCGCACTTTCGTGCCATCGGGTCGCGAGGCAGGGCGCCATGTGCCCGTCCGGCATGGGTTTCACCAGCGCATCATGGAGGGCCCGCAGGCAGATATACGGCGTGATCAGCGCCCCGGTCTCCGCCGGATCAAACCACGTCGGCGCCAGGGTGATGTGCATCGCCCAGGTCATCTGCCCTGTCGGGACATCTTTCTGCGCCAGGGCGCGGTGCCGGGAGGGCCACCCGTGCCACGTCGCCCATCCGGCGACACCACTCAGGGTACACTGCAGAAAACGCCGGCGAGATGAAAACCGAGGTCCCTGGAGACTGGATGTCATGCCTCTTCCTCCTTCCGCATGTGCCGAGAGTGGCACTGGAACAGCGTGTCTGCCAACGAGAAGTCGAATCGGTGTCAGATTTGGGCGTTTTGCATCACACCTCGAGTGAGCAGGCTACCCTCCCAGTTCCTCCAGCAGCGCCTTCGCCTCCTGCAGGTCCGCCGTGTCAAAGCCCTCGGTGAACCAGCCGTAGACGGGCGCCAGCAACGCCCGCGCTTCGGCCTGCTTGCCTTGCTGCTGCCACAGGCGAGCCAGGCTCATGGCCGCCCGGAGCTCCCAGGACCTGGCCTGCTGGCGGCGGGCAATGGCCAGAGCCTGCTGGAAGCAGGTCTCTGCCAGGGGGTGCCGGTCCGCCGCCTGCGCGAGCACCAACGCGCCTTGCACACGATGCACCTCGGCCTCATAGAACCGCTCCTGGGTGCGGTCCATGACCGTGCGGGCCTCGGCCAAGAGGCGGAGCCCTGTCTCAGGCTGGCTCACCGCCCCAGAGGCCTCGGCCAAGAGGGTCAGAAAATAGGGGACCCACATCGCGGCATCGGTGGCGCGGTAGAGGGCCAGCCCCTCGTGCATCGCGGGAATCTGCTCGGCGAGCTGGTGCCGGGTCATCTGCGCCCAGCCTTGGCAGATCAGGCCCGCCCCGAGCCAAAAGGGGAAGCCCTGCTCGCGGCTGACGCGCATGGCGGCGTCCGCATGCCGGTGCGCCCCCTTCCGGTCCCGCCGGTACTGATGGAACATCGCCAAATGGGCGAAGGCATAGGCGAGGGTATGGGGATGCGCCAGATCCTCTGCGAGCCTGCACGCCTCGTGGCTCCGTCGCAGGGCCTGGTCGGGATAGCCCAGGATCCATAGGGCCCAGGCATCATTGACCAGGGCCGCCACCCCCGGGTCCTGGCCATAGGAGAAGGCGAGCGTGCGGTGCTGCTGAGGGTCATAGAGCGCAACGCTCTGCATAAAATGCTCGCGGGCCTGGGCCACCCTCCCCCATCCAGAACAACGGCACGCCCAGTGCTCGGTGGGCCACAACGAGGTGGGCCGCGTCCTCCTGGCGCTGGGCGAGGCGCAGAAACTGCTCGGCCTGGTCACGCGCTTGCCGGTGCTTGCCGCTGACAAAATAGAATGCACACAGGCCATACAACACCGGGAAACGCTGCGGGGACTCCCCGAGGCGCTGGCAGATCTCCCACGCCCGGGCGAACGTGTGTTCCGCCTCGGGCGAGGCATAGCCCTTCGTGGCGGTTAAGGCCGGTCCGAGGGCCACGCGTAGGTCCAACTCGTGCTGGAGGCGGTCAGTGGTGTCGGGCAGCGTCGCCAGGACCGCCAGCCCGTTGGTCAGGTGCGCGATGGCTTCGAGATTGGCGGAGCGCTGCAACGCTCGCTGCCCAGCCTGCTGCCACCAGGGCAACGCCTGGGCCATCAGGGCAGCCTCTGTATAATGATGGGCCAGCACTTCCGGCTGGGTCTCGCGGACCTCGGGAAAGCGCGCCTCCAACGCCTGGGCAATGCGCTGATGATGCTGCTGGCGGGTGCTCTGGAGCAGCGACTGATAGGCCGTGTCCTGGATCAGGGCATGCTTGAAGACGTACGTGGCCTGTGGCGGCACCCCCCGCTGGTACAGGAACTCCGCTGCCACCAACTGGTGCAGGCCCCGTTGCACGGTTACCTCGTCCCAGGGCGAGACGGCCTGCAACAGGACAGAGGAAAACTCGTGCCCCAATGTTGCCCCGAGTTGCGCCAGGCTCTTCACCGCCCCCAGGCGATCGAGCCGGGCCATCAACGAGTCGTGCAGCGTGGCGGGAATGGCCAGCGCGGGCAGCGGCCCGGTCAGCGCATAGCCCTCCTCCCGCTCCTGGAGGAGCCCGGACTCCAGCACCATCTTGGTCAACTCCTCCACAAACAGCGGCACCCCATCGGTTTTGGCCACGATCTGCGCGACGACCTCGGGAGGCAGCGCCTTGCCGTGTGCGACCCGACCGGTCAGCTCGGCGGCCTGGCGCCGCGGCAAGCGTGACAGCGTCAGCTGGGTGCAGTGCGCGCGCCCCGTCCACGGCGGGCGGAAGTCCGGACGACAGGTGAGCAGCGTCAGCATGCGGGCCGTCGGGCCTTGATCGACCAGGAGGCTGAGGAATTCCAAGGTGGTCGGATCGACCCAGTGCAGGTCTTCCATGACCAAGAGCACCGGCTGCTGCGCGGCAATGCGCAGCAGGATGGTCAGGAGGGCCTGCAGGGTTTGCTGCTTCTGCTGCTCAGGAGAGACGGGCAACGGCGCATAGTCAGAAGGCAGTGGGAGGGAGAGGAGCGTGGCAAAGAGGGGCATGACTTCTGCCAGCGGCAGCCCATACTGCACCAGGTGCCCCTCCAGTTTGCCGAGCTTCTGCTGCGCGGACTCCTCGCGGGTGAAGCGCAGCACGACCCGCTCCAGCACCTCGATCCACGGATACAAGGCGGTGTGCTGGTGATAGGGCGAACACTGGCACGGCGTCAGCCACGCCTGGGGCTCGGTGGCCACATGTTCTTGCAGCACCTGTACCAGACGCGATTTCCCGATACCCGCTTCGCCACTGAGCAGTACCACCTGCCCGAGGCCCTCCTTGACCTGTGCCCAGCGCTCCTGGAGCAGCCCGATGTCCTGCTCCCGGCCCACGAGTGCGGTCAGCCCGGTGCGGCTGGCCGCTTCCAGACGACTGCGGGCCGTCGTCTCCGACAGCACCTGATAGATTGCCAGCTGCTGCACCCGGCCTTGCAGGGGCAAGGGGTCTAACGCCTGGCAGGCAAAGAAGCCGCCGAGGAGCTGCCAGGTCGCGGCACTAATCACCAGGGTATTGGGCCGGGCAAGCGCTTGCAGGCGGGCCGCCAGGTTGGGGGTCTCGCCCAGCGCCAGGTGTTCCTGCCGGGCACCTTCTCCCATGGCACCCACGACCACCAGCCCGGTGTGGATCCCCAGGCGGACGGCTAGGTGCACCCCCCGCTCCCGCTCCAGGCGGGTATTGAGTTTTCCCACCGCCTCCACCATCCCCAGCCCGGCCCGCACTGCCCGCTGGGCGTCATCTTCGTGCGCCAGCGGGTACCCAAAGTAGACGAGCACGCCATCGCCAAGGTATTGGGCAATATGGCCCTCAAAGCCGGTAATCACCTTGGTGCAGGCCGCCTGGTAGGTGCGCACTACCTCGCGCAGCTCCTCCGGGTCGAGCTGACCGGCGAGTGCGGTCGACCCCACTAGGTCGCAGAACAGCACCGTGAGCTGGCGGCGTTCGGCGTCCGGCCCATCCTGCGGCGCCGCGCTGGGCGGGGGCAGCGCGAACGAGCCGGGCGCAGCAGCAGAGAGGCCCGCGGCAGGGTCTGGGTGGGGCGCCTCGGCCGGCCTCGGCGGGTCAGGCGCAGGAGCGGGCCGCGCGTCCCTTGCCGGCGGCTCGTAGACGTCCACCGGGACCATGAAGCGGTACCCGCGGCGGCGCACCGTCTCGATGTAGCGCGGGCTCTGGCTGGTCTCGCCTAAGACTTTCCGCGCCTGCGCCACCGCGGTGGTCAGCCGCTCGACCGGCGCAAACTGGTTGGGATAGAGGTGCGCCAGCAGCGCCTCCGTGGTCACGGTCTGGCCCGCATGCTGGACGAGGTAGGCTAAGAGATCGAACACGCGCGGCTCGACCGGCACCAGCCGCCCCGCGTGGCGCAATTCATAGTGGGCGGGGTCGAGGCTATAGTCACCAAAGACGTACGGCATGCCTGCTCTCCTGCGGGCGCTCCCCCGCGCGTGGCCGGGGTCCCCGCCTGGCCTGGCTGCCCGTCCCTCTGTCCTGCTCCCTCCCGGCGCGGGCGCAGCAATCTGCAGGATATCTGCAGGGTATCTGCAGCCTATCTACAGGCCGTTCTCCCGCACACCTCGTATAGTTCTCCCTGTCAGCACGTCCTCCCCAGGGGCGGGCCGAGACCCGCAAGCGGTCTGCGGCGCACCGAGCACAGAGGAGGTGGCACCATGGGTACCCCAGGCTCAGCACAGACTCCTCCCGGGGTGGGCCGTGGTCCCCGCTGCGGCCTCGGACGGGGTGGGTGTAACGTATCGTACTCCCCGCCACGCTGGAAAGCAATCCCGTGTCGCGGACGAGGCACACGGCCTCGCCTTGGCCCCGGCCGTCGGCGGCGTGCGACATGGGCCGGTGGTCGGGATGTCTCGGCCCAGACGCGATGAACCTTGAAGAGGTGTCACACACCAAGGAGCGTCAACATGCCTGGCTCCCCAACGACGGACACGCGTCCACAGACCCCCCAGAGCTCCAGTCACGCGGGGATCGTTAATGCCCTCGCGCGAGTGGACGCCTGGAGCCCCCAGGGCTGCGCCGGGATCGTGCAGCCCCTGACACCTCCCTCCACCATGGAGAAATATAGGAGCACGCACACCACACAGACGATCCGGCGCTGGATGCCCTGCAGCCGGATCCTGGGCACAACAAGCTGGGTGGCGGCCTGCGCAGGCTTGCTGGTGTAGAGTATAACGTCCGCGTATGCCTTGCCGGGGGCGAACGGGCTCACCATAAATGGGATAAACCTGAATGGGCCATAAGGGGCATTGCAACAGAAACCTACGGTTCTGAATAACTCTTTTTCGAACAATGCCTTATATGGCTACATCTGCGAGAGCAAGCTAAATGTCCGTGCCTCTGGCAGCTCCCTCAGAGGCCATGCTGAGCCACAAACCGCCTAGAAAATCCATAGAGGACATCACAAGAAGACTCATGGGCCAGCAGCAGCGTTCCTGGCAGGGCGCAACCGTACCTTCCTGTACGAATGCGCCCGCTGGTCCATCGTGCACGGCTTCAACTGGCTGACGCGATGGTCGGGGCCGACGTCAGGGGCAGTAACCCCGCTGAGGTTCAATTGAAAAAACGAGACGGAGGGAAATCATGGGAGACCTGAAAGTTACCACACTCACAGGCACGAATCGCCAGCTCCAAGAATCCCAGATGGAAGCATTCAAGAAAAGCCTGAGGGGCCATGTGCTGTCTCCTGGAGATGATGGCTACGATGAGACCCGGAAGGTCTGGAACGGCCATATCGATAGAAGGCCCGGCCTGATCGTCTGCTGTGTTGGGGTCTCTGATGTCATCAACGCCGTCCATTTCGCCCGCGACCACAACCTGTTGGTGTCGGTGCGTGGCGGAGGCCATAATGTGGCTGGCAGCTCCGTGTGTGACGGTGGCCTCATGATCGACCTGTCTCCCATGAAGAGCATTCGGGTCGATCCCGTGACGCGCACGGCTCGCGCCGAACCCGGCGTCAGGGGGGGCGAGTTGGATCACGAGACCCAAGCGTTTGGCCTGGCGACCCCGACGGGCATCGTCTCCGATACCGGCATCGCGGGCCTCACCCTCGGCGGTGGTTTCGGCTGGCTCTCACGCACGTACGGTCTCGCCTCTGATAATCTCCTCTCGGTCGATATCGTCACGGCCGACGGTCGGCTCTTGAGGACCAGTGCGACGGAGCACGAAGAACTCTTCTGGGGCATCCGCGGTGGTGGTGGGAACTTTGGTATCGTCACCTCCTTCGAGTACCAGCTCCATCCCGTCGGACCGACGGTGCTCGCGGGTATGGTCACCCATCCCTTCGACCAGGCGCAAGAGGTCCTCCGATTCTATCGGGACTTTTCCAGCACTATCCCCGACGAGTTGACGGCCTCCGCGGGTCTCCTGACCTCGCCCGAGGGCCACCGGAGGGTGGCCCTCGTCGTGTGCTACAACGGCCCCCTCATGGAGGGCGAGCGGGTCATTGAGCCGCTCCGGAAATTTGGCCCACCCCTGGAGGACCACATCGGCGCCATGCCTTATCGACAGCTCCAGACCATGTTTGACGCCATGGTTGCACCCGGGCAACAGTACTACGAGAAAGCGCCCTTTATGAAGGACATCAGCGACGAAGCCATTGACATCCTCGTCGCCAACTTTGCGAACGTCACCTCGCCCCTCTCCTTTGTGTTGTTTGAGCAGATGGGTGGCGCCACCAGCCGTCGTGCCAAGGATGCAAACGCCTTCCGCCATCGTGAGGCGCAGTACCAGTTGGTCATCATGTCCGCCTGGCGTGACGCTGGGGGGTCGGAGAGACATATCCGGTGGGTACGCGAGACGGCGGAGGCGATGGAACCCTTCATCATGGGGGGTGGCTATATCAATGTCCTGGGCCGCGAGGCCGAGGAGGGTGTGGACCGGATCAGGGCCGCCTTCGGAGAGCACTATGCACGGCTGGTCGCCCTGAAGAACACGTACGACCCCACGAACCTGCTCCGCCACAACCAGAACATTAGGCCCACGGTGGACGGATAGGCAAAACGAACGCCATGTTCGCCCCGCCCGCCCCGCCACCCGTCTCCGCTGGCGGCCGCTGCGCGCTCGCGGCGATGGCGGCTCCAGCACGCAGCGGTGGCCTGCCGCAGCGGCTCGCAGTGAGGCGTGGCGCGGCCTAGCGCGGTCTGGACAGGCGGAGGAGGATGGGGGACGCTGAAGCCCCAAGAGTTCTCCGGTGCGAGGGCCTCGGGACGGCAGGTTCGGGAAAGCCGAGGGGATGATGGAAAGCGGTACATAAAGCTATGCCCGTGAGGAGCATGGGGACAGGAACGAAAGCTGTTCACGGGCGATATGGCCCGAGCGGACACATGAGGTCTTATCGCACGTTCCCTCCCGTAGGGCCATCTTGAATCTGGCATCACTCACGAAGGCATGGGAGCAGCTCTTGCATTATACATCAATGACTTGGCCTAACTCAGACCTGGAGCTGACTGCCTCCAGCGTCCGCTCGTGCCTCGCTCCCCCTTCCGGCCGCAGCTCAGGCACGGCGTTCGGCTGCAACCAGGTGAGTGATGGGATGGACTCGACCGTGAGCGGCAACGGCCGGGTCGGCCTCATGCAGTCTGAAAGGGGGACGCCATGCCGACTACCAGCGCCCTCGTGATTGGCGGCAGCTTGGCGGGTATGTGTGCCGCCCGTGTGCTCAGCGACTTCGTCGACAGGGTCACCATCATCGAGCGCGATACGTATCCCGCGGCCTACGACTTTCGACCGGGTGTCCCGCAAGCCCGTCATGTCCATAATCTGCTGGCGCGCGGCCTGCGCGAATTCGAGAGCTTCTTCCCCGGCTTCGAGCGCCGGATGTGCGAGCGCGGTGCTGTCGCGGCAGAGACCGGGTGGGATGTGGCGACCCTGTGGTCACAGGGGTGGAGTCCGCGCCGCCACACGGGCCTCTGGCAACTCTATGCCAGCCGGCCACTCATCGAATCCACCGTGCGCGAGCTGTGCCGGGCTCTGCCCAATGTGACCGTGCTGGAGCGCACGGAGGTGACCGCGCTGCGGGCCGCGGGAGCGACGCAGCGCTACTGCACCGGTGTGGACGTGCTTGCGCGTGACGACGGGACAACCCGCACGCTCGAGGCCGACCTGGTGGTCGATGCGAGCGGTGCGCATTCACGCGCCGCGGAGTGGTTACGGCAGTTGGACCTGGAGGTGCCTGAGGACGAAGTGATCGACGGCTACAGTGGCTACAGCTCTCGGTGGTTCGCGCTGGGCACCCCGCACGCGTGGCCGTCCGAATGGTGGTGGAAAGTGCTGTTTCTCCGGCTTGCCACGCCCGAGTGGCCGTACTTCATCGCCTTCTTCCCCATCGAGCACCACCGCTGGTTGCTCAGCTATATCGGCGTGAACAAGGCCTATCCTCCGACGCACGAGGACGAGTTCACCGCAGCGCTGGCGCGGCTCGCGTCGCCGGTGGTCCACGAGATGGTGCGGCGGATGGTACCGATCTCACCCGTGTACCCCAGCCGCGCGACGCGGAACCGATGGCGCCATTATGAGCGGTGGCGGACACCCCTCGGCAGGTTCGTCGCGATGGCCGACGCCGCCTGCTCATACAACCCGCGGTTTGGGCAGGGTATGAGCGCCGCCGCGGTATCCGCGCGGCTCCTCAAGGACTGCCTGGCCTCCTACGGCGTCGCTGACCCGCGCCTCCCAGGCAGGTTCTTCTCCGCGCAGGCGCATTTCCAGCGGACGCCGTGGCTGTTTGCGGCAGCCGACGACTTGCGGCTTCCGGCCACCGTGGGCACCCGGTCCGTCTCAGTGCGGCTGTTCAACTGGTATCGGTTGCAAGTCGCCGCGTGCGCCAACCAGCGGGTGGGCGCGCGTCTGAGCGAAGTGACGCAGTTGGTGCGACCGCTGTCCGCGCTCTTCGCGCCGCAGATCGTTGCGCGCGTCGTCGTCGCGACGATTCGGCAGCAGATGCAGCAAGGCGGGCGGCACGTCGCATCGGATGGCATGCGTCTCATGCCACCGGGCGCGCAAGAATAATGTTGACGCGAATCATCGAGAGCACTTTGGAGTGCTATTGGGGCCGGGCTCTTGTTGGATTCCAGGGTCGTGGATGTGCCGATGGCGTACAACCCGACTTTTGTCATGCTCTCCTCCTTGAAGCCCTTATTTTTCAATAGCCTTAAAAATGAGTTGTGCTTCTCGGACAACGCGGGAGCATAAGACCCCGGAATCCAATAAGAGCGTCGGAGGATTGTCGCTTAGAAGGAAAAAGAATCCCGTTATAAAAGATCAGATCTTACTCCCATATATTCGCAAAACATCAGAGATAGTCGAAAGACTACTTCATGATACATGCGAAGTATGTGAAAGCAAAGAGAACGTGCAAATGCACCACGTTCGCCACTTAAGAGACCTGAACAAACAGGGCAAGAGGGAGATGCCGCTGTGGATGAAAATCATGATATCACGCAAACGCAAGAGCATCCCGCTCTGCAAAAGATGTCATGACGACGTACACCACAATCGGCCAAAGTTTAGGAGAGAAGGAAACCGGAGAGCCGGATGAAGCGACAAGCTTCATGTCCGGTTCGGAGGGGGGCCAGGGGAAAAGGCCAGCAATGGACCTCGCCCGTGGCCTACCCAGCTGCCCCAGGGCCTCCAAGCCTTGCAGCAGGTAGCCCAGCAGGTGGGCTGGGACCGGACCGGCGCGTCCCTCAACCTGGCGGGCGGTTTGGATGCCGCGCACCATCGGCAGGGCCTTGTCCCTGCCGGCAGGATGCCCAACCTCCACGAGCCTCCGCGCC
>Ga0209382_10008577_pt1 | contig 12884 bp, 7 predicted proteins | sample SoiMetdeltSBSDD5_FD_187599 | JGI IMG/M metagenome (GOLD analysis project Ga0209382, IMG submission 187599) | Bulk soil microbial communities from a Populus tree surrounding site in Tennessee, USA - Soil MetaG P. deltoides SBSDD5 (SPAdes) (version 2) | ecosystem: Environmental > Terrestrial >... | reverse complement strand
TGTAAACCAAACCGTTCGTCACCACGATTGCGTTGACTTCACCATCGGCAATCCAGAAGTCGTCACGAGGGATGATGGATAGCTGGCACACTCCCGGTGAGTGCAACATCAAGAAGACCACCGAAGATAGAAAGAACTTCATGAACGAGGACTGTCGGAAGGAATTCTTCATACTTTTCCCTGATTGCCTGCTAAGTTATTCCCCTTGTTCAAGCTGTCAAGGGTGGGCCCGGGGAAAAGTACGCGGGGGAATTGGTTGATGAAGCGGTCAGCGGGCCAGTCGCCTTGCGGATTCCTGTGTGCCTACGGTGATCGCGCCAGCCACAACCATGCTCTTTTTCCTAGAGTCGAGCTTACGGCCAGCCGAGAACCAGGCCTGGGATCACCCAAAGAACGGATTGTTCTCCTTTTCCTGACCGACCGTCGTCAGCGGCCCGTGACCCGGGCAAATCAGCGTGTCCGGCGGTAAGGTCAGGATTTGTTCCCGCACCTTCTGTTTGGCCAGCGCGCCGAACTGTTTGGCGCCACCCATCGACCCGGCAAAGATCGCGTCGCCGACGATCGCCACGTGCGGCGCATCCTCCGGCCACGTGCCAATGACATAGGTGACACCGTCCTCGGCATGGCCCGGCGTGTCACGATTGGTGATTCGCAGGCTGCCGAGCTGAATGAAGTCATTGGACCGATTCCGATGCTGGGGCGGCGCGCTTTTTGCGCTGGTGTGCAGGCGCACCTTCGGAAACTTCGCCTGCACGGCTCCCATCCCCGCAATGTGATCGGCGTGCGTGTGCGTAATGAACAGGTGTTTGAGCTGAAGCTGGTTTTCGTCGATTAACTTGAACACCGGAGCCGGGTCGAAGCCGGTGTCGAACAACGCCGCTTCGCGCGTCACTTCATCCCAGACGAGGTAGCAGTGGACCGTCATTCCGTCGCCCTCGGTGGAAATCCAGCGCAGCTCGCGCCAGACGCTCAGATCGGACGGCTTCGGCAGCCATCCGTTGGCGACGCGCTCCAGTTTGTCCGGATGCAAATCAATCAGCGGCGCGAGCGCTTTGAACTGGGGGCGCTTTGTGATTTTGCCGCTGTCCTCCAACGCCAACTGCTCTTCGACGGTCAGATCCGCCGCCTTCGCGGCGGCGTCTTCCGAAACGTTGGTCATCTGTCGCGATTTGCGAATGATGTCTCCGATGTGGTCTTCCAAATTCATGCAGGAAATGATTAGCCGGCCACCACGGCTTGCGCAACCTCCCAGTTGCGGACAACCTCATTCGGGTGGAAATAGAAATACCAGCGCCCGCCACACGCGACGGCGCCAGTAAAACTCATTGTGCTGACTGGTCTGCGCTTCCTTCCACTTGTCGCGGCGCAAATCGGTCTTCTCCAGTTCGGCTTCGGACAACGGCTTCAAATCCGCGAAGTGCACCAAATCCTTCCCTTCACGCCAGCCGATCCGGCGCAACTCCGCCGCCACGGCGTCGGTGTGGCTTCGACCGTCATCGCCGCCCGAAAAATCGCATGTGCCGCTGTCGAGATAGATGCGAAACGGTTTTGGCTTTTCGCGATAAGGCCGCAATACGTTCGCAAGGAAGTTGGTTCGCTCAACCTGGAACGCGCCGGACAAACTGGCGGCCTGCCCAAAAACTTCCGGATGCTCCCATGCCAGTGTCAGACTGCAAATGCCGCCCATCGAGGAACCCATAACTCCGGTGTGCGCGGCGTCCGCCAGCGTGCGGTAATCGCGATCAATCTTCGGCTTCAACTCCTCAATGAGAAACCGTGTGTATTGCTCGTAGCGCGTGTCATCGCCGGTCGCAGGCGGCGGACGCTTTAGCTCCTTCAGTTCGGCTTCACTGTAACGGTAGGCCGGCCCGCGATAATCCAGATACCGCTCCGCGCTGCAATCGACCGCCACCATAATGACCTCCCGTATCTTCCCGGCGCTGGAAAGTTCGGTCACTGTTTTGTCCAGCTCCCAGTTGCCCCATCCAAAAGCCACGTTCGTGCCAACCGTCGTAAACGTATTTTGTCCGTCGTGCAGATAAAGAACGGGAAAGCGGCGGTTTCCATCACGCTCGTACGAGGGCGGCAGATAGATGCGCGCCGTCCGGTTCGTTCCGAAATGTTTCGAAAAGACCGGACCTTCAAACGCCACGCGGCCCTGCGCAACACTGTTGGTTACCGATGCCAGGCTCATCACCGTTGCCAATCCAATCCATCGCATGGGACTCTTCTTTTGTTCAATGCATGCAAGCTATCGCGCCAAGCTACCCGGCTGCCTCCCATTGCCAAGCCAGAACTGGATTGTCCTTCGTAAAAGCGGTGTTACGTTTGGCGCGTGAACAATTTTCTCGTCGGGCTTCTGAGCGCCCTGGTGTCCACCAACCCGCCGGTGGCCGTCAGCAACTTCGTGGCGCAGACCACCGGCGTCTCCGTTCAAATCCCTGATCCGAACGATCCGGTCGAGAAGGCGTATCAGAAACTGCTGGAGGACGACGATGCTGCCCAGGAAGAAGTGGACAAATGGATTCGCGACAACGAGGCTTTGGGTGAAAAAGAAGCCGCCCTGCCCGATGCCACCTTGCGCGCGCGCGTTGTTCAACGACTCGACGTCGCACGGAAGGCCTATGACGAGTTCCTCCAACGGCACCCGGATCATGCGCGTGCGCGGCTCGCTTACGGCAGCTTTCTCATGGACATCGGCGAGGAGGCCGACGCAGCCAAGGAGATGGAGAGAGCACGTGAACTCGATCCGAAGAACCCGGCGGCGTGGAACAATCTCGCGAACTACTACGGCCATCGCAGCCCGGTGGAGAAGGCATTCGAGTATTACGCCAAAGCCATTGAGCTTTCGCCCGACGAGCCGATTTACTACCAGAACCTGGCCACGACTGTGTATCTGTTTCGCCCGGCCGCGATGGAGTACTACAGGATCAACGAACAACAGGTATTCGACCGCGCGCTGGAGTTGTATCGTAAAGCGATGAAGCTCGACCCGAACAACTTTGTTCTGGCCAGCGACTACGCTCAATCGTACTACGGAATCAAACCGCCGCGGACCGATGCCGCGATCGCCGCCTGGGAGGAAGTGTTAAAAGCCGCGAGCAACGATGTCGAACGCGAAGGCGTTTACATCCATCTGGCCCGGACTAAACTCACTGCCGGCCGACTCGACGAAGCTCGAACGCATCTGGGCAATGTTACGAACGAGCTCTACGCCATAATGAAGAAGCGGATTTCCAAAAACCTTGAGGAGAAGGAGAAGAAAGCGAAGGAGACAACCGCGCCGCCTGCGTCCGACGCCGACAACAAGTAAAGGCGCGTCATCGCGCAAGCGGAGGACGCGCTTCTCCCTCTGCTCCTCAAGCGAGGAGAGGGTTGGGCTATCCGGATCGTTGCAATCGAAGGAGGGAATTCGAGTACGAGCACGAGGACGATTTAGAATTGAGAATTGGAAATTGAGAAATGGCTCATTGGCGGAGCCCCGGGGACGCATTACGCCGCTCCGCATCGCTCGTCAATGGCCCAATTCCAGATTATCAATTCTCAATTCTCAATCTGGACGGATGCGCTGCGATGGGAATAAGTGTGACACCGTTCGGACCCGGAGGATTCGGAGTCCGCGCGAACCGCACGAATCACGTCGGATTGGGAATGGACTCAGTGAAATCCGTGTTAATCCGTGTCAGGCCAGAGTGAAAGCGAAACACGGACGGACTCGCGCTTTTATGGTTCTGTCAGCGGCGCGCGGAGAGTCGCTCCAACAGTTTTCCGTGTATCCCGCCAAACCCGCCGTTGCTGAAAACACATACGACGTCACCGCCCTCAACATTCTTGATGACGTGGTTCACAATCGAGTCCGCGTCAGCCAGGTAAGCCGACGGTTTGCCGCCCGCCTGCAGCTCTCGCATGAGTCGCTCCGGATCGAGCCTGGCCTCCGGCGGCAGCATTTCCAGCCTTGCGACCTGAGATACAACGACCGCATCGGCATCCGCGAAGGCGTTCACCAGTTCGGTCTGGAAAACGTTCCGGCGGGTTGTGTTGGAGCGGGGCTCGAAGACGGCCCAGATTTTCTGGTGCGGATATTTGATGCGCAGGGCGCGCAACGTTTCACGGATGGCCGTCGGATGATGCCCGAAGTCATCCACCACGGTCACGCCGCCGGCGATGCCGCGAACCTCCATCCGGCGTTTGATGCCTTTGAACGTGTCAAAGGCCGACTGAATCTGCTTGTTCGACAGACCGCAGTGTTTGGCGCAGGCCACGACGGCGAGCGCGTTGCGCACGTTCAACTCGCCAACCAGATTGAGATGGAACTTGAAGCTGGGAATCTCGAATTCCGAGGCCGTGGGGGCAAGCTTGAGATTGAAGGCGCGGACGGCGTTCTCTTCGCCCAGGCCGAAGCGTTTGACCGGACAATGCCCCGCGGTCGCTGGATTGAGCAGCGGCGCCAGATTCGGATCGTCGCCATTGGCCAGCAACAGGCCGTTGCGCGGGATGATACGAACGAAATGACTGAAAGATCGCTGAACAGCCGCGAGGTTTTCAAAAATGTCCGCGTGATCGAATTCCAGGTTGTTGATGATTGCCACTTCGGGCAGGTAATGGACGAACTTGCTCCGCTTATCGAAAAAGGCCGTGTCGTATTCATCGCCCTCGATGATGAACCATTCGCTGTCGGTAAACCGCGCCCCCTGTCCCAGGTTGTTAGGAATGCCGCCGATGAGGTAGCTCGGGTTCAACCCGCTGTGTTCGAAGACCCAGGCTAACAGCGATGTGGTCGTCGTCTTGCCGTGCGTGCCGGTGATCACCAGCGACCGTTTGCCGCGGATAAAGAATTCCTTGAGCAATTCCGGCAGCGAACAGAAACAAAGCTTCTTCTCCAACACCAGCTCGGCTTCGGGATTCCCCCGTGAAATGGCGTTGCCGATGACGACCAAATCCGGCTTGGACGCAAGATTCCGTTCCGCGTACCCGGACATCACTTCGATCCGTCGGTCGGCGAGAAAGGTGGACATTGGGGGATAGACATTTTGGTCGGAGCCGGTGACGGAAAATCCTCTCTCCCGCATCGCCGCCGCCGCCGAAGCCATCGCGGTCCCGCAGATACCGACGAAATGAACCGACTTAATGTCCGAAAGCATGTGGAGAGGATGTCGGAATCGCGAACACAGAAAAGAAGGAAATGTACAGTCTGCAATTTCAAGGTAGGGTCATCGCGCTGCGATGACCCCGTCCCGCAGGCGCGGGACGCAACTCTTTGTTTTGGCGTACGCGTATGGGGGCTTCATTCCGTCCGCTGGACGCGGTCGGTGACGCCGCAGCACGGCGTCCCTGCCATCGCGAAATGTACCGCTACCAAGGAAATGCCCGGTCTTTCACCACGTCGCCGCCGGGGCGACGCGAAGCTGGGTGGTGCGTCGCCCTCCCGCCGTTGCGGGCACGGATGACCGGCCGCACACGTACCAACCGGTCACTTCTCCCGACCTGGCGGCGAATGATGAAAGAACCGGGCAAATCGCGCTGCCGTTGACGCCGGCACGGGGCGTCATGGCCAAACGCCCCGCGCCGTCACCGTCAACCTACTCCTCTTCTCCAGCAAGCAGCTCCACCTGGACCGCGCGGAAGAAACGTCGGCCCACGCGCTGTGATTCCGGATCCACAAAATGGATCGCGCCGTCCGTCACCTCGTTCTCGCACACCGGTAGCCAGTGGATGAGATCGTCCGATACGTCCAGCCGGTAGCGCAGGCCATTGTCTGCCGGCAGGCAGAGGTGAAAGACGCCATCCCGCAGGCACCTGCTCGACGGCCGATCGCGGTCGTTGTCCACGACGATCGCTCCCGCCGCGGGCGGCCACCCGACCCGATACCGTTCAATCGGCGCCAGCGATGGGTCTGGCTGCAATTCAAGGATGACCGTCTCGATGTATTCTGGAATGCTATCGTCAACCGGTGTCACAACCACACGAGCAGTGCGGCGCCCGGCGGGAATGGCGACCGTGTTGCCAATCTCCAGGTAATCGGCGGCGTTGGACGCCGTGCCGCTTAGTCCAATGAAAACGATCAATGCGTCGTTCGTCGGCCCGGTGCGGCGGAGGCGGAATGTCGCCGTGTTGGGCCCGAACGGTTCGGACTGTTCGGCGGCGAACGCGTCCGTTGCGATGACGTTGACCACCGGGACTTCATGCGAGGGTCCGACCGTGATCAGCACGGGCGCCGACCAACTGGTCGCCCCGAGGTTGTCGGTGGCACGGGTGGTCAGCACATACTGGCCGGGCGGTACGTTCGACCACGTGAGCGAGAACTCCTGGCGCTGGCCGGGCGGTGGTTCCACGATGAAGTAGATGGTTTGTTCGCCGATCTTCCGGTTGTTGGCAAAGAATTCCATTGTCGGCACCCAGCCATCCAGGTCAATCGCCTCCGCCGCGATCTCGATATTCGCACCACTCTCGAACGCGTCACCGTTGTGCGGCTTGAGGATGCGGACCTGCGGCGGCAGGTTGGGCTGGCTCTCGTTGTCGCGGATGAAGACGGTGGCCTCATTCGGGAAACCAATGACATAACAGCCTGCTACCGGGATCGGCCCGGTCGGGTCGAGTGTCCCCGGAAAGCAGTTGGGCTTCAACGAGGCCTTCACCCACTCGGTCCCTTCGAGAAGGTTGTCATCGATCACTTCGACGGGAAGGTCGGCGCTATAGCTGCCAGCCGGGATGGTGACCTCACTTGAAAGTTCCTTGTAGTCGATCCCATTTCGGGCCGTGCCCTCCAGCGCGTACTTGACCTTCAACGATTCGTTTGTGCCCGTGTTTCGGTGCACACGGAACAAGCCATTGTCCGGCAAAGCGTCCACCAGCGGGCTTTGTTCGGTGCCCAATGGATCCGGCGCAGTGATGGTCACTATGAGCGGACGCGGACGCTCGATGACCCGGATGTCTGCCGAATTAGACTTTGCCGTTTCACCGTCATCATCGGTGGCCACCGCAAACAAGGTGTAGGCACCGGCGTGCACATCGCGCCAGACAAGCCGATAGAGTTGTTCGGAACCGGGCACCGGCTCAGTTACGACGCCGAGACTGTTGTCTCCATTAAAGAACTCCACGCCTTTGATCGTGCCGTCCGGATCGCGCGCCGACGCCAGCAGAGTAATGTCTGCCGGCGCGGCAAAGACTTCCTCGTCGATCGGCAGCAGCAGGCGGACAATGGGAGGCAGGTTGGCCGGCGCCTGGTCATCGTCGAGGATGATTGCCCGGGCTTCCCCCGGGTTGCCCACGCGGTAGCAATCCCATCGCGGCGGGAAGAGATTCACACAAAGCGACGGTACCAGCCTGATCCACACCGTCTCGGTTCCTTCAACTTTACTGTCGTCGATCGGATCGATCACAAGCTCTGCACTCCAGCTTCCTTCGGGGATGGTCACCTTCTCGGGCAACTTCGCGTAATCGACGCCATTCTCCGCGGTGCCGCCCAGCCGGTAGTAAACCGTTAACGACATGTTCGTCCCGCCCTCGCGCTTGACCGTAAAAACGGCCGGATTGGTGGGCCGATCCAGCAAGGGACTGGTTTCCTCCGCTTCAGGATCAGTCGCCTCGACGGTCACGGTCACCGGAGGCTTCGGTTCGACCACTTTGATCTCCACCGGTTCCGAGACGCCGGATTCGCCGGCGTTATCGGTCGCCACGGCCGTCAGCACGAAATGTCCGGGCGGCACGTTGGACCAGACGAGGCGATAGAGCGGCAGGAGCAGGCGCGTTGGCAAATCAGGATCGGGCCAGGGGTTGGTCGCCACACCGAGGCTGTTAGTACCCTCGAAGAATTCGACCTGCTTGATTGAACCATTATAGTCCCACGCCGCAGCAGCAAGGATGATGTCGGCGCCAGCTCGGAAGACCTGGCCATCGACCGGGTGCACCAGACGCGCCACGGGCGGCCGGTTCGGCAGATCGTTGTCGCAGATGTAAGCCACGGCGTGGCGCGGACGGCCCACGAGGTAGCAGTCCGGCGGCGGCGGGAAAATCTCGACGCAGGCGGACGGCTGGATGGTGATCAGGACCTTCTCGGTGCCTTCCACGAGCGTGTCGTCGATCGGTTCAACCACAATCCTGGCCGACCTTTCGCCCGCGGGTATGACGACGCTTAACAGCAGTTCTTTGTAATCGACACCATTCTTCGCGCTGCCATCAAGGCTGTAATGGACCGTCAGCGGAATGCCGAGGTCGCCTCCGCTGCGACGCACCACAAAGGTCGCGGTGTCCAGTTGGTCGGTGGTTGGGTCCGGCTCCGATGCGTGCGGGTCCGAAGCCACCACAGTGACGATTGGTTGCTGCGGCAGTTCAATGACTTTGATCTCGACCGGGTCGGATTTGGTCGAGGCGCCGTCGTTATCGGTGGCCACAGCGGTCAAGACATAATTGCCGGGCGGAACGTTCGACCAGGTGAGTTGGAACGGATAAATCGGCCGGCGGAATTCCATTTCAAAATCAACCAGGCCCAACGCACGATTCGGATCAACAACGATCGGCGGATTGTGGACGATGCCGAGGCTGTTGGTCCCCTCGAAAAATTCGACACTCTTCACCCATCCATCCACGTCGGCGGCGGCGGCCACCAGTCTGATGTCGGTCGGACCGGGAATCACGGCCCCGTCCGGCGGACTCACCATGCTGACCTTCGGCGGTTCGTTCGGTCGCTCGCGATCGAGGATGTATGCCGCGGCCGAGGACATCGCGGGATTCACGGCGTAACAGTCCGGCGACGGCGGGAAAATTGCGATGCAACCCAACTCGTCGAGTTTGACGATGACCGTTTCCGTCGTCTCGTCCGCGTTATCAGGCAGCGCTTCCACTTCAAGTTTCACACTCAGTTCACCGGCGGGAATCACGACTTCGCCATTCAGCTTCTTGTAATCAACGCCGTTGGATGCGCTCCCGGTGACACTGTAGTGGACGATTAACGGATCATTGGTTCCTCGCGAACGGGTCACGAGCAACGCCGCCGTATCCGGCACAACGAAAGCCAGCGGATCGGGAAAGTTGGGTTCCCGCGCAAAAGGGTCAATGGCCTTGATGCCGACCACTGGCAGCAGAGACTCATGGATTGTGACGTTAACCGCAGCCGAAACAGCGAAGGCGCCGTCGTCATCCGTCGCCCTGGCGGTGAGAACGAAACGGCCCGCCGGCGCGTCGGCCCAGACGAGACGAAACAGACGATCGGTATTCAAGCTTGCGCCCGTCACAACGCCAAGGCTCCGATCACCCGCAAAAAATTCGACCGTGACCACTCTCCCATCCGGATCGCTGGCTTCAGCATGGATGTCGATGTCCGTGCCAGCCGCGAAGACGGCTCCTTTCAACGGCCGAATGATTTTGCATTGAGGCGGAAGGTTCAATGGCGTTTGCGCGAGCAGATTGCCTGGCGCGGCCAACAGAGCCGCAAAGAGGAGAACGAAGGAACGGACACCAAAGGAAAGAAGATTTTTGGCACTCATAGAGATTCCTGCACTTCGGTTGATTTGAGAATCCACTGGCTAGTCGCGTGCCACCCGCGGGAGCGGACGGGAAATCTCACGAAGAACCCGCGTTTCCCCCAATTGTAATCGCGCAGTGACCAGGCGCCCGCCAACTCGTGCTGGGGGAACTCCCCCAAACACCGCCGACGGATGGGGATTACTCCCCACACGGATTTTTTATCGTCAACCCGCGACAAACATGGCTTAAAAGGCGGTGTGCAAACTTCAGAGCTGGCGGGCTTGAGTATTTTGATCGTCGAGGACGACGTGCTGCTCCGCAAACAGGTCGCCGCCCAGCTTGAACGGCTTGCCGCCGACGTGACAACGGCGGGGGACATCGCCGCCGCCCGCAAATTGGTGGACGACCTCGCCTTCGATTTCGTACTGCTCGACGTGAACCTGCCCGACGGTCGCGGCACCGACTTGTTGAAGGAAAAGGTGTTCGCCGCACATACCGGCGTGATTGTGATGACCGCCGACAGCGCTGTCAGCGGTGCAGTGGAAGCCATCCGACTGGGCGCGCTCGACTACCTTGTCAAACCGTTTGACCCAGTCGAGTTGCCGCTCGTGATCACGCGGGTACGGCGCGCCCGCCAGAGCGCCAGGCTGGACGAACACCGCCGTAACGACGCGAACAAATCCGGCGGCGACTTTTTTTTCGGACCGTCTCTGGCCAGCCTGGAGGCCCAACTGCAGAAAATCCTGGCTGCGGACGAACGGATGCGCGACAAATTATCGCCGGTCCTGATCGAGGGAGAGACCGGCACCGGCAAGACGACCATCTGTCGCTGGCTGCATCATCACGGACCCCGCGCGGGGCAGCCTCTGGTGGAAGTCAATTGCTCCGCTCTTCCGGAACCGCTGGCCGAATCCGAATTGTTCGGGCACGAGCGAGGCGCGTTCACAGACGCCCGGACAGCGCGCATGGGTCTGTTCGAAGCGGCAAACGGCGGAACACTGTTCCTCGACGAGGTGCCCAGCCTCGCCCCAGGTCTGCAGGCAAAGCTGCTCAAAGTCATCGAAGACCACAACATCCGGCGGCTGGGCGGCAACAAGTCGATTCCGGTCGATGCGCGCGTCATCGCCGCGACGAACCGCAAGTTGAAGGACCTGGTTGCCGCCGGCCAATTCCGAGAGGATCTCTATCATCGGCTCGACCTGTTCCACATCACGTTGCCGCCCCTGCGTGAACGCGGCGATGATATCCTGAGGCTCGCGGACGTGTTGATGGGGCAACTGATCCAGCGCCATCGCCTGCCCCACAAACAGATCACCGAGACGGGACGGCGACGGTTGCTCGCTTACGAGTGGCCCGGCAACGTGCGCGAACTGGCGCATGAACTCGAACGGGCCATCGTGTTTGAGGAAGGCGACCAGCTCGACTTCAACCAACTGGCCGTCAGCCGGCCCGCTGGTGCAACCGCGACGCCCGACCCTTCCGATTGGTTTAACAGCGGCTTCGTTTTTCCCGAACATGGTTTTTGTCTGGAGGACGCGATCAATCGACTCATCCGCCATGCTTTGAACCAAACCGACAACAATGTTTCCGCCACCGCCCGATTGCTCGGTGTTTCTCGCGACTACATCCGCTATCGCCTCAACGAAAAGAAACCGCCGGTGGATGGTGGGGAATAATCCCCACCGTGGAGCATGCTTTGCTCGCGATTGGGTGCATTCAACCACCCGTCAGCGTCTCGTAAGAACCGATGCTCCTTGCGTCAAGCTGGTTATCTCTCAGAACCCGGACTGGCATCGTCCTTGCCTATGTGCAACCTGGCGACTTGTGTTATCGGGTCGCCTCTGTTAAAGATTTGATGAACACGAAATGACCAAGACCGCCGCAATGCTTGTTGTTCTCGCCGCTCTCGGAGGCCCGCTCGCCGCCCAGACGACCAATCCGGCGGCCCCCACCAATCCACCTGTGGTCACCGCCGCGCCGCCCAAGGTCGTGATGCCGCCCGACCCGTCACCCGTTACGAACTCGCTGGAAGCGTTGAAGCCATCGGTTAGAATCGTTGCCCCCAAGATTACCCCCACGGCGGAGAAGCCGGAACGGCCGGCAAATTCCTTCGATGTCGCGCCGACGACCGACGTCAAGAATCTGGTCGAAAGGTTTCAAAGGGCACGCGAGGATTTTGTCGCCCGCCAAAGAGCGCTCACCGCGCTCCCTCGCGAACAGCTTACCGAACAACAACGGCAGAAATGGGAAGAGGAACGAGCGAGGCTGCGTCAGGAGATCCGCGATCGCGTGATCCAAATCAGGAACGAGTTTCGCAGCCGCGAGCTTCTTGAGGTGTTGGATGCCGCCAGGGAAGCCGCGAAGCCAACGCGGCCCGGAGAAGACTGATTGATCCTTTGAGATCGACCGCTTGAATTCGTCTTACGGGGAACGCATCATGCGTCCAACCAGGCGACCGGAGCCCCGTCCGCCTGTTCTTTTGGTTTCCACGGATGCATGAGGATCGCGGGGAACAGATTCTCCTGTTACTGGCTCTCGTTTCTCGCGCTGTCCTGCGGCGTTTCCGGCACATGGGCGAAGGGCACCAACGAACTTCTAGACCTGTCTCCCTGGAGCAGATCCACCGACCTCCGCGTCGGCGCCGGTTACAAGGACAACGTACTGCTTCGCAGCTTCGCGCCCATTGACAGTTTTTTTCTCTCGTCCGAGCTGGAGTTTTTTCTGTTTCGCATCCCCGTGGACGGCACCCAGGTCGTCCTGTTTTTGAACGGCGAGGACATTCACTACCTCGACCCGAAAGGCGTGGACAAGGAACAAACCCTGACCGCCCTGGCGAGCATCAGGAAGGATTTCGCGAAATCATGGAAGGCCGGCCTCGCCCTCCAATACCTCTATCAGGACCAGGTGTTTGATGTTTCACGCATCGAAGACCCAACGACGGGGCTCCAATTCAGCACCCTCCGGGCGCAAGGGCACGGCTTCACGGCCCGCCCCTCCCTGTTGCGCGAATTAGGCAACAACCAGCAGGTCGAACTGGAGTTCACCGTCCACCGGCAGGACTTCGAGGAGCCGCTGGCCGATTACTGGGACGGCGGCCCCAAAATCACCCTCTCCGACGAATATGGCGCGAACGCCAGAATCTCCCTCAGTTACGAATTCCTGCGGCGCGATTTCGACAACGAAACTCAACGCACTGCCACCGGCGATGAACTTGCCGGCACCTCCCTCCGCCTTCTCCGCCACGAATGGCAGCTCGCCTGGCAACACGCGTGGGACCGAAAACGGCGCTGGCGATCAACCACAAAACTCTCCTTTCTTAAAAACACCGACAACGGATCAGACTACTTCGAATACGCCCGCTATCGGATCTCCGCGGAAATGCGCTACGTTGCGAATTCCTGGGAAGCCCGGCTTCTGACGCG
>Ga0209382_10008575_pt1 | contig 12888 bp, 10 predicted proteins | sample SoiMetdeltSBSDD5_FD_187599 | JGI IMG/M metagenome (GOLD analysis project Ga0209382, IMG submission 187599) | Bulk soil microbial communities from a Populus tree surrounding site in Tennessee, USA - Soil MetaG P. deltoides SBSDD5 (SPAdes) (version 2) | ecosystem: Environmental > Terrestrial >... | reverse complement strand
GTTGGCCTCGACCAGGAAGGCACCACAGCGGGGCCGGAGCCGACGTGGTTGCTGCCTGCCAAGCTGCCTACGGCGACGGGGGCCAAACGGGGAGTCCGCCCGGCCCCAGCATCACAACACTCGAGACAACGGTGTAACGGGCCTGCGCACGATCTTGGGATCGAAGCTGCCGTCGCGGTCCCGAGATGGTCCGACTTGGTGTGGTCGGAGGAGTGGTCGGTCAGATCCGGCGATTGCTCGCACAGCTACCGCGCCCTTGTTGGTGGGTGGATAGTGGGGACGAGGAGGTGGTCCGATGATGCACTCCTTCACTCGATTGGGCTTCATGGCCGCGGCGGCCGCGCTGTTCGGTCTGGTGTCCGCTCCCGCCGTCGCGGCACAGGCCGACGAGGATCAGCGTGACAATGTGGTGGTGCTCACGGGCCGGGCGGAGATCCGCGAGAACGAGAGCGTCGATCACGTCTTCATCGCGGATGGCCCGGTCGTCGTGGACGGCACCGTGCGCGACGGCGTGGTCGCGTTGAACGGCGACGTGTTGGTGCGCGGCGTGGTGGAAGACGAGGTCGTTGCGCTCGACGGGCGGGTGGTCGTTGCGGACACCGGGCAGGTGCAGGGCGATGTGTTGTCGCGGCACCGGCCGGTCGTGGAAGGCGGGGGGCGCCTTGACGGAGACTGGGAGCGCTGGGACCCCAGAGCTTGGAGCCGTGCGTCGGCAATCTTCACCCGGGTCGCGATCTGGGTCGCCTTCACGATCTCGACCCTGATCCTGGGCCTGGTTCTGGCTCTGTTGGCGCCGCGGGCTCCGGACGCGGTCTACGAGGCCACCCGGGCTCGCACAGGGGCAGTCGTCGGCTGGGGCCTGGTGCTCGCCATCGGCCTACCCCTGGCGGCGGTGCTGCTCATGGCCACTGTCATCGGACTGCCGCTCGGGCTCGGCACGTTGTTCGCTCTCGGGCTGGTATACGGCATCGGCTACACGACCGGAGCGTGGGTGTTAGGTCGCACGGTCGCGCCCCGAAGGAGTGCGATCGTGTCCTTCTTGGCCGGCTGGGGGATCCTGCGCATCGTCGCTCTGATTCCGGTCCTGGGCGGCCTGAGCTGGTTCGCCGCAGTGGTCGTCGGGCTCGGCGCCATAGCCATCGCCGCGTATCGAACTCGTAGCCGGGTCCCGGTCCCGACAAGCGAGGAACCTTCTCCTCCCGGTCCCCCCAGCCCGGCCGAGACCGCACCCTGACCAGATTCCGAGCCCAGCCCGCCCCATCCGCCGGCTAGAGGCAGAACCTGAGACCGAGGAGGAGTCACCCCAACACCGATGCGCTTCGGCTACGCCGGCGGGACCTTTGGTTCTAGCGGGGTCGGCTTGGCGCTCTCCACGATGTCGGAGGCGCTGGCGTCGACCCACTACTCCCCATGGGGTCGTCCAGCGACAGTGAAGGACGCGTGATGAAGGGCATCTGTCGGTTCGTCCGGTTCGCGACGGTCGCTTCCCTCGTGACTGTTGCCGTCGCTTGCAGTGGAGGTGACGATCAGCTGACCGTCACCTCTCAGGTCGTCTCTGACCCGACGACTCCCGAGCTGCGGGTTCTGGCACCGGACGGCGAGGGACCCTGGCCCGTGGTCGTGGCATTGCACGGCTTCGGAGGCACAGGACAGGACATGGTCGAGTTGGGGACCCGGCTTGCGCAGGCTGGCGTCGTCGTCTTTGTGCCGACGTACAACACCGACCTCAGCACACCCGACGGGCTGACACGGGCGGGCGACGACGTCGGGTGCGCCTACCAGGTGGCTCGCCGCATCGCTCCCGAATACGGCGGTGATCTCAGCCAGCCGGTCACCGCGGTCGGGTGGTCGCTCGGGGCTGACCTCGTCGTCCTCGGTGTCCTCGGCCCGCCTACCGACAGCAGCACCGGTCGCTGCCCGGGGGAACTGCCCCGCCCAGAAGTCGTAGTCGCCCTCTCCGGCTGCTACTACGAATTCGAGGGCAATCCGGTCAACTGGTTCGACGACCTGACCGGTTGGAGCAACAAGAGTGCCGACGTCCATCTCGTGGGCGGTGACAACGACACCACCTGCCCCGCCTCGCAGACCGAGCGGATTGCGACCTCGCTCCGTACCGAGGGCTACGACGTTGCCGTCACCCAGGTCAGTTCCGCCAATCACGGCGCGCCGATCTTCCATGACGAGCGCGACGGGCAGTGGGAGGTCATCACCGACGCCCCGGCCGGCGAGCAGGCCGTCGAGATCATCCTCGACGCCATCACCACGGCCGGCGGCACGACCTCGGGCTGACAGGAGCCATCCCAGACCCACAGCGCTTCGGTCGTCGTCGGTCCATGTCCCTGATTCGGGCGCGTCGGTCTCAGCGGGCTGCAACGCGCGCCGATGAGGCGAAGGGACCTTCGCCTCTACCGCGCACCACGTTTGCGGCGCGTTCATGTGACGACGATCCGAATGCGTGATCGTGACAGCAGTGTTCGGTACGGCCACCGACAGGGGGTGTGCCATGAAGCGTGTCGTCGTTGAGCAGTTCGGCGGGCCAGAGGTCTTGAGGGTGGTGGAGGCGGGCGATCCTCGACCGGGGCCGGGCGAGGTGCGCGCAAGGGTTCTCGCCGCCGGGGTGTCGTTCACCGACGCCCAGCTGCGCGCCGGCACGTATCTCGGTGTGCCGAAGCCACCGTTCACTCCCGGCTACGAGCTGGTCGGCGTGGTCGAGGAGCTCGGTCCGGGTTGCTCGAAGCTGCACGAGGGAGACCGCATCGCTGCGTTGACGGTGTGGGGTGCCGACGCGGAGCGCGTCTGTGTGCCGGAGGCGAACGCGGTCGAGGTGCCTCAGGACCTCGATCCGGCCGAGGTCGTGAGCCTCGTGTTGACCTACATGACCGCCTACCAGTTGCTTCATCGCATGGCGACGGTGGAGAGCGGGGAGACGGTGCTCGTGCACGGCGCGGCCGGCAGGGTCGGCACGGCGGTGCTCGAGCTGGGGGCGCTGGCCGGCGCCCGCGTCTATGGGACCGCTTCGGCGAGCGACCGCGCCGCGGTCGAGAGGCTGGGCGCGGTGGCGATCGACTATCGGAACGAGGACTTCTTGGCTCGGGTGCGGGAGCTGACCGGCGACGGCGTGGACGTTGTGCTCGACGGGATCGGTGGAGCGGTGTCGCTTCGCTCCTTCCGTGCGTTGCGGCCCGGTGGAAGGCTTGTCGTGTTCGGCCACTACTCAACGCTCGCCGACGGTCACAAGAACTGGCGAGGGTGGATCGAGTGGTACGCGACGACCGCGAGCGTCGGGCTCTGGGGCCTGTTCTCGCCTCACCGACGGGTGATGGCCTATCGGATCCAGAAGCTGCGAGAGGGCCACCAGTGGGTTCCCGCGGGGCGTCGGCGAGCGCTTCCCGTCGGTGGAGGTCCCCGCAACCCGGACTGGTTCCGGGAGGACTTCCTCGCGCTGCTGGAGCTGCTCCGTGCGGACAAGATCCACCCGGTCGTCGCCGAGCGCCTGCCGCTCACCGAAGCGCGCCGAGCACACGAACTGCTGGAGCGGTCGGCGGCGAAGGGAAAACTGGTACTCGTTCCGTAGCCAGCGAGGACGCTTGCTGATGGCGTCGCCGAAAGCGGCTGGCGGCCCGACGACCGCTGTGACCAGGCCTCCCCTCACCCATCATCGTGGGCAACGGGCTCTCAACACCGGTGGACGATCTCAAGGGAATCAGGCCAGGAGAACCTGACGACGACGCTGCGGATCGCCAGCTGACCCGGCATTCTCATCAAACTCGAGTGGCGCGGGCACCCTCACCTGCTGCCGACCGAGATGGCGCCGTCAGTACCGAGCGGAACTCGCGTCATCGACGCCGTGCCTGGCGAGCTCGTTCTCGAGGAACTGCCGCATCGGTTCGTAGTGCATTGCAGCGTGGTAATCGTCCAGGCTGAGCGCTTGCCGTGACCGGACTGTCCCACTCTCCTCGGGTCCCCGGAACACGCCGAACAGGTCTTCGAGAACGTGGTGGACCGCCAACTCCTGTCCGTTGGAGTAGCGCCGCACGACAGGATGCAGGAATGCGCTCCTGTCCGCGCCCTCACCCGATGGATGGCGCTCGATGGCAAAGACATCGCCGGTCCACGTACCCCATTCGAGGGTGATCGTGTAGTAGTGGGCCTCGTCGCCGAGATCGCCCTCGTGGACATAGTCGACGGGCAACTCACGGTAGATGCGGGCTTCGTCCTGCGCCCTGTCGATCACCAGGACGTCGCACAGGAACCCGAACTGCGCCCACAACGCCGACGTGCGGCTGACTCGCTCCAAGATCCAGTCGGCGAGTACCTCAGGTGCAAGGTCGAGGGTCTCGTCCAGCAAGGCTCCCCCATGGAACCGTTGCTCGAGGAAGCGATGCAGTGTGCGGATGTTGTACCTGAAGCCGTGGATGAACGCTGACGATGTTCGCTTGAAGTCACGGGCCTGCATCAACGTCCCCGCATAGAACAACCCCGAGGCGGTCGTCGACTCCCATTGCGAGGTCATCGCCGGCAAACGCCCATCGAGGATGGACTCTGGACGGCACGTCTCGTCGAAGATGCTGCTGTCGTAGCGGAACCCTGTGCAACGGATGACACGGTCGAACAGGAGGGTCTCTCGTTCACCGGCAGCATGCGCGTACGCAACGGATACAGCAAAACCGTCGGGCGTCTGCACGATCGATTCGACCGTGCAATCAAGCGAGCTGTTGAGGAGCTTGAGCTGGTACGTGTCGAGCAGGCACACCGCGTGTGCACGGACGTGGCCAGGGTGCTTCGTGTTCCAAGCGAGCTGTACAGAGTGCGGGCTGGCGAGATGGACGAGGGCCGCCACGTTCAGCACGGAGTTGGCCATCTCGAAGGCCGCGTTGCCCTTACCGATGATCAGCAGCTTCTTCCCCCGGTAGGCGTCCAGGTCGACCGAAGCCGTGTCATAGCCATCGACGAGCTCCACTCCGGGGATGGGTGGCACGTAGGCGGTGCCAAGCCCGGTCGCGACGACGACGTACCGAGACGTGAGCGCGGAGCCGTCGCTCAACCGGACCGTGAAGCGGCCATCCGAATCACGGCGGATGTTCTCGACCCCGCAGTTGTAGGAGACCTTGAGCGCGTACTTGGTCGCGAACGCCTCGAGGTACCGAGTGACGTCGTCTGCGTGCGGAAGGAGATCGTCGCTGAACTCCCTGAGCTCGAACTCGTACCCGTCGGTCAGAAGCGAGTTCCAGTCCCAGCGGAGCCGTGTCTCGGGGTCGGTGAAGACGGAGTGAACCTTGTTGAACGAGATCAGCACGCGCTGGCGAGGGAAATGCCGGAAGAACGACGCCACTGTGCCAGTGGCTTCCACGATCCGGTAGGAACGACCGCCCTTCTCGAGGAAGTAACCCAGCTGGAGGCCCGCCGGACCGGCTCCGATGACCACACAATCGAGCCCGTCCTCAACCACGCGGATGCCGTCCACTGGTCCCCCGCTTTCGTTGCCCGTCGCCGCACTCTACCCGGCGTGCATCGGACACAACAGGTTCTCCTGTGGCCTCATTGAAGGGAGATTCGTCAACTAGGGTTGACAAGCCAAGGGGTGTCACTCAAGCGCTGTCACGCTCGGCTTCGATGTCCGACAAGTCCAAGACGGCGAACTCCTCGACGGTTATCTGTTCGAGGGTCTTCGTTCGCGTCTCGATGCCGAAGAGCGCCAGAGCGGCGACAGCACCGACGAGCGGAAGCGCACCCAGCAGCGCCGTGACCGAGATCGACGGCGCTGCGAAAGAGGCAGCGACGGCGATGAGGATGAGGACTCCGCCAATCTTCATCCCAGCAGCCGCGAGGCCTGTGCCGCGGGCCCGTATGTGGGTCGGGTAGATCTCGGACGCGTAAGCCACGGTCACCGCGGTCAGCGAGCTGATACCCCAGATGGGCGTCACGAGAAGGACGTACAGCATCAGACGATGGTCCGCGATGGCGTCTCCGGCGGCCGCGAAGCCAACGAGCGAGATGCCGGTCAGAGACGCCATGAGCATGATCGTCTTCCGGCTGCTCCACAAGCCGTAGAGGAACGCGATCGGGAAGTTGAGCGGGAAGCCGATCAGGGCCGAGTCCCGGAGCATCTGACTCGCGTTCACCTCGTCGAAGCCGAGCGTCTGCAAGTTCGAAGGAATCCACTGCTGGAAGCCGTACTGCACGACACCGATGCCGAGCGCCAGCAGTACGAGCACCATCGTCTGGCCGGTGAGCGGCGAATGGAACAACTCCCCGTAGCGCCCATGGTCGACGTCCGGGGCGACCTCGACGGTGTCGGCGTCCTCGTCGACGCCCACAACCTCGATCGCCGTGGCGCCGTAGCGTGCCATGACCGCGCGAGCCTCGTCGTCACGGCCGTGTTCGACCAGGTAGCGGGGCGACTCCGGAATCCATCGGTTCAGGAGGACGAGGAGCACGCTGGTCGGGATGCCGACCAGCCACAGCGACCGCCAGCCGTATCGCTCCGGTGAACCGATCGTGGACGCCAGCCAGCTCATGACGATGTAGGCACCGGCGACGTCGCCACCGATGAGAACGATGATCCAGCCGCGGTGGCGCGCCGGAACCGTCTCCGAGACCAAGGAGAAGATGATCGGCAGCATGCCTCCGACGCCCAAGCCCATCAGGAAGCACGTCACCAGGTTCATCCAGTACTGCGGCATGACACCGCAGGTCGATGTCCCGATGAACATGACCGCAGCGATCAGGATCGAGGCCCGGCGGCCGGCCCTGTCTCCGAGCCATCCCCACACGAAGGACCCCACGACTGTTCCCGAGATGCCCGCCAGGGGATAGAGGGCGATCGGTAACGCCTCGGCGCCGGGATTCAGTGGCGATCGAAGTCCATATTCCGACGCTGCACCAGGTGCGACGAACGCGAGCGTTGTCGGCTTCATGACGTCGATCGTCACGGCGGCCGCCATGACAAGCACAAGCCCGAGATGGGCCCACGAGAGCTTGGCGTCGTCGAGGGGGCGCAGGCTCGTCCTGCTGGCGCTCCTCGTGACCGAACGGAACGGCGGGAAGAGTCCGTAGGCGGTGAGCACCACCCCGCCGAGCAGGAGAAGCATGCCCACCGCCATCGCCCAATCGATGGGCATGTCGTGGAGGTGGTAGTCCATGGAGCCGGCGTGGAAGTACATCGGCAGCATCATCAACGTGCCGGCGATCACGGCGACCACACCGACCCAGAAGGCAAGCGGATGCTCGTAGGTCACGCCCAGCAACGAGGGGCGCTTCGCTGCCAGCGTGCCTGCCATCAAGCCCTCCCCCGTGGGTCAACGTAACAGGATTTGCAAATATGTTTAGCACTTCGCCGGGGAGGAGAGCCGTCACCTAGCGACCACACAGAGTGACGATTCTCGACGCTGTCAGGGGTGCCGCAGACCGGGTCGGTGTCGTTCTTGGTACGGGTGGTCAGGCGGCACAGCAGGAGAACTGGCTGACATCGCGGGAGAAGGACTGGGCCACGAGCCGCAGGGCCTCGCTCATGGTCAAGTACGGCGCCCAGGTGTCGGCAAGATCGTCGACGGTGAGCCCGAAGCGGATGGCGTAGACCCCGGCGAGGAGGAGGTCACCGGCGCCGTCGGCCAGTGCGTGGACGCCGAGCACCCGGCCCGTCGAGCGGTCGGCGACGAGCTTGATTCCTCCGCGGGTGTCGTGGTTGACCAGCGCGCGGGCCACGTTGTCCAAGCCGAGGAACCGGGAGTCGCAGTCGTAGCCGGCGGCGACGGCTTCGATCTCGGTCATCCCGGCCCGGGCGAGCTGCGGGTCGGTGAAGATGACTTCGGGCAGGCCTCGGCAGTCGAGCGTGTCGTGCCGGTCGCCCAGTGCGTTGCGGGCAACGAGTTGTCCTTGGGTGGCGGCGGCGTAGACGAACTGCGGGCCACCGGCAACGTCACCGGCCGCGAACACCCGCGGGTTGGTGGTGCGCAAGGTGTCGTCGACGGCGACGAATCCGTCGGCGTCGACCTCGATGCCCGCCGCGGGTAGGTCAAGAGCCGCGACGCGGGCTCGGCGTCCGGTCGCGACCAGGATCGCGTCGCCCTCGATGCTGTGGCCCCGGTCGGTGTGCACCAGCCGGCCCTCGGCCGTTGGTTCGACCGATGTGGCGCGGGCGTCGACGACCTCGATGCCTTCGTCGATCAGGATGAGCCGCAACCGGGACACCAGTTCGGGCTCGGCGCGGGGCGCCAGGCGACCGACGATGGTGACTTGGGCGCCGAGCCGGGCAAAGAGCTGACTCAGCTCCAAGCCGACGAAGCCACCGCCGATCGTCACCAGCCGCTCGGGGATGGTTGACAGCTCCATGGCGGTGGTCGAGGTCAGATAGCCGGCCTCGCTCAGGCCCGGCAGCGGTGGGATCGCCGGTTCGGCCCCACTGGCCACTATGTAGGTGTCGGCTGTGATGTCGCGGCCGTCCACCGTGAGAGCGTCCGGCTTCGTGAACCGGGCTTCGCCGTGCACGATGTCGAGGTCGTAGCGGTCCACGAGGTCGAGGTACTTGTGCTGGCGCATGTCGAGGACCAGGTCGTCCTTCTGGGCGATGAGGGCGGCTACATCGACGGGACCGGCCTGGGTCGGTAGCCCGGCGAAGGGATGCGACCGGGCAGTGTGGAACGCTTTGGCCCCAGCGAGCAGGGTCTTGGACGGGATGCAGCCGACGTTTGCACACGTCCCACCCACCGTTGCGCCCTCGATGATGACCACTCGTGCGCCCAGGCGGCGGGCCTCGATGGCGGCTCCGAACGCCGCGGCCCCGGAACCCACGATCGCCAAGTCGTAGTCGGCCATGTGCGCGCGCTCCTTCACTCTGGTGCTGGTCACCCGCCGGGACCTGTCCCGTGACGGTAAACCCTCCAGGGGACAGGAGAGTCAAGGAGCTTAGCCTCGTAGTGTGCAGATCGAGGAGCTGGCGGCACGATCGGGGGCCCCGTCAGGTCGGCTCATGACGTGATCCACCAGCCCGCCAGTGGAATGGAGAGTCAAGGGTTAGCGGGGACGATGACGTGACAGACGAGGTCGGGGGCGCAGTCGGCGGGATCGAGGGTGCGGGCGCGCCGGTCGAGGCGACGTAGCTCGTCGCGGAGGATCTCGAGGTCGGCGATGCGTTGGTCGATCTCATCCGCGCGGCGGCCGACCAGCTGAGCGACGTGGGTGCACGGTGTCTCACCATGGTCCCGTAGGGCGACGATCTCGCGGATCTCGCCCAGGCTGAGCCCGACGGATTGGGCGCTGCGGATGAAGCGGACACGTCCGAGGGCGGCGTCGTCGTAGTCCCGGTAGCCAGAGGAGGTGCGGCCGGTCTCGGGGAGCACTCCGATGTCGCTGTAGTAGCGAATGGTCTTGACCGGGAGCCCAGTGCGCGCGGCCAACTGTCCGATTCGCACCGTCAGCACTATAGAAGCGGCCTTCGGCGCGCTGGAGTGGTTGGTCGAGAGTCGCCGTATCACCAGCGCCATTCGTGTTGGCCGAACAGGTGATCGGCCTTGATGCTCCGCTCGCGACAACCGGTCATGAACTCCGCGACCTGTTGTAGCTGGTACGACTCCGGGGTGTAGCTGGTCGCCATCACGTGACCGAGCCAGCTCTCCTCCCCCATCGCGTACACGTAGGCCTCCGACACCCCGAGCTCCTCGACGATGGCGAGAGCCTGCGCCGCGTTCGAACCCGAGAGCTTCCGGGAGTCACTCATCTTCTTGCTGATCGGTTGAGTGATCAGCGCTTGGTAGAGCCACGTCAGCGGCGCACCGTCGCACTCCATACCGATGAAGGCGACATCGACCGGACCGCACGCGGCAGAGATGTGCCTGTAGAGCGCACGATCGAGCCCGGCCGAGTCCGCGCCGACGTAGATGCTGCGCTCGCCGAGGCGGACGACGTAGGTCGTCTTGCCCCTTATGTGGAGATCAGCGTGTTCGCCTAGGAAGGGTGCCGCGGTGATCCCACCCTCGGGGAACCTGATCTCGTCGAAGTCGTCCACCTCCAGGACCGTGAAGCCCAGATGTTCCAGATAGAGACGCAACGACGGGTCCTGCAGCGCGCCCGCGGCTGTTCGAGGCACGACGACGACGTCGACCTTGGGCCTCAGCTGAAGCAATGACTCGAGAACGATGTGGTCTTGGTGACCGTGGGTCACCAGGCAATAGTCGATGTGGTCGGGAAGGTCGACGTAGGTGAATCGATCGTCCGCCGCAGCATTCGAACTGATGAAAGGGTCGGTCAGGATCGAGACGCCGGGGGCTTGCAGCAACAGGCAAGCGTGCCCGAAGTAGCGCACCCTGACGCCGTCGTCGACCTCACGGTCGGAGCGCACAGTCGGCTCGGACGTCAGCAACGCCGCGAGGCTTTCAGGGGACTCCATCTCGAGCGCCTCGGCCAGCTCGCCCACCGGTCGGGGGCTGGTGCGCGCGCCGAACAGCTGGTCGAGCCCCGGGTGCGAGAAGGGAACGGGCAACTGCAGATGCCCGGGCTGTGGGAGGCGCGGGGTGCTGAGGATGAACGGCCGTTCCTCGCCCTCGTCCAGTGACAGGTCGACGGACTGGCGGGACGGGAGGAAGTACGGGCTGCGATAGATCAGGTTCTCGAGGAATCGGAGCGACGGGCGGTTGGCGAGGTCGTAGCCCAGCTCCACCAGGCCGTTGAGCGCCGTGGGCAGCTCGTCGTAGAGCGGAGTGATGTCGTAGCCCGTGGCTTTGGCCGCCAAGAGCTCCTCCGCCGACTTGATCGCCGCGGCGAGCTCCAGCATCACCGCGTTGTCGTGCGCGGCGCGGTCCCGCAGTTGTTGCACCTCTGCGAGCCGGTCCGCGGGATGGCCGACGAAGAAGCCGCCCCGCAGCTTGGGGTTGTTCGACGCCGCCACGTGGACCTGCGGGGAGCGGAGGTAGGAGTCGAGCAACGGCAGCTGGAGGAACGCCAGGTTCATCGCCGCCTGTGCCGGCGCCACAGTGTGCAGCCACGCATAGAAGCCGTCGACCAGAGGTTCCACGACCACGTTGGGCCTGAGGTACAGCGGTTCACCGTTCATGCTCCACCCCTACTGGTGAACGCTTTCGACTCTCTCCCATGCCGCAGGGCCGGTCAAGGAAATGTTCCCGGATAACCTGTTGATTGAGCACAGCCTGATCCCTACTGTGAAGCGGGATCGGGGGAGGCGCGCGCGTGGACCACTTGGTGCTGACAGCCCAAGAGTTCGTTGCAGAGTTGGACCTCGTCGAGTCCCTGGCGGCGCGTCATCCCTCGGTCGAGGACGAGGAGTTCTTGGCCGAGGCGTGGGTCCGGGCCCACGATCTTCCAGAGCGGGTCCGCCGGTTCTTGGGGGACTTCCGCAGGCACGAGCACGCGACATGCATCATCAGCGGACACCCGATCGACGACGACCTGATCGGCCCGACGCCGGTCCACTGGCGAACGACGACGGTGCCGTCGACCGCGCTGCGCTACGAGATCCTCATCGTGCTCTACTCCTCGCTGATCGGCGACCTGATCGGCTGGGCGACACAGCAGGACGGCCACCTGGTCCACGAGGTGTTCCCGATCAAGGGTCACGAGCAGGAGCAGCTTGGCTCAGGCAGCGAGATCCTGTTGACGTGGCACACGGAAGACGCGTTCCACCCGTGCCGCGGTGACTACCTCGTCCTGGCCTGCCTCCGGAACCCCGACCGCGTTGCCACGATGGTTGGTCAGGTCGGTGACCTCCAGCTCCGCCCCGAGGACGTCGAGATCCTGAACGAGGAGCGGTTCATCATTCGCCCCGATGAATCCCACTTGGCCAGGAACAACTCGGACGGCTCCGCCGCCAACTTCGACGCCATCCAACAGATGGCAAGCCGTCCGGAACGGGTGTCGGTGCTCTACGGCCATCCACACGGGCCGTACCTTCGCACCGACCCGTACTTCATGGAGGTCCCCGAGGATCCTCTCGCTTCAGCCGCCCTCGAACGGTTCGTCGATGAGATGGATCGCAGGATCACCCCGGTCGTCCTCGGGCCCGGTGACTTCCTGTTCCTCAACAATCACAAGGCCGTCCACGGCCGCGAGCCGTTCAAGGCCAGGTTCGATGGCACCGATCGGTGGCTCAAGCGGGTGAACGCCACTCGAGACCTCAGGAAGTCGTACCCCTACCGCTCAGTGGCGTCGCCGAGAGTGCTTGGTTGATCGGTGGCTGCCTCCTCGCCGATTCGCGCCGTCCTGCTCTCGACCTATGAGCTCGGACGGCAGCCGTTCGGCCTGGCATCGCCCGCGGCCTGGCTACGCGAGGCGAACGTAGAGGTGATGTGTACGGATCTCGCGGTCGAACAGCTCGACGAAGACGCGATCCGTGCTGCCGACCTGATCGCGTTCTATCTGCCGATGCACACGGCCACGCGTCTCGCACTCCGCCACTTCGACCGGGTGCGCTGGCTGAACCCGTCGGCGCACATCTGCTTCTACGGCCTGTACGCCTCGATGAACGAGAGCTATCTCCGGCGCCTCGGTGCACAGTCGATCCTGGGCGGGGAGTTCGAGGAGAGGCTTGTCGCGATCGCCAACCTCGTGCGCGAGCAGGGCCGGGGAGTGCAGCAGGACCCGGACGAACCTGTCATCTCCGTCGCCCGGCAACGCTTCCTCACGCCCGATCGATCAGGTCTGCCGCCATTGGAGCGCTACGCCAAGCTTCAAGTCGGCCATGAGACCCGCGTCGTCGGCTACACCGAGGCGAGCCGTGGATGCCGGCATCTGTGCCGGCACTGCCCGATCGTCCCCGTCTACGGCGGCCGCTTCCGCATCGTGCAGCGGGACGTCGTGCTCGAGGACGTACGAGCGCAGGTCGCGGCGGGCGCCCGCCACATCACCTTCGGCGACCCGGACTTCTTCAACGGTCCGTCC
>Ga0209382_10008574_pt1 | contig 12889 bp, 12 predicted proteins | sample SoiMetdeltSBSDD5_FD_187599 | JGI IMG/M metagenome (GOLD analysis project Ga0209382, IMG submission 187599) | Bulk soil microbial communities from a Populus tree surrounding site in Tennessee, USA - Soil MetaG P. deltoides SBSDD5 (SPAdes) (version 2) | ecosystem: Environmental > Terrestrial >... | reverse complement strand
GTTCCTGTTCGGCCTGTGCCGTGCCCTGAATGCAGGACCGGGTCATGGTCTTCATGGGTGCCTCCAAGTCAGATGATGTGCTTGGGGACACTGTAGGCTGCGGCATGCTTAAATGTCACGCACGCTCCCCGGAAGCAGACGCACGAGAAGGAGCGGCGTGCACAGGACGACGTGCAGGAACGCTATGCCCAGGCGCGCGCTGAGATCCAGAAACATATTCTCCAACAAAACCTCGTATCTGAGCTTGCTGATTTAGGCCTAGATCCGATGGACGAACAGTTCCTCATCGCAAAGATTGTTCGCATTATGATGACCACAAACGGCAAGGAGCACACCAATGGGCGAGAGTAAGAGCTTGATCCGACATGATCCGCACGCACGGGTTCGCTACGTGTTCGTCCAGCAGCTTCAGTCATTCATCGAGATGCAGTATGCGCCCCGCGACCCGCATGAGCGATTTGCAGAGCGCGTCCATGCCCTGGAGCTTGCCTACGATGCAAGCCCCCATTTCTTGCAGGCGGACTTTCGCGAAAACTATGCGAAGAAGCACACACAGGAGTTGATCCGGCGGCGTGAGCAGATCATGGAGAACTATCGGGCATTGCATGAGGATGGCGAGTTTATTGAGCATTTGAAGCAATACCATCCGCACCTCTATGCGTTCGCAAAATGGGAGACCATCTGTCTTGCGCTTGCCGAGAGACACGAGGCGGCTCACCGGGCTGATGGCACCCCAATCAATGAACCCCCTAAAAAGAAAATGACTCCCGAAGAGTGGCGCGACAGAGAAGTCCGGCGCCGGCAGGTAAAAATCGACGATAAGATTGCGTTTGCCAAAGCCCGGTTAGAGTCCCTCATGAACGTGCGCCAACTCCTTGAGGAATACGATCTGGAAGACCTCAATGCTGAAGGGGTGGGGCAGGAACTGCAAGCAGACATTTTGGTACCAGAGGAGGAGGACGCTGGCAATTACCACCAGGCGTAATGTCGCACCTCAGGCGGGAGTATTCAGCACTGGTACTCCCGTTTTTCTTTTTTAGCCCGTTCAATTCGGAGGTTTCCCAATGCCGATGCTAAATCAACAACACACCTTGCATTCAACCATCAATCGACATCGTGCGCGTCTCGCACCCGCGCGCACTCCCCTCCCCGCGCGCCGCGTGAGTGAATTTCGCGAAGGCTTGCGTATCCGGAAGCGCGGCCTGTATCTCGGCACTGCTCCGGACGGTCTGCCTTTTTACCTAAAACCGGAACATCTGAGAACACACCTTCATGTACTCGGAGTAACAGGAACAGAAAAAAGTAGACTCATGCTCTGGCTCTTTAAATTACTCTGCTACACGAACCGGCCCATCATCCTTGCGGACTTTAAAGGCGGCTTGGTGGAGATGGTGCGCAACTGGGCTCTCACAAACGGCTTTGCCAAGCGTCTCGTGCTTTTTGATATGAGTGCCAATACGCTGCTCGGCTACAACCCCTTGCGGGAAAACGGACTTAGGCTGGATCTTCAGGCACAATGGGTCTCTGAGGGAGTGAAAAGCGCGTGGGGCCAAGCAACGTTTGACCAAACACCCCAGCTAGCCAGATTCCTGTATTTAGTTCTTTTTGTGTCGCGAGCATTAAAGCTTTCACTCGTGGAAGGGCTTGAAGTGCTGCAACCCTACTCCTATCTCCGGGACCGCGCGCTCAAACAGATTACCGACCCGTTTGTCAGCAACGCCCTACGGACATTCGATAACATGAACGATCGGCGTAAGGAAGAAATGACCGCGAGCACCACTGCGCGCCTTGAGGCATTTTGCCGGGATGCCGTGATCCGCCAAGTTATCTGTGCCCCAGAGAGCCTCGACCTCGAAAGCGCGCTTTTGCAGCGGCGCATCATTTTACTGAACTTCGCCAAATGCCAGCCGTTGCTCCCAGATCCCTTGAAGCTGCTCGCCCGCCTGTTTACGTCAGATTTGTTGGCGCACGTGTTCAAAGGATACGGCGAAGGCGTTTTCAGTGAGCACAAACAGGTCTATTTCATGGTGGACAAGGTGCAGAACATGGCGACCCGGCAATTGTGTGATGCGCTTGATGAAGGCCGCGGCATTGGCCTGCACTGTATTATTTCTCACCAGCATATGTCGCAGTTGTCCGATGAAGACCAGTCCGGTTACCTCTTCCATTCAGTCATGGGAGACGCCCGCACCAAGCTCCTCACAGGAGGCCTTGCCCCCGCTGATCTCCAACTCTTTGGTGACTATCTGCTCATGGATCATTATGATCCGTGGCGAATAAAATTCGTTCAAAGAAATCCAATCTTTGCCCCAGTCGAATCGACTCGAAGAGTGGTCACGGAAAGCTACGCAGTGGCTGATGCGGTATCAGATACCGAGAATTTCAGCGAGGCGGATTCGGTCAGCCATTCAGACCAGCACAGCATTTCCCGTGGGCACAGTGTTGGCGATTCCCTCGCGTTCACCGAAGGCGAACAGGACACGTATACCTATGGCGAAAATGCGAGCAGTACGCAGAGTCACAACTGGGGTACCACCGATACGGTGAGTGGTGCCCATACCACCGGCACCGCCGTCAGCCATGGGCGCGGTCGCGGTACCGGCAGCAGTGAATCCTCAACTGATTCACGAAGTACCAATGCTGCATCTGGCTGGTCGCAGGCAGAAGGGACAAACAGTTCGACGAGCACCGGAGACGGCGAGCACATGCTGCCGCCCGAGGAACGGATATTTGAATTCCTTGAGGAAGAGCCAGAGGTGGTTGGTCTCTCAACCAACACGAGTACGACTGATGGCCGTTCTGCAACATCTGGCCGCAATGGCATGACGGGTTCGTCGCGCAGTGAGGCGAACAGCCGGGTGCGTTCAACGAGCGAATCAGAAATGGATACAACGTCAGCATCGGCTTCAGACACAGATGGGTGGAGCCATGGCCTGCAAGATGGGTACAGCGTTGCGAATCAGCTCGGTACCAATGAAGCGTGGTCGCATGGTACGAATCGCAGCACGACACGCGGACAGACGGTTACAAATTCTGAGCAAATCACCAACGGTTTCAGTAACACTGTCGGACACACGAGCACCCGCGGTGGTGCCTTCACGCAAGGGCAGACAATCACGCGCGGCACGTCAGTGGCCGTGACCCCTTTTCACGAGTATCACCGTGAAGAGATTGAGACGCCAACTTTTTTATCACCGGAGGAGCAGCTCTTGTTAGTCAAGCAACGCATCCATCGCATCCCAGCACGGCACTTCTTGCTCAAAGCACCGGGAAGTCCTGACTGCATAATTCGCGCACCGGACGTTCCTGATCCGGTGATCAGCGACCGCCGACTGACGACAAGTCTTGCAACGGTGTACGCTGCATTGCCGTGCTACACAACAGTGGAGCAGCACAGTGGTGAGGCGCGCGCGCCTCACCCTGATCATCGTGCTGGCGAAGTGATCGATGTTGCGGTGCAGGAAGTGATCGCGCCGGAGGTTGCAGCCCTCCCCTCTTCCACCGATGACGCTCAAGCTGAAAAAACATTGTGGGAACGGGTGCGGGCACTCTCATTCGGGCGTCGCGAAAAATCGTGAGTTTTTGCGTCGCGCGTGCTAGCGTTCGCAGTGCATTGGCGCAATGCTGATGCACTGCTTTTTTCTTCTGGCAGGACCGAACTCCTTTCGCCTTTTTATTGTGCAGTGGTATGATGATTGCAGTATTGCTTTACTCAACCATTATGCAAAATAATTTTATGGTATTTTCAGAGTTGCAAAAGCAGCTCTCCCCTTCTCCCATTAAAACATGGCGATTGTTAAAGCAGCTGCGTGATGATGGTCGCATGAAAGAAGACGAAGATTTTCGAATGCAAGACAGGAAGCTCTACGTAAATGTCCCGCGCTTTATTGTAGAGTTAGAATCACTTGGCTACGCGAACATGAAATCAGATGATTTCAAAAATGGGGATATGAAATCAGATGATATCAAGAAGCTTGCTGATGAATTAAAACTGATATCAAGTGAAATCACGGAAAGCAGAATTCAGGAGGAGATGAAATCAGATGATTTCACTGCTGACAATTCTAAGCCAAATTTTGTCGAGCATGATGCATCGATGAAATCACAACAGCAGAATTTGAAATCAACTGAAATCAATAACAGCACGAACAGCAGTACTTTGAAATCAAATGATTTCACTGATGTGCCGCGTGAAATCATTAATGCAAAAAATGAAGTGATCGATACCTTGAAGGGCAGCCTCAAGAGCAAGGAAGATGATGTTGCAAAGCTGCGGGATGTGATTTCAGATTTAACGCAACAGCTGAAAACAACCACGCAGCAGAATGCCTGGCTGACCAATTTGTTAGTTGCCCCAAAGACAGAACCTGAGCCAATGCGTACCGCAACGGTCAATGATATCACGGATAATGGCGATGAAATCACGAAAGATACAGAGACGAAGCGAGAACCAAACACGCAGCAAAACACGCCCACAGAGGAGCGTGCTGCGGAAGATCGTCCCGACAATGATACGTCCGATGCAGAAACAGATTTCGTGCTGTGAGCTCTGTGGGCTGAAGGGAACAAAATTTTTTTGAGTGACACCTCCCCCGATAGGGGAGTGGGGCGCACGACTATTTTGTATGAGTCGCGTCACGATTTTTACAAAACGACCTTCACAATTTGAGGAGACTAGTATCAACAGTACATTTTTTGGGTGTTCACTTTGGGGAGACGCGGGTGTTCACTTTGGGGAGACGATGTGCTCACTTTGGGGAGACAAAGTGTTCACTTTGGGGAGACGATGTGCTCACTTTGGGGAGACGAAAAATCGCGAAACTCAAGTATTGATAAAGGGTTTTGCTGACTGGACTATTAAGACTGTGTTGACTCTTTACACATGCACGCTGTGTGTGTTTGGGGAAAGGAGTTATAATACTCATGCAACTTCTTATGACAACACGTCTCCAAAAATCAAACGAGCTAAGAAGCAACGCAACTGATGTACTTGCTCCACTGACTGTCATTCGCACTGAAACTATTCTGTCCCGATTGCCAATGCACAATCTCGCAAAACGCGGTGAAGTCGACATAAGCATCAACACGAAAAATGATCGCGGCGAATTAGATTTGCAGTGGGAAGTTTCTTATAACAAAAAATACGGCGATGCCCGGCAGCTCGCGTATAAATTGGACACGATTGTGATCAATCGAAAGATTGATGAAGCAACCCGGCCGCTGCCCAAAGTGATTCGCCTTGGCAGCCTCAGAGAAATTGGAATCGATCTTGACCTCACTGCGGGGAAAGCATTGGTGAATTTACGCAAAGCATTTCATCAAAATGCTGGAGCGTATATTACGGCAAACCTCAAATATAAATCGCTCGACGGAACCGAGCGATCGCTTGAGGCTGGCTTCAATCGCTATAGCGTGTACTTCACCGGGCAGCAACTTCCTGATGGCAGCAAAGCCGATGGGGTGTATCTCATCTTGAGTGAACCCTATTGGGAAGTTTTGAATAATGCACCAACGAGACCGTTGGATTATGACTATTTGAAAGCACTCGCGCCGGCAGCACAGCGGTTTTATGAAATCGTTTCATTCAAAATTTTTGCCGCGTTGAAGTACCACCATTCAACCGCAAAAATATCCTACTCAGAATACTGCACGTTTTCAGCCCAACAACGATATCAGGACTATGAGCACGTTAAAAAGCAAATGTATAAAGTCCACCGGCCGCACCTGCAATCCGGGTACTTAATAAAAGTTTCGTGTGATGCGGTGCGAGACAGTAGTGGAAATCTCGATTGGATATTCTACTATACGCCCGGCCCAAAGGCGGTAGCTGCGTTTAAAAAATTTAATAAAAATCATGCGCACAGCGGCCTTGCCGATGACAATGTCATCGAAGGTGAAGCGTCAGATAATGGACCGGCTGCAACCGATCCGGGTGATGCGCAGGCACGAGAAATCGTGGGAGAATTTCAGCGCCTCTTCCACAACGTCAAGCATTCGATCCCACTTCCAAAAGAACTGAAGCATGCCGCGCAAGTCATCAGCGAACACGGTATCGAAAAGGCCCGCCACTTTGTGCGCTTCAGCCATCAGGTTGCACAAGAGACAAAGTATCAACCGCAGAATTTTAGCGGGATCATGCAATACCAGGCACGGGCAATTGCCGACTTTGAGTCACGCCAGAAAAACCAGCAGGCAACTCAAGCGACTACTGCCTGCTCTCTCTGTGATAAATCTGGCATGCTGAGCCTGAAGGATGCGAAGAACCAATATACTGCCTTGAAATGTTCGCACAACGTTGCACAGATGAAAGCCTACGCAGAAAGCAAGGGCTACCAGATTGTATAGGCCTACCACGCTGTGGTGTTTGACCCAAGTGAGTGCTGGGTTTGACCAAAGTCACCAATAAGGTGCCATTTTTATCACACCATAAAAATGGTGTTTGTCAACATCTCGTATACGTTCGCCGCCCTCGCACCGCGCACTGCGCTGAGCATTCACGATCACACTTCACTCAGGAACCTATGCACCTGGTGAAGTTTTTGTATGCACGAGGGTATGCATCCCTGTGTGCAGAGACCAACTGAACAGGTACCGAACCGGTACCAACGACCACAAGTCCTTATCAGGACTTGAGAAACCCGAACGGGCTCGCGGGGGGAGTTGTCGGTCGCTGGCGCTCCCGACTTCTACCGCAATCCCACTACCGTAGGGACTTCGCCACCTCATCCGTCCCGCTATCGCAGCACGGATGTCCCGTTATCACGGGATCGGTGGCTTGGGTGCGCTATCGCGCACCTTCCCGGTAGGAGTCGGGAGCCTCGATTTTGTAACCCATGCCGACGAGCGGCATGGACAAAATCGGGCGTCCGACAACTCCCCCCGCGTAAATGCAAACGTCCTCTGACAGCCTTGCTACCGCAACGCTGTTATTGATGAGATAGCTACCAGCTAAAGGAAACGTACCGTATGCCACCAGAAACCCTTACTCACGCACCGGCCCCGGCAAAACAGCTCCCGCGATTTCGCCGGGCACGCCCGCAAGATCGGCCGGCATTCCGGCTGACTGATCGCGACCGCGATCTGTTAAAAATCATCTACGACTACCGCTTCATTACCGCAGAAATGCTCCAAGATCTTGCGCCTGCGGTACCCCTCACCGAGCGCCAGCAAGAAGCGCTTGCGAAGCTCAGGCAACTCATTAAGGAGAGGAAAGCACTTGCTCCTCGAACGGACACCGAGGAGCGGCCCCAGCGCACCAAGCGCGAGATTTTGCGACGGCTCCAGGTCCTCTACCATGCAGGATTCGTACAGCGAAAGAAGTTGTCTGACCGAGATCCCATCGTCTACTCATTGGGCAATATGGGCCATGACGAGCTCACGCTCTTTCACGGCATTGACCGCCAGCAGATCAACTGGACCACGAAGAACCGGGAAGCCGGAGAAAACTATATCCGCCACACCCTGATGGTGAGCCGATTTCGGCATGCCGTAGCACTCGCACTCCGTGACATTCCGGGGGTAACCGTCGCGTGGGAGCCGTATTTCAAAGCCAAAGTACAGTATGAAGATACGCTGCGGGGCAAAACTCAGTTGGTGGACGGCGTGGTTATTCCTGACGGGTTGTTTGTGGTTACGGATCGCGGGAAGTCGATTCACTACTTTTTAGAGGCTGACCGCAGCACCATGACGAATGCCCGGTATCTCACAAAGCTCAAAAATTATTTCGCGTTCTATGCAACCTCCGTGCGTGACAATCAGACGCCTGTACAGCGGATGCGCGTGCTCACGCTGACGCTCTCTGAAGAGCGGAAGAAAAACCTGCGTCTCACCGCGCAAGCGGTGCACGAAACAATGGCAAAAGAACTCTTTTGGTTTGCCTGCGAACGCTCCTACCTGGGCTTGCCAGAGCAGGTCGTTGGCCCCATCTGGCAGACACTCAAAGATGAGAATTTGCAGCACTGGTAACCCTATGTCTGAACCAATTTTCCATGATCCGGAGCGCCTCATTCTCGGGACGCGGCGGATTCCCGCAAGTTACGAACACCACGAAGTACCGTGGGGTATTTCGCATCTGGACCGACGCAACCACGTGTATATCGTAGGAAAAACTGGTATGGGTAATACTGTTCTATTAAGAAATATCATATTAGCAGATATTTGGCGTGGGGCCGGTGTAGGCGTCATTGACCCACATGGCGATCTTGCGGAGGACATTTTGGACCATATACCTTCTGAGCGTTCAGACGACGTCGTGTACTTTAACCCGAGCGATCTGGAATATCCGATCGCATGGAATTTAGTTGATACAATTCCTCCAGATGATCGAGGAACCACGGCTGACTTTCTCGTGGATGCATTCAAGGATATCTTTGGGGACAGTTGGGGGCCACGGCTTCAGTTTATTTTGTACCATTCACTCCGTGCCTGCCTTGATGCCAAACACACGACCCTGCTCGATGTGTATCGCATGCTCACTGACGACGAGCACCGGGCAAAAATCGTGAGTCAGGCCGAACACCCGGTGACCCGAGATTTCTGGGTCGGCGAGTTTGCGGGCTGGCCCGTGCGTGAGCGCTTGCTTGCCGTGGGATCGATTCGCAACAAATTAGGCAGATTTCTTGGCAATTCAGCGGTGCTCAATATTGTGGGCCAGGTGTCGGGCAAGCTCTCGATCGACTTTGTGATGAACCAGAAGCGGATCTTCATTGCGAACCTTGCCAAGGGAAGGCTGGGACCTGACCAAGCAAACCTGCTTGGCTCTCTTCTCGTTGCCCGGTTTCAGGCAGCGGCATTCAGCAGGCAGAATATGCCGGAGGAGGAGCGCGTTGATTTCAACCTCACCATCGACGAGTTTCAGAACTTTATGACTGATAGTTTTAGTTCAGTTCTTTCTGAAGCAAGAAAATATCGGCTGAATTTAACCATGGCACATCAGTATTTAGACCAATGTAAACCATCGGTGCAGGATGCGGTGTTTGGCAATGCGGGCTCCCTCATTGCCTTCCGGGTTGGCGGTCCTGATGGCGACATCTTAGAGCACATATTCAAGCCCGAACGGATGACGAGCCAGCACTTCCTCGATTTACAGAAGCACGAGGTAATCGCGAGCATCCCGGACGGCAGTGCATCACCCAAACCATTCGTGGGCATGACGCTTGCCCCGGTGCAGTACCCAGCCGGACGCAAGGATGTGATTATCAAACTCTGCCGGCAGAAATTTGCGCGGCCGCGGAGTATTGTGGAGCCCCGGATCAACAAACTCTTTGGAGACTCTCAAGCAAAGAAAAGTTGGGTACCCACTTAAGGCGGGACACCTTTATACCACAACGGTTTCAGGCTTCTAAAGCCGCGGCCGCCAGTGACGGGCATGCCGTGCATTTTTGAGTACCGGCAGTCATACTACAACTGTCCCACCTTAAGCAGATACCCGAGAAACGCGCCACACTCTTTCCTTTTCTTGCAGGGAAAAGCCCACCCGTTAGGGTGGGCGTTGCTCTGCGGAATTTTCGCCAGCACACCACGCGACCCTGACAGCGTGAGCATCACTGCCAGGAGTCCTCTTGCCCGAATCCCAATTGCTCATAGGGATGGGCTGCGCTCGCCACTTTTGGTTCGTGTGAGCGGGCAATACCGGACACTTATCGTTGTACTGATGTCCATTGTAACGCGACAGTCGTTGCTGACAACCATGATCCTCTGTTTTTTGCATCGCCATTTGCAAAAAACGGCCCCAAATTTCAACGATTGCACTCTTGCAAGACACTTTTACCGGAACCGGACGAAACACGGCTAGAAACGCAAAATAAAAGCCAATGGCGCGATGTCCATTGGCATGCTGAGAGGTTTTTTTGAAGGCACGTTAGCATTGTTACGCATCCTAGATGGGATTCTTGTCATTTATCAGATTTCGTTGTACTAATAATATATGGACGAATATATAACGGCAAATCATGATGTTGGAAAAGCGATTTCTCTGATCGATGAGATTATGAAAAAAAGTAACCGTCCGATACTTGTTACTCTCGATGGGAGAAGCGGTACCGGTAAGTCTACAATCGCGAAACATATCGCAGAACGCTTAGGAGGCGTAGAAATCACAGCTGATGATTTTTGGGTAGGTGGTTCAAATGAAGAGTGGGATACAAAAAGTCCAAAAGAAAAAGCAGAGATGGCAATAGATTGGAAGCGATTACGAAATGAAGTATTAGAACCTTTACTAGCTGGTAAACCAGCCACGTGGTATCCATTCGATTGGAGGGTACCCACTTAAGGCGGGACACCTTTATACCACAACGGTTTCAGGCTTCTAAAGCCGCGGCCGCCAGTGACGGGCATGCCGTGCATTTTTGAGTACCGGCAGTCATACTACAACTGTCCCACCTTAAGCAGATACCCCGATTGGAAAGCAGGACATGGATTATCTGCGAATGCACTGCACAGTGAACCAAAACCACTGATTGTACTTGATGGTGCTTACTCAAGTCGTCCTGAATTGCAGGATATTATTAATTTGAGTATTTTAGTTGAAGTTCCTGATGATGCGCATCGAAGAACAAGATTGATAGGGAGAGAAGGTGAAGACTATATGAAGGACTGGCACGGTCGTTGGGATGTGGCTGAGGATTATTATTTCACTGATATTCGACCCCGCGAGTCCTTTGATTTAATCATTGTTAACAATTAACGATAATCATTTTGCCCCCCTCAACGATCCTACCGTTGAGGGGGTTTGCTTTTGTTTCGCGCAAGATCCTTTATCCAGCTAGAAACACAAAAAAGAGCCAATGGCGCGTATGTCCATTGGCGGGTTGAGGGTGTGTAATTTATAATTCATTCACACTGCATACAAGTCCTTTGTCTCGAAACACTTTTGCAATATTTTCTGTCGCATACACCATATAGTTATGCCCCAAGAATCCGACTCCATGATTCTTGATCACGCTCGGATGTTCCCGGATATATTCTGCAAGCACTTCGCGGAACAGGGTGTAATTCTCGGACGAGACGGCGACATGATGGATGAAGGTTGGCATGGGTGGTCCTTATCTGAGGAGGAGTGTATCGATCGAACGATCGATACACCATTCATTACAGTGCCATTTCCCGGACAAAGGCCTGGGAGCTGAGACGCTTCAAGGCATCTTCGCTGCCCCTGCGTCCTGCCTCATCGTTGTCGAGCGCAAGGAGCACTCGGCCTTTTGGCCCAACCGTCTCAACGATGAGCCGTTCCTGCGCCGCACTCATGGAGCTGCCCATGAGTGCAACCACGTTCTTGCGGCCTCGCTGAAAGAACTCAAAGACCGTGAAGAATCCTTCCACCACAATGAGGCCGTCAGTGGCATGCTCCCGTGCTCGGTGTAAGTTAAAGAGCACAGCGCTTTTCTTGAATCCTGGTGGAAGGGCATATTTTTGTGACCCTTCTGGCCATCCGGTATCTGCGGGCCAGCGGCCGGCATAGGCAACAAGGTGACCTTGCGTATCGTGGATTGGGATACAAATACGATTATGCATGATCCCCTTGCCGGTGTGATGCCCCAGGCCGAAGAATTCGATCGTTGCATCACTCAAGCCCCGATCCTTCAGATAGGTATGGCGCATATCAAGGTGCTTGAAGGTGAATGTCAGCGGCGGATTGATCGGCCCGTCTGGTTCCTCGTGCGGCGGGGTCTCGCCTTTGGCTGCCGGTGGAATTTCAGCAGCCGCAGGGAGTTGCGGTGCCGGTGTGGCATCTGAAGTCACGCCAAACCAGTCTTGAATCAGGAGTGCTGCCTGCCGCCGGCTCTTCGTTCGATCGCCGGCGCTGATATCCTCTTTGCTCACCACAAAGTCAACGATGTCGCCGCCTTTGGCATGGCAGCCGAAGCAGTGAAATTTCCCAGTCTCTGCGTTGATCGACAGCGACGGCGTTTTGTCCTCATGGAATGGGCACTTCAGCCTGAGCTCCATGCCGTGCTTACTCGGCTTCTCTTGGGTGCCCTCCATGAGCCCGTAGTGCGTGAGCACATCTCGCATGCTCACCTGATTTTTCACGTCGTCAAAACTAACCCACTGTGCCATACTTGGTGTCCCTTTCGTTACGAGTGGAAATCTCATCCCCCTCCACCGTAACGAAACGGGCAGAAAACACAAGAGCCCTCACCGTAGTCTGTGGGGCTCTTGCTGTTTATAGCCTTTTCTCTTTAGCCGGTTGGCCTGTTTTAAACGCGACCCCGGCGCCGTGTGGCACCCCGCAGTGCTTGGCCATTATACCCCCCGGTTTGGAGGTCTGTGTCTGTTTGTCTGGTGAGCCTTTTTTTCCTATAGATATTCATCATATTGCGGATCGATCCGCATCTTTCGTTCCACTAACGGCACAAGGATATCGAACCCCGCTTGAGCGGGGTCACGATATCTTGTCCGGTAGTCCCCCAAGGAAAATTGTGATAGATGAGCCTCACATGGCTCCCAATAGGTGTCCACAGACACAGACCTCCAAACCGGAGGGTGGGCCTAAGACACAGCGGGGTGCCACACGGCGCCGGGGTCGAGCGCTGTACCGTATTGGATAACTCCCTTAAAAACCATGAACTATATTCGTGATTTAGAGCGAGACTTGAAAGCGCTCCTTGAGGAGGGTGACGAGGCGAAAGTCATTCGATTCGCAAAAGAGAAAGCGCTGGAAAGTTATCGCAATGGGCTTGAAGCAAGCGCCTTGCGCGTTGAGCAGGCAGCAGAAAAGCTCGGACAGTCAGCCCGAGCTTAGTAACCGTAACCGGTGGGGGTCAAACCTCGCCATGACCTCCGTTACCCCAGTGTGCACTTTAGCCGACCTTATCCTGTACGTAGCAACTCGAACAGCACTAATTGCTGCGCGGAGAAGAACTTGAGGGCCCGCCGCCGTCGCGTCTGA
>Ga0209382_10008573_pt1 | contig 12890 bp, 13 predicted proteins | sample SoiMetdeltSBSDD5_FD_187599 | JGI IMG/M metagenome (GOLD analysis project Ga0209382, IMG submission 187599) | Bulk soil microbial communities from a Populus tree surrounding site in Tennessee, USA - Soil MetaG P. deltoides SBSDD5 (SPAdes) (version 2) | ecosystem: Environmental > Terrestrial >... | reverse complement strand
CACTGGTGCCGCTGCTCTGGCAGAAGGCCTCGTTCCAGTGGGCCTCCCGGGTCCACGGCTGGATGTACGACCCCTGGACGGCCATGCCCGACCTCACCGCCCCCTGGCTGGACCCCCCGAGCTCCTGACCGCGGCCTCAGCCCAGCGCGGCCCGGCCCCGACCGCCGGGGCGACCAGGGCCCGTGTCACGGCCTACAGCGCCGGCCTGCTGGGACGTCACCACCGAGCACGCAACCCAGCGGAAGGCAGCAGACGCGCAGCAGACGACCCTTGTGAGGGTTGGGAAGGCTGCTAGCAGACGGTGAACACTCGTGACGGCGGACCACTTGGCGCACCAGCGTTGAGCTGGGCATTCACCACTATCCGTCACCGTCTCGTTGCGTCGGCTCTGCCTTTCCGCCCGACCGGTGCAGACAGGGGAAGGCAGAGCGCGAACCAGCGGATCACCGGGGGTCTCGTGAGCCATCTCCGAGGATCGTCAAGAGGTCGCGGAGATCGGTGATCGTGTAGTCGGGCACGCAGTCCAGGTGGACGTCTGCTCCCTGATCGGACTCGACCATCACGGTCGTCATGCCGGCCTCCTGTGCTCCGAAGATGTCACGGTGCATGTCGTTGCCGACGTACAACGCGTGCTCGGCCGCCACGCCCATCCCGTCGAGCGCGAGCTGGAAGAGGCGTCGGTCGGGCTTGCGGTACCCGTGGTCGCCGGAGACGACGATCGGGTCGAAGTAGTCGAGCAGACCGACCTTGTGGAGCTCGGCGCGCGCGTACGCGCTCTGCGCGTCGGTGACGACTGCGAGCGGGTAGCGCTCGCGCAGCACGTCGAGCACCTCGCGCACGCGCGGGTAGAGACGGAGCCGGCAACGAGAGATGCCGCGGTACATCTCGGCCAGGAACAGGGGCATCTGCTCGAGCTTCTCGGCCGGCAGGGCGCGAGTGAACTCCGTCAGGTGCGCCTGCAGGATGCTGCGCCAGATGCCGACGGCGTCGAACTCCGGATGCTCCTCCGGACTGGCCTGCTGTTGCTCCTTCAGGTGCTCGAAATAGAGGTCCCGGACCTGGTGTCGGTGCAGGTCGATGCCCTGGTAGGTGAGGAAGTGGGCGATGGATCGGAAAATCTGCTCCATACCGTCGTCGGTCAGGATCCTGACCAGGGTGCCGTTCACGTCGAAGGCGACCGCTCGGATGTCCATACCCACAAGGGTACGGGGTGCCGGTCGTCGGGCGGTATCGCTCAAGCGGCTCGGAGCAGCTTCTTCGCCCGCCTTACGAGCCTTCCGCCATAGTCCCGGCCGATGTAGTCGTTTCGCGCGATCCGCAGCAGGTTCAGCCCCATGTAGTACGGCGCCCGTGCGGTGATCGACTCGAACGTTCGCTCCCGATCGGGGAAATGGCAGCTGTACTCCCAGAGAAAATGCCCGATGAACGGCTCCGCGCGGCGCCAGTCACCGACGGCCGCCATGAACGCGTGCTGGAGCTCGCCGGCGACCCGCCCGACGTCGAACATCCGGTCCCCGCGCTTCATGCGTTCCAGGTCGATCGCGGCGACGTCCATGCCATGACCGAACAGAAAGTTCGCCGGCGTCGCATCGCCGTGCAGCCAGACCTGCCGGTCTTCCCACATCTGGGGTCGGTCCCGCCAGCAGTCGCGCAACCAGGAGAGCTCGTCGACATCCCACTGCCCGATGCGGTCGGCGTTCCTGAGCCGACCGACGACCGTGTCGAAGTACCGGCACTCGGGATCGAAATCGACGCTGGCACCATTGGCCGTCCGGTTATGCTGGGTTGCCAGGAAGTAGGCGAGCGCCTTCAGCCGCCAGTAAAGGTGCGCGTCGTCCCCGTGCTGGGTCGCACGCGCGATCGCGTGGCTGAACTGTTCACCGGAAAAGTATTCGACGGCCAGCACGCCGTTGATGTCGCCACTGACCCCCAGCGGGCGAATCACATGATGCGGCGACCCAACAAGGTTGTATCGGCGCAGCGTCTCGAGCCCCTCGTACTCCTGACGCGCCACCCAGGCCGCCTTGTCCCGGTCCCACCCGAACTTCGGGCCATAGAATTTGCAGATGACCTTGGTCCCGCTGAACTTCTCCTCGTACCCGTAGACCTCGTTGCTGCCGGACAACCGGAAGACGCGGAACGCCGGCCGCCGCTCGCACACCCCCATGCGATCGCGAATGATCCTGGAGAGGAAGTCGTGAAGCGGGTCCTGGCCCGCGACATATCCGACATAGCTTCCGTTCATCAGGAGCCCTTCCCCGCGCCGACTGCCGCAGCGACGGCATCCACCAGCGACGGCATCCTGGCTTCGTCTACCGGCAGCACCCGGCAGGCGCCGCACGGCCCCGCTGCAGCTTCGACGTACTCCCAGTCGTGCAGCGCATCCGACCACTCCGGGTCGTTGCACACCTCACACACTCCGGGCGGCCACACCAGATCGGAAACCCCGAACGGGCGTAATGGCAGCACACTCATGATCTCGCTCGCCCCCCCAGAGCGGCACAAAATGACTATGCCAGCAAAGCACGTCGAATGCTCCATCCGCAGTGTCGTCTGGCACGGTCCGGTGGTGACCCCGGACACCCCACAGACTCGGGCCCGGCCAGCACGGCGGCTTCGCCGTCGCCGGTGACCGCCTCGTCGGCATCGCGGGCGCGCAGAGCGGCGGCGGGTCGCTGGGCCGGGCCGTTCGCCTAGGCCCCGGCGTCGGCTTCGGCGCCTAGGGAAAGCCGTCGTCGAGGGGGCGTTCCTCGACGATCTCGACCGGTTCCTCGAGGCCGACCATGCAGCGGCGGGCGGCCACCCGGCGGCGGCCCCAGGGCGTCAGGCTGCTCCAGAACAGCTTGAGTCATCTGAAGCACGTTCGTCAGTCGATCTGCTGGGGTGTCACCCACCTAGCCGCCTTCCCAGCAGAAGGCGGCAGACGACCCTTGTGAGGGTTGGGAAGGCTGCTAGCAGACGGTGGACGACCGTGATGGCGGACCACCTGGTGTACCTGTGTTGAGCTGGGCATTCACCACTATCCGACACCGTCTCTTGGCGTTGGCTCTGCCTCCCCGCCAGGGTGGTACAGACAGGGGAAGGCAGACCGCGAGCCAGCGGATCGCCGGGGTCTCGTGCGCCATGACCAGGGCAGCGGCGTCCCGCCGGCGGATCCAAGAGGCGCTGCAGCGCCCCCGCGTCCCGCCTGTTGTCCCCTTCGGGCCGACGACTCGACCACAGCGACCGATTCGCCGCGGCACGACGCCGGTGGCGGCGGGCCGTCGAATTTCGCTGTGCTCAGGTGTCGATCCGGGCGGTCGCCGATCGTATCGATGGTGAGAAGGTTCCCGTCGACGCTGAGGAGTGACCGCCATGACCGAGGTGCTGCTGACCGGACTGAAGATCGGTGAGTCGGCGCGCTGGCACGACGGCCGGCTGTGGTTGTCCAACTGGGGGGCCCAGCAGATCCTGGCCGTCGACCTCGACGGCAACGCCCAGGTGATGGCCACGGTGCCGACCACCATGCCGTTCTCGATCGACTGGCTGCCGGACGGGCGGCTGCTGGTGGTTGCCGGGCCCGAGGGGCGGCTGCTGCGCCAGGAGCCCGACGGCTCCCTGGTCGACCACGCCGACCTGACGGTCCTGGACGCCAACCTCAACGAGCTGGTCGTGGACGGCCGCGGCAGGATCTACGTCAACGGCGGCACCAACTTCCATCCCGACGAGGGCGAGGCCCCCGGGTTCGTCGCCCTGGTCACGCCGGACGGCGCGGTCCGGCGGGTCGCGGAGGGGCTCGCGTTCCCCAACGGGATGGCGGTCACCCCCGACGAGCAGACCCTGATCGTCTCGGAGTCGTTCGCGGGCATGCTCACCGCCTTCGACATCGGCCCCGACGGGAGCCTGTCCAACCGGCGGGGGTGGGCGCCGCTGCCCGGCGACGGCATCGTCCTGGACACCGAAGGGGCGGTGTGGACCCCGGGGTGGACCGAGGACGGCCCGGCGTGCCTGCGGGTCGCCGAGGGCGGCGAGCTGCTGGACACGGTCCCGCTCGACCGGGCCGGGTTCGCGTGCACCCTCGGCGGCGAGGACGGCCGGACCCTGTTCGTGCTGGCCGCGGACTGGCGGATGCAGGGCGGCTTCGAGGACAACATCAAGCGCCTGACCACCGGGCCCGAGACCGGCCAAGTCCTCATCGCCCATGCCTCGGCCGCCCATGCCGGCCACCCCTGAACCACCGGCACGGTGTGCCGCACCTGGCCGGCCGAGAGGCCGACCAGGCGTTGGCTCAGGTGTCGACGCCGGACCTGGTCGGGGCTTCGGCCTCCGGCGCGCTGGTCCGGATGACGATCAGGGCGACGGCCAGGGCCAGGGTGGCGAAGGCGACCGCGAGCTGGAAGGCGGTCGAGATGCCGTGGGCCAGGACCTGGTCGGCCAGGGCGGCGGGGAGCCGGCCGGTCTGGCGGAACTGGGCCAGGAGGTCGGCGGGGCCGCTGCGCAGGAGCTGGGCGATCTGGCTGGCGGCCTCGTTGCGGCTGGCCGTGCCGAAGGCGGTGACCAGGATGGACAGGCCGAGCGAGCCGCCGACCTGCTGACTGACATTCAGCAGGCTGGAGGCGGCCCCGGCCTCCTGCGGCTCGACCCCCGAGACGGCCACGATCGTCAGGGGCACGAACAGCAGGCCCATGCCCAGGCCGAACAGCAGCATGGGGCCGAGGATCCCGTCGAGGTACCCGCTGGTCACCGAGACCTGGGTGAGCCAGGCGAGCCCGCCGGCGGCCAGCAGGGCGCCGGCGGTCATCAGGCGCCTGGGCCCGATCCGGGGCAGCGACCGGGCGGCGAACTGCGAGGTCAGCACGATCGCGGCGGTGATGGGGAGAAAGGCGATCCCGGCCCCCAGGGGGCTGTAGCCGAGCACGTCCTGGACGAACAGGGTGAGGAAGAAGAACTGGCCGAACATCGCCGCGGACAGGGCCAGCATGATCACATAGCTGCCGGCCCGGTTGCGGTCGCGGAACAGGTGCAGGGGGGTGATGGGCTGGCCGATCCTGGTCTCGATCGACAAGAACACGGCCAACAGGACCGCCGCGGCGGCGAACGAGCCCACCGTCCCGGGGTCGCTCCAGCCCTCCTGGGCGGCCCGGATGAACCCATAGACCAGGGCGGTCATCCCGGCGGTGGAGGTGAGGGCGCCACCGAGGTCGAAGGTACCCGGATGACGCTCGGACTCGGTGATGTACAGCGGGGCCAGCGCGGCCAGCAGGACACCGATGGGCACGTTGACGAACAGCACCCAGCGCCACGACAGCCAGGAGGTGAGGATGCCGCCGGCGATCAGGCCGATGGCCCCACCGGCCACGGCCACCGCCCCGAACACCCCGAAGGCCCGGTTGCGCTCCTCGCCCTCGACGAAGTTGGTGGTGATCAACGACAGCGCCGTCGGCGCGGCGATGGCGGCGCCGACCCCCTGCAGGGCCCGGGCGGCCAGCAGCCAGCCCGAGGAACTGGCCAGGCCGCCGAGGAAGGAGGCCAGGGTGAAGACCAGGATGCCGGCGACGAAGGTACGGCGGCGGCCCAGGATGTCGCCCGCCCTCCCACCGAGGAGCAGCAGGCCGCCGAAGGTCAGGGTGTAGGCGTTCAGGACCCACGACAGGCCGGTGGTCGAGAAGCCGAGGGCCTGCTGGATCTGGGGAAGGGCGATGTTCACGATGGTCGCGTCCAGGACCACCATGAGCTGGGACGCCGCGATGATGGTGAGCGCCAGCGCGGGATGGTGCCCGCGGCGTGGCGCGCCGGGCGCTGGTGGTCTCGCCGACTGCAGCACGGTCATGGGCGGTCCGGTCCCTTCGTCTAGTGTACGATTGCGTTCTCAACGCGTGGGACGGTACGCCGCTGAAATTGAGAACGCAAGCGTTCACTAGAATTTCTTAGGATTCTCTTCGGGAGGTCGGACCATGGCCGGTCCAGCGGACACGACCGCTGGGTCGTGTGCGCCTCCGCACGGCCGCACCCGGCGCCGCGGCCAGACCCTGGAGCGCGCCATCTACGACGCCGTCCTCGGCCAGCTCCAGACGGTCGGTTACGTCGGCCTGACGATGGAGGGAGTGGCCGCCGGCGCGCACACCGGCAAGGCGGCGCTGTACCGCCGCTGGCCGCGCAAGGAGGACCTGGTCGTCGACGCCCTGGAGCATGCGCTGCCGTCGCCGACCGACCTGCCCGACCACGGGGAGGTGCGCGACGATCTGCTGGACCTGCTCTGTCGCATGACCGCCATGCTCAACTCCCCGGCGGGCTGCGCCCTGCAGTGCCTGATGTCGGAGACCGAGCGGGACGAGTCGTTCGCCCGGCTGCTGCACGAGCGGGTCAAGGAGCCCCGCAAGCGCATGTTCCTCGACCTGCTGGCGCGCGGCGCCGACCGAGGGCAGGTGCGGCCCGCCGCCGCGACCCAGCTCGTCGCGGAGGTCGGTCCCGCCCTGGTGATGCAGCGGTTCCTCGCCGACGGCGCGCCAGTGCCCGACGACTACGTCGTGTCGGTGGTCGACGACATCGTCATGCCACTGCTGCGACCGTAGATCCGTGGTCCCTCAGCATGACCACTGACCGCGGCCAGCCTGCTGTGCGGCTCGGCCAGGCTGGCTCCATGCCGCTGGTCGGCCTGGGCACCTGGCAGATGACGGGAGCGCGCTGCCGGGCGGCCGTCCGCTCGGCGCTGGAGGTCGGCTACCGCCACATCGACACCGCCACCATGTACCGCAACGAGGGCGAGGTGGGCCGGGCGGTCCGCGACAGCGGGGTCCCGCGCGAGCAGGTGTTCATCACCACCAAGCTGCCGCCGGGCGCCGCCGGCCGAGAGCGGCGCACCCTCGAGGGCAGCCTGCGGGCGCTGGGCATGGGCTATGTCGACCTGTGGCTGGTCCACTGGCCGCCGCGGGGCCGGGCCCTGGTCTCGACCTGGAAGGAGCTGCTGGCCGTCCGTGACCAGGGGCTGGCCCGCGCCGTCGGGGTCAGCAACTACCGCACCGCGCAGCTGGACGAGCTGATCGGGGCGACCGGTGAGGCGCCCCAGGTCAACCAGATCCCATGGGCGCCTTCCCTGTACGACGTGGCCCTGCTGGGCGAGCATCGCCAGCGCGGCGTGGTACTGGAGGGCTACAGCCCGTTCAAGAACACCAACCTGCGCCACCCGGTGCTGGTCGAGATCGCCGCCCGTCACCGGGTGACGCCGGCTCAGGTCGTGGTGCGCTGGCACGTCGACCACGAGGTGGTGGTGATCCCCAAGTCGGCCACCCCCGAGCGGATCGCCGCCAATTTCGACGTTTTCGGCTTCTCGCTCACCGACCAGGAGCTGGGCCGCATCGACGGGCTGTCGACCACCCGTCGCCGGTAGCGGTCGCGGTCGAGGTCGCCGACAGCTCGGCTTCTCGCCGGCCTCGGGCGACTTCGACAACGACGGCTTCGCCGTCGTCGGCGCGGGCGTCGACGGCCGCGTCGAAGATCCGGAGGTGACGGGGCCGGCCGCGAGCGGTCCCCGACCTAGGGAAGGCCGTCGTCGAAGGGGGGAGGGCGCTCCTCGATGATCTCGACCGGTTCCTCCTCCAGGCCGACCATGCGGCGGCGGGCGGCGACCCGCCGCCGGCCCCAGGACGTCAGGCTGCTCCAGAACAGCAGCGAGTACAGGACGACCACGAAGCCGGTGACCAGCAGGATCACCCCGACCGTGTTGACGTTGATCCCGGGGACGTCGGTCTCGACCGCGAACGCCAGGATGGCGCCCAGCACCATCAGAAAGATGCCAACCCCGATGCTCATCCCTCACCGTCCATCCGAGCCGCCTGCACCACCCTGTACGACCCCGAATCGGTAACGGATGTTACGACCCGGGGCCCCGCGGTTGAAGTGCCTCGGCCTCCGGCGCCCGGTGCCGAGGTCGTCATGCCGCTGCTGCGGCCGTAGGCTCGCGGCCGGGCGGCGCTGTCGATCCGGGCCCGACCCGTTCGTATAGAGGGTGTGAGGACCCCGATCGACGGGAGGAACCGCGGATGAGCAAGGTCGTGGTGTTCACCAGCGTGACCCTGGACGGCGTGATGCAGGCGCCGGGCCGGCCCGACGAGGACCGCCGCGGCGGCTTCACCCACGGCGGCTGGGCCCTGCCCTACAACGACCCGGTCATGGGCCGGGTCACGGCCGAGGGGATGGCCGACGCCGGGCCGCTGCTGCTGGGCCGGCGGACCTACGCGGACTTCCACGGCTTCTGGCCCGAGCAGACCGACAACCCCTTCACCGAGGTGCTCGACAACACCCTGAAGTACGTGGCCTCGACGACGCTGGCCGAGCCGCTCCCCTGGCGCAACTCCCGCCTGCTGGACGGCGACGCCGCCGACGCCGTGGCCGTGCTGAAGCGGCGGCCGGGCAAGGACCTGGTGGTCCTGGGCAGCGGCGAGCTGGTCCAGTCGCTGCGCCGGCGCGGCCTGGTCGACGAGTACCGGCTCCTGATCCACCCGCTGGTGCTGGGGTCGGGACGCCGGCTGTTCCCCGACGGCGGCGCGTCCGCCGCCCTGCGGCTGGTGGACAGCGTGGCGACCACCACCGGGGTGATCATCGCCACCTACCGGACGGCCGAGGGCTGACATCGACCCCAAGGAGGCCAGCTCGATGAGGCAGTACCTGCTCAGCGTGTACCAGCCCGACGGGCCCGCTCCCCCGCCCGAGCGGCTGGAGCGGATCAACCGCGACCTCGACGCCGTCAACCAGGAACTGAAGGCGGCCGGCGCCTGGGTCTTCGCCGGGGGCCTGCACCCGCCGGGCACGGCCACGGTGGTGCGCGACCGGGACGGCGAGGTGCTCACCACCGACGGGCCCTTCGCCGAGGGCAAGGAGCACATCGGCGGGTTCACCATCGTCAAGGCACCCGACCTGGACGCCGCGCTCGCCTGGGCCCGCAAGCTCGCCCGGGCGACCACCCTCCCGATCGAGGTCCGGCCGTTCCAGGGCGAGGTGGAGGGCTGAGGCCCGGCGTGCCCGCCCTGCCCGCGCCGGAGATCGAGCGGGTGTTCCGCGAGCAGTACGGGCGTGCGGTCGCGGTCCTGGTCGGCGTCTTCGGTGACATCGACGTCGCCGAGGAGGCGGTCCAGGACGCGTTCACGGCGGCCGTGCAGCGCTGGCCGTCCACCGGGCCGCCGCCCAGCCCGGCGGGATGGATCATCACCACCGCCCGCAACCGGGCCATCGACCGCCTCCGCCGGGAGGCCTCCCGGGCCGACCGCCACGCCCAGGCCGCCCTGGTCCATTCCCGCGACGAGCCGGCCGAGGAGGGCGCCGTGCACGACGACCGGCTGCGCCTGATCTTCACCTGCTGCCACCCGGCCCTCGACCCCGGGGTCCAGGTCGCGCTCACCCTGCGGCTCCTGGGCGGGCTGACCACGGCCGAGATCGCCCGGGCCTTCCTGGTCCCCGAGGCGACCATGGCCCAGCGGCTGGTCCGGGCCAAGGGCAAGATCCGCGACGCCGGGATCCCCTACCGGGTCCCGGAGGAGGCCGACCTCGACGAGCGCCTGCGGGCCGTGCTGGCCGTCGTCTACCTGATCTTCAACGAGGGCAGCACGGCCAGCTCGGGCGACCGGCTGATCCGCGAGGACCTGTGCGCCGAGGCGATCCGCCTGGGACGGCTGCTGGCCGAGCTGCTGCCCGACGAGCCGGAGGTCATGGGGCTGCTGGCCCTCATGCTGCTGGTGGAGTCGCGCCGGGCGGCCCGCACCACCCCCGGCGGCGACCTGGTGCTGCTGGCCGACCAGGACCGCGGCCGCTGGGACCGCGACCGCATCGCCGAGGGGCAGGCCATCGTCCGCGAGTGCCTGCGGCGCAACCGGCCCGGCCCCTACCAGCTCCAGGCGGCGATCAACGCCGTCCACAGCGACGCCCCGGCCGCGGCCGCCACCGACTGGTGGCAGATCCTGGAGCTCTACGACCAGCTCATGGTCCTCGCCCCCAGCCCGGTGGTGGCCCTCAACCGCGCCGTGGCGGTGGCCGAGGTCGAGGGCCCGCAGGCGGCCCTCGACCTGGTGGACGGGCTCGACCTGGACGGCTACCACCTGTTCCATGCCGTCCGGGCCGACCTGCTGCGGCGGCTGGGCCGCGACGCCGAGGCGGCCCTGGCCTACGAGGCGGCGATCGCCCGGACCAGGAACGCGGCCGAGCGGGCCTTCCTGGAGCGCAGCCGCCGGGCCCTCCCCCGGGCCTGACCGACCAGCTCCGCTGGTCGGAGTCTGTTGGTCGTCGGCGATAGCCGACTCCCCGCCCTTGCTGTTCAATCGTTGGCACGACGATGGCGGGCCTGCTCGAGCGGGACGCCGAGCTTCGTCGGCTGCGGGAGACCCTCCGGGGGGCCGGGCAGGGTCGAGGCTCGGTCGTGCTGGTCTCCGGCGAGGCCGGGATCGGGAAGACGAGCCTGGTCGGGGCGTTCGCCCGGGAGGCGTCCGGGACGGCCCGGGTGGTGGGGTCGGCCTTCGGCCGACGACCATCAGATTCCGACCGGCAGATTCGCCGGTCGGTCAGGCCCGGTGCACCCGGACCCGGGCGCCGGAGCTGCGGACGCGGACCAGGTAGCGGCCGGTGCCGCTGCCCTCGGCCCGCCACCGGTCGGCGTCGTGGGTCAGGCCGGCGGCGCGGAAGTTGTCGACGCTCAGGCCCTCGACCCGGACCTCGACGGTGGCGCTCTTCGGCAGGTACAGGTCGACCAGGCCGGTCGACAGCTGCAGGTCCACCGGGACCTCGGCCGCGGGGTCGCCGAGGCGGACGGCCAGGCGGGAGACGCCGGACTGGACGGTCACGCCGCGCACGTTGAGCTGGCGCAGGTCCAGGTCGGCGGTCACCGCCCCGGCCGAGACGTCCACCTGCCAGGCCAGGGAGGTGTTGAGCTGGATCCGCCAGTCGTTGCCGCGGTTGCGGGCCAGCATCCCCCGCTGGGCCGGGGAGCGCAGGTCGAGCACGGCCAGGTCGTCGGCGGTGGTGACCTCGGCGCTGGGCCGGCCGGGCCCGCGCAGCTCGGCCTCGTACAGGCCCTCGGCCTCGGGCGCGACCCGGAGCTGGCCGCCGCCCATGGTGGCCCGCAGCTCGGCCCGGGACGCGCCGGAGGGGACGGGCTGGCGGGAGCTGACGATCACCGCCGGGTCGGGTGAGGAGAGCGACAGCACCAGCGGGCCGACCACGGCCACCACCAGCAGGATGACGCCGACCGAGCGCAGCGACCCCCGGCCGGTGCCGCGGCCGACCCGCTCCAGGCCGACCCCGATGAGGGCGAGGGGGATGGCCAGCAGGATGGTCTGCACGATCGAGGTGACCCGGGTGGCCAGGGTGGCGACGGTCACGGCCAGGCCGACGCCCAGCACGACCAGGCCGGTCCAGTAGGCGCCCGGCCGGGCCCGCGGCGGCGCCCGGTCCTCGAGCAGCGGGGGGCCCGGGTCGCCGGGGCCCGGGGAGTCCGGCAGCTGGGACACGCCCGAGGTCTCCGGCCGCTGGATGTCGCTGGCCACCTCACTCCTCCCGCTGGGTTGTCGGAGGGAGTATCCGTCGATCGCCGGCCGGCGGGGAAATCACGGCTCTTGCACCATCACGGCCAGCCGGTCGAGGAGGGCCGCGGCGGCCTGGCGGGCCTCCTCCAGGCGGCCGGCCCGGGTGGCCAGGTCGTCGCGGATCGGGCCCAGAGCCATCCGGCGCAGGTTGAAGGCGACGGTCGAGAGCCCGCCCTCCAGGCCGGCCCGGAGCAGGTGGGCGGCGACCAGCTGGTCGCTGGCCGTCCGGGCCAGGCCCATGTCGGCCAGCTCGGCGGCCAGGGCCAGGCCGTCGGTGGCCAGCTCGGCGGTGGCCAGCGGGACGTCGGTGGCGTCGGCCCGGGCGGCCTCGGCCGCCCTGGCCGCCCCGGGGTCGCCCTCGGTGGCCCTGGCGGCGCGGACGGTGGCGACCATGCGCTCATAGACCCCGGCGTCGGTCCGCTCCTGCTCGACCAGGGCCACCCGGAGCCGGTCCGCCTCGCCGGCCAGCCGGTCGAGGCGCTCGGCCGCGTCCGGCTCGGCTCTGAGGACACCGATCCTGGCCGTCATGGCCAGCAGGGCGCAGCCGAGGGCGGCCGCGACCGCCGACGCGCTGCCCCCGCCCGGGGTGACGGTCGGGGCGGCGTAGGCGTCCAGCCAGGCGTGCTCGCCGAGCCGGTGCTGTGCGCTCACTGGCGTACCTCCGCGTGGATGTCCGGCGCCCGGGCCAGGCGCTCCTCCAGGAAGCGGTCCGGGGTCGAGGCCGGGAGCAGGAGGTCGGCCGGGTCGACACCGGCCAGGGCGGCCGCCGGGACCAGGCCGACGATCTCCGAGGCGTGGACCCGGGCGCCCGCCCGCTCGGCCAGCTGGGCCACGGCGGCGAAGGCGACCGCCGGCGGGGTCACCGTGTAGTCGAGCAGGTTCATCGACACCTGGACCAGCCCCCGATCCTCCGGCGGACCACTCCGGCCCTCCAGGGCGACCCCCATGGCCCTGACCGCGGGGAGGCCGCCGTCGCGCTCGCGGACCGCGGCCGCGATCCGGCGGGCCAGGTCCAGGTCGGCCTCGGCCAGGTCGACGTTGTAGGCGATCAGGAGTTCCCTGGCCCCGACCGCGGTCGCCCCGGCGGTCGGGTGCAGCCCGGGCCCACCGAGGTCCGGCGCCCGGGAGCCGTCCCCGGCGGCCAGGGCCGCCCGGAGGGCCTCGAACCCACGGCCGCGGACGGCGGGCAGGGCGGCCCGCTCGGGGCGGCGGGCGGCGGCCCCGTACAGGTGGACGGGGATCCCGGCCTCGGCGGCGATCCGCCGGCCGGCCCGCTCGGCCAGGGCGGCGCAGTCCAGGTCGGGATCGGCGCCGCCGCGCAGGCTGGTGGCATGGCCGAGGGGG
>Ga0209382_10008571_pt1 | contig 12891 bp, 12 predicted proteins | sample SoiMetdeltSBSDD5_FD_187599 | JGI IMG/M metagenome (GOLD analysis project Ga0209382, IMG submission 187599) | Bulk soil microbial communities from a Populus tree surrounding site in Tennessee, USA - Soil MetaG P. deltoides SBSDD5 (SPAdes) (version 2) | ecosystem: Environmental > Terrestrial >... | reverse complement strand
GGCTTCCACTCCGCCGACGCAGCCCTCGCCCTGGTCATGCTCACCTGCGGACCCATCACCCTCCAACTACCACACGAACGCGTCAACATTCGCTCCGGATGACCCACACTTATGCCTGGAGCACCGACTTTTCCTAAAATGCAACAGCGGCGGACAGTGGGGATGGCTCGCCGAAACCCTCAACCTGCCCATCGCCGAGGCGATCGCCGACGCGCTAACCAAGGAGACAAGCCGATGAGCGACTGGCGCGCGAAAGCCTCCGCTTTGGCCGACGAACTTGCCGCATCGAACGAGTTGAGCCCGCAGTGGCGGGCGGCGTTTGAAGCCATGCCCCGGCACCTGTTCCTGCCCGGCGTGGATTGGAATGTGGCCTACGCCAACGATGCGGTGGTCACCCAGTACAAGACCGGCGTCATCCTTGGCGGCGGCAAGGTGGAGTTGGCCACCAGTTCGGCCAGCGCCCCCGGAGTGCAGGCGGTGATGCTTGGCCGACTTGACGTCCACAAAGGACACCGTGTGTTGGAAATTGGTACCGGGACAGGGATTAACACCGGCTTGCTGTGTTTTCAGATTGGCGAAGACAGCGTCTATTCCGTGGAATTGGATCCGACCCTGACCGCTGCCGCGCAGGCCCGCCTCGCCGAAGTCGGGCACCGGCCCCACCTGCGAGCAGGCGACGGATACGCCGGCTGGCCGGAGCACGCCCCGTTCGACAGAATCATCGCCACCTGCTCCATCGACCACATCCCACCCGCGTGGATCCAGCAGTTGGCCGAAGGAGGACGCATCGTCGCCCCGCTCACGGGCGGCGGTGATTGCGGCCTGCTCGTGCTCGACAAGACCGCACCGGATGAGGTCACCGGCCGGTTCGACAACTATCTGACCGCGTTCATGCCGCTGCGTGACGAGATCGACAACCCGATCCCTACCCGCTCACCCTGGGGTGTCCCGGCCGGGCCGATGAGCATGGACGGCACCACCACCCTCGACCCGAGAGTTGTGCGCGACGCCGACCCGGACCTGTGGCTGTGGCTGCACCTGCACATCCCCGGCCTGCGCATCGGCGGCCTGGAATCTGAAGGCAAACACTCGGTCACCCTCGCCGCGCCCGGCGCCGAAGCGATCGCCGAACTCGACCCGGTCGAACCCGGCCGTTGGCCAGTGCACCACCGTGGCCACGCCCGGCTCTGGGACACCGCCGAACACGCCATCACACTGTGGCGCCACCTCGGCAAACCCCGCCGCGAACGGCTCGGCATCACCGCCCTCGACGACCCCGACCGCCAGTATGTGTGGCTCGACAACCCCAACAGCCACTACTCCTGGCCCATGCCGCTTTGACCAGGTGCGGGCATACCCCTACCGAGCCGACACGAGGGCCGCGTCCGCCGCAGTAGCGCATGTGGCGGTGTGCTGACTTTCTTCCCATGCGGCGTGATGCCGCGTCGGCAACTACGGCGATTGCTGCGGGTGATGCTCGCGTTCTGGGCTGTGGCGGCCGGACCGGTGGTAACGCCTCCTGCGTGCTCAGCAAAATTGCGCACCCACCGGCTGGTGTCGATAGAACACAGGTCGCGTGCTGGCCCATCGAGACGATGGTGAGTCCTGGCGACTTGCCGCCGCTCTCTTCTCTGCACGCCGTGCACTGTGTTCCCGTCCTAGCCGGCGGGTGCCTGCTCTCCAGTATGCCCGGCGGACTGTGCCGCAAACCCAACAGGGCAATACCCAACCGTCATCTGAGCTGCACATAGGGCATCTCACCTCCGCGCGGCAGTGAGAATTATTCTAGCTCACCGGCATCCCGGCGCGGTCGTGCGAGTGCGGCGGGCCGCTGTCGTGTGTCCACGATGGACACTGCTTCACGCCCTCATCGGTTGATCGAATTGGTCGACGTGCGCGGCGGATCGGGCTGAGGCCGTCACTATCGTGATCGTGGCGAGGTTGCCGCTGGCGTCGTGATCAATGTGGGTTCAGGGTGCCGATGGCGGGCGCCGTTCCGGTTGCCGGGGGGGCTGGGGGGTACCGGTACGGCGCCCGCCGCAGGCCAACCTCGCTGAGCCGGTGAGCCGTGTGTGACCCGGGGTGGGGTGGGCGGCGTGTGCGGCGCAGTCGATGGTGGCTTGGCGGTGGTATGCAGCTTCTCCGAAGGAGTAGCGATGTGGCGGGCGATAGTGTTACACACCCTGTCCGCAGTGCGACGCCTGGCGGTGATGCCGTGAATGAGGCGGTCAGGCCAGCCCCTGTCAACACATGGTTGCCCTTCGGCTGCATTGCGACCGAGCACCTTGCCTCACGACGTGCTCGTCCACCGCTGCGGCGGGCTTACCAGGTCACATATTTCTTGCGCTATGGTCCTGCGCGACTATGATGATCGTGATCCGGGGCACAGTTGTGATCAGGTTTGGTCGTGTGCGGACGTGGGAACACCGCGGCCATGTCCGCCGGACGCGACCAAGACGTTGTCTCGCCGCACCCCGCCACGTTGATCGGCGAGCTGGATGCCCTGCGGGAAAAGGCACGCGAGCAACTCGACGCGATGCGTGAAACGCTGGAGGAACTTGAGGCGCTGCGGTTCCGGATCGAAGCTAGCCACGATGTGACGCTGGAGAAGACCGATGACCAGCGAGCGGGTTCACCGGGTTGGTCGATCACATAGGCGTCATAGTTTGAAGGTGTGGATGCGCTCAACCCACAGGTGTTTCCCATGCGCGACTTGCTGGTTGCGTGGCGATGTGTTTGCTGTTGTCGGGTGCCACGGCGGCCGAGGTGGCTGCCGTCCCCGGTCAGTGTCGGAGTGGCCTGGCCGGGGACGTCGGCACATCATCGCACGGGCTCAGTCGCGACGCCCCACGGCGACAATGCCAATTCACCTCCCGCTGGCGGTCTCTTTTTAGGACCTGCTGATCGCGGTCAACACACCAGAATCTTCCAGCAGCCAGCGGGCGATGAGGTTGTGGGTGTTGACCACGACAAAGGCCACGCCGGCGTTGGCCGCCAACCGATGTGCGCGCTCGATTGCGTAGATACCACGGGCATCGAGCAGGGCTACCGCATCCAAGTCCAGGATCAGCCCGGCGGGCGGGCCAGCGCTCATAACCTCGGCTATCGCCTCGGTCAGCAGCTCACCGCCAGCGGTATCCAGATCGCCGAACACGGCCAAACGCACCACGTTGTGGCTCATCGTGCGCTGTTTGACCGAAAAGCTCATACGCACCTCCCAGATTCGTCCTATCTGGACAGTGACGATTAGCGTCAGGTCACCCGCACCGTGAGCTGATCCTCCCGCCTACCCGCCGCCGACGACAGTAAACGTCCGCTACGAGGCTGGCCTGCGGCGCGACGGTCGGACACGCGCAAGCACTGTATCAACAGTCATCGAGATCTGGGCCTGGCACACATCGACTGATCCGCCCCCGTTGTGTGGCCTGGTTCTGGGTTCGTGGGCCGCGACGGAAAGTCAAGCCGACCTTCAGCGCGATGTGGGTCGCGTCTGGTGGGGTGTGGGTGTCAAGCTGTGGGGGTGAGCCGTCGCCGTGTCCGTGATCGTCGCCTGTGTGCGCGTAGCGTGCGGTGGCGGCGTGCGCTGAGGCGTGTGCTGGATGCCGACCCGTACCGGGTTCCCAAGCCGCGCACCCGGCAGGCGTGGGCGAGTTGGGCCGATGACGTCTACAACCGGGGTATGGATGTGGTGTTCGATCAGGAGTGGGAGCGGCAGGCGCGGGGCGAGCGGTCGTCGATGATGTTGCTGCCGGTGCATGACGAGCGCATGCACGGTCCGATACCGGACGAGGTTGGCGCGGATGTTCCGGCGGCTTCGCGGCATCGGCGGGCGTTGGCGCAACAGTTGCACGCGCAGTTGGCCGACCCGCCGTCGTGGACCGGCCCGGATCGGTTCGGCTGGTCGGTGCTCGAGGTTCCGGCGGCGCGGCTGGCCGGTGCCACCCGCGCGTTGGAGCAGGCGCCCGCGACGGCGCGGCGTGACCCATCCTGCGTGTTGGTCACGGTCGGCAAGCGCTCGGGTGCGGTGGTGTTGCGCCTGCATGGGGACACGTTCTCGGTGGTGTTTCACGTTTCGCCCGGTGACGGGCCGGTGCTGGTGGTCCTCGATGAGCTGCCCGGCTATGCGGTGCGGGTGGACACCGATGCGGACCTGAAGGGCATCATGCGCGTGATGGCGATGAAGCACGAGGTCCTTGCGGCCGTGGACAAGATGCAACGGTCCCGCCCGGCGGCGGCCGGTGCGGCGGTGCCGCATCACGGCTAGTCCGGTCGGTGACCGGCAGCGCCATCGGTTGTGGTGGCATCGGTTGTGGCGGCGTCGGCTGGCGGCCCGATGCCCCATTGCGGGTGCCTGGCGTGCAGGTAGCGCGAGGCCAGCAAGGTGAACACGGCCCGCTTGATGCGGGGCAACTTGGCGCGGGCCGCGTCGGCGGACATGCCGATCTCCTGCGCGGCCTCGGGAATGGTGCGCCCGAACAGGCAGCACAACGCCACCAACGCGGCGTCTTGCGCGGTGAGCTTGGGCCGGCGGTCGGTGCGGCTGGGCCTCACATCGGCGGTGGCGACCACGAGCGCGCGCAGCACCGAGGCCAACTCGTCATCCGGCGGCGGGCTCTCGTCGGCGGGGGGCTGCGGCTCCTCTTGGGGCTCCAGGTCCGCTTCGGGCACGGCATCAGGGTCGGGATCAGGTGAGCCGGGTATCGGCGGCCATTGAACTTCCCGGTTTTCCCACCATGCCTGTTTGGCGCGATAGACCGCTCGATGGATGATCCGGGTACCGATGTGCTCGTCGTCGGGGCGCACGTTGAACAGTTCGGCCAGCAACCCCACGGCAAGGTGGTGGTGCACCTGCCATTTGTCGTCGTACTCGCCGTGCTCACCGCCGGGCGTCAGGTAGTACGCCCGCTCGATGAGTCGCAGGGCGACGACCCCGACCACATAGACATACCACCGGCCACGCTGCCCGACGGCGTTGGCGATCAGGTAGCGCCACACCGCATCGCGGACCGCTAGCGGCGTGGTCTCCTGGTACAGCAACGCCCGCAGGGTGTCCATGGGCAGCAACGCATCGGGCGGGTACGCGCCGAGCAGGTGACCGGGCACGCCAAGGTCGGCCATCGCCTCGGCTTGCCCACGCAGATACTCCAACGGCAACGGCGTGTACAGGTGCGATCGACGAACGCGGCGTGACGCCGCGTCGTCGTCGGTGTCGTCGACTGGTGCCAGGCCACCGTCGTCGGGCGGCACGAGGTCGTCGTCGTCCAGTTCGTCCACGGCTGCGTGCACAGCGGGGTGTCCTTCCATCTGGCCACGTTCGTGGGTGGCTGTGGTGGACACGCCGGGACCGCCGGTCGGCGGCTGGGTGTGCGGTGGTCGGCGTTGACCTGGTACGGAAACCCGGCGTGCTGCGAACAAACGCCGGGACCGCGACGAACCAGTAATGGTCGAACGATTGTACGAAACTTCCTCAGGTGCGGCGACCGGATTTCCAGACGCGCCAGAAGACGTGGAGACTCGCGCGGGCTGATCGGGCGGCAGCGCGGGGGTGGGCCTCATGCGCTCACCAAGGCTGTCACCAAGCGCATCGCCGACCGACCCACGTGCAGCGACGGACACCGATGGGTGCTGGTGGTGACCGTCACGGCGTGCCTCCCCCATGCCCGTGCTGCTGGAGCGCTAGATCAGCCGAGCGTACGCCCGCCTCTCCAAAATTTTTCGCTCCGAATTTCGTGATCTTGTGATTTTTCCTTGATCACGAGTTCTGTATAGGTGAGGGCATCGTTTCGCCGCGTCCCTTTGCCCTTCGCATAGCGCTGACCCGACCGGGTCGGCGTTTGCCTGTGTGCCCGTGTTCACCCGGCGGTGCCCGCGGGCCTGAAAACCGTTCTATCGCAATCCTTTTGGCCGGTCCCGTGCGGCGCGGGGCCGGTTGTTGCCAAGGAGGCACATGTACACCAACCAACTGATCGCAGGAACGATCATCTTCGACGGTCCGCCTGTGTGGGCGGGCTTCCCTCTGGACTGGCTGGGCACTCTCGGCCAGTGGATCATCAACCTATCTACTCATCTGGTGGGCCTGTGGCACACGGCCGGGTGGCTTGCTGTGCCCTCGGTCGCGGTCCGCGCCGGGGATCGCCCTTTTCACCTGGAGCCGCCTGTGATCAACGCGCTCGGTCCGACCGTCCCTGCGAGCAACGGAGAGGAGGTGATATCTATGATGCTCTATAGCACTGTGCACAGTGTTGTTACCGCACAAGCAGATCCAACCCCAAGCCCTGCGCCGGGCTGCCCGTCGCTTGCGCCGGGCGAGCCCGGCGCGGGCGTGGCCAAAGCGGTGTGCTCGGTCGGCGGCGTCGCAGACGCGGTGACCGGCCTGCCGACGTGGCTGTGGCACCTGGTGACCGACAACTGGGTCCGCCTGGTCGGGTGCTTGCTGGCCGTCGTGGCGGCCGGTGCCGCCTGGCAGGTGTGGCGGCGCTGGCTGTGGCGGCGTGCTGTCGCGCGGGGGAGTTGGGTCGAGGTGGTGGCACCTCGCGAGACCGCAGTGACCGCCACGGCCGCCGTCTGGCGGCTGCTCTCGTCGGTGGCCGCACGCGCCGGTTCGGGCGCGCATCTGGTGCATCCGCCGCTGGCCGTGGAGTTCCACGGCGACGGCCGGGGCCAGGTGAGCCTGAACTTGTGGGTGCCCAAGTGGGTGCCCGTGGCGCTGGTGTCCACTGAGGCGCAGCGGGCCTGGCCCGGTGCCCTGGTGCGCCCATTCGTGCCGCCGATGGGCGGCCCGGCATGGAAAGCGGCCGGGTTCGCGATGGCCGTGCACGACACCGACCACGAGATGTTGGTCGATGACGTGTATCTGCGGTCGAGGCTGGCCGCGGCCGTGTCCGGCACGGGTGACCCGTTGCGGCCGGTCTTCGACGCGCTGCGCGCCGCCGACGGGCCGACCGTGCTGCAAGCCCTGGCCAAACCCGCTGGCAGCAAGCAAATCAACCGGCTAGCCATGGCCGCCCGCCAGCCTGCCAAACGGCGCAAGCCGTTGCCGTTCAAGGCACTCGACCTGGTGTTGGCTGCTGTGACCGGGGTGTTTCGGCTGCTGCTCGACCTCATCACGCCGGGCAGCAACCACCGGGGTTCGGGACGGGGCTACCAGCCAACGGCACCGAATGCCCCAGACCCGTTGCAGCGCTTGGCGATGCGCCGGGCGGCGGACAAGCTCAAGGCCGGTCCGCATCTGATGGTGGCCATCCGCGCGGTCGCGTTGCGGCCGGAGCGTGGCTGGGCGGCATCGGAGGCGAGCCTTTTGGCCAACGGCTACCGGGTCGCCGCACGGGGGTTGCGGCCCAAGCGGTTGTGGTGGGCCAAGTCGGCGGTGTCCGACCGGCACGCCGCCCGCCGCGAATGGTTCCTGGTCACGGCGTCGGAGATGGGGGTGCTGTTCCACCTGCCCGCAGATCCGGCCCTGTTCGGGTTCAACGTGGCGGCGGCCCAACGGCGGTTCCCGCACCAGGCCACCAGACTGCGCCCGGAGCAAACCTCCGACACGGAGCCCGGCTGGTCACGCGGCAAATGGACAGGACCTTCCGGCACCCCGAAAACAGCCCTGGCGATGCGCGATCACCACAGCGAGGACAGCGACGGCAGCGCCGAGGCGGAGTTCTTCGATCCGTGGGGCATGCCGCTGTCCGGCGAGGCGAACCCGCACTCCGAAAACAACCAGTTCATCGACGACGATCTAGATTCCGATTGGGATTTCCCTTATGACAACGAGTAATCAGTCTTCGCCATCTACGGGGGTGAGCACCAGCGGCGGGCCGGAGTTTTCTCCGGCCCGCCTCGCTCTTGCCCCGCCCAACCATCCCGGCCGCTCGCGGCCCAAACCACTCGGGGTCGCCAGCGCCGAGGACCCCGACACCATCATCGGCCTCAAAGTCGCCGACGCACGCCACCATCTGCACGTGCTCGGCCCCACCGGCACCGGCAAGTCCACCTTCATCGTCAACTACGTGCGCGCCGAAGTGAAGGCGGGCCGTGGGGTCGCGGTGATCGACCCGAAAGGAGACCTGACCCGTGATCTGCTCGACCGGCTGCCGGAAGGAGCGGGGCGGCGGTTGGTGCTCATCGACCCCGACGAGATGCAGGCGCCGGCCGCGTTCAACCTGCTCGGCCTCGCCCCGGACCCCGAAGACACCTGCGATGAGCTCGTCGGGGTCATGGCACGGGTATGGCACTCCACGTGGGGGCCGCGCACCGACGACCTGGCCCGCCACGCCATCCTTACCTTGGTCCACCTTCCCGACGCCACCCTGGCCGACCTGCCACGCCTGCTGACCGATCCCGTCCTGCGCACACTGGCCCTCAAACACGTCGCCAAGGCAGACACCGTGTACCGCAACGGATTGGAGGCGTTCTGGGACTCCTGGCAGATGCAATCTCCTGGCGAGATCGGCAGGATCGCCGGGCCGTTCGTGTCCAAACTGCGGGCCGTCCTATCCAGACGGTTCGCCGCCCAACTCTACGGCACACCCCGCTCCACCTTCAGCCTCGACGACATCCTCAACGGCGGCATCCTGCTGATCAGGCTGCCCAAGCTGATGGGCATCGACACCGTCAGGTTGACCGGCTCGCTGCTGCTCGCGGCGTTGCTGCACGCGGCAGCCAAGAGAGCCGACCTGCCCGAACACCGCAGGTTGGACGCGACGATCGTGCTCGATGAAGCGCACAACTTCGCCAACCTTCCGATCGGCCTGGACGACGCCCTTGCCGAGACACGCGGCTGGCGGGTGTCGTGGCTGTTGGCAAACCAGCACCTCGGCCAGCTATCCAAGGCCACCTTCGACGCCATCGATGCCAACGCCAGAAACAAGATCTTCTTCGCGTTGGCGCCCGGAGACGCCAAACACCTTGTGCACCACGTCGCCCCGTACTTCGAGGCACGAGACCTGGTGCACCGCGACGCCTACGGCATCGTGGCCCGCATCGTCATCGACGGCCGTGACAGCGAACCGTTCACCCTTCTCACCCGCCCGTCTCCGCCACCGATCCCCGGCCGTGCCGACCTCCTGCGGGCAGCGGCACGTGCCCGTGGCCTGTCCAAAGCCGACCGGGACCGTCTGGCCGAAGCGCGGCGGCTCGGCCCGCTCGGAAAGACAGCCAAAGCCAGCACCAAACCCGATGCCGCCCAACACCTCCAGGAGGACAACCTGACAGACACCGACGACCTGACCGACACCAACGAGACCTCGATCCTTCCACCAGGAGCCATCACATGACAGATCACGTGACAGCACCGCTGGCTCGGACCCTCAATCCGACCCTCTCCCGGCGGCTCCCCCGTGCGGGAAACGCCAACAGAACCGCCGACCCCACCACCCGTAAACGTGCAGTTCAGCGGCCGTCTACGCGGCCCGCAGCGAAAGGGAACTCATAAGGAAATGACACGACTACACCCCACCCCAGACATTGAGAGCATGCGGGCACGCCCGCCCGGCGGCGTCAAGGTCTACGACGAGCTACGCCGCCTCATGCCACGCGACCGCTGGCTACTCGACCTGCTCGGACAGCACCAGGTGTTCACCACCGAGCAGATCACCGCGCTCGCGTTCGACCACGTGCACACCGCCCGCAACCGGCTCGTCCTGCTGCGCCAGCGCGGCTTGCTGGCCCGGTTCCGCGACGCGGTACGCCCCGGCTCGGCCCAGTGGCGCTGGACGCTGGATCTGCTCGGCGCGGCCTACCTGGCAGCCCGTGACGACAAGCCGACGCCACGCCTGTCCACCATCATCAACAAGATTGACAAGTTGGCGAGCAGCCCACGGCTGGGTCACCTGCTCGCGGTCAACGACCTGTTCGTGGAGCTGGTCGCCCACGCACGCCAAAACCCCGAACACGCCAAGCTGTCGCGGTGGTGGTCCGAAAAGGACTGCCGCCAGGTCACCGGCGACCTGGTACGCCCGGACGGGCACGGCATCTGGACCGAGCACGGGCGAAGGGTCTCGTTCTGGCTCGAACACGACACCGGAACGGAGAAGGCCCACGCCGTGACAGCGAAGCTGGCCGGATACGACGCGCTCATCCGCGAGACCGGCCGCCACGATGTAGTGCTGTTCCGGGTGCACAGCCACCGGGCGGAAACCTCGCTTCAGAAACGGCTCACCGCACACCCCGCCGTGGCCGGCGGGCGGCTGCTCGTGGCCACCAGCGTCCACGACACCCACCCCGCAGCAGCGGTCTGGCAGCCCGCCGCACAGCCCGGCCGTCACCGGCTCGCCGACTTGGCCAGCCTCCACCCCACTGCGCCGGAGTAAACCCGTGGCGGACGAGACGAACTCCGCCACCGTCCACACACGACAGAGCTGTGCAAGCTGGCGCGGCTCGGCTTCCGGCTCGAAAGCGCCGCCTACCTGCACTGTCAGACCGCGACAGACCGCGACAGACCGCGACAGGTTGCGACAGGTTCGGTGCTCGTTCGTTTGACCGGTCTGGCCGGTACTGGCAAGCAGCGACAGCTCTACGCAACAACATCATCATCATCATCATCATCGATCACAGGCCGCTGGGTGCGGCCAACCAAACCCCGAAAAGGACTCCGCCGATGTGTACAACGCGCAACGTCAACCGATCCTGTTCACGCCCAAGGGAGGACGATGGCTAGCCCCACTTCGCCGCTGACCTCACCCAACACCCACCCGACAACCGCCCAACAGTCCTCGGCCGGGCTACCCAACAGCGACGCTGCGCAACCCAACAGCCTTGGCGCGCAAGGCGCCCGGCCGCGTGGGGAGCGGATCGAAGGCCATGTCCAGACACTGATCATGCTGCTGATCGGCGTAGCTGCCGGGGCGGCTAGCTTCAGACACGTTCATGATGTCGCGGCGGCGCACGGCCAGACCGGTTGGCTGGCATGGTTCGACGCCGTCACGTTAGAGCTGGCCTCGATCGCCGCCGGCCTCGACCTTCGGCGAAGGAAACGCCTTGGCAAACCGGTCGCGTTCCCCGCCATGGTGCTCACCTGCGCGGTGGCGCTTTCCCTTGCCGCGCAAGTGGTCGAGGCCGAGGCGTCAGTCATCGGCTGGATCGCCGCCGCGCTCCCGGCGCTGGGATTCCTGGCGATGGTGAAGATGGCCATGGCCCGAGCCGACACCAGTACCCCGAACGCCGTCCGGGACGCGACCGCGACGCCCACGGACGGCTCGTGGACGCTCCCGGACAAGCAACCGCTCGTCCCGGACGAAGCCGGTCCGGACCCGGACACCACAGGTCTGGTCCTGGACAGCACGGACGAGGCCGGGACGGGCCGGGACCGTCGCGGTCTTTCCCCGGACGTGACCGCGCTCGTCCCGGCCGCCCGGCAGGCCGCTGCATCCCGTGCCGCACAAGGCACCGCCCTCAACCGCACCAGCCTGGCCGCGCAACTACGCAAGGAAGGACACCACCTATCCACCGCCACCGCCACCACACTCGCGCGGCTGCTGCGCACCGAGGCCACGCAGGACCTGTCAGCGCCCGCCAAGGACGCCACATGACAGACTCACGCGACCTGTCAGCGGCCTGTCAGCATACTGGCCGATCCGTTGCGCTTGTTCATGTTCGGCCAGCACAGGCCCTCCACATTCGACAACCTCTCCCGAAAGGGTTCACCGACATGCCCACTCGTGCCCACCTCACCCAACAGCACGCCACAGTCAACCCAACAGAACCGGATGCCTTGTTCTGCTTGACTTCGCGCCTCGACGGTCCCGGTGACCGTGCCGGTGTCGGTGTTGGGCTCCGTGCGGCCCTCCGTCTTGATACCGACGGGCAAACCGACCCCCTCCACCACCCAACAGCGCAGCTCAGCCCACACAACAGCAAGCCGACCTGTATCCAGACGGACCCTTCTAGGGGTCTTCCCGGTAGGGGTGTAGATGAACATATCCGCTAAACGCAGCAATGCCGCGTCGCCAGCCTCGCCGCTACTGCGGCTGCAAGCCTCCATCACCACCCGAGACGACCGACTCCTTGGCTGGCTATACGACCACGGAGTCCTGACCACCGACCAGATCGCCAAAGCCCTGTTCCCCTCCCTCGACTTCGCCCAACGCCGCCTGCTGCGCCTGACCACCTTGGGCGCGGTGGCCCGGTTTAGGCCCAACCGACTCGACGGAGGTTCCTACCCCTACCACTACGTCCTGGCCCAACTCGGCTACGAGCACGTCATGGGCCAACGCGGCGAAGGACTACCACGCCGCGACCAAGCCCGACGCCGCTACCAATCCCTCATCTCCCGACCCGACCTGCCGCACCTGCTCGGCGGCAACAGCGTATTCATCGACCTGGCCGCGCACGAGCGCACCCACCCCGGCACCAAGCTGGCGGTGTGGCGGCCGGCGTCGCACTACCACGAGCCGGGAGCCTTGTTCCGGCACGGCTCCAACCCCAGCATCATGAGCAAGTTCCTCGGCCTGCCCCGCCCAGACGGAGCCGGGATCTGGATGCAGGACGGCAAAGCCGTGCCGTTCTTCGTCGAGTACGACACCGGCAAAGAACGACTCGACATCCTCACCGAAAAGATCACCAAGTATGCGCTGCTGGCCGACTACGCCCAAACGTGGATATGGCCGGTGCTGTTCGTCTTGCCCTCGCTGGCACGCGAACGGCACCTGCACGCCCGCTACCACACCAACCCCGGCGTGATCATCGCCACCGCGACCGTCGAGCACCTCGCCTACACCGGCAAAAGCCCCGCCGAGGACGTATGGCAACTCATCGGCCACGACACCGCCCGGCGACGGCTGATCGACCTGCCGTATACCGACGACGAACACGACCAGCAGTGGAACCCCGACCGCCGCAACGAGCCATAGCGGCACCACCACCCCATCGCACGCACCTGAAAGGAGGTGATTGCCTATGCCT
>Ga0209382_10008569_pt1 | contig 12893 bp, 12 predicted proteins | sample SoiMetdeltSBSDD5_FD_187599 | JGI IMG/M metagenome (GOLD analysis project Ga0209382, IMG submission 187599) | Bulk soil microbial communities from a Populus tree surrounding site in Tennessee, USA - Soil MetaG P. deltoides SBSDD5 (SPAdes) (version 2) | ecosystem: Environmental > Terrestrial >... | reverse complement strand
AGGCGACCACCCGATCCGCCCGGGAGGCCACGCCCACCAGGGCGTCGTGCAGCCGGGCCGCCTCAGCCCGGGTCTCGCCGATGAACGCCTTCATGGCCCGCTCACCGAAGGCGGTGGCACACGCGCCTGCGAACCCTCCGCCGAACCCCTTGGCACCGGCGATGCCGACGACGCCGTTGGCCGCCGAGACCGTGGTCGACGTGCCGTCGAGCACGGTGATCCCGCCGCCCTCCAGCACCCGGACCACCTCGCTCGCCGAGTCGGCATGGAAGTCGTGGTTTCCCAGCACCGCCACCACCGGGATGGTGACGGCTGCCAGCTCGCCCGCCACCAGCGCGGCCTCCTCAGGCGTGCCACAGCGGGTCAGGTCGCCCGCCAGGAGCAGCACGTCGGCCCGGTCGTCGACATGCGCCAGGCCCTGCGCCACCTGCCCGACCGAGTCGGTGCCCACGTGGATGTCGCCCACGGCGGCGATGCGGGTCATGGCAGCTCCTCCACCCCGCCGCCCTCGTCGGTCGACACCACCGCCAGCTCGTTGACCACGTCGTAGCCCGGCGCCACCTCGGCCACCACCTCCCCGATGGCCCGGCGTTGCGCCTCCGTGGACACCGTGCCCGTCAGCACCACCCGCGGGTCGGGGCCGGTCAAGGTGACGTCGACCCCTAGCTCCCGGGAGCGGTCGTCGGCGGCCAGGGCGTCCTGGATGTGGCCGATCAGGTAGGCGGGCGGCAGCGGGGCGTCCGTGCTCACGCTCGCGTGCCTCCGTCCAGTGCCGGCCGCGGATGCACCACCCCGAACAGCTCCTCGATGATCTCGGCCGGCACCGCCAGGTCGGTCGACTCGGCGTAGAGCAGCAGGCTGAGCACCCGCCGGGGCCCGGCCAGCCGGGCCCGGCCGAGCAGGTACTCCCAGTCGAGCTCGCAGCGACCGATGACCGCCAGCGCGTCATACCAGTGGCGCGGGCTGTGCTCGGCCGAGGCCAGCGCCTTGATGACCACCAGGTCCTCGGGCGAGACCAGCGGCGCCGTCACGCCCCGGTACTCCCGCTCGCTGCCCCGGGCGAGCATCTCGTCGTCGAGGTACAGGTCGCCGCTGGAACGGAAGATGACGTCCACCAGCACGCCGTGCTTCCACGCCTTGTACAGCCAGTAGGGATCCTTGATCTTGGTGTCGAAGCCGGCGGCCTCCAGGGCGTCCAGGGCGCGCTGGGCCGCGTCAGGCCGCACGAAGACGTCGATGTCGTCGGTCATCCGGGGTCGGGCGAAGGTGGCCGCGCTCATCCCGCCGATGAGCAGGAAGGCGACGTCCGCGCCGCGCAGCACCGAGATGACCTCTTCCAGCGCCTTGCGGATGTCGGCGTCGGAGGGCTCCTCGCCCTCACGGTAGTGAGATCCCATGACCCACCAAGTGTTCCCCGGCCCTGGCGGAACAAACCCGGCGTGGTCGACCTACCCGTAGCTGGCGAAGAAGTCGCCGAGCTCGCCCACCATGCGGTCGAACGACTCCGCGGCGAACAGGACCGGCTGATAGCGGGTGATGTCGTAGTCGAGCGTGCCCATCTCGTCCAGGTCCCACGGGCGGATCTCGGCCGAGCGGAACTCCTCGATCTCCCCGTAGGACGAGAGCAGGCCGGCGCCGTAGGTCCGCAGCTCGCCGTCCTCCCACACGACGCCGAACTCCAGCGTGAACCAGAACACCCTGGAGAACCGCTCCAGCGCCTCGTCACTGGCCGCCGCCCGGACGGACGCCTGGCCCGCCAGCTCGTAGAGGTCGGCGAACACCGGGTTCCCGAGCATGTTGGCGTGGCCGATGATCTCGTGCACGATGTCGGGCTCGGGGGTGTAGAAGGGCACCGAGTGGTGGCGGATGTACTGCGTCGACAGGAACGTCCGCTCGGCCAGGGCGCCGTAGAACTCACGGGTGGGGACGAGGCCCGGGACCGGCTGGATGTGGAAGCCGGTCAGCCCGTGGATCCGCTCGTCCACCTCGCGAAGCTGCGGGACCCGCTCGGTGGGCAGCGTCACGGCCCGGGCACCCTCGCGGTAGGCGCGGCAGGCGTAGCCCTCGTGCTTGCGGCGCAGCTCGTGGGACACGATCCGCCACACCTCGTCCTCTTCGGGCGTGTACTCGACGTCGGCGATGGGATCGCCCCGGTGGTGGGCGCGACCCACTTCGGCGATGGCGGCGCGGCGGGCGCGGTAGGCGGGATCGGTGAACCCGGGGTGGTCCTCGGGAAGCTCGAACGTCGCCGGATGATCAGTCTCAGGGCCGGCCATGCGCTCATGGTCGTACCCGGTGACCAGCGTGTTCAACAGATCCACAAAATGCCAGACATATCGGACTCAAGTCCGCTATGATCTTGACAGATTGGTGGTGAAGCAGCGGAGGATCTTCACTGTGTCTGACTACCGCGCACTCGACGACGTAGACCGCGGCATCGTGGCCGCCCTGGTGGACGACGGCCGGCTGTCAGTCAACGAGCTGGCGCACCGTGTGGGCGTGAGCCGAGCCACAGCGTACGCCCGGCTCGACCGTCTGCGGGCCGATGGCGTGATCACCGGCTTCACCGCCACCGTCGACCCGGCCCGTGCGGGCCTGGGCGTGGCCGCGCTCATCCTGGTGAACGTCGAGCAGAACGAGTGGCGGTCGGCCCGGGACGAGCTCATGCACCTGCCCGGTGTCGAGTACCTGGCCTTCACCAGCGGCGGGTTCGACATGGTGGCGCTGGTGCGGGTTCCGTCCATCGAGGCGCTGCGCGACGTGGTGCTCGACCGCCTGCACGGCGCCACCCACGTCCGCTCCACCCAGACCGTGTTCGTGCTGGACGAGCAGCGCCGCGCCGTTCCCGTTCCGTAAAGGCGGCGACCGGTCAGGCGGCGAAGTCCTGGGTCCAGGTCCAGGCGGTCCGGTTCAGCCCGATGCCGATGAAGTTGAAGGCGCAGTTCTCGATGGCCTCGCGGTGGCCCGTGGTCGAGCCCATCCAGGCCTGCATGACCTGGCTGGCCGAGCGCTGGCCCCTGGCGATGTTCTCGGCCACCAGCGCCACCTGGGGGTAGCCGGCGGCCAGGATGCGCTGGCTGAAGGTCACGCCGTCGGGGTTGGTGTGGTCGAAGAAGTTGCGCGCGGCCATGTCGTCGCTGTGGGCCTGGGCCGCGGCCATGAGCCGGGGGTCGAGCTGCAGCGGCCCGCACGGCGTGGCCGCGTGGGCGCGGGCGTCGTTGACCAGCAGCAGGACCTGATCGACGGGCGACGCCGCCGGTGCCGGCGCCGGGGAGGCGGGCGGGGCGGTGGTGGTGGTCGTGGTGGTCGTGGTGGTCCCGGGCCCCGCGTCGGACGGTGTCGTGCCCGCGGTGGTGCTCGGGGCGCGGCCGGGCGGCGGGATGTCAGCGATGCCGGTGGGTGGCGGGCCCCGGTTCTCCGAGGCAGTCGTCACCTGACCGGAGTCGCCGCCCGAGTCCCCGGCCCTCGTCGCCGCGGCCTGCTGCGGGTCGTCGCCGGCCGTCTCCAGCTGATCCGCCGGGGCCCTGTCGTCGTCGAGCCCGGTGGCCGCCGCGACGCCCAGCGGGGCGGCGCAGACGAGCACCAGCGCGAGCAGCAGCAGCCCGGGCGACGGGCGGCGATTCCCCGGCACGATGCGAACGTTACCCATATGACCTACGACACATGTCGCGGATCGTCATCGAAATGTCGCACACGGCACCGGGGTACCTGGGGCATGATGCGAGGACTTTCGCTCGCCCTCCCCGGCGGCGGAAGCTCTCACACAGCCCATGGCGGGCCTGGAAAAGATGGCGGGTAACGATGAACGAGATCCTTCTCATGGGATTGCTGGCGGTCGCGGTCGTGGTCGTCATGGCCGGCCTGCTCGGCTGGCTGGTGGACCGCGACGACATGGCGGCCTGACGGCCGGCCCCCGCGTTCCCCTTACGCCGAGAGTACGCGCTTCGCGGCCTCGGCGATACCGTCCGGCTGGGGCAGGATCACCTGCTCCAGCTCCGGCGCGTAGGCGACGTGGCATTCCTGGGCCCCGACGCGGCCGATGGGCGCGTCCAGCTGCCAGAACGACTGGTCGGCCACCCACGCCGCGATCTCGCCGCCGAACCCGCCGCGCACGACGTCCTCGTGCACGACCAGCAGCCGTGAGGTCTTGCTGACCGACTCGGCCACGATCTCCTGGTCCCACGGCACCAGCGTGCGCAGGTCGATGATCTCGATCGACGCGCCGTCACGCTCGGCCAGCTGGGCCGCGGCCAGTCGGGACCGCTCGACGGTCGCGCCCCAGGTGACGATGGTGAGGTCGCTCCCCCGGGTCACGTAACGTCCCCGGCCGAAGGGAACGACGTAGTCCGGCCCGGGGAACGGGTCCCGGGTGTAGGGCTGGCGCAGCAGGTGCTTGTGCTCGAGGAACAGCACCGGGTCCTCGCAGCGGAACGCGGCCCGCAGCAGCCCGGCTGCGTCGCTGGCCCGCGAGGGGAAGGCCACGAGCAGCCCGGGGATGTGGGCGAAGATCGACTCGCCCGACTGGCTGTGCCAGATCGAGCCGCCCTGCAGGTAGCCGCCGATCGGCACCCGCATGACCATGGGGCAGGTGAAGGCCCCGTTGGAGCGCCACCGGATGGTGGCCGCCTCGCTGCGGATCTGCTGCATGGCGGGCCAGATGTAGTCGAAGAACTGGATCTCGGGCGCGGGCCGCAGGCCCCGGATGGCCTGGCCCACGCCGCGGCCGATGATGTTGGCCTCGGCCAGCGGCGTGTTGTAGCAGCGCGCCCGGCCGAAGCTGCGCTGCAGGCCGTGGGTGGTGCCGAACACACCGCCCTTGCCCTCGACGTCGGCCATGATCGCCTCGCGGGCGTCGGCGACGTCCTCGCCGAAGACACGGATGCGCTCGTCGGCCTCCATGGACTCGTGCAGCGTGCGCCGGATGGCCTCGCCCAGCGCCACCGGGTCGGCGCCGTCACCGTCGCCCGCGGGCGGGTCCCCGGGGTCGGGGATGTCGGGCAGCGCCACCACGTGGTCGAGCACGGTGGTGACGTCGGGCCGCGGCGCGGCCAGCGCGGCCTTGGCTGCATCCGCCACGATCCGGCGGGCCTCGGCCCGGATCTCGCCGGACTGCTCGGCCGTCACCACCCCCGCCTCGACCAGCTCGCGCTCGAGCGCGTCGATGGGGTCGTGCTCCAGCTCCCACTGCATCTCCTGGGCCAGCCGGTACTTGGACTGGGTGTCGGCCGCCGAGTGGGAGTAGGGCCGCGTGACCTTGGCGTGCAGCAGGCCGGGCCCGACACCGGCCCGGACGTGGCTGACCATCTTGCGGGCGGTCCGCCGCACTGCGAAGTAGTCGGTGCCGTCGATCGAGCGCACCTGCAGCCCGGCGAAGCCCCGGACCAGCTCGTTGATGGGGGCGGGCGACTGCTCGGACGAGGGGACGGAGATGGCGTAGCCGTTGTCGGCCACCACGAACAGCACGGGGAGGTGCTCGGTGCAGGCGGTGTTGAGGCTCTCCCAGAACTCGCCTTCTGAGGTGGCGCCCTCGCCCAGGCTGACATAGGTGACCTCGTCGCCGTGGGCGGGCAAGCCGAGCTGGGGGCGGCGCACGATGTATCGTCCGGCCTCGGCGCAGCCCACCGCGGGGATGCACTGGCTGCCGGTGGGGCTCGACTGGGTCACCACGTTGCGGCCGACGTCGCCCCAGTGCGCGGGCATCTGGCGACCGCCGGAGGCGGGGTCGGCCGCGGAGCCGACGGCCTGGAGCAGGATCTGCTCGGCCGACATGCCCAGCCCGAGCATGAGCGCCAGGTCCCGGTAGTAGGGGAAGAACCAGTCGTAGCCGGGCCGCAGCTCGTGGGCGAGGCCGAGGTAGAGGGCCTCGTGGCCCGCGCCCGAGATCTGGAAGAACACCCGGCTCTGCTTCTGCAGAGCGATCTCGCGGTCGTCGATCGCCCGGGACACGCATGCCAGGAGCAGGTCGTGGCGCAGCTCTTCCGCGGGGTAGGCGCCCGCCCGGTGCGCGGCCCGCTTGGGGTGCTGCTCCGGCCCGGTCCGTTCGGTGAGGTCGATGGTGGCCTGTGTACCACCTCGGCGTTCGGGCGAGTCACCGCGGGCGGCACTTCTGCCGCCGGCCGAGCGCCCGGCCCCGTTGGCCGACGCCGCGGCGCCCGCGTCCGCCGCTCTGGCCTGGGCCTTCGCCTTGCGCTTCGCCGCCTTCGCAGCGGCCTTCGCCTCCGCCTTCCGAGCCGCCTTCGCCGCCGCTTTGGCCGCCTTGGCCTCGGCCTTGCGGGCCGCCTTGGCTTCCGCCTTCGCCGCCTTGCGGCGGGCCTTCGCCGCGGCCGACCGGGTGGCCCCCCGCCAGGTCAGATCGATCATCTCGGCCCCGGGCTTGACGGAGTGACCGTTGCTCGAGGCGGTGTGGACGGGCTTGAGCGGCGACCTGGCCATCATCTCGACCCCCTGGGCGATCAGTCGGCTGGTTCCCCCTGATCGTCGCACATCTGCCTAGGAAATAGCTGTACCCGCACGCGATTTGGCGGCACCTCCCCAAACCGGCTTCGCCGGCCACGGACCGCCTGCTTGACTGGCGACCCGATGGGGTCGATCTCGTTCGACCGGGCGGCGCCGACCTACGACGTCACCCGGGGTGGCTTGGAGCGCGGGGTGTACCTCGCGGACAGCATCGTCCCCCACCTGCGGCCCGGGCTCGTGCTGGAGGTGGGGGTGGGAACCGGTGCGGTGGCGATCGCCCTGCGCGACCGCGGTCACCCGGTCGTGGGCGTGGACCTGTCCCCGGCCATGCTGGCCCTGGCCCAGCCCCGGCTGGGGCCGCGGGTGGTGGTCGCCGATGGCCACCGGTTGCCGGTGCCGGACCGGGCGCTGCCGAACGCGGTGATCGTGTGGGTGCTCCAGCTGGTGCCCGACCCGCTGGGCCTCCTGGCCGAGACCGGCCGGGCGTTGGCCTCCGGCGGGCGGCTGGTGGTGATCCCGGCCGGGGGCAACTGGACCCCGGACGACATCGGCGAGGTAGTCGTCCCCATGTCCCGGGCCCTGCGCCCCGAGCGGGACCGCCCTGAGCTCCTGATCGCGGGGGCGGGGGGCGCGGGGCTGGTGCTGGTGTCGCACGAGACCACGCCGCCCGCCCGCTTCCTCGGCTCCCCCGAGGACATGGCGCAGACGATCGAGCGCCGCGAGTGGTCCTCCCTGTGGGACGTGCCCCACGAGACCTGGGTCGCGGTGGTCGAGCCCACGCTGGCCGCGCTGCGGGCGCTGCCGAACCCCCACCGCCCGCGGGAGCGCTGGAAGCACGACGACGTGCTCGTGTTCACCCCGGCGGCTTGAGGACTGGGTCGGGGTCGGGCCCGTGGGGAGCCGGGCCCGACCCTGTCACACGTTGCGGCGGTAGCGACCGCCGACCTCGAACAGCGCGTCGGTGATCTCGCCGAGCGAGCAGACCCGCACCGCGTCCATGAGCACCGCGAACAGGTTGTCGCCGGCCAGCGCGGCCCGGCGCAGGCGCTCCAGGGCCGCGGGGCGCTCGGTGGCGTGCTCGGCCTGGAACTCGCCCAGGCGGCGCAGGCACGCCTGCTTCTCCTCCTCGGTCGAGCGGGCCAGCGCCAGTGGGCGAGCCGGCTCGGCGTCGCGGTCACCGTCGCCGGCGGCCGGGGCCAGGAAGGTGTTGACGCCGACCAGCGGCAGCGTGCCGTCGTGCTTGCGCTGCTCGTACAGCATCGACTCGTCCTGGATGCGGCCTCGCTGGTAGCCGGTCTCCATGGCGCCGAGCACGCCGCCCCGGGCCGACAGCCGCTCGAACTCGGCGAGGACGGCCTCCTCCACCAGGCCGGTCAGCTCCTCGATGACGAACGAGCCCTGGTTGGCGTTGTGGTTGGCGGCGAGGCCCCACTCCTTGTTGATGATCTGCTGGATGGCCACCGCGCGCCGCACCGACTCGCCCGTCGGCGTCGTGACCGCCTCGTCGTAGGCGTTGGTGTGGAGGCTGTTGCAGTTGTCGTAGACCGCGATGAGCGCTTGGAGCGTGGTGCGGATGTCGTTGAACGCCATCTCCTGGGCGTGCAGCGACCGGCCGGAGGTCTGCACGTGGTACTTCAGGCGCTGCGAGCGGTCGTCGGCGCCGTAGTGGTCCCGCATGGCCACGGCCCAGATGCGCCGGGCGACCCGCCCGAGCACGGCGTACTCGGGGTCCATGCCGTTGGAGAAGAAGAACGACAGGTTGGGGGCGAAGGCGTCGACGTCCATGCCCCGGGCCCGGTAGGCCTCGACGTAGGTGAAGGCGTTGGCCAGCGTGAAGGCGAGCTGGGTGATGGGGTTCGCGCCCGCCTCGGCGATGTGGTAGCCGGAGATCGACACCGAGTAGAAGTTCCGCACCCGGTGGGAGACGAACCACTCCTGGATGTCCGCCATCATCCGGAGGGCGAACTCGGTGGAGAAGATGCAGGTGTTCTGGCCCTGGTCCTCCTTGAGGATGTCGGCCTGCACCGTGCCCCGAACGTTGTTCAGCACCCACGTGGCGATGTCGGCCGCCTCCTCCGGGGAGGGCGGGACACCGTGGGTGTGCTCGTAGGCGGCCAGGCGCTGGTCGATGGCCGTGCAGAAGAACATGGCGAGGATGGCGGGGGCCGGGCCGTTGATCGTCATCGACACCGATGTGGTGGGGTCGCACAGGTCGAAGCCGTCGTACAGCGCCCGCATGTCGTCGAGGGTGGCGATCGACACGCCCGAGTTGCCGACCTTGCCGTAGATGTCGGGCCGCTCGTCGGGGTCGAAGCCGTAGAGGGTGACCGAGTCGAACGCGGTCGACAGCCGGGTGGCGGGCTGGCCCTCGGCGAGCAGGTGGAAGCGCCGGTTGGTGCGGATCGCATCGCCCTCGCCCGCGAACATCCGGGTGGGGTCCTCGCCCTCGCGCTTGAACGCGAACACACCGGCGGTGAAGGGGAAGCGGCCGGGCAGGTTCTCGTCCCGCAGCCAGCGCAGCAGGTCGCCGTCGTCGCCGAAGCGGGGCAGGGCGATCCGGGGGAGCTTGGTGCCGGACAGCGTCTCGTGGGTGAGCGGCGTGCGGACCTCGCGGTCGCGGATCCGGTCCACGTGCTCGTCGCCCGAGTAGGCCTCGACCGTGGCCGGCCAGCCGTCGAGCAGGTCGCAGCAGGCGGGGTCGAGCTCGCGGTCGGTCTCGACCAGCAGCGCCTCGACCTGCTCGGTGTCGGCCCCGGCCTCGGCCAGCAGGTCGCTCGTGGTGCGCAACGCTTGGTGGCGGCGGGCCAGCGCCACCTGGGCCGCGGTGTGGGCGTGGTAGCCGCGCACGGTCTCGGCCACCTCGGCCAGGTAGGCCGAGCGGATCGGCGGCACGACGGTGGTGATCCCGGTGGGCACGCGGGTGGTGACCGGGGCCAGCGCGCCGCCGCCCGCGGGCAGGCCGTGCTCGCGGAGCAGGCCCCGCAGGTGCTGGTAGAGAGCGGTGACCCCGTCGTCGTTGAAGCGGGCCGCGATGGTGCCGAACACCGGCAGGTCCTCCAGCGACCCGCCGAAGCTCTCGCGGTTGCGCTGGAGCTGGCGGCGGACGTCCCGCAGCGCGTCGTCGGCCCCCCGGCGCTCGAACTTGTTGATGGCCACCGCGTCGGCGAAGTCGAGCATGTCGATCTTCTCGAGCTGGCTGGCGGCGCCGAACTCGGGGGTCATGACATAGAGCGACACGTCGACCAGGTCCACGATGCCGACGTCGCCCTGGCCGATGCCGGGCGTCTCGACGATGACGACGTCGTGGCCCGCGGCGCGGCACGCGGCCACGACGTCGTCCAGGTGGTCGGGAACCTCGGACGCGCCCCGGGTCGCCAGCGAGCGGAAGAACACGTTGTGGTCGACGGCGTTCATGCGGATGCGGTCGCCGAGCAGCGCCCCGCCGGCGCGCCGCCGGGTGGGGTCGACGGCCACCACCGCCACCCGCAGCTTGTCGTCGAAGTCGAGGCGGATGCGCCGGACCAGCTCGTCGGTGAGCGAGGACTTGCCGGAGCCGCCCGTGCCCGTGATGCCGAGCACGGGCACCAGGCGACTCCGGGCCGCTCGCCGCAGATCGTCGAGGAGGTTGCGGCCGAGGGTGCCGCCCTGGATGGCGGTGAGCACCCGGGCCAGAGCCTTCGGGTCGCCGGCCAGCACGTCGTCCACGGAGGTCGGGACATCGGTGGCCAGGTCGACATCGCAGGCCGCGATGATGGTGTTCACCATCGGGGCCAGGCCCATGCGCTGCCCGTCGGCCGGGGAGAAGATCCGGGTCACGCCGTAGTCGTGGAGCGCGGCGATCTCGTCCTCGACGATGACGCCGCCGCCCCCGCCGAACACCTTGACGTCCGGGCGGCCCTCGGCCCGCAGCCGGTCGACCAGGTAGCGGAAGTACTCGAGGTGGCCGCCCTGGTAGGAGCTGACGGCCACACCCTGCACGTCCTCTTGCACTGCCGCCCGCACAACTTCGTCCACCGAGCGGTTGTGCCCCAGGTGGACGACCTCGGCCCCTTGGGACTGCAGGATGCGCCGCATGACGTTGATGGCGGCGTCGTGCCCGTCGAACAGACTGGCCGCCGTGACCAGGCGCACGGGATGGACCGGACGGTGCACGTCCGGCGCGGTAGTTGATTCGGGCGCGCGTAAACCCCCATGGCCAGCCACGCATGCGACAATACTTGGACTTCCAAGTTTCTGTCCACCGACAACCGGTCATCCGACAAGTGGTGGTCCGACGGCTGGACATCCGACATAGGATGCGGCCGTGCCCAAACCTCGCCCGCTGGACTTCGACGCCATCGCCGAGGCCCGCCGCCAGTGGGAGGCCCGGGACTGGGAAGCCCCTGCCGCCATGTCGGCCACCACGTCGATCATGCGCGTGCAACAGATCATCCTGGCCGCGGTGGACGAAGCCCTGCGCCCCCTGGACCTGACCTTCGCCCGCTACGAGGCCCTGGTGCTGCTGGCCTTCAGCCGCCAGGGGTCCCTGCCCATGGGCAAGATGGGCGACCGGCTGATGCTGCACCCCACCAGCGTCACCAACATCATCGACCGCCTGGAGCGCCAGGGCCTGGTGGGCCGCCTCGCCCACCCGACCGACCGCCGCACCACCCTGGCCGAGATCACCGACGAAGGCCGGCGGCTGGTGGCCAAGGCCACCGAGGCGGTGGGCGCCACCGGCTTCGGCCTCAACGGCCTCACCGCCGAGGAGCTCGACCAGATCACCGCCCTCCTGCGCAAGACCCGCATCGCCGCCGGCGACTTCCCCGGCTAGCCGATCTCGCGCCGGACGAACTCGATGAACGCGCGCGCCGCGGGTGGGATGGTGCGGTCGCGGCGCCAGACCAGCGCCACCGGCAGGTGAGCCGGCGGGGCCAGGCTGCGAACCTCGATGGTGGGCCCGGCCAGGGCGGTGAGCGAGCGCGGCAGCACGGCCGCGGCGAAGCCCTGCGCCGCCAGCGCTCGCAGCAGGAACGGATCGCCGCTCTCGAGCGCGAGCTGGAGGGGCCGGCCGGCCTCGGCGAAGCGCTGGCCGAGCACATGGGTGATGGCCGATCCCCGCCGCATCGCCACGAGCGGCCGGCGGGCGAGGTGGGCGACGGTGACGTGGGGGTCGGCGGGCGCCATCTCGGGGGCGAAGGCGGCGACGACTTCGTCCTGGCTCAGCGGCTCGACCGCCAGGCCGGCCGGGACCTCGCCGGCCAGCAGGCAGAAGGCGGCGTCGAGCTCGTCGGCCTCCAGGTGGCGGAACATGTCCTCGGCGATGCCTTCGCGGAGACCGACCTCGACGCCCGGGTACGCCTGGCTGAAGCCGGCGAGCAGCCCGGGGACGTCCACGCCGCCGGCGGGCATGAGCGCGCCGATCCAGATGCGGCCCCGGCGGACTCCCCGCAGCTCGTCGACCTCCTCGCGTGCGCCGTCCAGCTCGGCGAACACGCGCCGGGCGCGGGCCGCGATCACCTCGCCCGCACCGGTGGGGATCACCCGCCGGCTCGTGCGCTCGAACAGGGGGGTCCCGAGCTCGCGCTCGATCCGTTGGATCTGGTGGGACAGCGCCGACTGGGCCACGTGGAGCTCGGCTGCCGCCCGGGTGAAGTGACGGTGGCGGGCCACGGCCTCCACGCACCGGAGCTGGCGGATGTCCATCAGCACTGATCGTAGAACACGATCGCTTTGGTCAGAACTATGAATTGAACCGCTCAATCCCTGGGTGCATCCTCGATCCATGGCACCTGAGAGCGGCACGGCCGTCGGGCTGTTGGACGCGGCCGCCAGCCGTGACACCGGGCTCGTCGCCGCGCTGGCCGACCTCATCAACGCCGTCTACGGCGACGCGGAGCGCGGCCTCTGGCGCGACGGCGCCCAGCGCACCACGGCGGCCGATGTCGCCGGTCTCATCGCCGCCGGCCAGCTCGCCGTGGCCACGAGACCGGACGGCCGGATCGTGGGCAGCATCCACGTCCAGCGGGTCTCCGACGACACCACCGAGCTCGGCACCCTGGTGGCCGCCCCCGACGAGCGCGGCACCGGCGTCGGCCGCGACCTGGTCGCCTTCGCCGAGGACCACAGCCGCGACCAGGGGATGCGAGCCATCCAGCTGGAGCTGCTCGTCCCCCGCGACTGGCGGCACCCGAGCAAGGAGTTCCTCCGCGCCTGGTACGAACGGCGCGGCTACCACCTCATCGGCACCCGCCGCATGGAGGACGCCCATCCCCACCTGGCCCCCCTGCTCGCCACTCCCACCTACCTCGAGCTCCGCGAGAAGGCGCTCGCCTAAGCGCTTTCCACGGCGGGGAGGGCGTGGACCTCGCCGGTCTGGATGCGCCAGAGGGCGGCGTAGAGGCCGCGCTCGGCGAGGAGATCGTCGTGGGTGCCGGTTTCGACCACGCGGCCCTTCT
>Ga0209382_10008568_pt1 | contig 12893 bp, 8 predicted proteins | sample SoiMetdeltSBSDD5_FD_187599 | JGI IMG/M metagenome (GOLD analysis project Ga0209382, IMG submission 187599) | Bulk soil microbial communities from a Populus tree surrounding site in Tennessee, USA - Soil MetaG P. deltoides SBSDD5 (SPAdes) (version 2) | ecosystem: Environmental > Terrestrial >... | reverse complement strand
TGCTTCCCTCCCGCGAGTAGGAGAGCCGCCATTTAAAGTGCTCGCCGGATCCTGTTATTTCGGTGATCGAGATCGTGGATTAAAGGGAACGGTGAAGGCTCTCCTGAACGAAATTCAGGTGGATATGAAGATCCTCAGCGGGGATCAGGTGTATCTGGACTTTCCTTCACTGATCTTCGGAGTGCCTTTCAGCGAGAAGGGTAAAGCCAACCTGTTCCTTTCAAAATACCTGAGGAACTGGAGCGATTCCGGCCGTTATCGATCCCTATTGCAGGAAGCGGCGTCATATTTCACGGCGGACGACCACGAATTCTGGAATAACTTTCCAAATCCCGCGACGATCATCGGCCCGACATGGACTCAAACCGGACGCGATGAGTTCCGGCGTTGTGCCCGACCCTTATTCGACGACTTTCAAACGGATCAGCCGCAGGGCGCGCAAATCTGCCGGACAGTGGACGTCGGTAATTTGTCGTTCATGATCGCCGACATGCGACTGGATCGAAAGGAAGGCGACGATACGTTCATGCGGGACGACGATCTGCAGAAGATCGTTCGATGGCTCGAGCAACCGGCCGGCCCTGGTGTATTGGTTGCCGGTCAACCCATCTTCGCGTCTCCACAAACCGGTTTCCTGGGCGGACTCAAGAAGCGCTTTGCCGATCGAAACCTTCCCGATTACGAACAGTATCGAACGTTGGCCGATGCCCTCCTGCAGGCGAAACGCTCCGTACTGATATTGACCGGCGACGTGCATTATCCGCGAGTCGCGCAGGCTCTTCGGCCCGGAGTCAGCGGCCGCGAGCTCATCGAAGTCATCGCATCGCCCGGCGCGCTCGTTGCCGGAGCACATGGCAACACGAAAGACGCTCCGGGTCGGTTTCCTGCGACGCCAGTGGCGGGAAAATCTCTTCCGATAACAACGCTCGATTCCTCACGCCATAGCGGCGACAACCTGGCGGTACTGGAATTTACGGAAACACCCGGCAAAATCAACGTTGAGATGAAGTATTGGTTTATCGACTCGAAACCGTCGCACGGTCCAACGATCCACTTTTCCCTAACGTAGGTGATCACATGCTGAAAGTTCACACAGCTCCAACATCCACACAGGAAACACTCCTGAAGCCACAGGCACGGAAGCGGGATGAAGGCAACAAAGCCTGGCTTGAACGTGCGATGAAAAAAGATTCTCCGGAAAGCGGGTCGCTTGTGCTCCTCGGCGGCGCCAATTTGACTCACTTCCGGGTGCGAGCCGCGCAGTCACAGGTACGGCGCGACTTACTGCCAAGTTTCTGGTCGCACATTGCAATCGTCCATCCTGATTCAATGACAGCGCTGTACGAATCGAGCCTTGAGCCGCCTGATGGGAATTTTGGTGTGCCGCGGTGGCACGGAATCCAAACAGGAACCATCGCCACGTATGACGATCCGAATCGGTTTCCCAACATCGCGCTGATCCAATGGAGATTGAAGAAAGGCGCCCTCGGCGAAAACGTATCGTTCGGCGCAGCGTTGACCGACGCGGTTACACGGCTGTATGCCGACCGTGGAACTGTGGACATCTCGGCCGCACTATGGTCGTGGCTCGGTTACGCCTGGGGCATCGCCGACCAAACCAATCCACTACTGCGTGGCGTCGGCCTGCCCGCGGCAATAATGGTCGAAACGGTTTTCTCTATCCTGGGAATCGAACTCACGCCCGGACTGGCGAGCCAATCGACGTGTCCTGAAGCGATCTGGCAAGCCGCAAAATGGTGGGGCGACTTCTACGATTCCGAAGCCACACTGACTGAAGGAAGGCCGACCGGCGTTTTTCATATCGGACAGACTGCCGCTGCGGTCACCTTTGAGGAAAACGGCACCGCGAAGGCGCCACCCACACGTAAATCCTCGCCGCGGCATAAATAGGAGTCAATCGGTATGAGCGCCCCCCGCCGAAGGCGGCAGGGGGTCGCTCAGACACACAGATCGCGCTAAAATTGGTTGGTCATGCTCTTACGACTGCTGCTCATCACGTTAGTCATTATGTATCTCGCCTCCGGGCTCACCGCAGGCCAACCGCCTCAACAAAAGGACGAGGACGAACTTCCTGCGGGAGAAGGCAAAGCGATCCTGATATCGGCATGTACGTCATGCCACAATCTCAAAGAAGTCACGAAGTTCAAGGGTTACTACGATCTCGAGGACTGGCGGGATATCGTCAAGACAATGGTCGCCTATGGCGCCAAGCTGGACGACGCGCAGTCTACGACCCTGGCCGAGTACCTCGCCAAAAACTTCGGCCGAAAATCTAACGAAGCACCGCGGTAATAACGCGTTTCGGCGACGTGCCCACGGTGATCCGCGCCACCTCTTTCCGGGCCGTAATGTCTACCGCCGATACCGTGTTGTTTCCGCTGCTTGAAATGTATGCCAGTTTGCTGTCCGGAGTGAATGTCACCCAATCCGGCTCTTTGCCGATTTCCACATCGCCCAACAATTTCAAGTCGGGCAGCGAGTAGCCATAAACGCGACTGTTGACGCGGCTCGTCACCCAAAGCGACTTTCCATCGGGAGCGACTCCAAGCCCATGCGACGGCGATCCGTTGAAAGTGCCCGTGTGCCGCTGGGCAACGGGTAACTCCGGAAGCGTAATGCGAGCGACTTCCTTGCGTTGGGCGAAGTCTACCACCACGAATCCATGAAACTCGGAAAGCTGAACGAAGATCCTTTTCGTTGAACCATCAGGATTGGTTTCAAATGCCATCGGCCGAACACCCTCCTCAAACAGGGACCACACTAGTTCGTCCGTCGCCGTGCTGTACACACCCATGTTGCGGCCCGCGATCGAGCCCGCCACCATGAACTTGCCATCCGGGGTGACGTAGACATTGTGAATGCCTCCGCGGGTCGAAATGCTCTTCACTTTCTCCAGCGATGTTGTGTCGACGACATCCACCGCTCCCGGCTGTGAAGCAATGCCGACGTACACTCTTTTCCCATCCTTGGCGATCGAGATGTTGTTCGGCCTGCCACTCAACGGGATTTTTTTGACAACCGCCAGTGTCTTTACATCCACGACGTCCAGCGTACGCTCGGCCTCGCCGCTGAAGTACAGCCGGGTCCCATCCGGCGAAGCTGCCGCGCCATGGTTGATTGGAATATCTTTGATCTCTCCGACGATCTTGTGAGTGGTCGGATCAATAATGTGAATATTCGCGCTTCCGGAATTGGTTTGAATGATTCGAACCTGGGCCTGTGCTGCCGCCGCCATCAAGATGGAAATACAAAAGAGCCGGATTATGGATGTCATGAAGTCTCCTTGATGGTCTAGCAGTTTAGTCGAAACTGTAGACGCGGTCTATGTCCTCTCCCGCAGTAGTTAGCTTGGAGACGATGCCACAGCGACCATACCGACAGCTTCCGCATTCATGGTGTGCATCAGGCTTCGCTGCCGCCCATTCCAAACCCAGCGGGTCAGGCCGATGGCATCGATACCGGGCCGTGTAGAGAGCTGGTAAATGGCAATCCCTGGAAGTGTCTGATAGCAGCCCCACTCGCGTTCGCTGGTCATCATGAAGTCCAGATCGAAGGTATGGATGAGCCCCATACATTTTGCACGCATGTCCGCATCGATTCCGACGAACGCTTCATCCAGGAGAATCAACCGCGGCGCGAGCGCGTCGGCGGTTCGATAGAAGGCGGCGGCCGCAGCGAAATGGGGTAACGTGAGCGCAACAGCCTTTTCACCACCGGAGCCGGTGCCATGTGTTCTGCGTGTGAGCCGCTTCCAGGCGCTATCCTGATAACGCTCTACACCAAACCAGTGCCACTTACGGTAATCCAGCGCCTCGGCAAGCGATTCCTGCCAGGTCGCACCCTCGACATCGGATCCCACCGCCTGAATCTGTTGATGGAGAAACAGGCCGAGCATCTGCCGTTCTGCGGGAGACCACACGTCATTCAATTGCATCAAACGACGCCTGGCTTCGACCATGCCCGAAGGAGCGTTTTCATTGGGTGTCCAGACAAACCGCAACTTCATTCCGGTACTCATCGGACGGCTCTCGAGTTCCACGTTCATTTGCCGCACTTGTTCTTCAGCGGCATGCAGCAATTCGCGGAGGTGACTGGAGACTTTGCCGACGAGGTGGTTTTCGAGGATCTCTCGTTCCCGCGCATTCAACAGCATCTGCCGGGTTGCCACATCGTCGAATAAGATTTGTCTCAATTCGTCCATCCCGCGCTCACGTCCTGCATGCATGGCGGTGGCGACAAAGACATCATCTCTAAACGTCGCCGACGATTGACAACCCTGAACGGAAAGCGCCTGCATCAATGAGTTGAATTCTGAAGGGATGGATTTCTGATGCTGTTCCCACGCTGTGTCGCCCGCATCGATCGATCGCAGGCGCGATGACAGCTCAAACGCTGCTTCGACAGTACGCGCAGTGGACGTCAGACCGTCTTTGCCGATATCCGCAGCCGCAAGATGGAGCAGCCCCGTGGATGCGAACGTTTGCAGTGCCGCCGCCGACGTATCCCGCCGGTCTGTCTGGCCATTCAACATTCCTGTGCGGTTCAACAGACGTTCGTCCACGCGGGTCACTGCCACTTCTGTGTCGTGGTAGCGGCGTCGTAATTCTTTCTCTTCAATACGCAGCAGATCCAGTCTGTTTCGGGCCTGATCGATGCGCTGGAGAATTTCGTTAAAGCCGGCATCCACCGCCTGCGCAGCGGCGTCACGCGCAATTTCTGCTGCGGCGGCGCGCCTCTCGAATTGGGTCGCGACGTCTTTCCGGCGCGTCTCCCGAGCCGTCGCCTGTTCAACATGAGTCCAGGCCCGCTCAGTGGCCCTCCGAGCTTCCTGAAAGGAATCCACGGCCGGCCAGAGCGAAGCGAGCGCAAGCCGGTACTTCGTAATCCCGTCCCTCAAGGAATCCAGCTTATCGACCCAGCTGCCGATGCCGAAGTCGGCCACGGCGAGATCGCGTTCCTTCCCGGCGCGATCGACCTGATATTGCTTTTGCATGACATACTTTTCTGCTTCCGCCATGCGGCTGCGCAAGCTGTCCACGTGCCGTGCCACTGCAACCGAATAATCGTATGCCGCGCGAAGGCTTTCTTCCGCCGGAACTGCATGAGCCTCACTCCGGAGTATGCTCTCGCGCCGATTCAGTTCTTCGATGGAGTCGATGACCGGATCCAGCCGGGCCTCGGCATCGGCAATTGCGGCCTGGATTTCGAGGAGACGGCCAGGTTGGGGACCGTCTTCTGATTCATGCCGGACTCCGTCGGAGAGAAGACGCGCGCGGTCTGCTTCAAGTTGACTCAGTTCCTCCGATTGGTTCTTTTCAAGCTGCTTCAAATAAGCGCGCCTTTCCGCGAAATTTCCGGTCAACTCGTCGAGCGCCTTTTGGCTTGCGGTCGCAAAGGGATTTGGTCCGTGAGGCCTGTCGCACCACTCCGCCACGGAACTGAGGAAGGCTTCGTCAAACGGCAGGGGCAGTTCGGTGAGATCCGCAGTCCAGTCCGATGCGGCACCAAGGAATGCAGTGATGGCGGCCTGATGCTCCGTGTGTGCCTTATTCAGTCGCTCGCGCGCATCATCCAACAATCCCGACAGCTGGTCTCGTTCGCCGGCAGCACGCTGGCACTGGTTTGTTGCCGATTCGAGACGTTCGTTCAGTGCCGCCACATGTTCGATTTTTTGAACTTGTGTTTCGATTTCGCGGGCGATCCGTTCCTGCACCTGCTTTAGAACCGAATCATCGGCCGAATGGATTTCCAGCACACCGAAAGAGTTCATGTGGATGTCTTCCAGCCCGGCGGACAATGCGGCCTTACCGGCATCATCGATTGCGGCCGTCAATCGAAGCTGGCACCAATCGAACTTGCTCCTGACTCTCGAGTGCTCCTCGAGACAGCTCTCCCGGAATCGTCCAGCATCGGCCAGTTCGGCAGCCGCAGAATCCGCGTCTTTACGCCGCTCGGTCGCTTCGCGATGAGCCTGCTCGAGAGCTTTCGCATCTTTCACGTGTGTGTTCTGCTGAAATGCCGCAATCTCTGCCTGGAGCGCGTGTTCTTCGACGGAGAGCCGCTGTAACTCCGTTTTCAGCCGTGCCAGTTCGGCCATGGAACGATCGCACTCCGCTTCAGCGGTCAGAATTTCTTTCATCCCGGCTTCGTATTCGTAATGTGCTGCCAGAACGCGTTCGGCGCGGCGCCTGGCAGCAACTTCGACATAGGATCTGTAGCCGGTCAAGAATTGCTCGACTGCGGCCAGCGCCGTCTTGGAAGAATCCAAATGGGTGCGATCCGATTGGAGACTGCGAAAAGCGTCTGCAACACTGGCGACAATAGCCGGCGATACCGGAGGCAAGGCCTCGCTCAGCGCTCTGGACAGCTCATGCTCTTCGAGCCGCCGCGTCAATTGCGGACGGCGCAGCTGAATGAGGAGATTGATCAAGCTCGCATAACGATGTTCGTCCAGCTTGAACAAGGCTTCGTTCACCGCGCGTCGATAGGGCCCGGCGGCATCGAATACCTGACCGGCGGAGCCGATTTTTTCGCGTAATCGATCCTTGCCGAGGACCTGCTTCGAATCGCTGACAAGCTCGAGAGACTTACCGATCCTTTGATTCGTTATGAAGAACCATTGACGTACACCCGCCTGACCTTCTACCGCGCTGAGACCGCATCCGAGCGTGAGGTAGTGTTCCGTACCGCCCTCTTCGTGACGGCCGAACTCAATCCAGGTATAGCCGGTCCTGTCCGGATACCTGCCCATCAGCAGATTCCATTCGATCCTCTTTGATGGATCGGCGTCGGGTTCCAGACGCTGCGGCAGCACTTCACCGTCGAGCAGGAAAGGAAGCTGCAACGCGAGCACACGGGATTTACCGGTGCCGTTATTACCGCGCAGCAGCAGCCGGCCGTTTTCGTAATGAAATTCCTCACAGTCGTACCGGTACAGATTAACGAAACCGCTGCGCAGTGGCTGCCATCGTTCCCGGGTTGGTACAGGGAGAGATCGTGTTTGCGCTCGCATAGCGAAGTTACTCCTCGTTGTCTGAACCGATATCGGTGATACTGGCGGAATCACGCAACGCGTAACGCCCGGTGGCCGCCAGAGGCACAACACCACCAGCCGTTAATTGAATGAGGCGAAGTCCGCGCAGGCGCAACAGGGCGTCTTCCGTCAGGCGGATTTCCGCTCCAGCTTCGCGGGCCTCTTTGCGCCACCGCGACCCGTGAACCTTAATGAGGTAACGCACACGTTCTTCGATGGCTGAAATCGGAATCGCAGCACCCTCGCTGTTTCTGGAAGATTCCGACAACCATTGGACCAGCAGCAGACTGAGGTGACCATCCGTCCCTTCTTCGGGCAATTTGAGGTCGGTCAGATTGCCTTCATCGTCCACCATGGCAATGCCCTCACGACGGACTTCGGCGATAAGGCCGGTGGCTTCCGATATCTGCCGGAGCAAATAACCACGGTGTTCTGCCAGATACCTTCGCTCTTCATCATTGAGATCGTGGAAATAGAGAACCGGATCATCGAGGAGCGCTCGCACCAGGCGGCATCGGATTCGCTGGTTGCGCGTGTCATCGTCGCTGTAGGCGCGGTCTGCGACCGCGCGGGCGACTGTGGATTCGTCGATCAGCCGGGCCCAGCGTTCGGCAAGGGTGTCTTCGGCAGTTCGGTTCGGCGCGGTCTCGATGGCAGATGGGGAGCGCGACACATTCAGGATCGATGCAAGAATGGACCTATTGATGTCATAAAGCACATCCGATGCATCATTCCGATTCAGGAACTCATGCTCGTCGCCGTCGAGGCGGCTCAACAATCCGGAGTCCATCAGGAAACGCACGGCATGCACGAGATCGCGGCGATGATCGTAATTTCCTATGTCGAAGACCAGTCCGGCCGCTTGCAAATCGCGATCAGCCGCGACGAGTTCCATGATTATCCGGGCGATTTGGCCGAGCGTTGTTTGCCGGTCCGATTGTTCCAGTGCGGCCAGCGCCAGGCAAAACAGGGCATACCTACGCTTCGAGAATGACGTTCCGCTGGTGCGATCGATTGCGGGCCTGGTGTCGTCGAGGAGATCCGGTGGTATTTTGCGCAGCCGTGCGACCTCTTTATCAACATGAAGCGTCCACACCGGAAACCTCATCAGCCACTGCTTCAACCACTCCGAATGCCGTCGCACCAGGTTGTATTCTTCAGCCTGTTCGCCTGATGCCGTCAGGAGCGGATGGCGCAGCAATGCGCGTAAGGCGCGGCGCCTTTCCGCTTCGACTTCCGGACTCGTGGCCAAGGGATAAGCAACGGTGGTCACATCGCCACTCCTATCGTGTCTTCGGCGGAAATTTCTTCGATGCTGATCCAGTAATCGGGCCCCGAAAAAGTTCCTTCCGTTGTCAGGATCATTGCCTCCCGTCCATCATCAGTCGGTTCCAGCTTTACTCTTAAACAACCGTCGCCGGACAGGATCTCCACTGCCTCGGTCGAGAACACCCGGGCGGACACCGCTTCTCCCAAAAGGTCGAGGAAAAGTTCGAACTCGGCCGTCTCGAGAGCCTCGAGCTCCGATAAGCGCATGCGGCCGCCCCTGCCGAATCGTCGCTGCGCCTCCAGGATACGTAACGCTTCTTCACGAGTTGCGGCCGCAAGCTTTTCCTTTTCCGCAGTACGGTCGACGATGCGGCTCAGCCTGCCGGTCCGTGAATTGCTGCCGGAGTCGCGCAGACTCGTGGATATTCGCAATGGCGGAGCGTGCAGCCAGCTGGTGTTCGCGGGCGTGACCTGCGTTTCGTGATCGTCCAGCGCGGCCTCATCGATGATGAGATGGCGCGCAGAACACAGACCAAACACGGATCTCCATAGCCGATGCGCAACAGCGTCGGACTCTGCCTCTGCAAACCATCGTGCGAGTATGCGGAAATCATTCGATCGATCCACCCGTATGCGTCGATCATTGATAGCCGCCATGGTGCTAAGCAGGACCGGCATCGAGGCTCTGGCACGTTCACGAAAGATCTCTGCGCTCGATGGACAACCGGGCTTCGATATGAACCAGTTGCAGAACGACTCCCAGCGCGAACGCCACTGGTCGCGAACCGCGGCAATACTCTCCGGTGTTGCGTCGTTTCGGTCGCGGCTATTCCGTTCGGCCACTGCCTGAAGTAACCGCTCGATACCTGCCGCCTCGATATCGCGAACTGTTTCACCGATGCTGTCGGCCGCAAGGACGAGTTCGCCTACGAACCGTTCGCAGAAGTCGATCAACTGCCGTACATCCTGCGACTGCGCATGATTCCTGTGTTCCAACCGGCGCACGGACGTTTCTGCGGTGGCCTTCAGCTCTTCAAAGCGCACTCGGAGCACGAGCAGATTGCGATGTATTTCGCCCGCATCCGGTTCGGCCTGCTGCGACAGTTGTTTCAGCTCCCGAATGACGTAACGGATGTCCGTGAGAGCCGCGCCCTGAAGCTCACCCTCACGGCCCGACGTGGAATTAAACAGCGCGAACGCCTGTGCAGCCGCTTCACCCTGCCGGGTAATCTGGAACGCGTTACGCTGCTTGAAGAAATCCTCGACAGTGCCGACACGTGTTGTGTCCGGATTCGTTTGCAGATTTCCCCATTCGCACAACTGCGCCAGCGCGGAGTCGACTTCTGCCTGTGCCGGCATTTCGCCATCACTGCAGATCCGGACTGCTTCGAGTACGTCTTGCGGACGCAGCTGGAACATGAATCGTTCCTTCGATTCCATGAACACGCGCATGATCGTCCGGTACAGCGACGCCTTCTCGGCGGAGACATAGGCAAACGCTTTAATTCGCGCTTGAGCCTGGCTTGCAGCGATGTCGTTGCCGGCAACAGAACTCACGTGAAGGTCCTTAATTCGGAGTGAAGTTGATGACGATCGGGATTTCAGTGTCTACACACCGGGACTGGCCTTGAACAACGGCCGGAGAAAACTTCCACTGATCGAACGCCGCCCGAACGGCGCGGTAAAGAAGAGGATTGCCGCCGGTGATCTCGCTGGCCGTCGCATCCCCTTTATCATTGATTCTTGCCTTGATGCGAACGGTCAGCCCAGTGGATCTCAGTTGGGCGAGTTCGTAAGCCGAGAATTGCGGATCGATGCGGGTTCTTAAACGCGCCAGGGCGAGTTGCGTCGTCATCTGAATGCAGCCGGTGGGCGCGCACGTCTTCATCCTGGCAAGGATGTCCTGGCCGAAAGACGGATCCGGAAGCACTGCATTGACCTGCAGGCGAACTGCCTCCATTGTGGCCGCATCATCGCTCGCGCAGGCCCGGTTCCACGAGTCCACAAGATTGGTAAGCGCCTGTCGATATTCTTTGTGGATCTCCTCCATGGTGTCGGTTTTGCTCAGCGATGTCAGCTCACGATAGTCGCGCGCGGCCGCTGCAAAATCACCGGCATTGAAATCCTTGCGCCAGGCAAGCAGGGCACGATCCGCGACAACTTCAAGCTTGCTTTGTGCCAGATCGACATACTGGGCGGCCAGTTCGTGTTTGGGCGCGAATCGCAACGCAGCACGGAACTTTTGCAGGGCAATCTCTGTCCGCGAGCTCCTATAGGCATCGAGACCTTCCTTGAAGAACAGCTCCGCCATTCTTGGATGCAGCGCGGCAAGGCCGGAGCACTTGGCCTGGTTCGTTCCGATCAGATTCACAACAGCTTCGGAATTCCCGCCACCCAGCTGACGTTGCGCTTCATCCACCACGGACCGGCATCGTTGCTCCTGCTGCGCCGCTTTAGCTTCGTCTGCGAGCTGGATCACCTTGGGTGAGAACATCTGCGGATCGGCTTGACGATCCGGGTCCAACGCAAACAACTCCTCGAAATAGGCTTTTGCTCTACTGTTGTCGTTCAGTCCGATGTATCCGAGCGCAAGCTGCATTTTGACATCGGCTCTGTCTCGCGGCTGGCCGGATTTCTGCCGCAGCATCTCATCCACACGAAGCAGTAGTTCGATCGACTTCGCGAAATCTGCTTCGTAATAGAGCGCCACGGCACGAGCCAGCATCTCGGTGAGCTCATCCGCGGGAGCGGCCCGGCCGGGTCCGCGCATCGAAACGATCAGCAAGAACGCGAGAACGCTACTGGAGATTCTGGACATTCTGGTTAATCTCGACATGAGTAACCTCTATGGAAAGACGTTTTGAATCCGTTCGGCTCCGGTGACGCGATACCGCTGTGCCGGGAATTGGGGATTTTCGAAAATCAATACGCCTCCGATCGGAACTCTTACACTGCTCAGCGGCGTTTGACCCAAAGCCTTCCGCTCGATTCCATCCAGAAAGACTTCCGCCCAGGGCTTGGAATTGATCTGGACCGTCACATCAAAAATAATCATCGCCCTCGTCGTTTCATTGCTGTTGATCGCGTGGGTCATACTCCTACGCAAATTTCCATGGCGGTATTCGAACGTGTGCGTTCCCGGAGCCAACTCAAGCGAGACCGGCGCGGAGCCGATGTAGGCATCACCTTTATATATGTCGACTGAAGCCTGGGAACTGACAGCAAGCGTTCCCGTGGGAGCGGCAATGATCGGCGGATCAGGCGACTTCGCAACCGCTCGTGAATCGAGAGTACCGGTTACCGGAGGCCGATCCGTCGTCAACAACGGCTCCGGCGCTCGGGCAGGGGAAAGTGCGGGCGCCGGAATCAACTCGGCTGGCGTCAACACAGGATCCGGTGCAGGGACATTCGAGGTCGCCGCCGGTTTCGGAGCCTCGGCCGCATTCACCACCGGCAACGATGTTTGGACGGGACGCAACCTGCTTAACAGCCTCGGCAAGCCGGCAGCCAGAATGCCAAGAAGAACAAGCACAGCCGCGTACTTCCACCATCCTGTCCCTATCCTTCGCTTCGCTTCGCCAGCGGCAGCGGATTCCGATTCCAATGATTCACCGGCGTCATCCCCGGCCTCCGGCTGAGAATCCGCCGAGGTTGTGACAGGGTCTGACGGCGATTGCAATTCCGGGATCTCCCTGTTTTGCACCTGCCGGAGAAATACGCGCGCCTGCTCGAGATCCCGCTGTATTTCGGATTGAATGGAGGAACGCATCCAGTGGGCGCTGGCGTTGTCCGGATCGATCAACAGAATCGCCCTGGTCAGATCCAGACACTCCTTGGTGCGTTTCTGCTCGAAGGCCTGGCGTGCCTGCTCGGCCAGTCTGGACAAATTTTTATCTGCCGATTCGCTGACCTCAAGAATCCCGGTTGGATCTGTCGTTTTTTGCGACATCGTGGACACTCCCGATTTTCGTGTGTCGAGACGATAGCTTCGGCCGTGTCCAAATGTGGTCCATCAAGATAATGTCGATTATTTTGCTTCATGAGATGGGACCATTTCTGTCCTTGCTCTCGTCATCATAGAGACGATCCTTCAAATTAGGGAGACTTCAATGGCAAATGGTGTCGTCGTTCAGCTTGCTGTGTTTTCCGTGTCCGCAGCCATCCTTATATATGCACTGATCATGTATAAGAGGCGAAAGTCGCAGCGCGAACTGACCGAAGAACACGTTCCGTCGATTCGCCCGGTGCTGGAAACATCACACGTGCAGCCGATTCCCGTTCAAGTGGAGGCCGTGCGCTCATCAGCCGAAGCCCCTGGCCAGGCGCCTCGAACGATCCATCTGGAAACACAATGCACCGATGCGCCGCCGCTGAGCACCATGGCGAACTCACCTGCGATCTCTGCCCCCGCGCCGAAACCAGCGCCCGTAATCAATGTGCAGGTGGCGTTGACGAGTTCGGAGGACCGCAACGAACGCATCCTCGCAGGCATTTCGGAAAACATCCGGAAGAGTCTTCAAACGAGACCCATTCCGCAACCTTCAACAATTCCGTTCTCCGAATCCAAGCC
>Ga0209382_10008567_pt1 | contig 12894 bp, 15 predicted proteins | sample SoiMetdeltSBSDD5_FD_187599 | JGI IMG/M metagenome (GOLD analysis project Ga0209382, IMG submission 187599) | Bulk soil microbial communities from a Populus tree surrounding site in Tennessee, USA - Soil MetaG P. deltoides SBSDD5 (SPAdes) (version 2) | ecosystem: Environmental > Terrestrial >... | reverse complement strand
GCCCTCCGGATCATGACCGTCGCCGTCCACCCGATCGTCGCCGTTCACCAGATGTTCACCGCTTGAAGTATTCCATGACCACGTCCTCGACGGTGCGCGGCGGCGGGTCGGCCTCGAGCAGCTTCACGACCGCTCGACCGGCGTCCGGCCGGCGAATGCCCATCTCGACCAGGAGGTCGATGGCGAGGCGCTTCAGCTCGTCGTCGGAGGGGGGCAAGCCGGGGCTCGCGACCTCTTCCAGCGCGGCGAACGGATCGACCTTTCTGCGCAGGGTCGCCACGATCTTTTCGGCGCCGGCCGCGCTGATGCCAGGCAGGCTGTCTACCAGGTGGGTGTTCTGGTCGCGGATCGCCGAGGCGATCCGGTTGATCGGCAGGACCATCGCCCTGGCCGCGCTCTTTGGTCCGACCCGCGAGACCGAGCGCAGCAGGTCCCAGAACTGCCGCTCCTCGTCCCGAGCGAAGCCGTAGAGGACGGGGATCGGGTTGTCGCGGGTGGCGACGTACGCGATCCGCAACTCGAGCGCCTGCCCCTCGTCGAGCGCTCCGAGTGCCTGCTCGACGATCGGCGGCAGCACCACCTCGTAGCCGACACCGCCCACGTCGACGATGATGCCGTCACCAGAGCGCCCACGATAGGTGCCGCGCAGCGCCGCGATCATCGCCTTCCTCTCGTGAACACCGACGTCATGCTCACCTGGTGGAGTCCAGCGATTGCCAGTCCGATCGCATCGCTGAGGTCGCTCGGCACCTTCCTGGCGTCGATCTCGCACAACTGGAGCACCATTCGCTGGACCTGTTGCTTTGAGGCGTGGCCGTTGCCCGTAAGGCGCTGCTTGACGGTGGTGGCGGTCATCGCCAGGAGGGGGATCCCCGCCTGGGCGACGGCCAGGCAGAAGACGCCACGGAGATGGGCCATCTTGAGGGCCGCTTTCGGGAAGCGCGGCGTGGCGAAGACGTCTTCCACGGTCACAACGGTCGGCCGGGTCAGCTCCAGCACTTTGACCAGCCTCAAGTAGCCGTCCGCGAGCCGACCGGGAAGATCGTCGGCGCCGGCGTCCGAGCGTGGGATGATGACGCCGGACTCGAGGAGCCGGTACTGGCCGCGCTCAACAGAGACGAGCGCCCAGCCGCTTCGGGTCAGGCCGGGGTCGATGCCGAGCGCGCGAACGGCTTGCTCGCTGGCTTCTTGACTGTGTGCTTCACGAACGGAGCCGCGCTGGTCAGGCGGAGCGGCGGTCACGGGCAGACGGGTTCCTGTTGCGGGCTTCCCGGGCGTCGTCCCGGCGAGGAGTCGGCCAGATCGGGAGCAGAACGATTGTACGATTGTCCTGCCGAACAGATGAGGCGAAACGCCGCGGTCAGCCCAAACCGCACGCTGCGAGCAGCGGCCGGAGGTCGAGCGCGGAGCGGACGGTGGCGGCGAGACGGTCCAGCTCGCGCTCGCGGTCGACGGCGAGGATGCGCCTGGTCTGGGCTGGCGACCTGTCGTCGGGTGGCTGAGCCGAGCGGCGCCGGGCCTGGAGCCAGTCGATCAGGGCGTGGCGGGGAGCGTCGTTTTCGAGGAGGCCGTGCAGATAGGTGCCCATAACCAGACCATCTCGACGCACACAGCCGTCGATCTCGGTCACTGGCTCCCCCGAGCGCTCCTCGATCGCCACAACGGGCTGAACGGCATCGTATTCGACAGTCCGACCCATGTGGATCTCGTAAGCGACGATCTGGCTACCCCGCGCGCCGGCCAGGAGTCCGCGATTCGCGAGAAGCTCGCCGCGCACGCGCACGGTGCGCTTCGTGGTGGCAAACGTCGTCTCGATCGGCAGGAGTCCGAGGCCGGCGACCTCCGGCGTGTCCGACTCGCTGCGGTGTGGGTCGCGGATCGCGCGGCCGAGCATCTGGTAGCCGCCGCAGATCCCGAGGACCGGCACACCATCCCCGACCAGAGCGACGACGCGATCGGCGAAGCCGGTCTCTCGAAGCCAGTCGAGGTCGGCGATCGTGGTCTTGGTGCCGGGGATGATCGCGAGGTCCGGCTTGCCGAGGTCGTCGGCGCGCTCGACATAACGCAGATGCACGGCCGGCTCGGCGGCCAGGGGTGCGAACTCGTCGAAGTTGGCAATCCTGGGCAGCCGGATCACGGCAATGTCGACGGCGTCGCCAGCATCGGACGACGCCCGTAACCGCTCCAGGCCGAGGGAGTCCTCCTCCGGCAGGTCGAGATCCTTCAGGTACGGGATCACGCCGAGCATCGGCACGCCGGTCCGCTCGACCAGGAAGTCAAGGCCCGGCGCCAGGATCGCGGGATCCCCGCGGAACTTGTTGATCGCGAAGCCCCGCACCAGAGCCTTGTCCCCGGGCTCGAGGAGCTCGAGCGTCCCAAGCAGCGAGGCGAACACGCCGCCACGGTCGATGTCGCCGACGAGGAGCACTGGCGCCCGGGCGTGCCGCGCAACCCGCATGTTGGCAAGGTCGGCGTGCTGAAGGTTGATCTCGGCAGGACTCCCGGCACCTTCGGCGACCACGATATCGTGCTGTGCGCGCAGCCGGTCGAGCGCGGCCGTGACGACCGGCCAGAGCTCCAGCTTGCGCCGCTGGTACTCGCCGGCAGCCATCGAGCCGATCGAGCGGCCGTTCACGATCACCTGGGATCGCGCGTCCGCCTCGGGCTTGAGGAGGATCGGGTTCATGTCGATCGAGGGATCGAGTCCGGCCGCCTCAGCCTGGAGCGCCTGTGCGCGGCCGATCTCGCCGCCCTCCGCCGCGACGAACGAGTTGAGCGCCATGTTCTGGGCCTTGAAGGGGGCGACTCGGAGGCCGTCCTGGCGCAGGATTCGACAGATCGCCGTCACCAGCGTGCTCTTGCCGGCGTGCGAGGCCGTTCCCTGAACCATCAGGACGGGCGCGAGTCGGCCGTTCATCGAGCGTTCACGGCCTGCTGCGCGTTGAGAGCGCCGACTCGTCGGCCTGACGCGAGACACCGGCCTCGTCGAAGGTCGCCATCTCGCGAGGCAAGCGGCAGGCAAGGCGAATCAGGTGCAGGGCGATCGCCGCGCCGCTGCCCTCGCCCAGCCGCAGGCCGAGGTCCATCATTGGCTCGAGCTCGAGCAGCTCCAGGACGATGCGGTGGCCGGGCTCGACTGAACGGTGCGAGGCGATCAAGTACGGTCGGACAGCCGGGCAAAGCGCGACCGCGAGGAGGGCTGCCGCGCCGACGATCAGGCCGTCCAGGACGATCGGCACGCCATCCGCCGCGCCGCCGATCATCGCGCCGGCCAGTGCGCCGATCTCGAAGCCGCCAACTTCGGCGAGGACGCCGACCGGGTCGTCGGCGTGCGGCTTCGCACGCGCCAGAGCGCGCTCGACGACGGCGACTTTGTGCTCCCAGCGGTCGGCGTCGATGCCGGTGCCGAGGCCGGTGACATCACGCGGCGGCCGGCCGGCCAGGACTGCGATCATCGCCGCGGATGCCGTGGTGTTGCCGATCCCCATCTCGCCGAGCGCGATCAGGTCGGCGCCCTCGGCGACCAGCCGGGCAGCCAGGTCGATGCCTGCCGTGAGGGACGCACGCGCCTGGTGGCGGGACATTGCAGGCCGCAGGGCCAGGTTCGCCGTACCGGCACCAACGGGCAATCGCACGATCTCCGATGGAGGCGTGCGATCTTGCCAGTCGACGCCGAGATCCGCCACCAGCAGGCGGGCGCCAGCGTCGGCCGCCAGGACGTTGATGGCCGCGCCACCATCTGCGAAGTTGCGCGCCATCTCGCCGGTGACCTGCTTCGGGTAGGCGCTGACGTTGTCGTCGGCGACGCCGTGATCGGCGGCGACGACCAGCACGGCGGGCCGGCAGATCTCCGGCAGGGACGTCCGCTGGATCGCCGCCAGCTGGACGTGCAGCCGCTCGAGCGTGCCGAGGCTACCAGCAGGTTTGGTCAGCAGTGCCTGGCGCTTTCTTGCGGCGTTCGCGGCTTCGACATCGGTTGGCCGAACGCCCCTGATCGCTTCATCCAACGCGGTCATAGCAGCAGGCTCCCGACCTGCGCGCCAAGTATCACGAGCACACCTGTCTCCGTCAGTTCGCAGATCGCGCCATAGGTGTCGCCGCTCAGCCCGCCGAGACGTCCCGCCACCCACTGGCCGGCCAGAAGGACGGAGAGGGAGCTGGCGGTCCAGATCAGTATGCCAGTCGCGCCTACCAACCCCGCCGCCGCGACAAGCGCGATCGAGCCGGCCAGCATCACGTGGGCCAGCCGAATCGACTCCTTGAACGTGCGTCCCATCCCTTCAGGGCGGGCGTAGGCGAACGTACCGGTTGCCAGGACGATGCTCCACCGCCCGAGGCAGGGCGCCAGGATCAGGGCCGGCGTCCGCAGTATCGGCGGCAAGCTGCCGAGCGCAGCGACCTTGAGCCCGATCAGCAGCACCAACGCGACGACGCCGTACGAACCCGCCCGCGGATCTCGCATGATCTCGAGCCGGCGCTCGGGAGTCTTGCCGGTGAAGAGGCCGTCGAACGTGTCCACGACGCCGTCCAGGTGGAGCGCGCCCGTGATCACGGCCAGCACCGTCACCAACACGATGTCACGGACGACCGGCGCCAGGAACGGCGCGATCCCGTGGTCGATCGCGGCGAGGCTGACACCCAGGATGAGTCCGACGAGCGGGAAGAACGCCTCGCTCCGGCCGAGATCGTCCGGACGCGGAGCGCGCCTGACGAGCGGCGGCACGATCGTCAAGAACTGCAGCGCGAAGAACGGCGCCTGGAGCCACGCAGATACACCGTCTTTCACGCCGGCGATTATAGGGACCGAAACCAGTGCCCGTTCGCGTCCCGGCGAACCCGCGCCGGGCGCTCTCTCGTCCTGTACAATCTCTTACAAGCCTGTGCTCCTGGACGACTCGCCGATGATTCGAGTGTTGCGCCTTCCCGATCTGGTCGGCGTTGCCATGTTCTTGCGGCGAGACGGAACCAGGGAGTTGACGTCGCACACCTGGCCGCGAGTCCAGCCGGAGGCTGGCCACCTGCCGACGGCATCCGCGATCTGGCAGACCCTCGGGGTGTCGTGGGAGCGTGTCTGGCTTTCGACGGCGGACCGTCAGGTCGATGGTCTGATGGTGGCCCGGCCACGTTGCGGCGGCCTGGTCTGGGACGTCGAGCACCTCCTGACGGCCGGCGGTGAGCCAGGTCCGGCCGAAGAGCTTCTGGAGATGCTCGGGCAACACGCTGCCGCGCACGGTGGTCGACGGGTCTTCCTCGAAGTTCCAGACGACGCCAACGGCGCCGAGCTGGCAAGAAAGGGCGGCTTCGAGAAGTACACGACGACGACGGTGTATCGGCTCTCGGCGCCGTTCAAGATCCCCGCGCTGGAGACGCTCGAAGGTCGGCCGCGCCTCCGGGTGGACGAACAACCGTTATTCAACCTGTACGGCGCCGCCGTGCCGCAGCTCGTGCGCTCAGCCGAGGCACTGACCTACGACGAGTGGTCTGCGCTGCACCGAGGTCGCAAGAAATGGTCGCCGACCCTTATCGGGGACCGTCATCAGTTCGTGTGGGAGGTTGGTGCATCCCTTGCTGGCTGGCTCGAGGTGGTCTACGGTCAGAAGAGCCAGTATCTTGACATCATGATCGACCCGAAGTACGAGTCGATGGTAGATCGCATGCTCGCCTTTGCGCTGAAGCAGGTTAGCGAGAAGGCGCCGGTCTACCTGGCGGTTCGCCCCTATCAGACCGTTCTCGCCGCGGCGCTCGAACGCCGTGGGTTCGCCGTGGGGGGCCGCTACGATGTCTTCGTCCGTCAGTTGAGCGTTCGCGTCCCTGAGCGGTCGCTCGTTCCCGCCAACATCGTCGGAGGCTAATGGCCAACCGAGCCGAGCACCCAATCGCGCAGCCTCAGCTTCAGGTGACGGACGACCTGGGCCTGTTGCTGGAGGTCTTGCCAGCGCGCATTCGTCAGCCAATCGAGGAGATGCCGGACCAGGCCGAGCTTCTCGAAGTCGTCATGGACCTTGGGCGCCTCCCAGAGGCGCGCCTACCGAGCCGTGAGGTGATCCTCAGCCACGAGGTCGTCAGCGTCGAGGATCTGGACCACGTCACCGAGCGAATCGGCGCGTTCGGCGACGACAATAGAGCCGGGATCGAGCGGACCCTGCACCGCATCTCGGCGATTCGGAGTCGGGACCATCGGGTCATCGGGCTGACGTGCCGCGTTGGCCGGTCCGTGTACGGCACCATCGCGATCATTCGCGATCTGGTCGAGTCCGGCAGCAGCATCTTGATGATGGGACGTCCGGGCGTCGGCAAGACGACGATGCTTCGTGAGGCCGCGCGCGTGCTCGCCGACGACCTGCGCAAGCGGACGATCATTGTCGACACGTCGAACGAGATCGGCGGCGACGGCGACATCCCGCACCCTGCCATCGGTCGGGCGCGCCGAATGCAGGTACCGACGCCCACCGCGCAGCACGGCGTCATGATTGAGGCGGTCGAGAACCACATGCCCGAGGTGATCGTCATCGACGAGATCGGGACGGAGCTCGAGGCGCAAGCCGCGCGCACGATCGCCGAGCGGGGCGTACAGCTCATCGCCACGGCGCACGGCAACACGCTCGAAAACCTGATGCTCAACCCGACGCTCGCGGACCTGATCGGCGGGATCCAGACTGTCACCCTGGGCGACGAGGAGGCCCGACGCCGGGGGACTCAAAAGTCCGTGCTCGAACGAAAGGCTCCGCCGACGTTCGACGTGGTGGTCGAGATCCAGAACTGGAATCGGGTGGCGGTCCATGAGGACGTGGCGGAGGTGATCGACGCGATCTTGCGTGGCCACGCCCGTCCGGCGACCCTCCGGTTCAGGGACGATCGGGGTGAGATCCAGGTCGAACGGCCGCCTTCGCGCCGGGGAGGCCCGCCGCACCTGGCCGTGGCTGAGGATGGGCCGGTCCCGCTGACGCCGTTCTCGCGTGGTCGGGTCCGGGACGTGGAGTCAGACACGCCGCGTTTCGCTCGGGAGCCGACCAGTCAGGCCAGCGGCGGCGTCACCCGCGTCTACGCCTACGGCGTCAATCGGTCACGTACCGAGCAGGTGATTCGCGCGATGCACCTGCCGATCGTGATGACCGAGGACCCTAACGACGCGGACGTGGTGCTGACGCTGAAGAACTACTATCGGCGGAAGCCGCAGCCGCTGCGCGATGCCGAGGCGAACGGCACGCCGATCTACGTCCTGCGCGGCAACAGTGGCGGCCAGATCGAGGAGGGGCTCGGGCGGATCGCGCAGATGGACCGAGCGGCCACCTCGGCGACGACGTCGGCACTCCAGGAGACCGAGGACGCGATCAGCAGCGTGCTGGAGCAGTCGCGGCCGATCGAGCTCTCGCCGCAGAGCGCCTACGTCCGGCGGCTCCAGCACCAGCTGGCGGAGCGGTACAACCTGGGCTCGCGGAGCCTGGGCCGGGAGCCGTATCGACGGGTGCAGATCTTTCCGCGCGAGTCGTCGTAAAACTGCGAGTCCCAGCGGGCGCAATGCATTGCGCCCGTCATCCTTGCGGTGCGCCCGTCATCCCTGCGATGAGTGCTGTCTGACTACTGGACCGAGGAGTACGAGGTCGGGCGCAGGAAGCTGTTCCTGACCCGCGCGACGATCGGCCCGTTGGCCTCGGTCTGCGCGCGCTTCTCGATCCACTCAGGATCGGCCTGGAACGTGTTCCACTTCTGCTCGCGCTCGGCCAGGCTCTCCCAGGCCAGCAGGTAGATCAGCTCGTTGCTGGTCCCGACGTCGGCCGTCCAGAAGCCGGCCTGCTTGATGCCGAGGCGATCCCAGATCTTGGTGGTGATCGTCTCGAATCGTCGGTTGAGGTCTGGCAAACGCCCTGGCACGACCTCGTAGATGCGGAGCTCGTAGATCATCGACGTCCTCCGTGCCTGCATCGGCAAACGATCGATGATAGCAGTCCGACCGGGCGACGTCAGCGAGCCGGCGTGCACTGACAGTCGAACGTATACTTCACCTGTGATGAGATCAATCGTTCGCCAGAGCCGTCGGCGCGCAGATGGCGTGCCGCGACGATGAGTGCCGAACAGCGATTCCAGGCCGTCGGGCCGGTCGGGGCTGTCCAGGCCGGTCAGATGCGTGAGTTCGTGGTCGACGGCGTCGAGATCGTGGTCGTCAACCTCGACGGAGCGCTGCATGCCTTCGGAAACCGGTGCCCGCACCAGGGCGGACCGCTCTCGAAGGGACGGCTCGAGGACGGCGTGATGATCTGTCCATGGCACCTCTGGCGTTTCGACGCTCGGACCGGCCGACCACACTTTCCAGAGGGGTACACCCCGGTCCCGCGCTATCCCGTCAAGGTCGAAGATGGACAGATCCTCGTCGCCGTCGGCTGACCAGGGAGACGGACGCACGGTGCCGGCGACGCCCCGGCCGGCGGCGACGGTGATCGTGATGCGTGATGGGGACGATGGCCGGCCCGAGACGTTCATGGTCAGGCGCGACCCGAACGCGCGGTTCGCCGCCGACGCGTTCGTCTTTCCGGGTGGGACACTTCAAGTGGACGATCGCCTGCCGGGCGGCGAGCGGCCATGCTCCGGGCTGACGCGGTCGGAAGCGCACCGCCGGCTGAGCGAACGGGGAGGCGATCCGCCAGAGAGTCCGGCCGAGAGCCTGGGCCTGCACGTGGCAGCCGTCCGTGAGTTGTTCGAGGAGGCCGGCATCTTGCTGGCACGCCACGTCGACAGCGGGGCAGGTGCCTGGCTCAGTCCCGATGTCTGCGAGGTGCTCGCGGGCCTTCGGCCGTCGATCCAGGAGCGCCAGCGATTGCTGGCGGACGTCGTGTCCGACCTCGGCCTCGAGCTGGCGCCCGAGGAGCTGATCTACTTCTCCCACTGGATCACGCCTGAAAGCTCGCCGCGCCGCTTCGACACACGGTTCTTCATGATCGAGGACCGGCCGGGACAAACCGCCTCGCACTGCGGCGTCGAGACGGTCGACGGCGTCTGGATCACGCCCGCCGAGGCGCTGGATCGCTTCGAGGCGGGTGAGATCACGCTGGTATCGGTGACGGTCGATCACCTGCGGGTGCTAAAGAACTACGCGTCGACGGCGGAATTGCTGGCGTTTGCTCGGTCGAAGCCGATCCGAAGCGTGAAGGCGCGCCGCGATCACCGGTTCCGCGATGGCTGGGATCTTGGGACGGGGGGCGCAGCGTGGTGAGCGGAAACGACCGTTGGAGGGGACGTTCGTGAGTGGTGAAGCTGAGCGGCTGAGCCCGCTCGTGGCCCGGGTGCTGGCTCCGAATCCGTCTCCGATGACGCTGACCGGCACCAACACGTTTCTGATCGGCGAAGCCGAGGTCGCCGTGGTCGATCCCGGTCCGGACATGCCTGAGCACGTCGAAGCGATCGTCGCGCACCTGAAGCTGCTCGGCAAGCCGGCGGTGGCGCTCGTTACCCACCATCACGAGGACCATCTGCCGGCCGCGCGCAGGCTGCGCGAGCGGCTTGGCATCCCGATCGCCGGGCACGCCGACCTCCCGAGCGTCGACCGGGCGCTGTCGCACGACCAGGTGCTTCGGCTGGCCGACGCGACCATTCAGGCGCTTCACACGCCCGGCCACACCTGGGACCACGTGTGCTACTTCCTGGAGGAGGAGCAGGCCGTCTTTGCAGGGGATCTTGTGGCAGGCATGGGCAGCCTGGTGGTCGGGCCGGGGCGCGGCGAGTTGGCAGCGTCGTTGCGCTCGCTGGGACTGCTGGCGTCGCTGAAGCCGGAGACGATCTATCCAGGCCACGGACCGATCGTTGCAGACGGCCGGGCGAAGCTCGGCGAATACATTGCCCACCGTGCGGAGCGCGAGGGCCAGGTGCTGGCTGCCCTCACGGCCGGACTGACGGAGATTCCCGCGATAGTTGAGCGGATCTACGTCGGGCTCGTGCCGGGCCTACGGGACCATGCGGCGCGAAACGTGCAGGCCCACCTGTTCAAGCTGGAAGACGAAGGTCGCGTCAGTCACGATGGCGATGCCTGGCGATTGACGATGACGGCCCCAGCGGATGTTGACTGACCCGGCCCCCGTGCTCACCCTGCTCTTGCACGAGGGGGGTTGGGATGAAGTGCTGATGGTCGCCGCCGCCCTGGGGATCGCCTACCTCGTGATCGTCTGGAGCGGACGGCGGAACCAGGATGACGACGAGGAGTGGGACGATACCGACGCTCCCGAGAGTGAGCAGCCCGAGGCCAGGTCGGACGAGAAGCCGGGGCAGCGCTCATGATCGTGCGCGTCCCGTGTAACGCCCGCATGCGTCGGCACAACGCCAGGTACCCGGCTTCGGTACAATACGGCGCAGGCCGAAGTGGCGGAATGGCAGACGCGACGGTCTCAAAAACCGTTGAGGGCAACCTCGTGGGGGTTCGAGTCCCCCCTTCGGCACCAGCAGCCCCGCCGACCAGATAGGAGAGCGGGGCTTTTACCTGCCCGGTTAGCAGCGTTGTTAGCAGTCTTCCTCACGAAGCGGCCTCATCAGCATCGTTCGCCGCCGGTTGAGGCGTGGCGTCGAGCAACGCGTCCCACCGATCGGCGGCGCTCCGGAGCGCCTTCGGGACCCGGCCCACGTACAGATCCGCCGTGATGCTCGACTTTGCGTGGCCGAGCGTCCGCTGGATCACCACCAGATCCTCGCCCTCGTTCGCCATCACGGTACCCTTGCTGTGGCGGAGGTCGTGCATCCGGATCGCCTGCTTCCCCTCTGCCTCCAGGCCAATCTCCGTCAGCAGCTCGTGCCACGCCTCGTTGACGTGCGACTCTCTGAGCGGTCCCCCGCGGCTGTTGCAGAAGACGAGCCGCACCGTGTTGCCGTCCCGGTCGACCGGATCCCGCCACTGTTCGCCGGCGACTTCGCGCGCCAGCGCGTTCCGCTCGAGCTGGACCTCGATGGAGGTCAGCGCCCGGCGGGTCAGCGCCCACTCTCGGCGGCCGGCCTCGGTCTTCACGTCGTCGATGACGAGCGCCCACTTGCCGTCGACCTTCTGGCGCTTGACGGCCTTTCGGGCCTGTGCCACCCGGGCGACGGTCTCGACGGCATCTTCGATCAGGCCGGCTGCCTCGCCGAAGCGGGCACCCGTCTCGCCGATGAAGACCCACAGCGGCCCGTAGCGATGCGGGGCGACGGCCCGGTAGAGCATCGCGAGCTCGGCGATCGACAGCGTCCGCGCTTCGTACTTCTCCACCTTCGGCGGCTGGACGTCGTCCGTCACGACGTAGCCGACGAGCTTCCGGCGCTTCGCCAGCTTCAGCATGTTGTGCAGGCAGGTGTGCACCAGCCCGATCGTCGCGGGGGAGAGCCCGGCGTCGAGCTTGTCGTGATACAGCTTCTCGACGTCGGCGGCCGTGATCTTATCGAGCCGCTTCTTCCCGAGCGTCGGCTCGGCGTGGGCCTCGATCTTCTCGCGGTAGGTGTCGAGCGTCCGAGGACGGCAGTTCCGGAGCCGGCAGGCCCGGAGCCACTCCTCCTTGAACTCCGAGAGGGTCACGGCGCCCCGCGTCAGCTCGCCGCGATCGCGCTGGGCGAGTAGCTCCCGGAGCAGCCGCTCGGCGCCCCGCTCGGTCTGGCGCTTCGCCTTGCGCTGGACGCGCCGGCCGTCCTCACCCGTGACGGCGGCGTACCAGCCGCGGCCGGGCCAGAAGAATACCGACCCCTCGCCATTGAGGCGTCGGGGCTTCCTCTCGTCTGGCTGCTCAGCGGCTTTCGCCATGCTCTCCCACGCTCAGCATGACCCCGGAAATGCTTTCTGCCCAAGCCTCATACATTAACTGGGCAGAAAGAAATGAATCGGCCGGTCAGCGGCCTTCGGCCACCCGACGCGCGGTGTCTTCGATCGGCTCGAGCTCCTCGCGGTCATGCCAGCCGGTCTCTTCCCCGGTCGGCATGTCGGACTTCTTCATGGGTGCTGACGTGGCGGACAGGTCGTACTCGAGCTTGACACGCTGCCCTTGCACCTCGACGATCGTGCCGCTTGTGCGGCCGCGCACGAGCTGGGCCCGATCACCTGGCGCCGGATTCCAGCGTGCATGCCAGTCGCTCATCTCGCGCTCCCCCGCTACACTGTCCTGGCCGGCCCTGAGGTTCTTAGGCGTTCTCTCGTGACCGGCATGGCGGCCTGCTAGTTCAGGCCGCCGCTTTTCCCGCTGCTGTCTTTTGGCCCATGAAGACCTCGAAGAGGCGCTCGGGATCAGCATCGTGACGTACGGCGATTGCTTCGAGGTCGGCCGCGCTGGGATCGTTCGTGTCGGGATAGTCCCCGCCGATCACCCTCGATCCACCTTTTCCGGGGATGGTCTTGAGGCGCTCGGCCCTGAGTGCTGGTAAGTTCTCCAGCGGCATGTGCAGGTAGCTGGCGAGCTGCTCGTCGGTCTGAGCGTAGTTTTCCTGCCATCGTTCGAGGATCGGTCTGAGCGCGATCGTTGGCCGCCCCATTTGCTCGACGTCCTCGATCATCAGGAGCTTGATGCGGGCGTCGCGCGGGTCATCGTAGGTCTTGACGCCGGCGGCCTTGACCATCTTTGCCATGGTCATCTTGCTGACTCCGAGCCGGGCGCGAGCCTCGGCCATCGTCAGGTACCCCTCGGGCGTCTGGCGCACTGTGTCTGCCATCTCGCCTCCCTTCGAGTACAGCATAGCACAAGCCGGACTAACCCGGACTATCTCGGATAAATCCGGCCTAAAAGGGTATTGACAGATGGTCAAATTAGGTATAGAATAGGTCTATCAAGGTAAAGGCGCTCAGGAGATTAGGGCCTCCCGAGCGCCGAGCCAAATCCGAAGGAGGGACCTTCAGATGGCAGTTCAGAGTATCGCCGTTCCGCCCGACCCGCGCCGAGATGCGCGCGCGGCCCAGCTGGC
>Ga0209382_10008566_pt1 | contig 12894 bp, 14 predicted proteins | sample SoiMetdeltSBSDD5_FD_187599 | JGI IMG/M metagenome (GOLD analysis project Ga0209382, IMG submission 187599) | Bulk soil microbial communities from a Populus tree surrounding site in Tennessee, USA - Soil MetaG P. deltoides SBSDD5 (SPAdes) (version 2) | ecosystem: Environmental > Terrestrial >... | reverse complement strand
TGCATCCTCGCGGCTCATGGCGCCGAAGCCGATGCTCTCGCGGGCCATGTCGGCCGCGCCGGCATTGGTGGTCATGATGAGGATGCTGTTGCGGAAGTCGACGGTCTTGCCGTGGTGATCGGTCAGCTTGCCGTTGTCCATGACCTGGAGGAGGATGTTGAACAGGTCGGGGTGGGCCTTCTCGATCTCGTCGAGCAGCAATACGCAATGCGGATGCTGATCGACCGCGTCGGTCAAAAGGCCGCCCTGGTCGTAGCCGACATAGCCGGGAGGCGCGCCGATTAAGCGGCTGACCGAGTGCCGCTCCATATATTCGGACATGTCGAACCGCTGCAGCGGGATGCCCATGACTGACGCCAACTGACGCGCGACCTCGGTCTTGCCGACACCGGTCGGACCGCTGAACAGATAATTGCCGATCGGCTTGTCGGGGTCCCTGAGGCCCGCGCGGCTCAGCTTGATCGCCGATGAGAGCTTCTCGATCGCCATGTCCTGGCCGAAGACGACGCGCTTCAAGTCCGCCTCAAGGGTCTCGAGCACCCGCTTGTCGTCGGTCGAGACCGATTTCGGCGGGATGCGCGCCATGGTCGCCACAACCGCTTCGATTTCCTTGACCGTAATGGTCTTCTTGCGGCGGCTGGGCGGTACCAGCATCTGCATCGCACCGACTTCGTCGATCACGTCGATCGCTTTGTCGGGCAGCTTGCGGTCATGGATGTAGCGCGCCGAAAGCTCGACCGCCGACTTGATCGCGTCGGGCGTGTAGCGGACGCCGTGATGCTGCTCGAACGAGCTTCGAAGCCCGGCGATAATCTTGATCGTATCCTCAACCGTCGGCTCGTTGACGTCGATCTTCTGGAACCGGCGCAACAGGGCGCGGTCCTTCTCGAAATGGTTGCGGAACTCCTTGTAGGTGGTCGAGCCGATGCAGCGGATCGCGCCCGACGACAGGGCCGGTTTCAACAGGTTCGACGCGTCCATCGCGCCACCGGACGTCGCACCGGCGCCGATCACCGTGTGGATCTCGTCGATGAACAGGATGGCGTGCTCCATCTTTTCGAGCTCGGACACAACCGACTTCAGCCGTTCTTCGAAATCGCCGCGATAGCGGGTGCCGGCCAGCAGGGCGCCCATGTCGAGCGCATAGATCACGGCTTCTTTCAACACATCGGGGACGTCGCCCTCGATGATCTTGCGGGCGAGGCCTTCGGCGATGGCCGTCTTGCCGACGCCCGGGTCGCCAACATAGAGCGGATTGTTCTTCGACCGCCGGCAGAGGATCTGCACCGTGCGATCGACCTCCGGCATGCGGCCGATCAGCGGGTCGACCTTGCCGGCCTTGGCCTTGTCGTTGAGGTTGATGGTGAACTGCTGGAGGGCGCTCTCCTTCTTGTCGCCCTTGGTTTCGGTCTTTTCCTCGGCCCCTTGCGGCGGGGCAGGCTCCGACGAAACCTCGCCTTTGCCGACGCCGTGGCTGATGTAGGTCACCGCATCGAGGCGGCTCATGTCCTGCTGCTGCAGGAAATAGACGGCGTAGCTCTCGCGCTCGGAGAACAGCGCGACCAGTACATTGGCGCCGGTAACCTCGTCGCGGCCTGATGACTGGACGTGGAGGATGGCGCGCTGCACCACCCGCTGGAAGCCGCTGGTCGGGGTCGGGTCGGTGGCGCTGTCGGCGACGAGCGCGCCCAGCTCATTGTCGAGATAGCCCTTGACCGTGGACTTGAGCTCATCGCGGTTGACGCCGCACGCGGTCATCACCTGACCGGCGTGGGTATCGTCGATCAGCGCGATCAGCAGATGCTCGAGCGTCGCATATTCGTGGCGGCGCTTTGACGCCTCGCCGAGGGCGTTGTGAAGGGTGGTCTCAAGTTCGCGGGCGAAACTGGGCATTCAAATACTCCATGCCCACCGGGGAGCCGGTGGGCTCGATTCCCAATGTTGGCCTGTTCGCCGAGTCAATCAAGAGGGAAGGCGAGGCGGTTCGTCGCACTACTTCTTGAACAGTTCGTCCGCGGCGCTGCGGTGGCGGGCGGTATCGGTCAAATGTTGCTCGATCCGGGCAATCTCCGCCTTCAGCGTCTCGATCCGCTCATTGAGCTCATCGACCGACAGCGGGCCAAGATCCTGCTTGACGAGTAGAGTCAGCGGATCCTGCGGCTTACTGGAAAAGAAGTCATCCTCGTCCATATCGGAATCGTTGACCCATGCGAGCGCCATGTCAATAAGTCCACGAATGGCGGAGCAGGGGGCCCGATGAGCGAGATCATCCCGGATGTGATGCGTGTAGTCGAGATCGCCGCTCCTGGCGGTCCTGAGCAGCTCCGTCTCGCCTCGCGCCCGACACCAAAACCGGGCAAGGGTGAAGTGCTGGTCAAGGTTGCGGCTGCTGGGGTGAACCGCCCGGACGTCCTCCAGCGCATGGGCCTCTATCCGCCGCCTCCCGGGGCAAGCGAAATTCCCGGCCTGGAGATTTCGGGCACGGTCGTCGCGGCAGGTCAGGGGGACACCCACCTGGTCGGCACCAGGGTCTGCGCGCTGGTCGCTGGCGGGGGCTATGCCGAATATTGCCTCGCCTCCGCCGGAACCTGCCTGCCGGTCCCCGAAGTGCTTCGAATGACCGAGGCCGCGGCGATGCCCGAGACGCTGTTCACCGTGTGGATCAACCTGTTCGAGCGGGGTTTCGCCGCCGAAGGCGACACGGTGCTGGTCCATGGCGGCACCAGCGGTATCGGCACGATGGCGATCAAGCTCGGAAACCTGTTTGGGCTGGAAGTGATCGTCACCTGCGGGTCGGACGAGAAATGCGCCGCCGCGATCGAGCTTGGGGCGGCCCATGCCATCAACTACCGGACGACCGATTTCGTCGACGCGGTCCAGCGCTGGACGGAGGACAGGGGCGTCGCGGTGGTGCTCGACATGGTCGGCGGCGACTATGTGCCCAAGAACCTTGCCTGCCTGGCCGACGATGGCCGCCATGTCTCGATCGCCTTCCAGCGCGGGGCGACCGCCGAAATCCCGATTGCCGACATTATGCGGAGGCGGCTGACCCTGACCGGCTCAACCTTGCGCGCCCGCGACATCACCTTCAAGACCATGGTCCGCGACGAGATTGCGCAGACCGTTTGGCCCTATGTCGAAGGCAATCGGCTGAAGCCAGTGATGGACGAAAGCTTCCCGCTTGAGGAAGCCGCCGCGGCGCATGCGCGGATGGAGGCGGGTGACCATGTCGGCAAGATCGTGCTGACCCTCGCATAACAACCGGTACAGCCGTTTATCGAGCCGAATTGGGCCTTGGGCGAAGCGCGGTCGTAAGGCTGGCGAAACGACCTTCTCTAGCGCATTCCCAATCTAGGATCGCTGACCATGAAACCTTCGTTCCATTCGCTCATCGGCGGGGCCATACTCTCGATCGCCGCCTGCGCCGCCAGCCCTGCATCGGTCGAGCTCGAAAGGAGCGAAGCCGGAGTCCATGCCGTGGAGAGGCACTGGACCGAGGCATTTGTGACGGGTGATTCAGCCTATCTCGAGCAGCTGCTTGCCGCGGATTATGTCTCCGTCAATGGCAAAGCCGTTGTTCGACCCAAGGCGGAAGTAATTGCCCTGGCACGCAAGTTTGCGGCGACCAACAAGGGACCGCTTCCCGACGTACAGCAAGGCCAAGTCCTCATGCAGGGCGATGCGGCGATCGTGTTGCACGACGGTCCGACAGAAAGGTCGGTGGACGTCTTCTATTATCGCGACGGCCACTGGCAGGCTTGGTATTCGCAGCATACGTCCAAGACGCCAGGCGCTTGATTTGTTCGGCAGGTTGCCGCAGCAGTGCCTGACGCGAACGATCGAGAAGGAGTGACGTGGGAAGCCTCATCCTCCACGAAGATTCCCGGTCGGGGAATTGCTACAAGATCCGCCTGACTGCGGCGCATCTCGGCATCAAGCTCGAGCGCAAGAATTACGACATATTGAAAGGCGAGACGCGGACGGCGGAATTCCTGCGTGACATCAGCGGCAACGGGCGAATCCCGGTACTCCAGGACGGCGATCGCTACCTGCCGGAAAGCAACGCAATCTGCTTCTACCTCGCCAACGGCAGCAAGCTGATCCCCGATGGCCATTATGACCAGGCCGACATGCTGCACTGGATGTTCTGGGAGCAGTATAATCACGAACCCAACATCGCCACGCTCCGCCTGTGGAAATGCATGATCGGCATTGACGCCCTGTCGGATGCTCAGCGCATCCAGATGACCGGCAAGCGCGAGAATGGCCTCGCCGCGCTAGACCTGATGGACAAGCATCTCGCCAAACGAAAATGGTTCGTTGCCGACCAGTTCAGCCTCGCCGACATCTGCCTGTTCGCCTACACCCACGTCGCCGACGAGGCCGACTTCGACCTGGAGGCCTATCCCGAGATAATCCACTGGATGGAACGGATCGTGACGATGCCGGAGCATGTCGGGCTGGACGACTAGCTCATTGCTTATTCGCTATTATCTGCAGATTCCTCAACGAGGTGAAGGAAATAAAGTCCGCCTCCGACGGCTACGACGCCGAGGCCGATCGCGATCCAGCCACCAGTAGAAACGCCCAGCCTGCGCTTTGCGTCGATGTCCTTCGATGAACGGAATCCAAGCGCCTGATCCGCGCGTATACCTGCCAAGGTGAAGGTCGGCTTGGCGCCAAAATTGAGCGCAATGCCTTCGCCGATCTGGGTGCGATCCGTTCCCCCGCTGGAAATTCGGGTTTGAACGGGTGCAATCGCCAGCTCGGCATGGGGTCGGGAGCGTGTCTGCCCGCCGAGCGACATTTTGATGCGGGCGCCGAAAAATGCGCCCCGTCGCACGTCTCCGCCCTGGTATTGCCAGTCGGCTGCGTTGGCTGGCGCTGCCAACACCATGGCCGCGACGATGGGACCTACCAACTTAAGCATAGCAATGACCCTTATCCGTTGGGCGAGGCCTTCAGCTGGCGGGGCGTGACACCACGCGATATCAAGATCTTCGCATTGGACCGGAGCGGCCTTGCGGATGCGCCAGACTCCGCTTGCCCTGAGACGGGCTCCGGATTAGATGCGCATCCAATGACTGGCCGCTCCTTCGGTGGGGCGGCCCTTATTGTTTGTGGAGAAGAAGATGGCCCAGCCACTGATGCCGCACGCGACCGCCGCCTGGCTGGTCGAGAACACGTCCTTGAGCTTCTCGCAGATCGCGGATTTCTGCGGGCTGCACGTGCTCGAGGTGCAGGCGATCGCCGACGATACCGCCGCGACCAAGCTGACCGGGCGCGACCCGATCCGCTCGGGCGAACTGACCCATGAGGAAATCGAAAAGGGCCAGGCCGATGCCGACTATGTGCTGAAGATGCACAAGGCGCCGGATCCGGTGACCCGCACCAAGGGCCCGCGCTACACGCCGGTGTCGAAGCGGCAGGACAAGCCGGACGGCATCTCCTGGATCATCCGCAACCATCCCGAGGTTTCGGACGGCCAGATTTCGAAGCTGATCGGCACCACCCGCACGACCATTGCCGCGATCCGTGAGCGGACCCACTGGAACATGGCCAATATTCAGCCGAAGGATCCGGTGACCCTGGGCCTGACCAGCCAGCGTGAACTGGATGCGGCCGTTGCCAAGGCGCAGAAGGCGGCCGGCACGGTTGCGCCTACCGACGAGCGGCTGGCCAGCGACCGCGACGCTCTGATCGAGCAGCTTCGCGCCGAGCGCGACCAGCACGCCCGCGAGGCCGAGGCTGCGCTTGCCGCCGCCGAAGTGGATCTCGAAGGCGGTCCTGCCGCGGACGAAATCGTCCCGGGCATCAAGGATCCGTTCAAGCGTTGATTTGAACCCGTCCAGGGGCCAAGGTCGAGCCATGGATGCGAACGAGATTGAGAGCATGAGCTTCGAGGCGGCGTTGGCCGAGCTCGAACAGATCGTGCGCAGCCTTGAACAGGGGCAAGCGCCGCTCGATGAGTCGATCGAACTCTACCAGCGCGGCGACAAGCTGAAGCGGCATTGCGAAGGGCGGCTGAAGGCGGCGCAGGCGCGCATCGAGCAGATTACGCTCGGCCCCGACGGCCAACCGCAGGGCGTGAAGCCGTTCGATGCTGCTTGAGCGCGGCTTGACTGACGCCGAACTCCAGTCCGAGGCAAACCGCATTGCGGCCAAGGTCGAAGCGGTTTTTTCCCGATACCTTGTCGGGCCGGGCGATGGGCGCGACCGGCTGTTCGAGGCGATGCGCCACGCGGGCCTGGGCGGCGGCAAGCGGATTCGTCCGTTGCTGGCGGTTGCGACCGGCAAGTTGTTCGGGCTGGGAGAGGAGCGGGCGATCCGCGCCGGGGCGGCGATCGAGGCGATCCATGTCTATTCGCTGATTCACGACGACTTGCCGTGCATGGACGATGACGACCTGCGCCGGGGAAAGCCGACCTTGCACCGTGCGTTTGATGAATCCACCGCCGTGCTGGCCGGCGACTGTTTCCACGACCTCGCGTTTGAGATCATTTCCGATCCTGCGACGCATGAGGATCCGTTCGTTCGCGCCGAGCTGGTGCTTGAAATGGCGCGTGCCTCCGGTCCGAACGGCATGGCCGGGGGACAGATGCTCGACCTGGTTGCGGAGGGTCAGGAGCTCGACATCGGCTCGATCACGCGGCTGCAGCAGCTGAAGACGGGAGCGTTGATTGAATTTGCGGTTGAGGCCGCCTGCATCATGGGGCGCCTCCCGCCCGATTCCCGCACACCCTATCGCGGCTATGCCCGCGACATCGGCCTGGCCTTCCAGATCGCCGACGACCTGCTCGATCATGCCGGTGACGAGGAAACGGCGGGCAAGCGCCTGCGCAAGGACGCCGGCGCCGGCAAAGCGACTTTCGTTTCCTTGCTCGGCGAGGATCGGGCGCGCCAGCAATGCGCGTTTCTGGTGGCCCAGGCGGTCGAGCATCTCGAGCATCATGGCGAAGAGGCGGACCTGCTCCGCGCCGTCGCCCGCTATGTCCAGGAAAGGGACCGGTGATGGCAACGAAGCAGCGTATCGGCGTCTATCCAGGGACGTTCGATCCGATCACGCTCGGTCACCTCGATATCATTCGCCGCGGGGTGCATCTCGTCGACCGGCTGGTGATCGGGGTGACTACCAATTTGTCGAAGGAACCGATGTTTTCCGTCGCCGAGCGGATCGACATGGTGAAACGCGAAACCGCTGACGTTCCGGGCGTTTCGGTGGTTGAATTCGACTCGCTGCTGATGGATTTCGCCGAAGCGCAGGGGGCGAGCCTGATCCTGCGCGGCCTCAGGGCCGTCGCGGATTTCGAATATGAATATCAGATGGCGGGAATGAACCAGCAGCTCAATGACCGGATCGAGACCGTCTTCCTGATGGCCGACGTGTCGTTGCAGCCGATTGCGTCAAGGCTGGTGAAAGAAATCGCCCGCTATGGCGGTTCGATCGGCAAGTTCGTGACCCCGGCGGTCGCGGCAGACGTCGCGGCGAAGCTGAAATAGCGCTGGCGCGAGGGACGTTGCTGGGATAGTCGGTGCGGCACCATGGGGTGGGAGTTGGAAATGAATAAGCGTTTGGTTGCGTTGCCTTTTCTTGGCCTGGCGCTGATTGCGGCCAAGCCTGCGCTGCCGCCCGTTGTCCCTCCTGTCTCGGTGATGGCGGTACCCGCCGAGGTCGCCGCGGACCCGGCTAACAAATGGACGCTCGAACTATCGAACGGCGGCAAGGTCGTCGTCCAGCTCCGCCCGGATCTGGCGCCCCAGCATGTCTACCGCATCCAGCAGCTGACCGTTCAGGGCTTCTACAACGGCCTGACGTTTCACCGGGTGATACCGGGCTTCATGGCCCAGGGCGGGGACCCGGTGGGCAACGGTTCCGGCGGCTCAAAGCTGCCCGACGTACCGGGCGAGTTCAACAATCTGCCGCATGTGCGCGGCGTCGCCTCGATGGCGCGGGCCGATGATGTGAACAGCGCCAACAGCCAATTCTTCATCATGCTGGCGCCGCGTTTCGCCCTGGATCACAAGTACAGCGGCTTTGGCCGGGTGATCGAGGGTATGGCGGCGATCGACGGCATCGCCGTGGGTGAACCGCCGGCCGAGCCGACCAGGATCGTCCGCGCGACGATTGGCGGCCCGCTGCCGGCGCCGCCGGTTGTGACGGCTGCTACGCCGGCCGCTGCGCCGGTAGCTGAAACAACTCCGGCACCTGCCGCTGCGCCGGTAGCTGAAACAACTCCGGCACCTGCCGCTGCACCGGTAGCTGAAACAGCTCCGGCACCTGCGCCGGCCGCGCCGGCGGCGGCGGAAGCTGCTCCGGCAGCGGCTCCGGTGGCGGAGCAGCCGGCCCCGGCTCCCGAACAAGCGGCTCCGGCACCTGCCGAGCCCGCACCGGAAGCTCCGCCGCAAGAGGCACCTACGCCCCAATAATGCGCGTCGACCTCTTCGACTTCGACCTTCCGCCAGACCGCATCGCCCTCCGCCCCGCGCGCCCGCGCGATGCGGCGCGAATGCTGTTGGTCGAGGGAAACAGGCTGTCGGACCGGAAGGTGCTGGACCTGCCGAATATCCTCAAGGCCGGCGACATGCTGGTGTTCAACGACACGCGGGTCATCCCGGCCCAGCTTGAAGGGAGGCGGGGCGAGGCGCGGGTCGGCGCCACACTCCACAAGCGCGAGGGCCTCCGCGAATGGTGGGCTTTCGTCCGCAACGCCAAGCGGGTGCGCGACGGCGACGTCATCGAGTTCGGCGAAGGGGTGAAGGCCAGCGCGGTCACACGCGACGACGAAGGGGCGATCCTGCTCCATTTCCATGGGCAGGAGCCGGTCGAACTGCTGCTCGAGCGGGCGGGGCAAATGCCGCTGCCGCCCTATATCGCCGGCAAGCGGCCGACCGACGAAGCCGACCACGCCGATTATCAGACGATGTTTGCGCGGGAATCGGGCGCGGTCGCGGCGCCGACGGCCGCGCTGCACTTTACCGAGCGGCTGATCGCGGCGCTCGAGGAGCGCGGCGTAAAACGGGAAACGCTGACGCTGCATGTCGGCGCCGGTACCTTCCTGCCGGTAAAGGCCGACGATACCGGCAACCACAAGATGCACAGCGAATGGGGCCGGATCGATGAGGCGACCGCCGACCGGCTCAACGCAGCCAAAGCGGCCGGCGGCCGGCTGATTGCGGTCGGCACCACATCGCTTCGCCTGATCGAAAGCGCTTCGGATGACGGCGGCACGATCCAGCCGTTCGAGGGCGACACCGCGATCTTCATCACCCCCGGCTACCGGTTCAAGGCGGTCGACGGGCTGATGACCAATTTCCACCTGCCGCGCTCGACCCTGTTCATGCTGGTCAGCGCACTGATGGGGCTCGACGTCATGAAGTCGGCCTATGCCCATGCGATCGAGCGGGGCTACCGCTTCTACAGCTACGGCGACTCCTCGCTGCTGCTTCCCTAGGCCCGCAGCGCTTCGGTCTGCGGCCTGGCCTCCGGCACGCCGCCCAGCCAATGGCTGAGGTCGCGGTCGATCACTTTCGACAGCAGGATCACATCGTCGCGCATCCGTTCGATGATCTGCTCGCGGACCGCCGGATCGATCGGCTTGCGCGGCGCCGGCACCTTGTTCCATTCGAGCAGCCGCGCGCGCAGGCGGAAGATGGCGGCCAGCATCGGGCTGGCCTTGGTACCGACCTTCTTCTCGCGCTTATGGAACTGCTCTCCGGCCAATGCGGTGCGGATGGCCTTCGGCGGGCGCTTCATCAGCCGCTGCAGCCAGCCGATCCGGATCGTCTTGTTGAAGCGCTCGACGGTGAATCGGGTTTCCGCCCAGGGCTCGATGCCCAGGAAAGCGCACAGATCGCGATAGGTGCCCTCCGCATCGCGGCTGAGATCGTCGAACAGCACGATGTGGCACCGCTCGCGGCCCACCACGGCCAGGAAGCGCTCAACGTTGCGGCCAAGCATTCCGGCCTCGTCGTAGCGCAGCCAGCGGGGGTCGATGGCCTGCTTGGGAATGGATTTGCCCTGCGCGCGCTCGCCAAGCTTTGACCAGGCCACGCGAAAGTCGCGGATCGTCTCGTCGCCCGTAACCAGCAGCCGCGCGTGCAAGGACGGCAGCATCGAAAGGGGATCGCGCAGGGCGATAATGAACTTCGCGTCCGGCCATAGCTTGAGGATCGGCGCCATCTGATCCGGCGCGTAGAGATAGGTCACCGATCCTTCGGCGCGGAGCCGTTCGGTCCCCGGACACTGGCCGAAGAATCGCTCCAGATATTCCTGGCTGACATGCTCGCGGACCTCGGCGTCGCTTTGCCCGGCAAAGTCGTGCTGCGTGAAATAATGCGGCTCCTTGACCGCCGAGAAGCAGACGTCGGGATGCTGCTGGAGGAAGCTCGCCAAAGTGGTCGTGCCGCAACGCGGGGCCCCGACGATGAAGGCGAAATGCGACTGGCTGTCGAGCGGCTTGTCCATGGCTTGGCCGCCTAGGGGGAGATTGCGGCGGGAGTCAGGCCGAAAAATAGGTCCACAGCAAGCGGGCGGTAAGGCCGAGCGACAGGATGACCAGCAGGGGCCGAATGACCTGGGCGCCGAACCGCATCGCCGTATGGCTGCCGATCCAGCCGCCCAGCATGGCCCCGCCCGCCATGCAAAAACCCAACAGCCAGAACATCTTGCCGCCGATTGCGAAGAACAGCACCGAGGCGATGTTGCTGGTCAGGTTGAACAATTTGGTGAGCGCGGTGGCGCGGGTCAGGCCGTGGCCGCGGAGGCCGACCAGGGTCGCCGTGAAGAAGCTGCCGGTGCCTGGCCCGAAAAAGCCGTCATAGGCGCCGATCACCGCCCCGACCGGAGCAAAGGCGCGCGCGCTGATCCGCTGGTGCGCATCTTCATCGCTCATTCGCGGACTGATGAGGACGTACACCGCCACCGCCATCAACAGCAGCGGAATGATGAGCGACAAGGCCTTGGTATCGATCGTCTGGACCACGATCACACCAATGCTGGCGCCCATGAACACAAGAATGACCGTCAGCAAATTGGCGCGAAAGTCGATCAGCCCCTTGCGGGCATAGTTGGAACAGGCGGTCGCGGTCCCGAACATCGACTGCAGCTTGTTGGTCGCCAGCGCGTTGATCGGCGGGACACCGGCCGACAGCAGCGCCGGCATCATGATCAGCCCGCCGCCGCCGGCGATGGCGTCGATGAAGCCGGTGAGAACGGCAACCGCGGTCAGCGCAGCATAAACCCAGGGCTCGATCATGGGTTTGCCCTAACCGTTCGTCCCGAGCGAAGTCGAGGGGCGCGTCTCGACTTCGCTCGACACGAACGGGTGAGGATCGCTAGGGAGCGCGGCCAATGACCCGCTTCCGTTTTGATATCCAGGCCACCGACGGCGCCGCGCGCACGGGCACCATCACCATGGCTCGCGGCGAGATCCGCACGCCGGCCTTCATGCCGGTCGGGACCGCCGCCACGGTCAAGGCGATGAAGCCGGAGAGCGTCCGCGCGACCGGCGCCGACATCATCCTCGGCAATACCTATCACTTGATGCTGCGCCCCGGCGCGGAGCGGGTGGCGCGGCTCGGCGGGCTCCACAGCTTCATGAAGTGGGACCGGCCGATCCTCACCGACAGCGGCGGTTACCAGGTGATGAGCCTCGCCGAGCTGACCAAGCGGACGGAGGAGGGCGTCGCCTTCCAGTCGCATCTCGACGGCGCCAAGCATCTCATTACCCCGGAGCGCTCGACCGAGATCCAGCGCCTGCTCGACAGCGATATCGTCATGGCCTTCGACGAATTGGTCCCGACCACCTCGACGCGTAAGGTGCAGGTCGAGGCGATGGAGCGCTCGATGCGCTGGGCGAAACGTTCGCGCGACGCTTTCCTGGCCGGCGGCGATCATGCCGAGCGAGCGGCCCAGTTCGGGATCCAGCAGGGGGCGCTCGACGAGGGGCTGCGCAAGGCCTCGGCCGACGCGCTGACCGACATCGGCTTCGACGGCTATGCGGTCGGCGGGCTGGCCGTGGGCGAGGGTCAGGAGGCAATGTTCGGCGTGCTCGACTTCGCGCCGGGCCAGCTTCCCGCCGACAAGCCGCGCTACCTGATGGGCGTGGGCAAGCCGGACGACATCGTCGGGGCGGTCGAACGCGGCATCGACATGTTCGATTGCGTGCTGCCGACCCGTTCGGGGCGCACCGGCCAGGCCTTTACCGCCGGCGGCCCGATCAATATCCGCAACGCCCGCTTCGCCGAGGACCAGGGCCCGCTCGATCCCGATTGCAGCTGCCCGGCCTGTGCGACCCACACGCGGGCCTATATCCATCACCTGGTCCGCTCAGGCGAGATCCTCGGCGCGATGCTGATGACCGAGCATAATTTGAGCTTCTACCAGCGACTGATGCAGGACCTGCGCGACGCCATCCGCAACGGCCGCCTGGCGGAGCATGCCGCTGAGTTTAGGAGACGCTACAAAAGTTCTCCTGCGAAGGCAGGAGCCTAGACCAGCACCGCAGGCGCTGCCTTCGGCAGCGGACTGGGCTCCTGCCTTCGCAGGGGAACTTATACCGCGCTAAACGAGAGGAGGCTTCCGGAGTTGAGCGCTAAAGCGCGCTGAACTGCAGGAAGCCGGGAACCGGGCCGTTCCAGCCGGGGGTCGCATCGGCGGCCTTCCTTGGCTCCTTGGCCAGGGCTGGCTCCGGCTCGCGTTCGGCCGGCGCGGCGGGTTGCCTGACCGGGCGCTCGGACCGCTGATCCTTTTCGCCACGTCGGCCGCGTGAGCGTCCGCGGCCCCTCGCGGGCCGCTCCTCGCTGGTGGCTTCCACCGTTGGTTCGGCGGCCGGCGCTTCCGCCCTGGCCTCGCCCTCGACCCGCGGCAGCTTGATCCCGGTCAGCTTCTCGATC
>Ga0209382_10008565_pt1 | contig 12894 bp, 15 predicted proteins | sample SoiMetdeltSBSDD5_FD_187599 | JGI IMG/M metagenome (GOLD analysis project Ga0209382, IMG submission 187599) | Bulk soil microbial communities from a Populus tree surrounding site in Tennessee, USA - Soil MetaG P. deltoides SBSDD5 (SPAdes) (version 2) | ecosystem: Environmental > Terrestrial >... | reverse complement strand
ACCCGGATGGAAGGCGGCGGAACCTGGCATGCAAACGATCCGCCTGTTGTTCGATCACCCGCTGCACGTACGGCGGATTCACCTGGAGTTTTCTGAGGAACAGCGCGAGCGGACGCAGGAATTCCTGCTGCTCTGGTCAAGCGATGGCGGAAAGACGTACCGGGAAATACTCCGGCAGCAGTTCAACTTTAGCTCGTTGGCGACACACCAGGTTGAAAATTATATCGTGGATCTCGAGAAGGTGAGTGCGCTGGAACTCCGGATCATTCCCGACTTGTCGGGGCGCGAAGCGCGGGCCAGCCTCCGTCGCCTGCAAATCGCCTGATGTTGCGCGGGGCAACGGAAGCACCAAATTCGGGTCGAGATTTGGGAATTGAAGGAGACCATGCCTCCGCGCGAGTGGCCGGCTCAGAGACCTTCAGCGGCGATGGTGAGCGTTTCGCCTTTGGCGGGAAACTTTCCTCCCCGGCGCAACAGTTCGACGCGGATGGTGCTATAGATTTCTCCGTCCGTGAGGATTCTTTTTGCCATGACCACGTAGGTGCAGTCGTGGACTTCGTCGAGGACAGTGTTTTTAATAGTTTGCGGTTTCATAAATATAAATACTCAGTTTTCACTCAGGATGTCCTGCACCGTTGCAGCTCCGCTGTCCGGAAAGGTCGTGCATGTTGCTGTGAATAGCGAGGGAAATATGCGCGATAGTCCCTTGCCAAAGCGGATTTAGTGTTTTATATTTTGTTGGTATTCTTACCGGTAAAGAAGAAGCCCGCACAACCGGTTTTATGGCTGACCTTGCAAACAAATATCCAAACAACAAACGTGGGGGAGCCGCCCGTGAGGCTGGCAGGTCCAGGAAACTGGCTGCATGGCAAAGTGAACTCGTCACCAGCCTGGAGAGCCGGCCGGAAGTCCACTTTCGCCGCGTAAGGCCCAATGAGTTGGTGGTGCCTGGCGATTACATCAAAGAGAGCGAGCACAACTATCAGCCGTGGGATGGTCCGCGCGGATTTCGAGCCGCTTCCTTTCGGTCACCTGTGTACCGGCCGGAACCCAGGACTCGGACAGAGCAAAAACCGACGTCAAAATCATGAAAACGCCAACGATCACCGCTTATTTGAAACCTGCCTGTGGCTGGAGCCAGGGCGTGCGCGCCGTATTCGAAAAATATCGCCTCGCTTACGAGGACCGTGACATTGCAAACGATCCATCCAATCACAGCGAGATGGTCCAACGGAGCGGGCAACAATATTCGCCCTGCGTGGAAATTGACGGCCACATGCTGGCCGATGTGAGTGGGGCGGAAGTGGAAGTGTATCTGTTGACGGCCGGGGTTGTGCAGCGAAGCGATGCGCAGACGGATACGCCGACGGACCGCGGTTGCGCTGGAGCCGGCAATAATTAGTGGCCCTGACAGGGTCGAGCCGGCCCGAAAGCCGCGCGCAACGGCATTTTACGATGAAATGATCATGGCCGTACGCCGAGAAGACGATTACTTGAGTTAGTCTTCGCATAATCTGCTTTAGCTTTGAGACTTACCGGACGGGGCCTCGGGATCTGTGCGGCAGGGTCAGGAGGAAGCCGCTGGTTGAGAAAGTTGGCGAGGATTGGCAGGATCCCGGCGCAGTTCTGCGGTTTGATGCAGTATGCGGTGGCTCCAAGGCGATAGGCTGTGCGCATATCGCCGGGGTCGTCAGAATTGGAGAGTATCAGCACTGGAAGGAGGTGGCAGGGCGGATTTTGCCGCAGATGGAGCAGCGCTGAGAAACCATCGCCGCGCGGCATTTCGAGCTCGATAATGACTAATGACGGGTATGGAAAGATGAGCCGCTCCGCATAAACCCCATGGCCGTCGAGATAGGCAACGGTCTCTTCTTTGCCGGTGACACAATGAGTCGAGAGCCCCAGGCCGGCGTGCTTCAGCGCCCGCACGATAAGGAAGCGGCCGTGAGCGCTATCGTCGATAATTAAAATGGTGCGACCGGTCAATTTCATAACTGAAGCCTTTCGATTCAAAGAACATTGGGAGCGATCGCCTCAAGTCAGCGCCGGTTCCAAAACGTTGCATCGGCAGACCGACTGAGGCCGTTTAACTTCTCGCGCACTTCGAAGAGATTAGCCCTAGGAATGAAATCGCTCCCAATACTTTGTTTTGATGGGCCGTAATAGCCCTAAGGTATGATGGCGGCAGGCGAATGGCAGGACGCCCCTTCAATCGGAGGGTTAATGCGCCTGGAGTTCCGATACCTTGTGCCCGTTTTCCAAAAGGAACGCGCGATCAAAGGCTGTTTTGTAGTCGTGCGAATAAACCTCGTCACTCCAATTGGCCACGCCGTCGGCAGGCAGCAGGAGCCAGACCTGATCGCAGTTGGTTCGGCATATCCTGTATGTGGGATTGTTTTGGTCAAATATTTTCTGGAGCTGATCGGGGGTGCCGTTTCGACCTGGAATTGAGTCGGCCACCAGGACTTCCGCAACTTCGATTCCTACACGCCCCGATGCGGACCTTATCAAAAAGTCCGGGGTCGCCCATTCCAGGATATGGCCTGCGGGGAAGTCAGCAAACGCCTGCTGAAATAGTTTCAGACAGTGGCGTTCTCGCGTCTTTTTGAGTCGTAATGGCATGTTCTGAACACGCGGGCCAGGCGCAGAAACCCCACTGGCCGCTCTGGCATTACTGCAAGCCTCTCAGAAAATCTGCGGCTGTGTCGGCGTCGTTACGTTCGCGGAGCACGATCACTTCGGTCCAATCGGCGTCGTGGCCAAAGTGAATCGCAGCCCCTTTGCGGGTGATCCGGTAAGCGCCGATCCTGCCGCCGCTGGCGGTGTCGACCGGCCCGAACTGAGGCCGGCCAAAGGCCTGCAGCAGCATGGCCTCAAGAGCGGGGAAGTCATTGCGGGCGAGGCGAATGATGACGCCGGAATTGTCCGTGGCGTAGCGCCACGAACCCGCGACAGCGGGCCACCCGTTGGGGGTGATTGGCTCGGCCCCGCGGAGGACCGCTTGTTCCACAATGAACTTGCCGGCATCACCTTTGCCGGTGCGGAAGCGCGGCCCGTCGAGATGCGTACAACCGCACATGGCTGCGAGACCGGCAAACATGAAAATCAATAGTTTTGCTGACATGGATTAAATTATAGATTTTTGATAGTTAATCGACGACAGCGAGGACATCATCGGAACCGAGTATTCTGTAAGTCTTGCCGTCTAATTTGATTTCTGTTCCGCCGTCTTTGTGGACGAGCACCCGGTCGCCCTTCCTGAACCCGAAAGGAACAGTGTTGCCGTCATCATCCACTTTGGCTGTTCCCAATGCAAGCACAAGGCATTCCATAGGTGCTTCTGCAGCGGCATCAGGGAAGATTATCCCGTCATTTTTGCTTCGCTTGGATTTGGACCAGATCGCTTCCACCAAAATCCGATTGCCGACCGGTCGAATATTCGGGACTGCATTTGCTTTCTTCGCTCTCAGGAATTCATCGAACGAGCAGTCTTTCATACGCTATGGAGCATGCCCGCCAGAGGCATGGCCGGCCAATACTTAGAAACGTGGTCGGACGATACTTTCAAGCTATGGGCACGGCACGTGCAGATTTGGGAATTGAAGGAGCGAGAGAAACCCTGATCGTCGGGCTATTCCATAGCGGCCAGCACGTCGTCCAGCGCCAGGGTGGCGAAGGTTGTACCGTAATCGGACATGGCGTAGGGGATGACGAGCTGCCCGCGGTGAAGCAGACTGCCACAGGAGTAAACGACGTTGGGCACGTAGCCTTCGCGCTCGTTTTCGTTGGGCTTGATCAGGGGTTCGCGCAGCCGGCCAATGACTTTGGTCGGATTGTCCAAATCGAGCAGGAATGCGCCGATACAATATTTTCGCATGGCGCCCACGCCGTGGCTGAGCACCAGCCAGCCCGCTTCGGTTTCGATCGGCGACCCGCAGTTGCCCAACTGGATAAATTCCCAGGGGTACTTCGGCTTCAGGACGAGCTGGGTGTTGTCCCAGAAATGCAGATGGTCGGAGAACATCACGTAAATGTTTTCGTAGTCCTGCCGCCCGAGCATCGCGTAACGGCCCTTGATTTTTCGCGGAAAGAGCGCCATGCCTTTGTTCTGCACTGCCGCCCCGTTGAGCGTGTTGAATTTGAAGTGAAGGAAGTCGGGAGTCTCGATGAATTGCGGCAGGACCAGTTTGCCGTCATAGGCGGTGTACGTCGCGTAGTAAGTCCTCGTGCCATTCTCATTCTTAAAATGAACGAAGCGGGCGTCCTCGATGCCGTTGCTTTGAGAGGGGGTGACGGGAAACAACACGCGTTCAGACAAACGCGAATCGGGCGCAAACTGCACTTCGTAATTCGATTGGGCCAGCATCAAAGTTTTCCGGGCCACCGATCTGCTTTCCTGGCCTCGTGCCCGAAGGTGTTTGGTGGCGCCATCGATGCTCGTCCGTAACTCTTCCAGCGTGAACGAGTCGCCAAGATCCTTCAGGAGCTGCCGGCTGAAGGGTCCCACCAGACCGAGTTCGTGAAGCTTTCGCCCGAATACATTCTTGTCGTAATGGGCATTGGGTATCTGCGTCGGCTCAAGGCAATAACGCGTGGGCGAATTGAGCGTGATGTTCCCATTGGCGTCCGCGAATCCCGTGCGAAAGCTGATCGAGGAGATGTGTCCCTCACCCGTGGCGCGAAGGCTGAGAATGAAGCGCAGCGACCCCGGGGGCAGGTCCGATTGATCGGGGTGCGGGACGATCGAGGGGTTGAACAACGCGGCGGCTTCGAATGAGTACTCATGCGTAAAGTGCGCGCCCAGCAACAACTCGCGTTCTTCCGAAATTGGCCGGCTGGTCGTGAGGAAGGGGCGAACCTGCTCAAAGCGCCGGCGAAGAAACTTGCCGATTTTCAGGTGGCGTTCTGCAAATTCGGCCTGCACTTGCTCCAACAACGTATGAACTTCGTTTTCGGGCAAGGCCATCACGTGCGCGCAAATCCTGCGGGCGCGCAGGTCGCTGGTGGGATGAAACGGCCGGACCAGCACGCGGGTGCGGTCCGGATGCAGAATGAGGTTCGAGCGCTTGACGTGAACGCTTTTCATCGGATCAATAGAGACTAGGCCACCGGCTCGTGGAACACGGTGACGGCGTTTTGCACGAGCTGCATTTCCGCGAGGGAGAGCAGGAACGCGATCGTCGATTCCGCGCCCTGGTTCCCATTGACGCGGTCCACATGCAGGGCATCGCGGCAGCCGCCCGTGGTTGGCGAGTAAAGTTCCAGCCCGAGATCGTTCCACCCAAGAAACCAATCGAAGGCCCGTTGGGCCTGTTCGTACCACGAGGTATCCGACGTGGCCCGGTACGCTTCGAGGCAGGCCGACACCATGGCTTGCGCCTCGATCGGTTGCTGATCGAAATTGGCGCGGTTGCCGCCGTGCCGATAAAATCCGTTGCTGCCAATCGGCCGAAAATGGCCGTTCTCAGAGGTTTGGATTTCGGCCAGCCAGCGCAAGGCTTGCAAACCTTGTTCAAACACCGCCGTTTGTCCGGTAGCACGTCCGCTGAGAAGCAGGGCATGCGCCAGCTTGGCGTTGTCATAAGTGAGTTCCTCCTCGAACCAACGCCAGTCCGGCTGGGCGCACTGGTTGAACAGCGCCATGAGCCGTCCCGTAAGGGTTTCCCTGGTTTGGTTGACCAGCCGGTCACCGCTCAGCCGCCGCAGGTATTCGTGAATACCCAGCAGGCTGAAAGCCCACGCCCGCGGCGAGGTGAACTCGGCCGCCGCTGGCAGCGCCTGGGTGAAGAGTTGTCCGGCCATCTCCTGGAAACTCCGATAGGGCGAGCGCCCGACGCCGAACCCGAGAGCCCAGAGCGCGCGCGCGTGCGAATCTTCCGAACCCTGTTCATCGAGCCACCGGCGATCGAAGCTCAGATGGTTGTGGAAACGTCTCGTTTTGCGATCGAACGCATGATTCAGAAATGCCCCGTACGTGGTGGCCAGCGTGCGCACGCGGTCCGATTCTTCCTCCAGTTCGTCGAGGAGCACCGCGAGAATGAACGCGCGCGCATTGTCGTCCGTGCAGTAACCTTCGGAAAAATTTGGAACCGTAAAAATGGCGTGTTGGAAAATGCCGGTCGCATCGGTCATGCGCGACAGATGCTCGAGCCTTAACGCCGGCAACTCGCGCGGCTGCTGGTCGAGCGTTTTGGTGGCAAAAAATTTTCGAGACAGGACGGCGCGCTCGAGTCGCGCCGATTCGAAGGAGCGCATATAGAGGCGTGCCACATTGCTCCAGGTCATCTCGCGGCCCAGCTTGTAGGCGTTCTTGCGCATGGCGTGGCGTCGCGTGTCATCCCGCAGCAGGCCGATCACCTCACGGGCGATGGCCTGGCTATCCCGGAACGGCACCAGCACGCCGCGGTCCTCGGCGAGCAATTCAGCCGCGTGCCAGTACGGCGTCGAGACCACCGCCTTGCCTGCCCCAAACGTGTACGCCAGCGTGCCCGAAGTGATCTGGGCTTCGTTGAGATAAGGCGTGATGTAAAGATCTGCGGCGCCGATGAATTCCTTGAGTTGTTCGAGTCCGACAAAGCGGTTGTGGAAAATGACGTTCTTCTGGACGTTGTTTTTTTTGGCCAGACGTTCGAGGCTGAGACGATAGACTTCGCCTTGCTCGCGCAGTTCGTTTGGATGAGTGGCCCCGAGGACCATATAAACCACGTTCGGAAACTCAGCCAGGATCGCGGGCAGCGCATTCAGCACATACTCGATCCCCTTATTCGGCGAAAGCAATCCGAACGTGAGCAACACCACCCGGCCTTCCACGCCGAATTGGTCCTTGTAGTAATTTGGATCGACGAACGGTATGTCTGGAATCCCGTGCGGGATGAGATCAATCTTGGCCGACGCCCCCTGGTAGACTTCTTCCAATATCTGACGACCGCGTGCGCTCATGACAACCAGCCGAGTCGAATGCGCAATCAATTCCTGCATCACCCGGCGCTGCTCGGCGTTGGGCGCGCGCAAAACCGTGTGGAGCGTGGCGACGACCGGCCTTTTCAGCTCATGCAAAAGGGCCAGCAAGTGGCTGCCGGCCGGCCCGCCATAGATCCCAAATTCGTGTTGCAGGCAAATGATGTCTGCCTGGCTGAAGTTGAGAAAGTCCGCGGCGCGCTGGTAAGAAGCTACCTCCTGTTCGTCAATCTCGAAACGGACAACGTCCGGATACTCATAGCCGCCTTCGATATCATTCACCGGCACCGCAAAGCACTTGCTTTCGGGGTACTCAGTGGCTAACGCGGAGAGCAGGTCAGACGTGAACGTGGCAATGCCGCATTTGCGCGGCAAGTAATCGCCGACAAACGCGATCGTTCGGAGTTCGGATGCAGTTGCAGTTTGCAAAACTCGCTTTTAGTCTTCCCTCGGCTCATCGCACGGTACTTTGCGCGAACGGCACCCTCCCCGCAGACCCAGACCCATGCATTCTCAAGGTGTTGCAAGCGGTTGTCGAGTCTAATACGGAGAAAAGATGAAGCGTGACGATCTCAATCACTGCCTCAGAAACCCATGTCACGGGCGAGTTCTCTCAATGCCGGAACAGACGTAAGCTCGCCCGGTTCCAAAACGGACGGTAATTATGACCCATCTTTGAATCGTTTGCGCGGTCGCCGCGCATGGATCATTTGCGGCGCGTGTGCTGCGAAATGCCATGGCAGAGGTGGCGGAAGGCAACCCAGCATGAGAGCACCGCAAAAGCGGCAAAGTTCAGGAAAAACCAGGGAATGGTTCGGAGCCTCGTGCTCATCGGGCTTGCTTTGTTCAATCTGCGCATGGGCGATTCCTCACGATCTCTTTGTGACAATCGGGGCAGACGAGAGCGTGTCCCTTCTCGCCCAGCACAAAATGGCAATGCGGACACATCGCGATCCCGAGCACTTTGTTGATCAACTTTTTGAATGAGTTCATAATTTTTATCTTTCTTTCGTTCGAGAAGCGCCTCCTGGTTGGTCAGGCAGGCTCTGAAGACAGCCGCCGTAACGACAACATCGTCCTCTTTGTGCAACAAAGCCAGAGAAATATTAAATTATTTTTAGCTCGGTGCTCAGGTTGGATTGTTCCAAAACCGAAAAGTTGCCGAATTAGTTTGTATGCGACGCGCGCAACTGAGATAAGATATCCGATTCAGGAACGGAACGTTCTTTCAGGGGTTTCAAAGCCCCAACTCCTTGACGTTTTCTTGCCTGAATTGAGGCTCACGCGGGACGCTTGTACGGATTTCGCGTGGGTTTCCTGTTTCATTAAATCCGCCTGACGATTTAGTTGCCGAAAAGCGGCAGGAGACCGATCATACTTCGTTCGTATGATGTCTAATAGCCGGGAGCTATCGCTGACTGCGAGAGTTGGTAGGGAAAGAGCCTATGTATGAGGCGAGGAGGAGTGTGCACAGTCGCGCTTAGTTGTACCTCATAGGAAGCAACCAACGAATATACAACGGTATTGCATGACGGCACTCAATCACGGCAAGGTCCTTTTGGTAGTAGAACAGGAAAAGGCTGCGCTCTGCCTTATGCGCGCGCTGGAGAATTCCAATCGGCTGGAGTTGGTCTGGCGGGCCAGGGATAGTGAAGCAGCCATCGCCTATCTAAGGGGCACCGGCGCTTATGGCAATCGCGACAAATACCCGCAGCCCGGCCTGATTGTCACGAGTTTGCCGACTCCGGCCGCCACGAAGGTCCTTCGCGTTGCCCGGCGACTGCTCCAACGCCCTGTGGTCGTGCAACTCACGGGGACGCACGACATTTCGCAAAGCTTGAAGTTGATGAGCAACGGCGCCGATTGTTCTCAAAACAAGCCAAATGGCCGGGGAGAAACCGTTGCATTTGTGGATTGGCTCGAAGATTGGATAGAGCTGCTCAAGGCGCCGGGAAAACAAACGGCCAGAGCACTCTTCAAAGTAGTTGGAATCTCGGCTGCGCTTTCAGCTCCCGTTGGCCCACTGACTGTCGCCGAAAAACGGTCGCTGGCGTCCGGATCGGGTTGGCGTACGCTGTGGTATGAGTGTGGCTGAATTAAAGGCGGAGGCGATGAAGTTGTCCCGGGAAGAACAGGCAGAATTGGCCGCGTTTTTGGCTGGCAGTTTGCGGCGGGAGAGTGACGCCCGGAAGGATCAGGCGCGGTTGGCGGATGATGGTGATCCAAACTTCACGGATCCGCGGGACGAAAAAGCGCGCACAAATCGGCTTTAATCGACTCCAGAAAAGTGCCGGGCGCGCATCGCAGGGAGTTCTCCTGGTTTAGTTTATCGATACGCGCCCAGCTCCGGAGCCCTGCATCCTCCCCGTTCCCCGTTCGTAAAGAAGCCCGCTGGCAGCGACACGCTGGTCGTGGTTTTCGCGGCTGATATGCTTTATACTTTCGCGGGCAGACCCACCAATACTTCGTTCCTATGAATGCTGATAGCTGGAAGCTATAGGAAGAAAATGTGCGATGAGCGAACTAACGGGCCCTTGTGCGCAGCAGCCACTCAGCCAGGGATTCCAGGACGCCAGACTCGGGACAGGCTTTGTGCTTTATGGTGACTGCAAAGTGCGACTCCGAATCTTCGAGCGACCAACAAGGTTCGCAGATATGACTGAACTGAGGGGCAGGGTGGGGAAGGAGCGCGCCACAACAACGGCAAAGACGAACATGCATAGGCGAGGACACTTCAGGGTTATGGGGTTGGCGCGACATCCAGAAGATCGCCCTTTGAACTGTGGGTGAGATTCATGCCTCGGACATGGTGCGCCATATTCTCGAGATCGAAAAACTTGAGCGGCTTGACCAGAAAGGAGTGTGCACCGAGGTCATAGGACTGTTTGATTTCACCGATATCGGAGCCCGTAAGAACAACAACGCCAACCGGAGCCTGGAGTGGGTGTGACTGGATCCAGCGCAAAACGTCGAACCCGGAACCGTCAGGAAGGTGCAGGTCGAGCAGGACGAGAGTGGGAAAAGGAAACGCCCGGCGGTCGGCATACATGCCATCGCCTTCAAGGTAGCCGATCGCGTCCTTGACCGTGTGCGCGGTTTGAAGGGGATTCAGAATTCGGCAACGCTTGAACATAATCCTGACAAGCTCGATATCATCGGAACGATCGTCCACCACGAGAATGGTCTTTCGAACGGGGGCTCTTGATCTGCCGTTAGCAGCGACCGTCGAGGCCTTAAGCAACGCATTCATGTTAGTAGACTCCCGAACAACGGATGTCCGATCCAATACTTAGTGAGTATCGCCGCTGATAGCCGGGAGCTATGGCGCGTAGGGAAAGAGCCTATGTATAACCCAGGCGCGATTGTGCAGAGTCACCCTGGTATTTCGCCCGGCGTATTTGGAGGAAGTCTCGTTGACACGCCACGGCCGAAACCCGGTAGTTGATCCAGGTTATTATGAACAAAATAAGTGTGCTTATCGCGGACGACCACATGATTGTGCGTCAAGGACTCAAACAGTTGCTGCAAACCGCGCCCGACATCGAAGTGGTGGGTGAAGCCCAAACAGGTGAGGCTGCCGTGCGAGAGGCCCGGAAATTGAGGCCGAAGGTGGTGGTGCTCGATATCGCCATGCCGCTGCTCAATGGCATCGACGCGGCGCGGCAGATTCACAAGCACGTGCCGTGCGTCGGGATCCTGATGCTATCGACGTATCACCAGGATCAGGAGGTGAGCGAGGCGATCGCGGCCGGCGCGCGGGGTTATATGAAGAAGGAAGGCGCGAGCGGCGAGTTGCTGACAGCGGTGCGGGAAATCAGCAGGGGACGTTTGTTTTTCACCCCGGCGATAGCGCGGCGCATGGTGTGGCAAAGGCGTGGCGCATTTCCTGGCAACGGCGAGAATGCATTGCCGGCACCGCACCTGACCCCGCGCGAATTGCAAGTCCTCCAGCTCATCGCCGAAGGGATCAGGAACAAGGCAATCGGAGAGAAGTTGGGGATCAGCATCAAGACCGTCGAGAAGCATCGTCAGTCCGTAATGAACAAATTGGAACTTCACGAACCCGCCGGCCTGACAATGTATGCGATCGCCAAAGGAATGATCCCCTGCACTCGCTCGTCGTTGGTCGTGCCGGGCGAGGCGACCGACGCGCTTAACATTGAACAGCTTCAACGGCCGCCTGAAAGCGCCGCGCGGCGATAGTGTGTTGGCAGGAGCAAGCTGTCGGCTGAGGACGCACGGCGGCACGACGAGGACGGATCCTCTGGTTCAACCGCGTTTAATATGCGAATCCACATGCGAAACGAAGGTCAAGATTTCGCTCGGTGGACAAATACAGTTAGGTTTACGACGGCTTAGGGCGTAGGTTGCTAGGTCCGCCACGGACAACTATGAAAAAGAGGCTTGTTGGGAAAGAGGCTGGCCAGAGTGCGGTCAAAGAGCCGAATTGGCTGGGGATGGAAACGTCCGCCGAGGCGGAGGTGACTTCGGAAGACGCGCAGTTTCCGCTGGAGTCGGCGCTGGGGATCCTACCCGGGCCCGGATGGAAAGCCGGGGAGCCCGGCACGCAAACCATCCGCCTGTTGTTTGATCACCCGTTGCGAGTGCGGCGGATCCACCTGGAGTTTTGCGAAGAACAGCGGGAGCGGACGCAGGAATTCGTCCTGCTCTGGTCCAATGATGGCGGCCGGACGTATCACGAACTTCTTCGGCAACAGTTCAACTTCAGCTCATCCGCTACCCGGGAAGTGGAAGACTACGGAGTGGAGTTGGATCAGGTCAGCGGACTGGAACTCCGCATTATTCCCGACCTGGCGCGGCGCGAAGCTCGCGCAACGCTGCGACGGCTGCAGATAGCGTGACCCCCGGCCCCGACAGAAGAACCAGACGTGAGAGAAGAGAAAAATTTATGAGAACACCAACGATTACAGCTTATTTAAGACCGGCTTGCCGGGCCAGCCAGGGCGTGCGCGCTGTGCTGGGCAAATATGAATTGGCTTTCGAAGAACGCAATGTCGCGAACGATGCAGCTAGTCGCGGTGAGATGGTACGCAGGAGCGGGCAAGGGTTTTCACCCTGCGTGGATGTGGACGGCCAGATGCTGGCGGATGTGACCGGGGACGAGGTGGAAGTGTACCTGCTGACCGCTGGGTTGGTAAAGCCGACGGATGCGCCGATGCCTCGGTGAGTCCCATAGGCGCGATTGCAAGTGTTGCGTAACCGGTCTTACTGCAGGGCCTGTTTGTTTTGACGGCGGATGGTTCGGAGATGCCCATAGCCGACCAACTTGCGCCGTTGTTCGTCCCAGAGACGGAAGGTGAATGCTTTGAAGCTGGAAAAGAGCGTCAGGGGCTTCACGGTCTGGAAAAGGGGCTCGGCTTTGTGGCATTTTTCCAAATGATAATTCGGAATCTTTGGGCTGAGATGATGGATGTGATGAAAGCCGATGTTGCCTGAGAACCATTGGAGGACTTTGGGGAGTTTGTAGAAAGAACTTCCTTTGAGCGCTGCTGCGGCATAGTCCCATTCACTGCCCCGCTCCCAGTACACATCCTCGAATTGATGTTGCACGTAAAACAACCAGACCCCGATCGAGCCGGCTACACCCATAACCAGCAACTGAATAAACAGGTATTCTTTGACGCCAAACACCCAGCTTAGTCCGGCGGCCATGCCCAACAGTGCCAGATTCGTCCAGTACACCGAGCGATGCTGTCGCTTCCCCGCCCGCGCCTTGGGAAACCGATGCTTGATTAGAAATACGAAGAGCGGCGCGATCACGAACAGCACCACTGGATTGCGGGCCAGCCGATAGGCGAAGCGCTTCCAGCGAGAGGCCTCCAGATATTCCTGCACGGTCAATGTCCAGATATCCCCGGTGCCGCGGCGATCCAGGTCACCTGAACTGGCGTGATGGAGGGAATGTTCCCAGCGCCA
>Ga0209382_10008562_pt1 | contig 12896 bp, 11 predicted proteins | sample SoiMetdeltSBSDD5_FD_187599 | JGI IMG/M metagenome (GOLD analysis project Ga0209382, IMG submission 187599) | Bulk soil microbial communities from a Populus tree surrounding site in Tennessee, USA - Soil MetaG P. deltoides SBSDD5 (SPAdes) (version 2) | ecosystem: Environmental > Terrestrial >... | reverse complement strand
TAGCCAGGATCTGGCCGGTCTGGCCCGCCACGTCCGCGCTCGGGTCGTCCGCCACCTGGCCTGCAAGATAGACCGTGTCGCCGTGGATCACGACCTGGCTCATTCGCGGCCCCACCTTAATGCGTTCGATTGTCATAGTCATCCTTTCTCTATTTATTAAAGTCGACAGCCACTGTGTTAGCGCCGCACACAAGAACTCCGACGCGCTCTTGCGGCTCGGGGCGATATCGGCCCGAAAACAGCGCCGCGAACGCCGCGGCCCCGCCAGGCTCGGCGACGATCCTCAACACCTTCCAGAGGGCTTCTTGCGCTCCCCGAATTTCATCGTCTGTAACCAGTGTGACGCCGCTCACATATTTTTTCGCAATCGGAAACATCAGCGCGCCGACGCGACGCGGGGCGAGAGAATCCGCCGCAATGCCGCCCGCTTCGGCGTCGACCGGTTTTCCAGCCTCGAGCGCCTTATAGAGTGTGGGCGCGGCCTCCGGCTCGACGCCTATTATCTTGACGCCGCCGGCGTACCAACCTGCGATACCGCCAATAAGCCCGCCGCCGCCGACCGCGACAAGAAGAGTGTCGAGGTCAGGGGCCTGTTTTTCGATTTCCAGACCAACTGTCCCCTGGCCGAGCAGCGTTCCCACTTGATCATACGCATGGATCGGTAACGCCCCGGACCGAGCGCCCCAGGATTCGCTCGCGGCAAGCGCGTCCGCATAGAGTTCTCCCTCTACGACCAGATCCGCGCCATAACCACGTATCTGCTCAATCTTCGCTGGCGATGCGACACTGGGGACAAAAATTGTCGTCCTCACCCCGAGCTTCATAGCGGCGTACGCGACCGCCACGCCATGATTGCCGCCGGAGGCCGCGACGACGCCGGCTTGCGGGAGGCGGTTGGCGAGCAGGTTCGCGAAGGCGCCGCGCGCCTTGAACGAACCCGAATGCTGAAGGGACTCCAGCTTAAAGCTCACCCGGAACGAGCCGAGGCCGAAATCGGCGCCTCCGGCCTCAATCACCGGGGTTTCGCGTATGTACGGTTTGACGCTTTGATAAGTCGCGGCAATCCCATCTCGACTGATAGTGTCAGCAAACATCTCTTTCATGAATTTCCTCCGCCTATCGGGCGCCGTCGGTCGAGCGGACCATAAACGGCATGAAGGCCGTAAGTGGAATCGCCCGTGCCTTCCTTGACATCTTAATTGGGAATTAGCAAAATGGCAATATGTCTATTGAAAAAGCAATTCGGGCGCTCGCCAACGGGCGTAGACTTCAGGTCCTGGAGTGGCTGAAGGATCCGGAGGCGCACTTTCCGCCGCAGGTCGACGGCGATCTAGTCAAAGACGGCGTCTGTTTGGCGCTCATCGCCGAGAAACTCGGCGTCAGCCAGCCGACCGCGACCGAGCACATGAAGGTTCTGTCCCAGGCAGGGCTTGTCCGACCCAAGCGGATAAAGCAATGGACGTTCTATAAGCGTGATGAGACTCGCATCAGAGAGGTCAAAAGAGAGATAGCAAAAGTTTGACGCCTCTGGACAAAATCGAGTCAGAACCCGCTAAGGCTTAAAGGGAAGATCATGGTGATGTTAAGAAAGCCGTTCGCGACAAAACATGCGTGAGGGAAAAAACTTCCTAGCGAATCGTGTAAGAATTGCAGGGATCACATAATTGATCTCGCCTGTGGAAAAGTCGAAATGCGATGGAATGCCCGATTTTATTGGGCTTATAGCGCGGCGGCGCCTGAGGAAACTCTCTGGCGCCGTGGTTGCAATAGACTGTGTGGGGCAACGAGATACCAAGTGGTTAGTTCCACTGACGGTGTCAGGCGGTTACCAGGGTGAGGAAGGTGACCGCCAAATTTCAAGCGCTTGCAGTTATCCCACGGCTGCAAGCGCTTTTATTTTTTGTCCGGTTTTTCCAGCGACGCGATTGCCGGAGGCGAAGGTTCAGCTAAAATCTGAATATCGGTGTTGGCGTAAAAAATCGCATCAATGATAACGCCGATGACGCGGACAGGCGCGGATCGTCGCGGATAAAACCAGAAAAGATCGGCTTCAGTCCGCTCAACCCGCATTCTATTAACCAGTACACCTATACGAAAACCATTCTAAAACCATAACCTCTGATGCGTGCGCTTCTTTACGATTCTTTCGGCGCCCCGCCGCGCGTCGCGATTGTTCCGGACCCCGTCGTCCCGCGAGACGGCGTGATTGTCGAGGTGAAAGCGTCGGGCCTGTGCAGGAGCGACTGGCATGGCTGGCAGGGGCACGACGCAGACATCCGGACTCTCCCGCATATTCCCGGACATGAGTTCGCCGGGGTGATCGCCGCTGTCGGCCCCGACGCGCGGCGATGGCGGACCGGGGACAGGGTGACGACCCCGTTCGTACTCGGCTGCGGAACCTGTGTTTATTGTCTGTCGGGCGACCAGCAGGTCTGCGAAAAACAGTTTCAACCGGGATTCACGGGCCCCGGCTCGTTCGCCGAATATGTCGCCCTGCCATTCGCCGACGTCAACCTCGTGATCCTTCCCGACGAGATGGAATTCGTCGACGCCGCGGCGCTCGGCTGCCGCTTTGTGACGGCGTTTCGCGGCATCGCGAAGCAGGCGCGGCTGCGAGCCGGCGAGTGGGTCGCGGTGTACGGATGTGGCGGTGTCGGCCTTTCGGCGGTGATGATTGCGCGCGCGCTCGGGGCGAACGTCATCGGCGTCGATGTTGTGGACGATAAACTAACACTCGCCCGGGAGGCCGGCGCCTCGCACACGTTTAATGCGGCCACTGTCCCCGACGTCCCGCAAGCCGTTCGCGATCTCACGGCTGGCGGAGTTCACGTCTCCGTTGACGCGTTCGGCGGCGCAGACGCCTGTAGAAGTTCGATCCTCTCGCTCCGCCGGCGCGGCCGCCATGTACAGATCGGATTGCTCCTCGGAGATCAAGCCGAGCCTGCGATCCCGATGGGAAGAGTCATCGCGCATGAACTGGAGATCTTCGGCAGCCACGGCATGCAAGCGCATGCCTATCCGGAGATCCTCGAAATGATCGCGGCCGGAAGATTGCCGCTCGGGCAATTGATCGGTCGGCGCATCTCGCTTGATGACGCCGGCGCGGCGCTCGCAAACCTCGATTCGGCGCCCTGCAAAGGCATCACAGTGATAGACCGCTTCGCCGCCTAAGCGGTTATCAATTGGATGTACGGGAAGGAGCGCTCCAGTACGGTACCGGGAGATTAAACGAATCGCCCGACACCGTAACCTCATTTGCAATCCGCTCTAAGCGGTTTTCACGTGGATGAATAGCCACGGAAGGCACAGAGGACACAGAGGATAAAATGATTTCTCTGTGTCCTCTGCGCCCTCTGTGGCTAACAGTCTTCGATCATTCGCAAAATCCCGGCTCCGCCTCGTCCGTCAAACCGGCGAGCAGCGCTTCCATATGCTGCCGCGCCTTCCACGCGCCCGTGCGATTGGCCGCCTCGATGCCTTCCGCCCACACGCGCCGCGCCTCTTCAAGTCCTTCCTGTTTGACCAGCGCGGAGCCGAGCATTTGGTAGGCAGAAGTGTAATCAGGTTTGATTCGGATGACATTGCGGAGCGCTTCGACGGCGGCGGGCCAGTTCTCCAGCTTCATATATTCGTTCGCCAGCCCGTACCAGATCATTTCGTTGTCGGGCTGATCCTTCAGCATCGCGTTGAAAGCGTCAATTCTCGATTGTGTCAACAGAATATCTCCTCGCTTAATTTCATCGAATTCCGAGACTCCCCGGCTGAATTCCGGCTCTAGGGGAATGCTGACTAGATCAGTACCGCGAGCGGTAGCGAGCGGGTCCGGAGCGTGAAGCCCGCTCGCTACCGCTCGCGGTACTGATCCGTACTATCATCTCTGTATGACTTACATTGATTTGCAATCCGCTCTAGTGAATTCAATGGCATTCTAGCGCCCGCCTTCCTCATTGAAAAAGCGCCCGCCCAGGTTTGGCGCTCATGCGAAATCCATGAGACAGTATCGCTATGGACGACGACCTCCAGAACCTCCGGTGGCTCACCATCGGGCACTACATATGCGCCGCAATCATGGCGATGTTCGCCTGCTTTCCGCTCATCTACGTCATCTTTGGGCTGATATTCTTGCTCGCCCCTCCGTCGTCTCATGGCGGCGAGGTGTTCCCGGCGCGAGCGTTTGGGCTGATATTCGCGCTGATCGGCGGCGCGGCCGCGCTATGCGGGTGGTCGTTTGCGGCGCTCATCTTCGTGGCGGGACGGTCGCTCGCGGCGCGCAAGCGGCACACGTTCTGCATCGTCATTGCGGCGATCTGTTGCGCGGTCTTCCCGCTCGGAACGGCGCTGGGGGTCTTCACGATACTGGTATTGTCGCGGCCTGTGGTAAAGGCAATGTTCCAGCAACAGGCGGCTGTCGGCCCTCCAGAGGCAGGAGTTCCGAGACCTGGCGCCTGGCGTGATGAAACGTTCGTTGAGCGAATCGACGGCTAACTTATGAGAAACTTTATCCAGAGACACAAACTTAATCCTTTTGTCATATCTTTTATATCCATTTCCTTGCTTTTCTTATCACTTCTGGCGATACAGAATCCCAATGACGCGACCAAGGTTGCTCGCGCGAATCATATCGGAGCAGAGAGCAGCGGCTACGGGGCGCCAGTTCATCTGTGCAACATGGAGAACCAATCCATCAAGGAGAGCAGCGGGATCGCCGCTTCTCGACGCAACCCCGGCATTTTCTGGACTCACAATGACAGCGGTGACGGGCCGTTCGTCTACGCTTTCGACCGCCAGGGAAAACATCGCGGAGTCTGGCGAGTCGCCGGAGCAAAAGCGGTAGATTGGGAAGACATGGCCATCGGACCAGGGCCCAGGCGAGGCCGGTCTTACCTATACCTTGGGGACATCGGCGACAATTCTAGAAAGCGCGACCAGATTACTGTTTACCGTGTGGCCGAACCGCAGGTTACTTCGAAGGACTCGTCTTCAACAGTTGAGAGCCCGCGCGCGACAGAGGCCGCTGAGGCGATTCGATTGAAGTACCCCGATGGCAAGTACGATGCGGAAACACTCTTGATTCATCCTCTCACAGGCGACCTCTACATCATCACCAAAGTGAGAGGCGCGGCCGCCAGAGTATACAAATTGAGGGCGCCGGCGCCGAAATCAGGAGCTTCGCCGCTCTCTTTCGTCGGAGAATTTCGATTCCCGAATTCGTTTCAAGGTTTCATTACCGGCGGAGACATTTCCCCCGACGGCCGTCGGGTCATATTCAGCGATTACCTCGGGGCCTGCGAGCTCATTCTGCCAGGGAAGCGAGGGACAGCTTTTGATAAGATCTGGAAACAATCGCCGCAGCCGGTCGAGATAGGAGGCTTCCCTGGAGTTCGCCGGCAAGGGGAAGCGATCTGTTACCGCGCCGACGGATTGGCCATATTGGCGACCAGTGAAGGGCTTCCCTGCCCATTAATTGAAGTCGCTCGAAGCAATCAAGATCGCTGAACCGAACATGGATCATAGGTCATCGCTCCGTTGCGAGCTTCTGCATAAGTTCGCAACGGACAGAAAGCGAGATTGTTCGTGAGTGTAAATTCCGTTTTATTTCTTGCGGTCGGCATAGGAATCGTCGCCGGACTGCGCGCTATGACGGCTCCCGCCGCCGTCAGTTGGGCCGCCCATCTTGGCTGGCTGAATCCGCATGACTCCCTTTTGTCATTCATGGGATCGACGGTGGCGGTCGCAATTTTCTCGCTGGCCGCTCTTGCGGAGTATGTCAATGACAAACTCCCTAAAACGCCGAGCCGCACCGCGACTCCATCGTTGATCGCTCGCATTTTGATGGGAGGGCTGTCCGGAGCCTGCCTATGCGCGTCAGCCGGCCAATCCTTGATAGCCGGAGCGCTGCTGGGCGCGATCGGGTCCCTGATTGGGACCTTCGGCGGTTACCAAGCCCGTACGCGATTGACGCGTGGCCTCAAGGTGAAGGACATCTACATTGCCTTACTTGAAGACCTGGTCGCGATTGGCTTCGCGTTCTTTTTGGTCTCGAGGGGATGAGGCCAGACAATGGATTTAATACTCCGTGAACTACGTTTTCTTGTGTTCAGCGTTTTTTCCTGTTCGAAATAAATGGCGTAAAGTTTAGAAGTCAAAATCGGCGGCAGCCTTTGGAGTGCGGCGGTCTTGACGCCGCACTCCAAAGCTTCGCGATCATCCACGCTTAACATAATGCCATTGGGCTAAAGCCCAATGAGGTTAAGTAAGCGATTAGTGGCGCGGACTAATGGTCTTTGAAAATCAAATGCAACCACGTAAATCAACGTAGGGGCAGACCTGGGTGTGGGGCCCCGGCGGGGGGCGAACCTTGGCGCCGGGGCCCCACACCCAGGTCTGCCCCTACATGGTTGCGCTTAATTCTCAAAGGCCATTAGTCCGCGCGCCAGCCGTCAGCGCGGACTAAAGTCCACGCCACTAATCGCGCCAAATGCCTAACTTAACCTCATTGGGCTAAAGCCGGTACTCTAAAAAAACGCCAAACACAAGAAAACGTAGTATACAGAGCATTTTATACGGCGCTAACAAAATTGTTTGACGTTATCACTAAATCGATAGTCGTGATGTTCGGGTTGTTCAAACAATCTCGCCGCGTCGCGCCGTCCAGACGCAACAGCAGAGTTGGCGAGCAAATAGGTTGATTGGTGGGCGGCTGAAGTTGAACTATGGCAAAACCAGTTTTACTGACGGTGGATGATGACGCGGAGGTCTTGCGCGCGGTCGAGCGCGATTTGCGTCGCGAGTACGGCAATCGATTCCGCGTGCTGCGCGCAAACTCGGGCGAGTCGGCGTTGGACGCGTTGCGGCAATTAAAGCTGCGAAATGACCCGGTGGCGCTGCTGTTGGTGGATCAACGCATGCCCAGGATGTCCGGCGTCGAATTCATCGAACGGGCAAACGCGATATATCCGGAAGCCAAACGCGCGCTGCTCACGGCTTATGCCGATACGGAAGCCGCCATCGGCGCGATCAACAAAGCCCGCGTGGATTATTATCTGATGAAGCCGTGGGACCCTCCCGAGGAAAACTTCTATCCGGTGCTGAACGATTTGCTGGATGATTGGCTGGCGTCGTTCCGTCCGCCCTTCGAGGGGATTCGCGTGCTGGGTCACCGATGGTCGCCGCAGGCGCTTGAGATCAAAAGTTTTCTGGCGGGAAATCACGTGCCCTATCAATGGCTGGACGTCGAGACAAATGACGAGGCGGGCCGGATGCTGGAAGGCTCGCCGGGCAGGAGGTTGCCGCTAGTGGTGTTTCCGGACGGCGAGCAATTGGAAGCGCCGGACGCGTCGCAGATGGCGCGGAAGATAGGGCTGCGTACGAGAGCGGATCAGCAATTTTACGATTTGATTATTGTCGGCGGCGGCCCGGCGGGCTTAGCGGCGGCGGTTTATGGCGCTTCCGAAGGGTTGCGTACCGTGATGGTCGAACGACAAGCGCCCGGCGGCCAGGCCGGAACCAGTTCGCGCATCGAAAACTACCTCGGCTTTCCTTCGGGCTTGAGCGGCGCCGATCTGGCGCGGCGGGCGGTGACGCAGGCGCGGCGTTTTGGAGTGGAGACGCTGGCGGCGGAGGCGGTCGGGTTGCGCTGTCAGGATTCATATCGCTTCGTGCAACTCGCCGACGGAAGCGAATTGAGCGGCCACGTGATCTTAATCGCCTCCGGCGTCGCATGGCGCAAGCTCGACGTGCCCGGCGCCGATCGGCTGGCCGGAGCGGGCGTCTATTACGGCGCTGCGATGACGGAAGCGATTTCCTGCCGCGATGAAGATGTCTTCGTCGTGGGCGGCGCGAATTCCGCCGGGCAGGCGGCGATGCACTTGTCCAAATACGCGCGTCAGGTCACGATGCTGGCGCGGGCGCCAGACCTGGCGGCGACGATGTCGCGATACCTGATTGACCAGATCGCCGCCATGCCGAACATCACCGTGCGCTGCCGCTCAAATGTGGTCGAGGCGCACGGCGAGACGCATCTGGAGGCGATCAGCGTAGCGGATGCGGAAACGCGCGAGACCCTGCCGACAAAATCCCTGTTCATCTTCATCGGCGCGCAACCGCACACCGACTGGCTGGAGGGAAAGCTTGAACGCGACGAACACGGCTTCATTCTTTCAGGGCCGGATTTGCTGCGCGACGGGCGCAAGCCACGCGGCTGGACTATCGAGCGCGACCCGTTCTTGTTGGAAACCAGCGTGCCCGGCGTTTTCGTGGCCGGCGACGTGCGGCGCGGTTCGGTCAAACGAGTCGCTTCGAGCGTCGGTGAGGGCGCTATCGCTGTTCAGTTCATGCACCAATACTTGAGCAAACTCTGATGACTGAAACGGACACGACAGCATTGAGCGCGGAGTTGCGCAAGATTACCGCGCTGGCCGGGCTTCCGGATGAGGTCTTCGCCTGGTTGACCGAACAGGGCGAGGAACTGCGGTTGGCCGCGAACGAAGTCTATTTGCGCGAAGGCGGTGTGGCGGATCGTCTCGTCATCGTGCTGGAAGGAGAGTTGCACGCCCGCGTTGAGGGGCCGGAACGTGACGGGCAGGTTTACGTCATCCCGAGCGGCTCTATCAGCGGCAAGCTGCCGTTTTCGCGCATGACCCATTACGCCGCGACCATCCGCGCAGTCGCGCCGAGCCGCGTGTTCTGGCTTGACGTGAAACATTTCCCGGAGTTGATGCGGCGCTTCCCTGCTCTGCTGCAGCGGTTAGTCGAAGTCATGAGCGACCGTGTACGCGAAGTGACGAGGATAGACGAACGGCACGACAAACTGATGGCTCTGGGCAAGCTTTCCGCCGGGCTGGCGCACGAACTCAACAACCCGGCGGCCGCCGCGCGTAGCGCGGCGAGGCGCCTCGGCGAGCAGTTGCAAACGCTCAACCGTCTGTGCCTGACGCTCAGTCATCAAACATTGACCGCCGAACAAATCGGCTTCCTGACCGAATTCCAGCGCGAAGCCGCCGAGTGTCTAACCGCGGCGCCCGCGCTCGATCCGCTGGCCGAAAGCGAATGCGAACAAGAGATCAGCGACTGGCTGGACGCGCATCAGGTCGCAGACGGATGGAAACTCGCGCCGACCTTCGTGCGCGCGGGGCTGCGTCAGGAAGAGTTGGGGACGTTGGCCGAGTGTTTGAAAGGCCAGGCGCTCAACGACGCGCTGCAGTGGCTTGAAGCCGCATGGTCCTCGCAGGAACTGGTCAAGGAGATAGAGCACAGTATGACGCGCATCTCAGACCTGGTGCGCGCGATCAAAGAGTATTCGTACATGGATCGCGCGGCCATGCAGGAGGTGGACGTGCATCAGGGGTTGGAAAATACGCTCGTCATACTCGGCCATAAGTTGAAGCGCGGCGTTAACGTGATCCGCGAATACGCCGACGACCTGCCGCGAATCTCCGCTTACGGCGGAGCGCTCAATCAGATCTGGACCAACCTGATCGTCAACGCGATTGACGCGATGAACGGCCAGGGGCGTCTGTGGGTTCGCACGTCTGCCAAGCCCGATCACATCCTGGTCGAAATCGGCGATGACGGCCCCGGCATTCCGCCCGAAATTCAAGGACGCGTCTTCGAACCGTTCTTCACCACCAAGCCGCAGGGCGAAGGCACGGGACTTGGGCTGGACACCGTCTACCGCATTGTCCAAAAGCATCAAGGCGAAATCCGTTTCCAATCCAAACCCGGCGACACCTGTTTTCAAGTGCGCCTCCCGCTGACGCTTTCGGCCGCGAGTTTAATAGAAGAGCCCACATCGTCATGAACGACGCCCTGAAACAACGAAACGCTCCGACCTCATTCGGAACTCAGGCGATCGCTCGCGGACTGAGTCGCCCAACCGACACCGGCGGGATCTCACTGAATCGGCCGCCTCAGTGGTTCGTCGGTTGAAGCAGTACGAGGATTTCTCCTGCCGTTCGAGAACGGTCTTCCGCTATCCATGTAGTGACAATCTCTTCCACGCAAGAACGGGCCGACGCGGCGACCGCAAAACGGTGGGGTCCTTCAATCGCCGGTTCCGGGTGCTCGTGCGGTCGCCCTTCGCTACATTGGCGGCAGATCATTCTGATGTTTGACCAGTCTTCCGTAGGGCAATGGGATCTCTCGCAAACGCGCTCGAAGGCGACGAGGTCGTCGATGTTCCTGGCCTGCAAGGTCACTTCATACGTTCCGAGCCCGGAGCTTGTCAGAAGCTCGAGTTCGTTGAACACAGGTATTTCCTGGCCATCATGGATACGGTAGCCTACCGGCGCCCCGTCATTAAGGACGAGGTCGCCGTGACGATGATTCGATCCAGGTAGAGGAATGCTTGTGAGAACCGCACGGGCCGGGTCGACCCTACGCGCCCAGACAACTTCGGCGTCCCCGTCCGGATTCAATCTGATTGGCGCCGACCCAAGATCCATTTCGATTGGTCCATCTCCCATCGGCGCTTCGATTCCATACAGCCTCCAGGCGCGTCGAGCCTCAGCCCAATCCTGAAGGGCGGTGGCTGCGATGCCCATGTTCCAGATCGCCGCTTCGTCCTTCGGATTCAGCTGCGCCGCCATGGCGTTGCAGCGATATGACTCCGCCCAGTTACCCGCGTACTTGTAGGTTAGTCCCAAATTGTACCAGGGAACGCTCCATTTGGGGGCATGTTGAATAGCCTTCTCGAAGAGCCGTATAGCGCCGGCCGTGTCGCCGGCTTCGCGGCGGTCACTTCCCTGCCAGTCGTATCGTATTGCGAGTAGCTTCATAGCCTTAGACCGTCTAAAGTCCATGTTCACCGGGCCGCGCCGGCTTCTAGTAATCGGGAACTCGCCGGCGGGGCTCAGGCGCAACTAATGTTAAACGCCATTATGGGAAAACGCCGCCTTTCCTGAATGTCAAGTGTTCTGGAGTTACTGAGTAGAGTCCTACATCAGTTTCTTTCCAAAATATATTGTCAGGCACGGATATCCCGTTTCGAACTAGCACTGAAGGTGAATATCTGCGCATAACACTCCTTCCGCCTGCGAATTATGGTGTTGTTTCTGACATTGCGCTGTATAAAAAGAACTATCCCCGCGGCCCCGTTTTCAGAAACGTCCCGCGATCGAGGTCCTCGAAAGCCTGCCGGAGCTCTTCCTGCGTGTTCATTACGATCGGGCCGTACCAGGCCACAGGCTCTTCGAGCGGCTTTCCTGAAACCAGAAGGAACCGGACGCCCTCGTCCCCTGCGTGTATCGTGATCTCGTCGCCGCGGTCGAAGAGCACGAGCGAGCGATTGTCGGCTTCCCTCGGAGGGGTCGTGTCGGCCCACTTGATCCCTTCAGTCGGTACCGCGAGCGGGACTGACGCGTTGCAGAACTTCCCATCTCCCGCAAAAACGTAGGCGAAGGCGTTGCGCGTAGTCTCGACCGGTAGGGTTTTCCTCTGGCCTGGAGGAATCGCCACATCCAGGTAGATCGGGTCCGCCGCGATCCCGTCCACAGGGCCGGTCGTCCCCCGAAATTTTCCGCAGACGATGCGAACCTGGGTTCCGTCGTCGTCAGTGACAACTGGGATGTCGGCCGCCTTCACCTCCTGGTACCGTGGCGCCGTCATCTTGAGCGAAGACGGGAGATTGGCCCACAACTGGAATCCATGCATCCGGCCATCCTGGTCTCCCTTCGGCATCTCCTGGTGAATGATCCCGCTCCCGGCGGTCATCCATTGAACGTCGCCTGCGCCGATGACGCCGCTGTTCCCCATGCTATCGCCGTGCTCCACAGTTCCCGCCAGGACGTAAGTGATCGTCTCGATTCCGCGGTGCGGGTGCCACGGGAAGCCCGCCAGGTAATCCTCCGGGATGTCATTGCGAAAGTCGTCGAGGAGGAGGAATGGGTCGAAGTCTGAAGTGGCGCCGAACCCGAACGCGCGGCGCAGCCGCACGCCCGCGCCTTCAAGCGCCGGCTTGGATTTACTGAGTCGCTTAACCGGTCGAATAGACATATCGGATCTCCAACGCGGAAGCGCGCCCCTCCGCATGAAACTATGATTATTTCAAAGCTCCCGGGCGGTATTTGAGTCCGGAAGCCTACCCTTATTATACATTCGAAAAAAATTCTGGCGCCGTGTCGATTCAGGCCTTCGTCGTTCGATTAACCGACGGAGGACGACAATGAGAAATATGTTGCTGAACCCCGGGGAGATCGCCGAAGGTATTGACCTCGAACTCTCTTCTTCGGAATATCCACCAATGAACGGCATACTCAAACAACCGTGCGATGAGGGCGTCATCCTGGCCTCTCCCATAGCCGCGCCATGCAGGCAGGCCGCCAAGCCGTGGATTCTGACGGCGACGGTTCTGGCTTCGAGCATGGCGTTCATTGACGGAACGGTAGTGAATGTAGCGTTGGGCGCGTTGCAGCGGGAGTTCGGCGCAACGCTCGTGGGAGTGCAGTGGGTGGTGGAAGCTTATGCGCTCTTTCTGGCGTCGCTGGTGTTGGTGGGCGGGTCGTTGGGCGACCTTTATGGGCGGCGGCGCGTCTTCGCGCTCGGCATCGCCATCTTCGCCGTCGCATCGGTCGCCTGCGGGCTGGCCCGTGACATCAATGAACTGATACTGGCGCGCGCAATACAAGGAATCGGCGCTGCGCTACTGGTACCAGGAAGCCTCGCGATCATCGGCGCTTCGTTCCCGGAGAACGAGCGCGGGCGGGCAATCGGCACATGGTCGGGAATGTCCGCGATCACCGGAGCCGCCGGGCCAGTCATCGGCGGCTGGTTAATCGAGCATGCATCGTGGCGATGGGCTTTTTTCCTCAACCTGCCGCTGGCCGCAGTGACGCTGGCGATCACCTTCTGGCAAGTTCCTGAAAGCCGCGGAGAAATACGAACCAGACGGCTGGATTGGC
>Ga0209382_10008560_pt1 | contig 12896 bp, 5 predicted proteins | sample SoiMetdeltSBSDD5_FD_187599 | JGI IMG/M metagenome (GOLD analysis project Ga0209382, IMG submission 187599) | Bulk soil microbial communities from a Populus tree surrounding site in Tennessee, USA - Soil MetaG P. deltoides SBSDD5 (SPAdes) (version 2) | ecosystem: Environmental > Terrestrial >... | reverse complement strand
TGTCAGACGAATAGCCTGTCCCACCATATGCACGGACACGGTGATCTGGTCAGCCTGTGCGTGACGTACCACGTTGAGCAAGGCCTCTTGAGCGATACGCAGGATGGTCATTTCGAGGCTGGGCGTCAAGCGAGGGATCGGCGATTGGTATTTTTCAAACGCGATGCCGATACCATAGCGTGACTTGAAGCTCTCCAGATTTGTTTGTAAAGCTGCTTCCAGGCCATAATCATCCAGCACAGCAGGGCGCAGGTTAGACATCACATCCCGAACGAGCGCGATCAAGTCTGCCACAAGGTCCAATGAATCGGAAAGACGGGCGTTCACCTGCTCATTCACCAGGCTGAAAAGCTGATTGTTGATGATAGTCAGATTGAGGTTCAGGGCCGCCAGGCTCTGCCCCACACGGTCGTGCAGCTCACGGGCAATGGCGCGTCGTTCCTCCTCCTGCACCTCCACCAACCGTTGTGAAAGGGATTGCAGGCGCTTGTGGCTCTCATCTAAAGCCTGATTGGCAGCCTGCAGTTGAGCAGTGCGCTTCTCTACGCGGCTTTCCAGTTCAAGATTCAATTGCCGGAGAGCTTCCTCAGCCTGCTTGCGCTCAGTAATGTCATAGAGACAGTTGATCGCCGCAACAATTTCGCCGTGTTCATTTTTCAACGGCAGAGGATGAGCAATGACATTTCTGCGCACACCATCGGGTCGTTCAACAAGTATTTCCAATTCGTGTGGTTGGAGTGTCTCACCGTTTAATATTCGGGCCATCGGGCATTCCTCATGCGGCATGGGCCCACCATCTGGATAAAATATGCTGAACGAGCCACAGAACTTTTCTTTTGGATTATTTTTCTGCGGTTCACGTCCCCACAATTCAACCGCGCTATGGTTGAATTCCTGGATTAAGCCGTTGGAGTCACAGCTATAAACAGCAACCGGAACCAGGTCAAATAAGTTGCGGTAGCGTTCTCTGGAATCCTCGAGCGCCTCCTCGGCTTGTTTGCGCTCGGTGATATCGAAGGCAATTCCACTAATCAATGCCGGGTTACCGTCCGGCCCCGGAATAGGGAATTTGCTTACCAACGAATAGTGGAGCACGCCATCTTCGTGTTGTAATGTCTCAATTACCTGTATCCCTTTTCCATCAGTAAGCGCCTGCTCATCATTCCGCATGAATTGAGCTGCAATGTCTGGTGGGAAGATATCCTGGTCGGTCCTGCCATAGAGATTCTCTCCTGAAGCATTGAAAGCTCTCTCGGCAGCGGCGTTGGCATACACATAACTCCCCTGTATGTCTTTAATCCACGCGAGTCCGGGGAGATGTTGCATGAATTGCGCAAATAGCTCTTCGCTCTGTCGCAGCGCCTCTTCAGCTTGTTTGCGTTCAGTAATATCCATGGTGATAACAATGGCTTGCCCAATGGAGTCAAGCAGGGGTGCTTGTTGTGTCCAATAAACACGCCCATTGTGATTCGTCTCATAACTCATTGTTTCGCCTGCGAAGTTCTTTCTTAAGCGCTCCTCCATCCTCGCGCTTGGCTCAGGAGGAAAGACCTCTGAAACGGTATGACCTTCAAGCGCCTCGCGCGCGAGCCCAAACGCTTCAGTCACTGGTCCCTCGGCCACCCTATAGCGGAATTCTTTATCCACGACGTAGACGCCACCACCCGGAATACTACGGGCAATCACGCGATATAACTCTTCACTGGCGCGCAAGGCTGAATTGATCCGCAATTTTTCGATTGCTGTCCAAGTCCGCTCAGCAACGGTTTCCAACAAAGAAACCTCCTCTGTACTCCAGTCGCGCGGCTTATCATCGCTCACCCACAAGGACGCGACCCAACGATTTTCACGCATTAAAGGAACCGTCATATAAGCGCGTGCGCCGTGTGGCACATAAGACCTTTCATAATCAGGTGCAGTCCGTGGATCGGTTTTTGAGTCGTAATTCACAACTGTTTTGCCTGCTGCCATCTCAGCAGAAGTAACGCTGCTGTAATCGGAAATTTTGTGAACGCCTGCCACTGATTCAACATCACGGCAATAATCACGGTGAACGATTTCAATATCGTTTTCAACATCAATCTCATTGAACAAACAGCGCCGGACTTGAAGGTGATCGCCAACAGCTTTCGAGACGGCAACAGCAATTCGTTTGGTTCTTCAAAAGTTCGCACCAATTCACTGATTTCTGACAGCAAAACAAGACGTTTTTCTGCCTGTTTGCGCGTGGTATTATCGTTGAATACAACTACCAAGCCATGGATTTGCCCATTTTCCCATAGAGGTGATGAACTGTAGATCACATCAAAGAATGTGTCATCTTTGCGAATAAAAACGTCTTCATAGCCTACCAGATTCTCTCCATGGTGTAGAACCTGAAAGCCCGCGCAATCTTCGGACGGGAATGGCGCTCCATCTGGATGTTTATAATGTGTTGCATCGTGCATTTTGCGCCCGCGCAATTCATTAAAGGTCCAGCCAAACATTTTTTCCGCGGCCGGATTCATTGATGTAACTGCCCCAGCCCTATCCACCGTATAGAGGCCCTCGCCCATATTATCCATGATTGCTTGATCGAACGCAGCGACTTGCTGCAATTGCTTCTCCGAGTTAAGTAAAGCGTTTTCGGCTTCAATCCGGTTGTGAATATCGGTCGTTACACCATACCAGGCAGTGGCTTGTCCGTTACTATCGCGCGCTGGAATGGCACGCGTCTGAAACCAACGGTATTGTCCATCATAGCGCCGGTTGCGGACTTCGATAAGATATTCATCTGGAACAGTTTCAAGCGCGTGCGTCCATTCGCTCATACAGCGTTCATAGTCATCAGGATGGAGCACCACGGGCCAATCTTTGGAATTTTCCTGCGGAGCGATGCCGGTATATTCATACCAGTGATTATTGGCATAAAGAATTGTTCCATCCGGCGCAGCAGTCCAGATAATGGATGGGATAATATTCGATAGATTTCTGAAGCGTTCTTCTGATTCGCGTAGTTGCCCCTCGGCGCGTTTGCGGTCGGTTATATCATTGAAGAAAATCGAAAGCCCGCTCTCAGACGGATAGATGCGGTTTTCAAACCAGCGGTTTCCGGGCCCATAATGATCTTCCAATTGGATCGGGGTTTGAGTCTCCAGTGCCTGCAAGTAAGCCTTGCCGAAGGATGTGTCTTTATCCTGGGGATATTCCTCCCAATAGTTTTTGCCGATCAGTTCTTCAGGCTTGCGTTTCAGTAATTCACTACCCCCCGCTGATTGATATAGATAGTTCATCTGCGCATCCAGCGCGACGAATCCTTCATTGACCTTATCAATAATACTTGTGAACTGCATGTCTGATGGCTTTAGGCGCTTTTTCTGCGTTTCTTTGCCACTGGACTTGGAAACGGGAGGATGGCTTTTAGTATCTGCTATTAATTTGTCAGCATCACGCTTCCCCATTGCTTCGGGATCTGTTTTCATATGCTGTTACCTCTATCAATAGATTAACAGACAACTCAGCATGCTTTTCCCACTCTTTTCATAAGTTGTACAAATTATAATCTTAATCGCCTCTCAAAAATAATCAGGCTAATAGCATTCTAATTACAATTGAACTCTTGCACAGGTGCTCGTGGGGTGGGTTTTCACTAAGCAACCCATGGGGGACAGCCCTACCAAATAGAAATATGAACAAACCAATTTATCTACGCCGGAATTTGACAGAATGGACAGTGATATTAAAGCAACCATCCCCAGTCTGTGAACTGAGGATGATATTTCAGGATCATTAGGCCCTTATTTGGTGGTCTTGACAGGACTCGAACCTGTGACCTCACCGATGTGAACGGTGCGTTCTAACCAACTGAACTACAAGACCTTATGCTTGATGTTGCATGACCACCTGTGTTACATGCCCGAAAGCGTCGCAGATTATAGCCGATATAAACTCCATCTGCAAGTACTATGGCGGTGGCAAAACATCCCAGGGATTGAGTTTCGAAGAAGCAGACAAAATCTCAAAGTGTAAATGTGACCCACTGGAACTCCCTGTGGTCCCAATCGCACCAATCAAATCGCCCTGACCAACACTTTGTCCACAACCCACGTTGAAGGCGCTTAAGTGCGCGTATAGTGATTGGAATCCATGGCCATGGTCGATCATCACCATATTGCCATAACCATAGTTATTCCAGCCTGCGTATACTACCACACCAGCATCAGTGGCATACACGGCTTCACCTTCATTGCCTGCAATATCAATCCCGCGGTGAACAGGAGAAAAATCATACCCCGAAAGTGTATGCTGATTGGCGGGCCATATGAACGTACCATATCCCACGGCGCCGCCGCTTATCGCGTCGCAAGCGCCAGGTCCCAACACACGGGCCGAAGCTGGGTTCTCACGCGTCACGCCCAGCGGCGCGCTCCAGGAGATCAATTCACGCCTGCCGCCTGGTACAAACAACCAGGTACCATCCGCAATGTTGGGATTGTTGATATCGCCCACAGCTGCCAGGTCAAGTTGGTTGACAGGCGAGGCCAAAATATCATCTACTGAAGCTCCAAAAAATCTTGCGAACCCTGGCAGGCCACCCTTATTCGCAGACAACCATTGCCAATACACGCCATCTGACGGCATGATGAGCAACTCCTGACCAGGCTTCAAGGAGTGTGGATTATCCAGCAACACGTTGTAGTTGCCCCAAAGCACCGTCTCTGGCTGCAGGCCAAACTGTTTTGCAATACCAAAAACGGTATCACCCTTTTCGACGATATATTTCACGATCTCGCGCCTTGGACGCGACGGGATCGTAGTAAAAGGCAGGGCAACCCGGGGGATGCCGTTGAATACATTTACATCCTGGGGCACGTCAACGCTTCCTCCCACAACGATAGCTGCTTCAGTCATTGAAACCTCTGCCACGCTGCCAGTTTTCACCGGCTGTGCGTAGAACGATTGCACCAACCACACTACAACCCCGATCATCACAACTGAAAGGACTGTCGTTCCCCCGCGCAACATCGACTCCCCCAAGCCAATGCTCAGGAGCAAATCTAAAAACCGCGCGAAAATTCCGCGCGAACCTTTCTCATTATCCATGGATACTACATTCTCCGTTATTCATTCCCATTATGAGGGTGTGACGCACTTGCATAAAGCGAGCACGAAAATCATACCTTATCGCAAAATACACAGTCAAGCCACACCTACAAACGCTAACCTGACATTAACCCGACGATTGGTGTACGCCCGCAAAAACCAGTCGAATCGCCACTATTCCCAGTAAACAAATTGTTCCACCTACAACAATGGTAGTGGGCACGTTCCAGTTCTGGGCGATCCAGCCGATGACGAAACTGCCAAACGGGGCAACTCCCTGTAACGCCCAAAAGTAGATACTGAAGACACGTCCGCGCAGTTCGTTGGGAACAGCAATCTGAATAAGGGTGTTCATTGAAACTAATTGGATGACCGTTCCCAGCCCTATGAGAGGCATTAGCCACAGAGCAGAATTTATGTTTCTTGCAAATCCCAGCGCAATAATGGGAAAAACAAATATTGCCTGTCCTATTGAGAGCATGCGGTGCTTATCGGCTGAACTAAAATATGCAACGATCAATGCCGCAGTTACTGCGCCCGCGCCTTGGGCTGCATACAGGTTACTGGTACGGTTTGCAACCATCGCCTCTGTATCCATAGCAGTCTTAAGTACATCACGTGCCAGTGCGGGGAGTTGTTGTACAAGCGGTATGCCGAAAAATCCAACCAAGGCTGCCATTAGAATGACAGATGCAACAATGGTGTTGTTGCGAATGTAGGCCAGACCTTCCTTGAATTCACCTCGCAGGTTTCGCTCCTGGCTTTGTTGCTGCTCCACTTTAAATCTTGTGCGTGCCAGGAATAACCCGAGTATCACAAATATGAAACTGATCCCGTTTGCCAGAAAGACACTGCCTTCGTTTCCAGTCGTAGAAATCAACCATGCCGCGACCAATGGCCCAATCACCCGCCCGAAGTTGAACGCAGTAGTTTGCAACGCGATGGCGCTGGGTAAAGCCTCCCGCCCTGCCAATTCTATGAGCATGGCCTGTCGGGCAGTCACTTCAATGGCGACCGCAGATCCATAGAAGAATGCCAGCGCCACCATATGCCAGATTTGAATTTGACCAGTGTAGGCCAGAAAGGCCAGCCCGAAGGCTTGGATTGACATGATGGCTTGAAACAGGATTACTGTTTTGCGTTTATCCCAATGTTCAACAAGCACACCTGCAGGCAAGGCAAACAACAAGGTGGGTAGCGTGGTGGCGACACCGATCAGGCCCAGATCCAATGGGCGGCCCGAGATGCGGTACGCAAGATAAGGCAGCGCGGTGGCCTGCATCCATGTGCCGATAACGGAGATCAGTTGGCCAACGAGGAAAAGGATATAATCCCGAGATTCCAGCGCTGGAAACCGACGGATCATGTTGGATTGAAGTTGATTCACGATTTGGGTTTATCGTGCTCTTTGAGAGATCTTTCCGGAGGGTTACTTCGTGAGTCCCATGAAAGAGCATAGGTTGTTTATATTGGCACAACCATTTCGGGCGAATCGTTTGTGGCTTTGTTTACCAGAGTCGAGACCGGGTGGGCCGTCATGGCATCAGCGGGGAAGGGCTTGATGAGGGGTTGCAGGTTTTCAGGAGTCTGAGGCGCTGAATTCAGCCATTTGGCATAGTCGCGTGGATGAAGGATGACCGGCATGCGGTCATGAATGGCTCCCATCAGTTCATTCGGCGTAGTGGTGATGATGGTGCACGATTTGATGCTCGAGCCATCGGGGCTTTCCCAGTGATCCCACAATCCGGCGATCGCAAATGGTTTGCGATCCTGCATATGAATGTAATAAGGCGTTTTGGTCTTTCTGCCGCCGAATGATTTCCATTCGTAAAAGCCGTCAGCAAGAATAAGGCAGCGCTTGTGTCTGTAGCTGCCGCGGAAGGATGGCTTTTCAGCGAGCGTTTCACCGCGTGCGTTGATGAGGCGGTTGCCAATCTCAGGATCTTTTGCCCACATAGGAATCAAGCCCCAGATGAAGAAATCAGCCGTCAATTTATCGTCATTAGGGATAGCCAGAACCGGCTGCGTGGGTGCAATGTTGAAACGCGGTGCAAACATTGCCGGGAGGTTATAGTCACTAAATGTATCCTGTAGTTCTGCCGGGTTAACGGTCAGGGTGAATCTTCCGCACATGCTTACTCCTTCTCCTGTTTGTTGGGTAGGGTGAAATAAAAAGTTGCGCCTTTGCCTGCCTCTGATTCTACCCAAATTTTGCCGCCGTGGACTTCGATGATTCTTTTTACGAGTGTCAACCCAATGCCAGTGCCATCGGCCTTTGCATCAAGTTTATTGAACAAACCAAAAATATTCTCATGATACTCTGGGGCAATGCCAATGCCATTATCGTGGACAAAAAAGCTGACGGATTTTTCCGACTCAACCCTGATGCCAATCTCTATACGCGGTCGCGCCCTGGAGTTCGAATATTTGGCGGCATTTTCCACCAGATTTTGAATGACTTCGATCAATCTTACCCGATCAACATGCACCGTGGGCATATCTGTTTGAATCTCAATGACGGCGTTGATCTCGTCCAGTTTGCCGCGCACACGATCTACAGCTTCATTGACAATTTCATTGAAAGGAATATTCTCAGGTGAGTTCATAAGCCTACCAATGCGTGAGAGTTCAAGCAGGTCGTTGAGCAGGGCTTGCATTTTGTAGGCCGCATTGTTGATGCGGGTAATAGTGCTTTTTATCTTGGCCGGTTCCCCAGCCATCGCATCCTTCTCAAGATAGCCGAGAAAACCGGTGATTGTGACCAGCGGGGATTTTAGATCATGCGAGACTGTGTAGGTAAAACGCTCCAATTCGGCATTCTTGGTCTCGAGTTCGTCAATCAAGGTCTGTCGGTGTGTCAGTTCATTTTGAAGCGCGGTGTTGAGACGGGCGTTCTCGATGGCCAGTGCGGCATAGCCCGCAAACAATCTTAAGGCTTCCACTTCTTCATCCGTGATTGGACTGCGGGTGACGAGATGATCAGCACAGATGACAGCGACTGGTTTGTTGCCAGCCCAGGCGGCAACAGAGACAAAATCCTCTACTATATACATTTGATGCTCTGATGGATAATTGTGTTCGCCATGGTAGTCATGTGTGAAATAGATTCCGTCGGGCGCTCCCAACACACGCTTAAAGTCGTTTCTGTTAATATCACCTTCATCGATCGGAAATGAATTGTTCGATTCGTCTATCATCTGCCCCAAATTGTTGGTCCCCAGGGATCCGTCCATTGTATTGTGCTTCGGGTTGTAGAGAAATATTCCCAGCCGGTCAAACCCCAATGTGTCATGAACGCCATGCCAGATTTTTTGCAATGTTGTATGCAGATCACTTACTTCCGTCACTTGCTGACCAAGCAGGACTACCTTTTCGAGCATCGCGCGCCGTCGGGACTCGCGCTCCTCCTCCTGTTTCTGTTGTATCAGTTCCTTCTGAAGTTTGTCATTGAGCCGTGCATTCTCGATGGCCAGCCCGGCGTATCCGCTGAATAACCTGAGCGCTTCGAGTTGTTCTTCAGTGATATTTTTTTGTGTAATAACACGATCCACACAAATGACTGCCACGGGTTTCCCACCCGCCCATGCAGCCGCTGCTGCAAAGTCCTTTACGCCATACATCTCGTGTCCCTCGTCAAATTCATTTTCAACGTCATAATTATGCGTGAAATAGATGCCGTCTGGTTTTTCGATGGCTCGTGTAAATATGGCTACGTCGGCCAATGGAAACCACTGATCCCATTCTTCGATCATAAGTCCTTGCCTGTTCGTGCCTAGCGTCCCGTCCATGGAGTTGCGCTCCGAGTTGTAGAGAAATATCCCCAACCGATCAAACTCCAGCGTGTCATGAACGCCATGCCAGATCTTTTCCAGGGTTGTGCGTAGATCACTCACTTCTGTTACCTGTTGACCAAGGATAACTACTCTCTCAAGAATGGCGCGCCGCTGGGATGCCCGTTCTTCTGCCTGTTTCTGTTGCGTTAATTCGTTTTGAAGCGCATCGTTGAGGCGTGCATTCTCGATAGCCAGCCCGGCATAGCCCGCAAACAATCGGAGAGCTTCCAACTGCTCATCTGTGATAGGGCGCTGTGTGATGAGATTGTCCACGCATAAGACTGCCACTGGTTTGTCACCGGCCCACGCGGCGACTGCGGCGTGATCTTTTACGCCATACATGATGTGTCCCGCTGCAATGTTGTGCTCGACATCATAATTACGGGTGAGATATAACCCGTTCGCTTCTTGTAGGGACTTCATAAATGAAACTGTTTCTATCGTTGTATCATCAAGCAGAATATGCGTACTCCACTCTTCCACCATTTCGCCGTCGTTGTTTGTTCCGTAGGTACCATTCATTGCCTTCAGTTTGAGGTCGTACAAGTAGATACCGAGCCGGTCAAAATTCAATTCGTAGCGGACGCTGTGCCAGACGCGCTGAAGCGTGGATCGGATATCCTGAACTTCGGTCACGTATTGGCCAAGCCTTATAATTTTCTCCAGGGTGTCACGGCGGCGCTGTTCGTACTGTTCAGAAAGTATTTGTTCCGTCACATCGCGTGCGATGCCAATGATTCCCATGGTGTGACCTGCCGAGTCGCGTACCGGCACTTTGGTAGCGGAGAGCCAGCGTGGGTTTCCAGCACTGGTTGGATTCAGTTCGATCCGATTGACCACTGGCTGACCGGTTTCAAGGATGCTTTTTTCCTCCTCCATAAACTGCTGCGCCAGATCAAATGGCTGAAAATCAAGATCGGTCTTCCCAATAGCATCTTTCGGATCATTCAACCCCAGGAACCTGGCCTGCGTCTTGTTGATGCGCACATAGCGTGACTCTGTGTCCTTGAAATAGACGGTATCGGGAATATAATCCAAAAAGATCTGGAGCAGATCGCGTTCATACTTGAGCACATCCTCCGACTGCTTCCGCTCTGTGATGTCCTGATATAGCCCCACCGAGCCGTATGCAATTCCATGCTCATCACGCATATCCACTGCTGCCTCAAACACCCAGCGGATTTTTCCGTCTCGTGCCTTTATACAATGTTCGCATTTCCAGATTGGAATCTTACCGGTGCGCACCTGTTCGATAGCCTCATCCAGTGAGTAGGGCTCCAAATCTTCAAGGAGATGTCGTTCCTGTACCATTGAATCCCACAGGTCGTCATTAAATTCTTCTGATCCATAACCAGTAATCTGTCGTATACCTTCACCCATGAAATCGTAATGGATGCGGCCATCCGCATCAAAAGTCTGATGATACGGCACGGCACCGGAAACCTCGATTGCCCTCCGATAAATCGATTCCGACATGCGCAACGCTTCTTCAGCCTGCTTCTGTTCGGTAATATCCTGCACTGCGCCCACGATTCCTGATAATCTATTGTGTTTTGCATCCCAAACCGGGTGAGCATAGACGCGTACCCATTGCAGGCTCTTATCCCTGGTATAAGTACGAATATCATGGACAACCCGTTGATTGGTCCTTAATATCTCCAGGGTCCGGGCATCCTTTTCCACATCCTCAGGATGGAGATGCGCGAGCCAGCCGCCGCTTGCCACATACTCATCGAAAGTATAACCGGTGATTTTCTCCAGGGCACCCGCCACCCAATTGAGCCGCATGTTGCCCTGAGAATCGAATTCTGTGGAAAACGTGTAGTTGGAACTCACCTGTGAGATCAGGCGATAGCGCGCCTCGCTGGCACGGGCGCGATCGAGTGAAACTCTTATAATCCTTGACCCGAGATGTTGCAGTACCGCTCCAACTGGAAAAAGCAAAAGACTGATCGTCCATGTGGTCAGGAGAGAGCCTTCAAAATTGGAGACGAGCAATCCTTTTGTTTGCCCATATACCATCAAGCCGCCTGCTACAAGCGACAGTACCGTAAACAATGATGCCCCGGTCGCGCCGAGCAGCATTCCCGCAATGGCGATGACCAGACTGTATCCCAATAGATAGGCTTCGCCTCTCACTCCGTTTCCGGTGGTCGCAGTAGCCGTAAAAAAGAACCAAAGGGCACTGACTTGCAGGATGGAAGCTATGCGTACATGCCCGCGCCGTAACATGATCAGCAGAATTACGTTAGTGATTTCGCCAAATGCTGACTGTGCCAGTGCCCTGTTCGGGTTATCTGTGCCTTCGAGGAAAACAAAAACCAGGTAAAGGATTGGCACACAAATCAGCGTCCACAGGATGACGTGCAGCAGGTATGCCTGTTGTGTTTTGATCTCATCCTCAAAGACTGGAGGGATAAGCCAGTTTCTAAAGTGCATCATAGCCTTCTCAACCTCCTGAAATCACCTTCCCGGGCTGTAATGCCAAGCGAGTCAAGATGTTCCAACAGGGCCTGAGCATATTTGCGGCTGGTGTTGAACAGGTCACGGACTTCAGCGAGCGATATTTTTCCATTCTTTGTCAGTGTTTCTTTGATTCGTGCTGTCATCAACTCATAATCTTTGTTCCGAAAAATGACATCAGGCGATACGACGATCAATTCTTCAGCCTCAATCAATGCATTCAGGACTTCATCACCGACTTCAGACTGCCGAATGTCCTTGATGCTCGGTGTGCTGAATGGATTCGCCTCAAACTTCCGCATCAATACCTGGATTGTAGCCTGCTCCTGCTCAGTGAACTTGATTTCGTGCCCGGCCCTTTCAATATGTGCAGCATGATCCGTAACCACACCATCAGCAATCAATTTCGATATAAGCGCATTGAAAATGCGCGGCCCAAGTTTTAATCTGCTTTTGAGTTCTTCACGTGGAATGCCATGTCGCAGCGGGTATTCCTTATGGTACGACTCAATATACTGCATGGTCCGGTTATGCAACATATGCCAATGGGGGAGTGTTAGAGAAAGTATATCGCTTGTTATCATTGGCACGCCATCTTCCAGAAAGATCAACCTTCCATTTGCCAACAGTTCATTTAGAGCCTCACTAGCCGCGGCTGATTCCAATCGCGACCGTGCAACAATTTCATTAATCGGTGCAACATTGATTGAAACGGCTGCCTCAAACAACACCTCTGCGGGTGAGCCTTGCAAGAGTGCTTCCAAAGATTGAATCACTTCTTCGTCAAAGCGTTTATGTCTGCCTTTGGGCTGATGATCAACGATCACGCCGCCGCCAAGCGTTTCGCCGGGCGACGGGCGACGAAGGATATAACGATCTCCCCGCACTGTGACGACGGGCTCGCGCAGTTCCAATTGTACCCAGCCCTCGGCGCCAGGTTTGAGTTCTTCAGTGCCAAGGACTCTGACTGTGGCGATGGATTCGCTTGAACCTACGAAGAATTTAACTTCATCGCCATGCTTCAGCGATGATGAGACATCCCTCAAGAGCCGCAGTCGTGCATCGAGTCTGCGGACGGATTGATATTGGTTGGGGTATACCACCACTTCACCGCGCTGAATTTGCTCAGCATTCACCCCCGAGATATTCACTGCGGTACGCGAACCGGGGACAGCTTGCTCCGCTTTCTTCTTGTGGGTTTGCAAACCACGGATTCTGCCAGACTGGCCGGATGGCAAGATTTCCACTTCGTCGCCGACTGAGAGATGTCCATCAATCAATGTGCCAGTGACGATAGTGCCGAATCCGCTCATGCTGAAGACCCGGTCGATGGGCAGACGTGGACGATCAAGGTCGATGCGGGTTGGTTTTTCTTCAAGGAGAGATTGGAGCCTGGAAATCAGAGAATCGAGTCCTGTTTTTGTTTTGGCTGAAACGCGGATGATGGGAGCATCGTATAACACCGTTCCGCTTACAGCGGCGCGAATGTCGGTTTCTACCAGATCCAGCCACCCTGAG
>Ga0209382_10008559_pt1 | contig 12897 bp, 9 predicted proteins | sample SoiMetdeltSBSDD5_FD_187599 | JGI IMG/M metagenome (GOLD analysis project Ga0209382, IMG submission 187599) | Bulk soil microbial communities from a Populus tree surrounding site in Tennessee, USA - Soil MetaG P. deltoides SBSDD5 (SPAdes) (version 2) | ecosystem: Environmental > Terrestrial >... | reverse complement strand
CGGCCAGCGCCCGGGCCCGGTCCGCCGCTCTGGCGACCATGTCGGCGAGCTCGATACCGACCCGGTACTCCGCGATCGACACGGCCGCCACCGCCAACTCGTCCTCGTCCAGCGCAGTTCGATCTATCGTCCCGCGTTCGTACGCGATGAGCGCGTTGGTGTCCAGGATCAGGCGTCGGCCCACGGGTCCGTCCTGTCCGTCGTCAAGAGCGAAAGGGCACCAGCGATGTCGTCCGCAAACCGCTCGTCAGGCGGTGTGGTCTCAGATAGCACGTCTCGAAGATCCCTCCCCGTTCGCCGACGTGCGGGACGAATCTCGGCAACAGGGCGGTTACCGCGAGTCACGGTGACGCTCTCGCCGCGTTCGATCGCGTCCAATAGGTCAGAGAACCTGCGCGACGCCTCGGTCGCGGTGACGGTGCGCATACCGCGATCATATCTGATAATCAGATATGACGCCTCCGCCATCGCCGGCACGCACCCTCCCCAACGACGCGCAAGGCCACCTGCGCCGGTCCGCCTCCACCGGCCAGCTGATCAGCGACTACCTCGTCCCGCACATCAGGCGGATACGACCCCGCCCGGACGACCTACCGCGAACGGTGGGCGTCCCACGCCTCACCGGGCGAGCAGTGGAACGCCCGCGCGCCGGGGCGAAGTGGGGTGCCCGCGGGCTCCACCCGGTGAATGGTGGACGCCTGCGCGCCGCGCCTGCGCGCCGCGCCGGTGCGGTGGGCGTCCCAGTGTGCGCAAGGTGAGGTGTGGGCGTCCCGCGCTTCGCCAGGTCGTGCCATTAGGCGCCGGGCGCGAAGCCGGGCCAGCGCCCTGGACGTCCGCGACTTCACCGATCCGCGCGGCCAGCCGAGCACCCGCGCCGTCTCCTCCTCGCTGAGGTCGAGGAAGTAGCGGCAGGTGACCGCGAGCTGGTAGGAGCCCGGCAGCGAGCGGATCGCACCAAGCAGCGCATGGCGCTGCAGCCCGTCCAACGCCAGCTGCTCGGGATCGAGCACGGTGTCCGGCTCGATGCCGGCCCGCAGCTCCAGCACCAGCCGCCGCCGGCGCCCGCGGTGCAGGTTCTTCGTCCGGTTCACCACGATCCGCAACAGCCACGGCCGAAACGGTGCCCCCGGCCGGAACCGGTGCAGGCCGCCGAACGCGGCGACGAAGCTGTCCTGGACGACGTCTCGGCATCGGCCCCGGCGCCGAGCAGCACAGCGGTGCGGTGCGGTGCGCGAGCGCGCTGTACCGCGCGACCAGCACATCGTAGGCGTCCAGGTCGCCAGCCACGGCACGGCGTACCGCCTCGTCGTCGTCCAGGACAGCTCCCCTCGGGTCGCGTCCGCGTATTTGCTCAGCCTCGCAGCCGCCTGCACAGCGGCCGCACCCCGAGCGCGAGGCTGAGCAACACGACCACGACACCGAACGCCACCAGCGCCGCCGTCATAGGTGAGCGCGGCTCGGCAAGAGTTGCCGCCGGCTGCCCTCATGTGCCCCCATACACCGCCGCGCCGTCCCGAGTTCCACCTTCGCTCGGCTGCTCGACCTCGCCCACCGGCGGCGCTGCCGAACCGCGGCCATCGCCGACGGACTGCCCGACACCCGGCTGCGGCTGCCCCGGCGGCCCCGGCAGCGGCGGTAGAAGCGTGGCCGGGTCCACGCCTGACCGCGCGGCGGCGGTGACCTTACGGAGCCGGAGTCGCTTGTGGATCTTGCTATCGGTCGAGCGCCCATCGGCGTCATGTGCAAGTGCTACGAGATGTTCGAAATGCGTGACAAATCCTGGTGAAATGTTGACCGGCTGGCAGGACGCCCTCCGATATCGTCGTTCCGCCTCGATGAATGGCTCCAGTACGCACCAGGAGCGCAACAGGAGATCGGCAGACGCCACGGGCAGCGAGTTGGACCTCGTCGAAATCGCCGCGTGCGTTCGAACGTGCCAGATCGCAACTACAACCGCGATGCCAGCAATAATCGGCGACCCGACGCCGAGCAGTACCGTAGTCAACCGTGCCCCCCAATCGCACGAGAATTGGATGTACCCAGAAGCCCTATCGCAGGCTCCCGCCGTGCACCGCTACACGATCCCGTGCAGGCACGTAAAGAGTCACACACCGGCCATCCCAAGACATCCGCCGACCGACGTAGGTTGCTGGCGACGATCGTCTGTCAACGTGCAGCAGCGGCACAGGACAACACCGCGGGCCGACCTGGCGGGCCACCCGATGGAGCGCTTTCTCGGGTGTTCCGTAGCGCTGGGGGCCGGTCACCGTGCATGACTGGGGCTGCTACATACTGTCAGGATGGGGAGGCGGTTCTTACCCTGGCTGATGGCGTTGATCAGCCTCATTGGGCTTCTCGGCGCCATTGCCGTCGCGTGGTGGCTGCTGGATCGGGGCGCTCGCGGCGCTGAGATCGCGACCGTGCTGGAGCCGGCGGTCGAGATATTCGCGGTCATCCTCTCGGCCCTGATGCTGGTGGTCGCGTTGAGCAAGCCCGAGGCCGGCAGCGACGGCAAGGGCACCAGCAAGACCGAAAAGGTCCGGAAGTCCTCGAAGTCGTGGTGGACGAAGGTCGTTGGCCGGATCAGGTCCCACCGCCTCCCCGTCGTCATCACGGGCCTTCTGCTGGTATTGATCGTCGCTACTACGCCGGCCTGGAAGCCGCGGCTGAATGTGCTGCTCACCGGCTGTGGCCATGCAACAGAGCTGAGGGTGCTCGCCTCTCAAGATGGCCTGGAGCCGGCGCGCCTGCTCGCCGAGCGGTACCAGCGCTCGACCATGTGGAACGGCTGCGCCGACGTGCACCCCTACGTGTATGCGCTGCCGACCGCAAAGGCCAGGGAAACGATCGCGGCTGGCTGGCCGGACCTGGCACTGCGCGACGCCGGCCCCCGGCCGGACGTGTGGCTGGCCGAGTCGGCCTGGGAGGTGACCCAGGCCAGGACGGACGGCGCAGACGCCATCGCCGCGGACGACGCCGTTGGGTGGTCGCCGATCGTGCTCGGCCTGCCACCGTCCGGCGCAAGCGAGCAGGACGGTGGGCTGGAAGACCACCCATGGCCGGAACTGGTTGAGCTGACTGCAAGCCACGATTGGGGCTTGGTGCGGCCGGACCCGGCCAGCTCACCGGCCGGCGAGCTGGCAACGGCGCTGCTCTACGGAACGGCCCCCGCCGACCAGACGGCCCGCATGATCGAGCAGCGGGTGGGCAGCGCGCTCGACCGTGACGGGTACCCGCTCGCCGGCAGCCTCGCGGTGCTGTGCCACTACCGGCAGCTCAACCCACCGCGCACCGCGGTGATCACCTCTGAGCAGGCACTGGCGAGGTTCAACAACGGCGACCCCCTCGGCGGCGAATGCCGCGTCCGGGAGGGCCAGCGCACCGACGACCTGCTGCTGCGGGCCTACTACCCGCCCGACACTCGCGGCCTCGACCATCGGCTCGTCCGCTTCACCTGGAGCTCGGCACGGCAAGCCAACGCCGCAGCGGGCTTCGGCAGGTGGCTGGCCACCGAGGATGGTGCCAGGGCGCTTGCCGCCGTTGGGCTGCGGACGCCGGACGCATCGGTCGAGGGCGGCCTTCTGACGGCCCGAAACGGAGTGCGGCCGGACGTCACGGTCAACCCAGAGCCGGTGCCGGCCGATGTGCTCACGGCCGCGGCGGCCACCCACCGCAAGGCGCAACGCCGTAGCCGGGTGCTGCTCGCGCTGGACAGCTCGGGGTCGATGTCGACCTCCACGGGCGCCGGTCAGGGCACCCGGTTCGCGGCGGCGGGCGATGCTGTGGTCAGCGCGCTGAACCTGATGGGGGTGCGGGACGAGTTCGGGTTGTGGATCTTCCCGCCCGGCCAGGGCGGTCCCGGTTGGTACGGCGAGGTGGTGGCCGTCGGACCGCGGGACGGCCCGGATGGCGGCGCGTCCCGGCTGGCGGCCATCGACGCCGCGCTGAACGGAATTCGGCCGGGCGGCAACACCCCGCTGTACCGGGCGATAGCGGCCGGCGTCGGCGCGGTCGGCAGCAGCAACGACGAGGTGAGCAGCGCGCTCGTCGTGCTCACCGATGGCAAGGACACCTCCAGCGGGCTGACCGGCAGAGAGGTGATCGACGCGGTCGCAGGCAAGGGCGTGCGGATCTTCGTGGTCGCCTTCGGCGAGGCCAGCTGTGCGACCGGGGTACTGGGCGAGATCACGACATCCACCGGCGGGCGGTGCCTGCACTCCGACCCGCTGTCCATCGACGCGCGGCTTGCCGAGCTGTTCGCCGTGTTGTGGAGTTGAGGGGGGTTCATGAGGCTGTTCAAGAACGCCGACTGGCTGGCGCCCGACTGGTTGGTCGGCCGTTGGTACGCCCTTGTTCTGGGCATTGTCGGCACGCTGGCCGTGACCCAGCTGATCGGCACCGGGGAGGACATCGCGCTGGAGCCGGGCGAGCTGGTGATCATCAGCGGTCAGGACGACAGCACCGGCGGCCAGCACCAGGCGCTGATCGACCAGTGGAACGCGACCCACCCGCGCAACCCGGCCCGGGTCATCCAGCTGTCGCCCATTGCCGACGCCGCGCACAGCGAGATGGTGGCCCGCGCCCAATCCACCAAGCCCGACGTGGACATCTACAACCTCGACGTGACCTGGACCGCGGAGTTCGCCGAGGCTGGCTACCTGCGTGCGCTGGACCAGTCCACGGTGGACAGCTCGGCATTTCTGCAGAACCCCATCAAGACCTGCGACTACGAGGGGCGGTTGTGGTGTCTGCCGTTCAACACCAACGCCGGTCTGCTCTACTACCGCACCGACAAGATGCCGGCGCCACCCGGCAGCTGGGCGCAGTTGGTTCGTATCGTGGACAGCGTATTCGCCGATCCCGGCCGCGACTCGCGGCTTCTGGCCGGTTATGCCGGGCAGCTCGCCAGGTACGAAGGGCTCACGGTCAACGCGCTCGAGGCGATCCACGCCGCCGCACCCGGCAGCGATGTCGTGCGCAACGGCAAGATCACCGTGGAGCTGCCTGATATCAAGTTGGGCATCGAGCGGCTGGCGCCGTCTGGCGTCGTGCTGTCCGAGTCGCTCGACTACGACGAGCTGGGCAGCACCCAGGCCTTCCGTGACGGCAAGGTGCTGTTCATGCGTAACTGGCCGATCGCCTACCGCCAGCTCACCGCCGCGGCCGACGACGGTCAGCCCGACGCACCGGCCGTCCAGTTCAAGGTCGCACCGCTGCCCGGCGCAAGCGTGCTCGGCGGCGAGAACCTGGCGATCTCGGCAAAGAGCGCGCGGCCAAAGGCGGCGCAGGCGCTCATCGAGTTCCTCACCGATGCCCGCAGCCAGCAGATCCTCTTCGAGCGCGGCGGATTCGCCGCCACCCGCGAAGTCGTGTATCAGGACGCGGAGGTCCGAAGGCAGTATCCTTACGCGCCCACGCTGCTGCAGGCCATCCAGAAGGCCAAACCCCGCCCGGTCACGCCGTGCTACAACCAGTTCACCGAGGCATTCCAGACCGCAGTGCACCAGGCGTTGAGCAGTTCGCAACAGCTCCCAGACGACTTCATCCACACCCTTGAGTCCGCGCTGAAATGCTAGCCGGAGGGCGGTCTGAGATGCGGGTGCCAGGCACCATCCAGTACGTCGAGCGGGCCGGGGTGATCGACCTGAGGTGGGGTCACCCCGCGCCGGCCACGCTGCCGGTGCGGGCGTGGCAGGCCTGCCAGGACGAGGCGCTGCGCCGGTATTCCTGGCGGGCGTTGACCTACGGGCGAGCGGCCGGCCCGGAGCCGTTGATCGAATGGCTGTGCGAGCACCTCGGCGGGACCGACGCGCGGGCGCCGGTGCCCGCGGAGGTCTTCGTCACCGCCGGCGCGTCGCAGGCGCTGGAGCTGGTGTCGCTGCTGCTGACCCGGCCCGGCGACACGGTCGTGGTGGACTCGCCGACCTACCATCTGGCGCTGCGTATCTTCGCCGACCGCGACGTCGAGCTGGTCGGCGCGCCGGCCGACGGGGCGGGCATCGACCCGCCGGCCACCGGTGCGCTGCTGCGCCGGCTGCGCGCCGAGGGCAGGCGGGTGCCGCTGCTCTACCTGGTGCCCACGTTCGCCAACCCGACCGGCGGGTCGCTGGCCGCCGAGCGCCGCCGCGAGCTGGTCGAGCTCGCCGGCGACGCCGGCACCATGATCGTGGAGGACGACGCGTACCGAGAGCTGGGATACGACGGCGCGGCCCCGCCGTCGCTGTGGAGCATCGCCTCGGGCCGGGGCGTCATCCGGGTCGGGTCGTTCTCCAAGACGGTCGGGCCGGGGCTGCGGCTCGGCTGGATCACCGCGCCACCGCAGCTGGTCCGGTCGCTGTCCGACCGCGGGTTCGTCGACAGCGGCGGCGGGCTCAACCACACCACGGCGTTGACCATGGCCGTCATGGGTTACTCCGGCCGCTACGCCGAGCACGTGGCAGCCATCCGGACGGTGTACCGGCGCCAGCGGGACGCCCTGACCACCGCACTGGTCACAGCCCTCGGCACCGGACTGCCCGCGATCGACGTGACCGTTCCCCGCGGCGGCTGGTTCCTCTGGCTGCCGCTACCGGACGGGATCTCCGCCACCGAGTTGCTCACCCACGCCGAGCAGCATGCGGTGTCATTCCTGCCGGGCAACCGCTTCTACGCCACCCCGGCACTCGACCCGGCACTCGACCCGGCACCCGACGACCACGCCCGCCTGTCGTTCTCCATGTACGAGCCAGCGGAGCTCGCCCAAGCCGCGCACCGCCTCGGCGCGGCCCTACGAGCCGCCCTTGACGGACCATTGACGCCAGGCCGCCACGGGTAACGATCCGTCGCGGTCTCACGGATCCGCACGTTAGAACGACAACGACGTGCTGGGCGATGGTAGCGATCGCGCACTCCACACGTCACAGCAAATTCGTCGGATCTACCGACCGGCATCCTGTATCTGTACGTGATGCAGTGTGCACCGAAACGTGGCCGGCCTCTTGGCTAGCGCATGGGAGCATGGGGAGGGGTGGTTCGGTTGCTGCGGGTCAGGAATACGCGGTCAAGGCGATCCGCATTTTCCGCTGATGACGACAAGTCCGCGGGCGAAACCCCGACGCGCGACACGCCGATGGCGGACCAGGGTTCGGTGCGCTCGATTGGAATGACCATCATCGGTGGCGGCGCCGTTGGTGTGGTGGTTCTGGGTACCTTCGCCCTGGCCGTTCCGGACGGGTCGTCCCGGCCCGCGGTGTTCAGCGTGCTGGTGATGCTTGCGGCGGCGACGGCCGCGGCCGGGGGGCTGGTGGGCTTCCTTTTCGGCATTCCGCGCAGCATGCAGGAGCCGCGGCCGGCCACCGGCGCAGGATCCGCGGCTGCTGATGAACGAGGGGGCTACCAGGCGAACACCAACCTCGAGCAGATCTCGGACTGGCTGACGAAAATCCTCGTCGGGGTGGGGCTCATCCAGTTGGGAAAGATCGGCGGCCTCATCGGCGGCCTCGTTGACGATGTCGCGAACGGGATCGGCGGGCGGGCGGTCGACCGGCTGATGGTGGGGGCCACCCTGGTGCTGTTCACGATCTTCGGCTTCCTCGCCAGCTACCTACTCACCCGCCTGCTATTGCAGCGGGCATTCACCGTGGCCGACATGTCGGCGGTCGCCGCCGTGGCCAGGCGGGAGGTCGACCGGCAGGCCCGGCGGCAGCAGAATGTCGATGCCGACGCCTACAGCCTGGTGGCCAGGACGCTGCAGCCACCGGCCGGCGCCGACCCGCCCAGCCAGAGCGAGCTGAACCGGGTGCTCACTGCTGCCTCGCCGATCGTCCGCAGCCAGGCCTTCTCGCTCGTTCGCAACCAACGCCTCACCGACGAAAAGACCGCGAAAGGCAGGAAATGCCTGCCCCGCACCATGATGGTCTTCCGGGCCTTGATCGGCGCCGAGCCCAGCTCGCACCGTAACCACGGTCAGCTGGGCTATGCGCTCAGATGCGTCGACCCTCCACAACGGGCGGAAGCGGAACGGAGCTTCACGACCGCCATCGCGCTGCGGGACGCCGCCGCCGAGCAGGGCTGGCTGCACTACGAGCTGAACCGGGCGGCCGTCCGCATCGAACAGGACGCGGCGCTGGGCGGCACCCCACCGCCCGAGCGAAAGGCGATGATCCTCGTTGACCTGTGTGCGGCAGCCAGCGACCCCGAACTGGTCGCCGAAATCCATCGGGACGCCACGATGCAGACCTGGTTGACCGCGAACGCCCCGGAGCTGACCACCCTGCTGACGATCACGCCGGCGCACACCACTCCCTTGTAATGAGTACAACAGGCAATCGGATCAACGACAAGTGGTAACGATCCCGCGACCCAGCACGACTGAACCGGGCAGGAAGGAACCCGTTCGCCTGAGTCTCAATGGAGCTGGCGTGGTCGGCCCGAGCACATCGAAACTGATCTCATACCAGCAATTCACCGCGGGACACGCCCTGTCGTTCACCAGTCAACCTTATTTGAAGGAGCTGTTCGAGCGAACCTGTAATCCGAGCATTCCGCTCACCATCGTGGTGGGCGCGGGTGTCTCTATGAACGCCGGTCTGCGATCATGGGAAGAGCTCGTGTCCGAGATGATCGGCATGGTTGGTTCCGACAAGTTCCAGAAGATCGTGCATGGGGACAAGGCCAACCTCATGCGCAAGGTCGAGATGGTTCTCCAGCTCATCAACGGTCGGCGCAGGCAGGCGATGCCCGAGAAGCTTATCCGGGAAGCCCTGTATCAGAACGACATGGCCACTTTGGTGCCCGGGGAGCTCGCGCTGTCCATCGCCAAGCTGGCTAGCCTTCGCCGGGCCGATGTTCGCCTCATCACGACGAACTTCGACACGCTTCTCGAGGAGGCCCTCCGCTGCTACGTCGATGACCAAGAAGTGACGTCGTTCGCGCTGGACGAGGTCGAAGAATGGTCGGCCGCTGCCGAAAACGGACAATTCGGAGTCATGCATGTCCATGGCATCGTGCCGCCAACGGGGCAGGCAAAAGGCCCGTTCGTCCTGTCCGAGTCGGAGTTCTTCCAGCACGGCGCCAAGGTTCGCCGGATCATTGCCGACTCACTCGAGAGCTCGTGTGCCATTTTCGTGGGGTTGAGCATGTCCGACCCCAACCTCATCGGCCCGCTCTACGATCTCACGGCGAAGAAAACCGCCATGCGTTTCGCCCTGACTGTCCCCGAGGCAGCGCCCGGCGCTCAAAATGAGCGGGAGTCGACAGAGTACGCCTTGGAGGTCGCCAAGTTCATGGAGGCCAAGTTCCGGCTCAGCACCGTGCTGCTGAAGTCGTACTCCCAGCTGCACCAGGTGCTAGCAGATCTCAGCCTCGCCATCCTGGAGCCCAACCGGTACCTCAGGACGCCAAGCGACGACCCATCGTCACTCGTGTACGGGGCCCGGCTGAGAAGGGCACTAGACCAATGCTACTCGACGGTCGGATGCGCCAAACGAGACCGCGTGCCCGACGGTCGGCGCGCCGCCACACTGAACGACCGCCTCTATCGTGCACTGCACGCTGACCAGGGGCCCGTCGGCGTGATCTCCAGGATCGCCAGTGACAGCTATTCCTACGATTTCCGGCGCAGCACGGAGAAGCTTTCGCTCTTTCTCTGGTTGCGTTCACGCGGCCAGCGCGGGAGGCGGGCCCGCTATGCCCTCAGCCTGATCGGAATGTCCGCCTACTCTCACCGGGAGGAGTGGTCACTGCGGAGCGAGATCGAGATCATGAGGGCGACCAAGATGACGGCGTCCCAGGCGGTGTTCTACGGGGCACCGCTCGCGGTGGACCTCGAACGCCAAGTCGGCTCGCCAATCTGGCGAGGTCTCGTCGCGCTACCAATCGTACTGGACTCAACGAGCTGTGACCTTCGTGTCAGCCAGAGCCCGGCCGACCTGCTGACCGTGGGCGCCATCACCCTCAACTCCACCCATCGGGTGGCGCCTGAGGTTCCGAGCGGCCCCGGGCTGTCGATCTTGGCGTTGTTCGATGACGAACAGATGAAGATGGTGCTCGCCAGCATTCGCTATGCCGCCGACGCGGTGTTGACGCCAGACAGTTGACGGCGCTGGTCAGGTCTTCTTCGACTTCCCGGATATCGTACCGACACCACCCGGAAGGATGACGATTCGCGTCGCATTGTTCCTGACTACCGGCGACTGCCCGATGATCGGATCCTTGCGTTGCTTCTTGACGGTTGCCTTGCGGCTCATGCCTCATCACTCCTGATCACGTCACGGGATGAGCTCAGGCTCGTCAACCATGCAGCCATCTGATCATCATGCGTGTACGTATAGTGTTCGTTGGCGCACGGTGTGTCCGTCGAACTCCGCTGCATCATATAACTACAGCTCTGTCGTTTCGGGTAGACACGCCGTCGACGCGCCGAGCCTCTCATAATAAGGCTACGCCAGGAACTCGGCACTCGCCCGATCGGACCTGAAGCGAGCACGATCGCCACCCCTCGGATCGTTGCACGGTCGCCTTCTGCATGCACTCCTACGTCGGCGCCAACCTCCGCGGCGTTACCGCCGCGCGTGTCGACTACACGGCCGGGGCGGCCGGGTCTGCCGGCTGTGCACGAGCGCGCGGAGCCGGCGGGCCGGCGCGTCGCGGCGGGCGAAGAGCACAGCCGTGAACAGCGCCAGACACGCCAGCGCGATCGTGACCAAGGCCACCGTGGCCGCCTCGTTCCCCGTTGACAGAACTGTGACAAGTCCGCCCACGATGACGGCGAACGGCGTGCGAGCAGCCATCACGCTCACCGCCGGATGCGGCCCGGCGCGCCACGGCGCAGCGCCAGGGCCAGGCGCGGCATTCCGCACACGAGCTGCGTGGCGAAACGGGCTCGTGCGCGACGAGTTGGCAATACGGCCAGCTCGCCGTTCCATTCCTCGAGCCATCGGGCGCGCGCCAGGTGCGGCAGGAGCGCGGCGGCCACGCTCAGCGCCCGATGCGCGGTCGTTCTCGCCGGTACGCCATGGCGGCCATGGTGCAGGATTTCGGCGGCCAGCTGGCCAAGCTCCCACCGAATCGCGTCCATTCCCAGCCGAGCGGCCAGCGGGGCAAGGACCTCCCAGGTTTCCTGCGCCTTGCGTCGCTGCTTGGCCCACGGGAGAAAGCGCATCGTGCGCATGTTGTGCAACCGGTCGGCCAGCTTCAGCACCAGCACATCGCGGCCGCAGGGCACTTCGGCGAGCACACCGGCGTCATAGCGCCGAACCGCCTCCCGCAACTCTTCGTAGACATCCAGCGTCGCGACGCCCGCGACCAGATCGGCGACCTCGGGACCGAACCGGGTACGAAGCCAGTCCGCGGAACAACCGGTATCGCCCAGCACATCGTGCAACAGTGCGGCGCACACAACCTCCTGCCGCATGCCGAGCTCGGCGACGATGATCGCAACCGCCACCGGATGAGTGATATACGGATCCCCGCTTCGGCGCCGCTGACCACGGTGCCACCACGCCGCCGCCTCATACGCATCTTCGATCATTCGCGCGTCCGACCCGGGCCATGCCGCACGAAACGCGGCCAACACTCCGGCCGAGGACGACGTACCTAACACCGGCCGGTCATTCATCGCGGCTACACTCCAACCACGCTCGAGGGCGTCAGGCCCCATCCCAAGCGCGGACTCCGGCGTGGCCGGGTGACCCGCGCAACGGCGGCCCGTGCCTGTTCGACCCCGTCAGGCGTCAGCCGATAGAACCGACGGCGCGGACGGCCAGCCGCCTCATGAACCTCGGGAGCCTCCCACGTGCTCTCCACCCAGTTGACCCGCTCAAGCCTGGCCAAAATCGGGTACACGGTGCCGGACGGCAGCCCCGTCAACTCGCCCAGCTCAAGGCCGTAACGCTCCTGTGTCGGCTCCGCCAGCAAGGCTCGCACGATCAGCTGGGTCTGCAATGTCATCCGCAGCATGTCCTAACTCTATATAGCCTAAGCACGTTATGTCTAGACCTCCGAGTCGACCCGTGTGCCGCAGCTCCGTCCTGAGCGCCCCCGGGCATCGCTGGGCACCTACGACAAGCGCATACCAGCGCGGCATCTCGGAGCCGATCGACCCCCGCGGAAGTCCAGCTCAGGGTCTCCAGGCTCGACACGCGCACCGGGACGGGGTGGTACAGCTGCACGATGCCCTGACGGGTAGCAAGCGGCGTTGCGGGGCTGGCAGGTGCCGGTGCTCGGTTCACGAGGCTGGCCGCTTCCACCCCAACCGGACTGGATCGTTGCGCCGCCCGAGACGTCGCCCTGCCCGCCTGAACACCTACTCGGCGAGCCTGTGACAAGATCGCGCGATGCGTTTCCTCGCCGACCTGCACGTGCATTCCAAATACTCCAGGGCCTGCAGCCGCGATTGTGACCTGGAGCATTTGAGCTGGTGGGCGCGGCGCAAGGGGATCACGCTCGTCGGCACCGGGGACTTTACCCACCCGGCCTGGTATGAGCATCTGCGGGAAAACCTGGTGCCGGCGGAGCCGGGGTTGTTCCGGCTGCGGGATGATGTCGAGCGGGCCGTCACCCGGACCCTGCCGCCGATACTGGCCGAAGCCGAGGTGCGCTTCATGCTGTCGGTGGAGATCTCGACCATCTACAAACGCGCCGACCGCACCCGAAAGGTGCACCACCTGGTTTACCTGCCGGATTTCCAGGCCGCCGCCGAGTTCAACCGGCGGCTCGGCCGGATCGGCAACCTCGGCTCCGACGGCCGGCCCATCCTTGGGCTGGATTCCCGCGACCTGCTGGAGATCGCCCTGGACTGCGGCGACGGCGGATATCTGGTGCCGGCGCACATCTGGACGCCGTGGTTTGCCGTGCTGGGCTCGAAGTCGGGCTTCGACGCCATCGAGGATTGCTATGCCGATCTGGCCGGCCACATCT
>Ga0209382_10008558_pt1 | contig 12897 bp, 9 predicted proteins | sample SoiMetdeltSBSDD5_FD_187599 | JGI IMG/M metagenome (GOLD analysis project Ga0209382, IMG submission 187599) | Bulk soil microbial communities from a Populus tree surrounding site in Tennessee, USA - Soil MetaG P. deltoides SBSDD5 (SPAdes) (version 2) | ecosystem: Environmental > Terrestrial >... | reverse complement strand
AGATAGGCGTTGAAAATGGTGAACGCCGAGCCAACCAGTCCGAGACCCAGTCCAATCGTCATGACGACCGTTGCGGCGAACAACGGCGCCCGCGCGAGGGTTCGTACCGCATAACGGACGTCCTGGACGACTGAGTCCAGCCAGACCATGGTGTTCATCTGATAGATCTATGCCAACAAAAAGCCTTCGAGCAGGCGATACGAGTCATCTCCAACTCTTGTTCAAAAGATCATTTAGTGGAGAGACCTGTGGACTCGGCCCGTTCAGCACGGTCATGCCATGCGACGACCATCAACACTCCACCGATCTGGCCGCGCGCCCGCGAGCAGGAAGGCGGCCGCCGCGGCGGCAAAGACCGACGCGTTGAAACGCGGTTTTGACACCGGGACCGGCAGACATGCCGGCGGCAAACGCGACGAGCAGCCATCCACTGGAGAGCGGAGCCAGCCGCATCCTGAAGCCGACGAGGAGCCACACCCCAAGGACGATCTCTGCGATCGTCGCGATCCAGCCGACCAGCGGAATCCACGCGGCTGGAAACCAGGGGTTCAACTGCGCCACATACGGCATGAACTGCTGCATGTCACCCCAGGCGACCGTCGGTGTCCCGTGTGGTCCCCACCATCCGAGGCGATCGCCGACCGCGGAAAGAAACCCCACCGCCAGTGCAACACGCGCAAAAAGAACGGTCATCGAACGCTACTGCGGTCCTTGGGGAGGCCCAGCGAGATACCCCAACGCGATCAGGAAACGATCGGCTTCGGCCCACGCTTCGCGGAACCATTTGCCGTCCGCGACCTGTGGGCGCGTAAAGCCATGCGGCGCGCCTTCGTAGATCTTGAGCTCGACGCGCGCGCCCATCGTCCTGGCCTGGCTCGCGAACTTGACGACGCCCTCGTGAATCGGATCCTCCGTCCCCTGACATCCGAGGAAGAACGCCGGTATTCGGCGATGGCCTTCGGAAGCCATGGCCCGGTCCCTGCCGGGCCTCCTGCGAGAACGTTAAATCTCGGTCAATTGCGATTACGCGACACCGATCCTCGTATGCGACCGCCTCGATACCTTCACGCGCCAAGGTGAACACGAAGTGGCGCAGGCGCTCGATGCTGCGAGCGCCAAGTCCTTGTGGCGGACGGGCGCAAAATGTGCCGACGCCGTCATCGCCCCGTCTCACTCCGCTCGAAGGGCTTGCGCTGGATCGATCTGCGTGGCGCGGCGAAGCGGCGACAGCGCAGCCACGGCCGTCGCGACGAGCACGATCGCAGCCCCGACGACAAATGGACGGGCACTGAGGTCGGGCACGATGAAAATGGCGCCGCTGCCCAGCCGCATCAGGCCGGCCGCGATCGTCAATCCGGCGACGAGCCCGATCGCGGCGATGCGAGACGTCTCGACCAGCATTCCCCGGACGACTCGCCAGCCGCTGGCACCGAGTGCCATTCGAACACCGAACTCCCGCCTCCGCTGTGCCACCAGATACGAGACGACGGCATGCGTCCCCGAGTACGCGAAGAGCAGCCCCACGAGGCCGAGCAACGACGCGGCCACGGAGAAGGCCTGAAAGATCCATGCGCCACCCGCGATGAGCGTTCGCATCGGCAACACCCCGAATGGAGTCTCTGGCGCGATTTCTTTCATCGCGGCCGTCACAGCCGACCTGAGCACCTCGACGTTGTCGATGCGGGCCCGGACGAGAAAAGACGTGTCCCCGGCGGCCTGCACACTGGTCGGGAAGTAGACGCAGGTCGGATCGATCCCGTCGAGGATCGAGCCGGTGGCCACGTCCTCCGTTACGCCGACGACTCGCACGCGACCACGCGGCAGTCGTCGGTCTGCACGCACCTCGGGAACCTGAGTCAGGTCGAGCGTCTGGGCGAGGGGGTCGAGCCCCGGCCACAATGCCGCTGCCGTCGCTTCGCTAACGAGCGCCACGGCGGCTCCCGCGACGGCCTCCGCAGGCGTGAACGTGCGTCCGCGCACGATCTGAATATCGAACATCGGAAAATACTCGGGAGACACGAACGTGTAGCCGGCATTCTGCGCAACGCTGGTGGCCGACGCCGTCATCCGGGTCGTCGGCAGCGGCCCCATCAATAACGGAGGTTTCGACGAGACGGCGACCTGCTGGACCGCGGCGTCCGACGCAAGGCGTGTCGCGAGGCTGGCTCGCACCATCGGGTCGATGTTGATCAACGACACCCGATCGTAACTGAGATTGAGCTGCGGATTGGCGAGACGCGACGACTCGGCGATCAAGCTCCCCGCTCCGACGAGAAACAGGACGCATGCGGCAATTTGCGTCGTCACCAGCCCCGATCGCAGACGGGACCCACGCGCATCAGCGGACGCTTCACCTCGCGACGCCTGCGCCAGCCGCAGGCCCGCGAGGCGTCCGGTGGGGGCGAGCGTAATGAGCACCGCGGACACGACCGCCGCCGCCGCGAGAAATGCCAAGACGCGCACGTCGGGATCGAGCGGCACCAGAACGTTTTCGATCTGAAAAATGCCAGCAGGAAACGTCGCAAGGACGGCTGCAGGAAAGACACGAGCTGTGACGATGACGAGGACGAGACCCGCAGTTGCCGCCGGAACGGCAAGCACCAAGCTCTCCACGATCAACTGACGCGCCACACGCCACCGGCTGGCCCCCAGCGCCAGCCGGACAACGATCTCCGGCTGTCGGGCCAGCGCGCGTGCCAGCATCAGGTTCGTGATGTTGGCGCAGGCGACCAAGAGCACCAGACCGAACGCCGACAGGATGAGCGCGAGCAAAGTCAGCGTCGGCCCGTCGAGAGGGATAAGCGTGGCGAGCGAGTCGAGGCGCGCGGCCACTGGCGCCGCGTCGGACGGCGGGGGAAAGCGCTGACGCAGCCACACCTCGAGCCATGCGCCCGCCGACGCCGCGTTCACCTCCTGTCGCAGGCGCGCGACGACAACGAGCGACGCCCCTTCGGGTTCGGACGATGGATCGGCACCCGGAAACACGCCCGCCATGGTCAGTGGTGCCCAGAAGGTCACCATTTGCTGACCGGACAGACGCGCCTGCGGCTCCGCGACTCCGACAACCTCGAAGCGCTGACGTCCCAGCGAGACGCGCTGACCGATGATGGACGGATCCCCGCCGTACCTGGAGCGCCAGGTCTGGTGCGACAGCACGACGACCGCCGCGCCGCCGCGGACCGCCGCGTCGTCCGGCCTCAGTAGTCGGCCGAGGGCCGGACGCGCCCCGAGCAGCTCGAAGTAATTGCCGGTCACGAGCAGGCCGGGCGTGGGCACGGCCTCTTGCATGACCGTGACAAGCCGCACGGCCGCCACTCGAGAGAAGTGTGATGCCTCTTGTTGGAGCGCCTCATAGTCCGCGAGGCGGAACTGTCGGCGCTGCGTGGCGTCGGTGTCCCAGCTCAGGGAATACAACGCGTACGGGTCTGGCAGGTCAATCGGCTTGAGGAGGTAGGCGTTGAGCAGCGTGAAAGCTGAGCCCAACAGTCCGAGGCCCAGTCCCATCGTCGCCGCGACTGTAGCGGCAAACAGCGGCGCCCGCCGGAAGGTGCGTACCGCATAGCGGATGTCTTGGAAGAGTGAGTCGAGTCTCATACAGACTCCCGGGCCGTGGTGGCCGATAGCGGCCACACGCTTCCTTACGTAGATTTCAGGAGCTCAGTTCCGCTTGCACCGGCGGTGATGACCGCCTCTGCCCGCGAAGTCGGCGATGGTCTTCTCAGTGTTCGTACGCGAACACTCGCGACGGCGTCCTCGACGCTTCTCCCGAGGCCCACAGTGACGAGAGTGTCTCCAACCGATCGCGGCTCGACGTCCTGATGTCTGCCTACGTGCTATCTGTTCATGTCAGATAACCGCGCGCTCGATGATTGCCGCGCTCACGTTCGGCTCGGCCATCCGAAGGCACGCCGCGACCTTTGTCCTACTCCGCGCGCAGTGCTTCGACTGGATCAATGGCCATCGCGCGGCGTGCGGGAACATAGCTGGCCAGTACGGCCGCCGCCATCAGCAGCGCTGACACCGCCGCATACGTCAACGGGTCAACGGCGGCGACCCCAAACAACAACGATGACATCAAACGTGTCAGTCCCACGGCAGCTGCCAGCCCAACGCCGACTCCAATAGCCGCCAGCAGCAGCCCTTGTCTTAGGAACACCGGCAACATTGTGGCCGGCCGCGCACCGAGCGCCATGCGGAGGCCGATCTCGCGAGTCCGCTGCGAGACGGCATAGGCGATCACGCCGTAAATGCCAACGATCCCGAGCAGAAGGGCCATCCCGCCCACAATCGCCAGAATGATGAGGGTGAACGAGGTACGGGCCATGGACTGGTCGTAGAGTTGGCCGACCGTGTTCACGAAAGAAAAGACCGGCTGCCGTCCATTCACCGACCAGATGGCGTTTCGCGCCTCCCCCAGCAGGCTCTCGGTTCCGGCCCGTTCGGAGCGGATCGCGACCGTCGCCCCGCGGAGGACGAATTCATTGTCGAAGACCAGGTGTCGGTCCATCAGCGCAGGGAGGTACGCGAACTCGGGCGCTGGTACGTGCACGCCGTCGTCGTACACGTCTTCCACGACGCCCACCACTTCGCGCCAGGGAGCGATCGAGCTTTCGCGCACGCGTTGACCGAGCGCCGCACGCGGCCCGCCCCACCACGCCCGCGCGAGATTGTCGGACACAATCGCCACGTGCCGGTGTTCGTAGAGATCCGGCCAGGTGAAATCCCTTCCGACGATGATCCGCGTCCCCATCGTTTTGAAGAATGACGGGGCAATCAATCGCATTTCGACCGAGGTATTGCGTGGACGGCCTTCGAGGGTCGGCCGTTCGGCGTCGAGCCGCTGCCGGTTTCTGAAGCCCAACTGCGCTTCAAGGGGCACCTGGCCGGCCAACCCGACCGAGGTGACGCCTGGAATGGCGGCGATCTTGTCGAGGATCTCCTGCCACATCCGCATGGCGCGCGCCGGCTCCTTCGCGACGGTTTCAGGGATCGAGGAGCGTACGATGTGGATCGTTTCCGGCTGCGTGAACCCTGGCTGCATCGCGCGCAGTTGCTGAAACGTGCGAATCATCAGCCCGGCACCAACCAGCAGCACGAGCGCGAGCGCGACCTGCACGACGACCAGCGTGTTGCGAGCCCGATGGCGTTCGCGGGTCTGGCTGAAAGTGCGGCCGACGGTCCGCAGCGCCGCGGCTGGAGGCCGCGCGTATTTCGCGAGCGGGATGATTCCGGCGAGCGCGCCCGAGAGCAACGAGGCCCCAAACGCGAAGGCCAGTACCCACGGATCGAAGGAGATTTCGTTCAACCGCGGCAACGTGCTTGGACCGTGTGCCGCCAGAATCTTGAGCCCCAGGTACGCTGGCCCCAGACCCAGGGCTCCGCCAAGCAGTCCCAGCGTCATGCTCTCGGCGAGCAGTTGCCCCGCGATCCGGCGCCAGCCGGCGCCAAGCGCGGCACGGACCGCCAGTTCCGGTCCGCGGACCTCGGCGTCCACGAGCAGGAGGCTGGCGACGTTGGCGCAGGCAATCAGCAACACCATCGCCAGCGTCCCCATCACCACCCAGAGCATCGTGCCCGCGTTGCCGACGATCTCCTGCTTCAAGGGCTGGATCTGCGGTGCGAAGCGGGCATTGAGGAAGACGGCGCTGTCGAGTCCCCGCGGCGACGGCCAGGACCGCAACCAGACTTCCAGCATGCGGGCCAGATCCGCGTTGGCCTGCGTCAGCGTGACGCCGGGCCTGAGCCGGGCAATACCCTGGAAGGCAAAGGTGCCGAGACTCCTCGGGCGTTCGAGTCGCAGAGGAAGAATCAGCTCGGGCTCCCGCGCGTTTCTCGAGAACTCGAATGACTCCGGCATCACACCGATCACCGTGTGCGGCCGCGCGTTGATGATCATCGTGCGCCCGATGACGGAGCTGTCGCCCAGGAACCTGCGCCCCCAGTAGCCGTGCGTGAGGATGACCGTCTCCGCCGAGGCAGGCGTGTCGTCCGCCTGCGAGAACCAGCGGCCCAGCAACGGCTTCACGTCGAGCGCATCTAGGACACCATGGGTCACCATCAGCGCTCGAGACAGTTCGGGCTCCCCCGCGCCGGTGACAGGTGCGACCCCGAACCGCCACACGCCGAAATGCTGAAACGTCCGGTTCTCGTCTCGATACGTGAAGTACATCGACGGAGAACAATTCATGCGGGGATCAGCCGCCGACATCCCCGGCGCGGTGTGCCAGACGCCAACCAGTGCCTCGGCGTCCGGATACGGGAGCGGACGGATCAACACGCTCTCGATGACGCCGAAGATGGCGGTGTTGCCGCCGATGCCCAGCGCCAGCGTCAGCACCACGGCGGCCGTAAATACCGGATTCTTTCTGAAGCGGCGAAGCGCATGACGCGTGTCGCGCGCCAGCGTGTCGAGCAATGGCAGGCTTCGCTGATCCCGATAGCTTTCTTTGATGGCTTCCACGCTGCCGAACTTCAGCAGCGCCTGTCGCCTGGCTTCTTCGGGCGGCAGACCATCACGCACATACTCGGCGGCCTGCATGGCGACGTGATCGTCAAACTCCGCTCGCAGGAACTCCTCGTCCCGCGCCGACGTCGTCCACGAGGTCAACCGCCGGAAGAACCGTCGCAGGGCTTTCATTGCAGGTCCTCCGCTTTTGCGGCGACAAACCGCTCCATGATCGTCGTCGTCTGTTCCCAGAAGCGGGCTTCCGCCTGCAGTTGCTTTCTCCCCTGCCGGGTCAGCTTGTAGAAGCGGGCCTTACGGTTGTTCTCGGATGCGCCCCATTCGGAGCCGATCGAGCCTTCCTGCGTGAGCTTGAGGAGCACGGGATACAGGGTGCCCTGGTTGACCGTCAGCAGATCGCCGCTGATCTGCTCGATGCGGCGGGCGATGCCGTAGCCGTGCAGCGGGCCCAGCACGTCGAGTGTCCTGAGCACCATCAGCGCCAGCGTGCCCTGACGAACGTCGGTGTCTTTCATGCTCTTATTGGGTTTCCCACAGGAGCATGGCACACGTCCTGTGGGAAAGCAACAGGTTGATGTGGGCACTTGAGCGCCGGACAAAAGGAGGCCGCCTGAAAGGCGACGTCGCGCGGCGGAAGGCCGAGCACAACGCAGGTAGTTGTATCCATACGGCCAAGTACCGACCGTGGATAGTCGGTGTGGTGATCGAGTTCCCAGAGGAGCAACGAGCGGCCGCCTTCGAACGTTACCTGAAGTCTGGATCCAGTGTTGCTTTCGCACAACGGCATCTGCGCTAAGCTGGCCGGACAAGCCTGATGCCGTCGCCTCAACGTCCGGTCGAATCGCTGCGACCAACGGATCTGATGACGCAGCCGGTCTGGGAGTTCACCTCTGTTGATGAACCGGATGAAACGTATGTCCACCCAGTCGCGGAGCGTCCAATCAATTCACTAGAAAACCGGATTGTGGGGACAGAGGTGGAGCTCGCGAATAGATCGCTGGTGTGGGCCTTGCTCGGCAACATAGCCATTAACGACGTTCGACAGACGCGGCACTTCTTGACTGTCTCGGTTTTTCTCCGGGAGGAATGGTTCCACCTGGCTCGCTATCACGATCTCGATCACGACGAACGAGGCCCGAAGCAGTTGGCCGAGGTATTGGGACTGGCCATCGACGAGGTCTTCCCGATTCATTACGACATCGGCGAGTGGGTCCCAGGTGCAGCAACGGACGTTGTTCGCGGCACTGTTTACGCCGTGCCGCTCGAGCGCCTGTCACGCCCGGAACTGATCAAATTAGCTGTATCGGACGCGTAAAAACACACGGCGATGCCTGCGAACTGGATGTTCCAACCTTCGTCATAACCCCGTACCGGCACCATTCGCTAAGTGGAAAAGTGGAAGAAGTAGAGAAGTGGAAGAAGTAGGAGCTTCGTTGCACCTGCGTGCTTCCTCAGACGTAGTGTCCGGCTTAAGCCGGACTCGACGTGGCAACCACGTTATTACGATTGTCAATGAACGACGGCCGCGAAAAACCCTCCCGACGCATACACCCCGCCACGAACTCGCATAACCAATTCATTGGTTCCCGGAGTGAGCTCCAGTGGGATTGATAACGGCTTGCGCTCTGGATTTCGCAGAAAGTCGAACCACGCGGCATCGCCTCTAGGAACGAACGAGTGGAATCTGCCATTGAGCCAGATTGCCAGATCATCGACAGTCGAGAGCCGCAACTCGGCGCGTCGAGCCGTCTCCGAGCGTATCCCAGTCCCAAAGTACGCGACCGTGTTTCGGCCGTGATAATCGACGACGCGGCTGGAGACGACAGCCCCGCGATCGTCTGTTTCAAATGGTCGCCATTTTCCAGCGTACCGTTCAGGACTTTGTGCGAGCGTGTCGTCTGTTTCTGTGAAGGGCCCCGCGACCGTCCATTCTGTTAGCAGACCGGAGCGGTCTGGCCGCAGACTCGGGATTGGAGGTCCGGTATACGACAGGCGCTCGATGGACGTAATCCGGATGTTGTCGACCCACACGTCGCCTCCGACCGAACGCGGCTGAAGCCCGATCGCACCCGATCGACGTTCGAAACCTGAGAATGTCAGCTGCGGTATTGACGAGCCGCCCACATAAAAATGTGCGGCGTACTCGACGACTTCAACCGCAAACCGCTGCCATTGGCCGATTCGAATTGCCGCAGGCCCGATCAGAGCCGCGCGAAATTCCGGATAGATCGTCCGCGACACGCCGTGGTCGCGATGAGGGTTGACCTGTAGGTAGCTGTCGTTACCCTTGATGTAGATGGCTCCAAAGTCCGTTCGGCGGCCTCGCCGGCCGAAGTTGTACACGACACCGAGATAGTTATCGACGTTGTCGGGGAAGAGGACGTCTCCTTCGATCCGCACCGGGCCAAAACGATTGGAGTCCTTGACGAGCGCATACGCATCGCCGTTCGGCACGAGCACAAGCACATTGCCGTGCGCCGGATCACCTGATGCACGTACAACTGCCGTTCCGATGCCGTAGGCTTCCCACTTGCTCAACCCAGTCTCGAAGGCATCCTCGAAGAGCGCACGACCTCGTGCCTGCACCGGGCCAAGAAGGATCTCAAGGCCGGTAACGGTGCCGACGATCACAAGCAGGAGGAATAAACGCGACACACCTGCAAGCTAGATCCACATCCCGGCGGATAGATAGGAAGAATGGAACCTGCATGGTATACAGGCGCCGTGCCGCCCCCCATTGCCTGGTATCGCGAGTTCCTGCCATGTAAGGCGTTGCAGGCCGACGTCTACGTGTTCTTCTCGTTCGTGCCAGGAGCGATTCCGCGGACACAGCGCCGGCCGCTGCTGCGCGAGATCGCGTTCGGCGATGCTACGCCCTGCGCTCCCCAATTTGCCGATGGGCACGTGTCGTTTTCGTTCGAACTCGGGCAGGCTTGCGATGTGGACGGACGCTGGTATGTTGATTCGCGGGCACTGCGCGCGACAGTCATTGGGCCGATGAGCGGGGTCGGGCGGACCGGGCGCTGCGATCTTCCAGCGACGGTCGGCGCTTTCTTTCGCCCCGGACGGGTTGCCCCTTTTCTGCGCGTCCCGATCTCGGACCTGATTGATCGCGCCGTTTCGATCGATGACGTATGGGGAACCGCCAGTTCGCGGCTACCGAGCGAACTCTGCGAGTTGGACGAAGCCGCGAGGATCGATCGCTTGGAATGGGTCTTGTTGAGGCGGTTTGCGCGGGACCGGCATCGACCAGGAGCGATCGATGTCGACAGATTGGCGGCGAGCATTATCCGCCGCAAGGGCCGAGTGACGGTCGACGCCATAGCGCGCGCCGCAGGAGTGTCACGCCAACACCTGGCACGAGAATTTCGCGAACGGATCGGCATCACCACGAAGCCTTACAGCAGGCTCGCGCGCTTTCAATCCGGGCTGGCATATGCGGGCTCTCGAGCGCGGGTCGATTGGGCTGGTGTCGCCCTCGAGATGGGCTATACCGATCAATCCCACATGATCGCGGAGTTTCGGGAGTTTAGCGGGTTGACCCCTCAAACCCTGGCGAGTCGAGACTGGTTTCATCCGTTCATCGTGCGTGAGCGCGCGACGGCGGCCGCTGAGCGGAAGTGAAGCCGGGACGCAAATCCATTCGGCGCGCGACACGTAGCGCTATTGCGTCGCGATTCGACCAGCCGTCAGGCGGCAATGCCGGAGAACTTCAAGATCCAACCTTTCGCAAAACCCCGTACCGGTACCAACGTTTACTCCCGCCCCGGATTCGCTTCGCAACTCGTTGGAAGCCAATGAGATTGGTGGGGTTTGAACTCCATCGATCGCATGCGGCGCGAGTTGTGATCGCTCGATCGGCCGCAAGTGATAGAAGGTTCTGAGACGGTTCGTGGCGGGCTCGATGATGCGCTAGGGGCGCATGGCCCTCAGCGGCAGCGTCCGAGCGGCTCGCCACGCAGGAATGAACGTGGCGACGACGACGCCTCCGACCACGACGGCCAGGGCACCGGCGAACGAGACGGGATCGGTGGCGCTCACGCCGTAGAGTACGCTGCCGAGGAGGCGTGTGAGGGCCAGCGCCGCAATGGTCCCGACGACGACGCCGATCGCGCTGAGGCGCAGACCACGCTGCAGAAAGTGCCAGATGACCTCGACGCTTCGCGCGCCGAGCGCCATCCGGATGCCGATCTCGTGCGTGCTCTGCTTGACCGCGTACGACACCAGTCCATAGATGCCCATCGCCGCGAGGGCCATGCCCGCGACGCCGAAGATGAATAGGGCGTCAGCGGCCATTTCCAGGAAGAGCAGCGTCGCCCGCGCCTGTTCGCTCAGCAGTCTCGTGTCCGACATCGGCAGGTCGGGATCGAGCGATTGGACATGCGTCCGCACTCGCTCGATCAGCGGTGCTATGCCGGCAGATGCGCGAGCATGGAGCATCATGCCCGGTTGATACGTCTGTAGAAACGGCAGGTAGACGTACGGCCGCGGCGCTTCAGTGACGCGCGAATACTTCACGTCCCGTGCGACGCCGATAACGGTGCGCCACTCTTCCGACCCGACGCGCACGCGCTTGCCGATGGCTTCTCTTCCGCCACCCCAGTACCGCCGCGCCATCGTTTCGTTGACGATCGCGACCGGCATCGCCGCCGCGTCATCACGACTCTCGAACTCACGGCCGGCAACGAGTCCGACATTCAGCGTGCGGAAGTAGTCCGGCGCGACGACGTTCGAGAGAAACGCCAGGTCCTCCTCACGACGAGGGATATAGCCGTCGATTGTCACTTTCTGCGCTGCGGAATCGACCATCGTGAGCGGTGGGTTTCTTGCCAGCGTCGCTGATCCGGTGGCGGGGTCGGCGCGCAAGCGGTCCAGTAGTTGTGTGTAGAACGCGCGCCCACGCGTCTCGTCGTAGCCATTCGACGAGACATCGATTCTGGTCGAGATCACGTTGGCACCGTCGAATCCCGGGTCTGCTCTCAGCGCGGCGTCGAGGCTTCGCGTGACCAATGCCGCGCCAATCAGCAGCAACAGCGAGACCGCCACTTGTGAGACGACGAGCCCCATGCGGAAACGTCCGCGTGCCCCGCCACGCGGCGAAAGATTGTCCTTCATCACCGAGACCAGATCGATGCCGGAACCGCGCAAGGCAGGCACCAACCCGAAGACCAGCGCGCTGCCGCAGGCCGCCAGCACCGAGAACGCGATGACGAGCCGATCGACCGATAGGTTGAGGAAAAAACGAACTGGAGCCACGGCGGTGATGCCGGAGAGCAGCGCGGGAATGACGAGTGGCACGAGGGCGATGGCGACCAGCGCGGCCGGTAGCGCGAGCACGACGTTCTCGACCAGCAGTAGCCTCAGGACGCGACGACGACCCGCGCCGAGGGCGAGACGAAGCGCAATCTCTCCCCGCCGCGAGATCCCCCGTGCGAGGACAAGAGCCGTGATGTTGGCGCAGACGATCAGCAGCAGCAGCGCGCCCATCGCGCTCAAGACCACGACCGCCGGCAGCATGTAGGTCTGCGCGCCGAACGGCGATCGCCAGATCGGAACGACCGTGAGATCCTGGGCGACCGCGTCGATGGCTGCGTCGCGGCGCAACTGGGATGACAGTGCAGCCATCTGCGACGACGCGTCGGCACGCGTCGTGCCTGGCCGGAGGCGGCCCATTACGACCACGGCGGCGAGCTGGCGGTCGGAGAGCGCCTGTGGAGTGATGATCGCCGTGCGGAGGATCTGCGGCAGCATCATGATCGGGATGAAGGCCTCGACGTCGAAGCCGACGATCGAGCCATGAAACGACGGAGCGGCCACGCCGACGACCGTCAGAGGATAGGCGTTCAGCCGAATGGTCTTGCCGACGATGCCGGGGTCGCTGCCGAACCGGCGCTTCCAGAGCGTGTCGCTCAGGACGACAATCGGATGCTGGCCTGGGGCGACTTCATCTGACGGCAGCAGCGTTCGGCCGAGCTGTGCGCGCACGCCGAGCTGCTCGAAATAGTTGCCCGTCACCAGCTCGCTCATGATCGCCTCGGCGCGATTGCCCGATCCCAGATTGAGGTTTGCATTGCGAGATCCGATCAGGCCGAGGAAGGCGCGGTCGTGATCGCGCACGTACTGGTAGTCCGGATACGAGAGCGACGTCTGACGACCGGCCTTCGTCTCGTTCAGAACCACGGCCAGGCTCGCCGAGCCTTCGACGCCGGTGACCGGGCTGAAGGCGAGACTCTTGAGCAGCGTGAACACCGTGGCGTTGAGACCGATGCCGAGCGTGAGCACGGCGAAGACGGTCAGCGAGAATCCGGGGTTCTTGGCGAGCACGCGGATCGCGTGGCGCACGTCGCGCAGCACATCGCTGAGTGCATCGAGCCAGTGGGGAATCCACACCGATCGGGCGGCTTCCGTGGCCAGGGTGACGTTGCCGAAATCCT
>Ga0209382_10008556_pt1 | contig 12900 bp, 12 predicted proteins | sample SoiMetdeltSBSDD5_FD_187599 | JGI IMG/M metagenome (GOLD analysis project Ga0209382, IMG submission 187599) | Bulk soil microbial communities from a Populus tree surrounding site in Tennessee, USA - Soil MetaG P. deltoides SBSDD5 (SPAdes) (version 2) | ecosystem: Environmental > Terrestrial >... | reverse complement strand
TGGGTTGAGCCGAAACTGATGTGCGAGGTGCAATTTGCTTCATGGACGAAAGACGGCATGTTGAGGGAAGCCGTATTTGTCAGGCTGAGGCCGGATTTGGGCCTTCAGTGAAGAGGCATCCTTTTTCTTCGTCATGCCTTCTGCAAGCTCCCTCGCGTGCATGACTTCCCCCTTGCGAACCTGACGACACGCACTCTTCCACGATCAGGGACAAATGGTTTGACTGCGGCGAACTTGTGTTATAAGCAATGTGAACCCCGACGACGATGAACACCACGTTCGCAGCCGAGTTGTTCCGCTTTCGCCTTCGACGGAATGAGCAGGTCCAACCTTCTTTGTGATTCCGCGTTGACGAAACGCGAGTCGAACTTGCGAATCCCATGAACACGACAACTTCTTCCTTCGTGGCACGGTATCTTGCGGCGGCACTGTGGCTGATGGCCATCAGCACCAGTCTTGCCCAAATGGGCGTGCCGTTGTGGACCAACCATTACAACGGGCCGGGAAACGGCGCTGAGTACGCCAAAGCCATTGCGGTGGACAGCAGCGGCAACGTGTTTGTCACGGGGCAATCCACTGGCAGCGGCAGTTCTGACGATTACGCGACGATCAAGTATTCGGGCGCGGGCGTGCCATTGTGGACCAATCGTTACAACGGGCCGGGAAACAGCAGTGACCAGGCCAACGCCATTGCGGTGGACGGCAACGGCGACGTGTTTGTGACCGGGGCTTCGTATGCCGGCAACTTTGTTAATCGTGACTACGCGACGCTCAAGTATTCTGCCGCGGGCGTGCCGTTGTGGACCAATCGTTACAACGGACCGTTGAACTTCAACGACAACGCCCGCGCCCTGGCGGTGGACGGCAGCGGCAACGTGTTCGTCACGGGGCAGTCCCCAAGCAGCGGCAGCGGCGACGATTACGCGACGGTGGCGTATTCAGGCGCAGGCGTGCCGTTGTGGACGAATCGCTACAGCGGACCCATGATTGGCCCTGACGGAGCCCAAGCCATCGCGGCGGATGGCAGCGGCAACGTGTTTGTGACGGGATTTTCGGATGGCGGCGTCAATAGTAGTGATTACGCGACGGTGGCGTATTCGGGGGCGGGCGTGCCGTTGTGGACCAATCGTTACAACGGGCCGCGGAACAGCACTGATAACGCCTATGCCGTGGCCGTGGACAGCAGCGGGAACGTTTTTGTGACGGGGCAGTCGGTTGGCAGCGGCGGTAATTACGATTACGCGACGATCAAGTATTCGGGGGCGGGCGTGCCGTTGTGGACCAATCGTTACAACGGGCCGGGAAACGGCGCTGAGTACGCCAACGCCATTGCGGTGGACAGCAGCGGCAACGTGTTCGTGACGGGCAATTCGCCGGGCAGCGGCAGTTCTGACGATTACGCGACGATCAAGTATTCGGGCGCGGGCGTGCCATTGTGGACCAATCGTTACAACGGGCCGGGGAACGGCGTTGACTACGCCTTCGCCATTTCAACGGACGGCAGCAGCAACGTGTTCGTGACAGGGTATTCGCGCAGCACGTGTTGTTCAGGTTCTGAAGATTTTGCGACAGTGGCGTATTCGGGCGCGGGCGTGCCGTTGTGGACGAACCGTTACAACGGGCCGGGAAACAACATTGACCAAGCCTATGCCGTGGCCGTGGACGGCAGCGGCAACGTGGTTGTCACGGGGTCTTCGACTGGCAGCGGCAGTGCTGAAGATTTTGCGACGATCAAGTATTCGGGTGCGGTCATTTCGCCCATCCGGCTCAACTATCAAATCGTCGCCAGCCAGCTTGTGTTGAGTTGGAGCAACGCCGCTTTCAATTTGCAAACCGCACCGCTCGTTCAAGGCGTTTACACAAACATCCCGGGTGCGACGAATCCATTCACCATTGACCTATCGGAACTACAAAGATACTTCCGGCTGAAGGCGAATTGATTTGTCGTGGAGGACTGGAGACAGGCGCAATGTGCGCGACGCATGGCTGAAAATCAAAACACGACAGACCCTCGAGTGTGTGATCATCGGTTACACCCGGGGCAAAGGGGATCGCGAAACGAGCTTCGGCGCGCTGCATCTTGCCCAGGCAAACGGGGACGAACTGAAGTATCTCGGGAAAGTTGGGACTGGATTCGATGAGCCTTCAATGAAGGCTGTTTCCGCCGAATTGGAGAAATTGGCAGCCATCAAAAGACCCGTTAAAGATAAACCATTGGATGACGCGCGGTCGGTGTGGGTTGAGCCGAAACTGATGTGCGAGGTGCAATTTGCTTCATGGACGAAAGACGGCATGTTGAGGGAAGCCGTATTTGTCAGGCTGAGGCCGGATTTGACATTCCAGGTCTGAACTGCGAGATTCGCCGGTCGCAAAACCGGCTGGTTCCCACGGTCAACGTAAACGTATGAACGCAACGATCACCGCTGCCATCAAACCCCGCGTCACACGCGTTCCGGATTCAAAGTCGGGCATCTTGAAACGAGGTGAATTATGAGATCCATCTGGAAAGGGCACATTCAGTTTTCTCTCGTTACCATTCCCATCCGTATTTACAACGCCGTGGACACCGAAGAAACGATCCGGTTCAATCAATTGCACAAGGAAGACAACGGCGCCGTCGGCTACGAGAAAAAATGCAAGAAGTGCGGCAAGGCGCTGACGACGGAAGAAATCGTCAAGGGTTATCAGTTCGAGCCGGAACAATACGTGATCGTGTCGCCGGAGGACCTCGCCAAAATCAAACTCAAGAGCACGAGAGTCATCGAGATCGAAGGATTCATCGATGCCGGCGAAGTCCATCCGACGCTGTATGACTCGCCGTACTTCGCCGGGCCGGACGGACTGGTCGCGGCGAAAACCTATTCGTTGTTGACGCAGGCGCTGAAAGCGAGCGGGAAAGTGGGTGTCGGCAAGGTCGTCCTGCGCGATCGCGAGGAAGTCGTGATGATCGCGCCTCTGGACGCCGGACTCGTTCTTTATAAATTGCGCAATCCGGATGAGCTGCGGAAAATCGACAGCGTTCCGCAGATCGAGCGGAAGGATGTGAACAAAGCGGAATTAAAACTCTCGATCAATCTGGTGGAATCCATGGCCTCCGCTCTCAAGGATCTCGACCTGACGGATCGCTATCGTGACGCGCTGCGCGAGATGATTGAAGCGAAGATTGCCGGAAAGGAAGTCGTCAGCGTCCCGGAAGTGGAAAAACCTGTCGTGGACATCATGACCGCGCTCAAGGAGAGCATCGAACGGACAAAAGCGCAGAAGAAGCCGATGGAAAAGGCCAAAGGCGTAAAGAAAGAAGCCGTCGAAGCCGCTCCGGCAAAGCAGAGGAAACAAAAAGTTGCCTAATCCCGTCCATGCGGGCACAGGCGGCCTCACTGTCCTTGTGGAAATTCCATGGCACAGATTCTAAAATTTCCGGCGCAAGCATCGAAGTTCGGCTACAAGCGCGTTCGGAAGCGTGCAAGGGCCGCCGAGAATCCGGATCAACTGCATTTGTTTCCCGCGCCCGCGGCGCAGATTCTGAATTTTGGCCCCGAGCCGGGTCGGTTTGAGCAAGCGCTGTTGTTGGATGAACGCGGGGACCCGAAGGCGGCCGAGTTATACGCGAAGGCGATCGCGGAGCATGATTGCGTCGCGGATGCCTATTGCAATCTTGGCATTATCGAATCGCAAAGGGGAAACACGGCCAAAGCATTTGATTGTTTTACGACCTCCTTGAAACACGATCCGCGCCATTCCGAGGCGCATTATAATCTGGGCAATCTCTATTTCGATGTGAACGATCTCCGCCTGGCGCAGGTTCATTACGAGATGGCGGGAGAGATGGACCCTTTGTTCGCGAATGTCTATTTCAACCTGGCGCTCGTACAAGCGATCAAGAACGATCTGGGCGCCGCCATTCGCACGCTCACCAAATACCAGGAACTGGCTTCCGCAGATGAGGCGCGAAAGGCAGATGAACTATTGCACAACCTCAAACAGTCATTGGCCGCATCCAAAAGTTCCCGCGTTGTCTCCAAGTAGTACCTGACTGGAGTCCCTCAATTCCCCCCGCTGACTTAGCACGGCGGATCTGCAATCCAAACGGACCGCGGCCTTCCAGGCCGCAGCGGCTTCGTCCGCCAAGTGGCTTGGGAGTTCCCGCAATGACCGGCCCAAGCTGCTGCGGGCAGGATGCCCGCGCTCCGAACGCGGATAATGAGCAAGCTCTCGTGGAACGGGCGCCTTATCCCGAAGCTGCGAGACATCGATGCTGACAAAGGTTCTCGCGCGAGGATTTGGAGTGCGGTGACTTGTCACCGCTTTGGTCGCTTGGCCGACTGATCGGCAAAGCAGAGCCGCGTTCAGCGGCCCGGAGCAGTTCCACGCGCGGTTTGACGGCGACAAGTCCGCCTTCCGAAAGCGCGAGGACTCGCCGCACTCCATATCGCGTGATTGCGGCCCGCCGCCCTGCGAACACCGCTGACAAGCACGGCCGCGATGGCGGTTGTGCTTGTGTCCGACGCGGCGTGCCGCTAGACGTTGGAGCCATGTTTCCTGGAATTTTCGGCGCGCAGCCGAGTTTGGTTGTAGCACTCCTGTGGTTCTTTCTGACGTTTGCGGCGCGAGCCTCGACCAATCATCACGTCATCCTGATCACTATCGACGGGCTGGCGGCGTACTACCTCACCGATGCCAAGGCGCCGATTCCCACCTTGCGTAAACTCGCCGCCGAGGGCGCGGTGGCCGAAGGGATGCGCGTTTCCAATCCGGCCATTACCTGGCCGAACCACACCACCCTGGTCGCCGGTGTGCCACCGGCAAAGCATTCGGTCCTGTTCAACGGCGTGCTCACCCGGCCCGGCGCGGGCAAGCCGGTGCGGGTCGAACCGGCCAGCACCATGGCCACTCTCGTGGCCGTGCCGACGCTCTTCGACGAGTTGCATCGCGCCGGTTATCGCACGGCCGGCATCAACTGGCCGTGCACCCGGGGCGCCACAACGCTCGACGATAATTTCCCCGATGTGCCGGATCAGATTACCCACACCACACCGCGGTTGCGTGAGGAACTGATCGCGGCGCGCATCCTCGAGGGCACGAATGACGCGTCGTTCCGCGGACAGAGCGGTCCGGCGAAAGACCAGACCTGGACGGCTGCCGCGGTCCACGTGCTCGGGAAGCGTCGTCCTCACTTCATGGCGTTCCACCTTTTGATCACGGATTCGACACAACACAAATACGGCCCGCAATCGCCCGCCGCCTACACCGCCATCGCGCTGGCCGATGCGCAGGTGGCGGAGGTGCTGCGCACGCTGGACGCGACCGGTCTGCGGGAACAGACGACTCTCATCATCACGGCGGATCACGGATTCGAAACGGCGTTGAAGATCGTGAACCCGAACGTGGCATTCCGAAAGGCCGGCTTGCTTACGGCAACAACATCGGCGGTGCCCGGCATTGTTGCCGCCCGCGCCCAGATCATTTCTGAAGGCGGTATCGCGATGGTTTATTTCACCGACCCGGCAACGCTGGAGTCGGATCGTTCGAAAGTCATCGAACTGATGCGGGCCCAGGAAGGCGTGGCGGAAATCCTGCCGCAGGAACAATTTGCCGCACTCGGTCTGCCCGACCCGGCGAAGAACCGTCAGATGTCGGACCTGATCCTGGTCGCCAGCGAAGGCTATGCGTTCAACAACGAGGCGAATGGCGATGAAGTGGTGACCGAAGTCACGCTGGCTGCCGGCAACCAGGGACATCACGGGTTTTTGAGCCGGCTGCCAAAGATGAACGCCGCATTCATTGCCTGGGGCCGTGGCATCAGATCCGGCGCCCGGCTTGGCGTGATTGAGAACATCGACGTGGCGCCCACCATCGCGGCGCTGCTTGGCCAGAAACTTTCCGGTGCCGACGGCCGGGTACTGAGCCAGATGCTGGCCGATGACGCCCTCCGGTAAGACGAATCATCCTCGTCGTCGTCCTCGGTATCGTAATCGAAAATGGGGAATTCGAGGACGAGCCGCAATCAACGGAGAGCGCCCATCCTGGGCGCAGCAGTGCGGCACGCCAAACGGTGCGCTGAGAATCCTGCCTCGATCCCTTGCTGAAGTTCCTGCGGCCGGGGACGGCCGCACTCCGAACGCGGCTGAGAGTTCGAGGACGAGAGCGAGGACGATAGTAGTTCGAACAAGTCCCCCGGTGGCTTTCAGTCCTCCTTCAACTTTTGCAGCAGACTTACCGTCTCCCGGATCAGGACTTCATCGGCCCCGGGCGCGAAGTGGCTGCTCTGCACTTCATAACCTCCCGCAGGATAACTCGACGCCGTGGGGAAGTATCCGGCCGCGCCATTGCAATGGGTGAACACGAACGTGTAGCGGAAAGGCGATTTCTCCTTCACCGCTTTGCCAATTTCGTTGAAGACTTCGCCGCCCCAACCGACGAAAGCAATTTCACCCAATCTCGCGACCGTGATGATCATCGAAGCCGTTGCGCCTGTCGTGGTGTCTTCGTCGCCGTTTTTCGCAGGAACAGTGATCGTCTTCGAGGCCGTCCTGATGGTGGCATTGGTAACCGCCGTTCCGGTGCGGTCAAGGACGTGAACGACCTCTTCCCCCAGGAGTGTTCCCAACAGGATCGGCTCCGGGATCCATCCGTTATTCGTCTTGAAGCCGGAAAGAACCCGATACCATGGATCAATATTACCGGAGGCCCCGGCGAATCCCGTGGCAATCACCGCGGGGCCGTAATAATTTTCGAGGAACTGCGCCGCCAACCCGTGCACATCGCCACTGACGCTGTTGTTTCGAGGTCCCAGCGCAGTGCTGTGAGTGTTATAGGCAAAGACAAGACCGGCGACACCGGATGCGCCCGGACGAACCAATCCGAGCACTTGAACCTCGCGATCGGTCATGAGCGCTGGATTGCGGCCAAGGATCACCTTGGGCTTGCCCTCGTTATCGGTCGTCACTTCACGCCGGTTGGCGCCGACCGGCGATGAGCCTGACCCGGCTCTTGCCTCAATCGGACCCAGGCTCGCGATTGCGTGGCGCACCACCTCCACCAGTTTGCCCTCCAGCCACTGAGTATATTGCACGTTGTTGGTATGGCTCTTCTGGTTGTCCAAACCCAAAGCCGGCGCGCTGTGGGTATGAGTAGCGCACAGGAACAATTCCGATGGCTTCAATCCGTTCGCTTTCAGGACCGCGCTCCTTAACGGTTCAGCCGTTGAATTGTAGAACCCGCAATTCTCGACCGCCACCAGCACCAGCCGCTGCTGATCCTGCTCGAACGCGACGGCGCGCGCAAAAAGTGGATCATGGACCTCGCGGGAAAGTTCTTTGCGACTGGCATAACCTGCCAGCATCACCGGCCCCGTGGGCGTGATGTCGATTCTGGCGAGACCCGCCCGCAATTCGGCAGCCAGGGATGGGGCTACGACCGAACCGGAGAGCAAAGACAACAGACAAAAAGGAAGCAGAAGCCTAAAACCTGTGTGTTGCATCAGCGAAAGATAGCGGTCTGAGCGGGCAACTTACAAGACTCCTGACTGACTGAAAGTGATTATCTCGCGGACACCGCCCCCGGCGGCGTGTGCTTGATGAACTTGTTGGCCCAGGCGATGAAGTGCTTCATGTTCGAGCGGTCTTCGTGTCCGCCGTCATGCTGGCGCCAGGCGAGTTCACCGTCGAGCAGGCCGGTGTTCACCGGCGGCATTTTTGCGGTGCGATAGTTTTCTCTTTCTCCAATGTCCTTCGCACCCAAAAGATGAAAGACCGGCCCCGCGGCGACGGTCGCCATGTAACTCCCCTGCTGGTCCAGCCAATTGGCATCGCCGCGTTCCGGGATGCCGTAACTGATGAAGGTGAGCCGCGGCGCGCACAACGCGATCAACTCGTGGGCGTCCACCGGCAGATCGCCCGCGTTCTTCCTCCCGAAAGTGGATTCGGCGGCGCCGTATTTCAGGAAATTGCCCGCCATCCAGTGGTATTCCCCTGAGCCGGTAAGGTTTTCCACGGCCTCGCCAAAGTTGCGGCGATGCAGCTTGGCCCCGCCCTCTCCAGAAGAGCCGACCAACACCATGGCGAAGCGCGGTTCAAAGGCCATCGCGACCAGAGCCGCTTTGCCGTAACGCGAAACACCTTCGATGCCGACCTTCTTTGCGTCCACGGTGGGATCGGTCTCCAGATAATCCAAACCACGAGCGGCGCCCCAGGCCCATGCGCGCAGCGAACCCCAGTCATCCGGCTTGCGGGGCTGGCCTTTGTTGACCAGGCCGATGATCCCCTTCGTCAGGCCAGCGCCGTTGTCCGCCTGAATGCTGGCCGGGCTGATGGTGGCGTAACCCCAGCCGCCGGCGATCAATTGCTCGGTCGAAGGAGGATCGGCGAAGTTACCGCCGCCGAAACGATTGGTGGGAGCAGGTTCTCCCGGGCGTCGGGGAAAACCGCCGCCGCCAAAGCCGCCAAACATCATCAGCACCGGAACCGGACTCTTTGCATCGGCCGGAGTGACCAGGGTCATTTGAATGTCCACCTTGATCGCCGGGCACGCCGAATTGTCCACGTGCCCCGCCAGTTGCCTGGCATTCACAGGAATCTCGCCCACGACCCGATCGACTGCCTGAGTTGCGATAGTCCACGTCACCTTCGGGACATTTTTGGGAACCCGGCCAATGACGTCGCGCTCGAAGTCCTCGACGATTTCCGGGCGACGTTGCTTCCACCACACCTCGGCGGTGGTGACCTTCTGGCCGTTCTTCAAAATGAGGGGATCGGGCAGATCGGGGTAGGGGTTGGCCTTTGCCGGATCGTAATTGGCCGAATTGGTAGCGTCGGCACGGCCACTCGGTCCGGGCCGGAGAGCTTTGATCCCCAACTGGTCCATCATGTTCTTGTGATCCTGCTGCGTCGTCCAGTTCATCGGCTCGGACGCGGCGCCAGAACCCGAAGCGGGAGCGCTCTGGCCACAGACACAGAGAGTGCTGGCCGATAAAGCCAGGGTGAGTCCGGCTGCGAAATAGCGGGACGAAAGGTTCATCGAACGTTTGGTGCTTCGCATAGTTTTTGAGTTGGTACCGGGACCATCAAGGAATACACCGGATTCATCGGGCATCAAGTGAAGATTTGGAACGCGTCTCAGAATTTGTAGCCGCGGACGTGAGTCCGCGCTGACTTCCCATGAGCCCGGTGGGGCGAGACTCCGTCGAGCCCTGACCTCGAATGGACCGAAAATAGGGCTCGACGGAGTCTCGCCCCACCCGTTCATGGTCCCAATGCGTGCGCAAGAGCGAAAGGAGGCTCTCCACGAAATCCCGGTAAAAGGATGCCGACCGGTGCATCCAAGGCGGCTCCGCTCCTCTCGAAACGGATTTTCCTCAAGTTTCCCCTGGAAAAAAGTAAGGACCAGTGTCCTGAACCCGGCAGCCCGTTCGTTGTATGGGTGAAATTCGGACAAATAACCGAAAACCAAAAACGAAAGAAACATTATGAAAACAAAGTTCACCTCGTTCTGCACATCGTTGCTGCTGGCCACCTCGCTGTGGCTCACCGCCGGAGAAGCGAACATTTCCCCACGCCCCTCACCCGGTCTGCGACCACCCTCTCCCGCTCTCGCGAGCGAGGGACATTCTCCAGAATTCGAGCGGCTCAAAACACTCGTCGGCACATGGCAAGGGAAGACGGATATGGGCCAAGGTCCCATCGACATGACCGTGCAATATCGGCTGCTGGCGGGAGGCAGTGTCCTTGAGGAACGGGTTTTTGCCGGCACACCGAACGAAATGATCACGATGTTTTACGACAAGGACGGCAAGCTGGCTCTGACACACTACTGCGTGTTGGGCAATCGGCCCGGCATGCTCCTGAAGTCGTCGGACGACAAGACGCTGAGGTTCGACTTCGACAAAACCTGCGGGATCAACGTTGCGAAGGAATCGCACATGCACGCGTTGACGATCCGTTTCGACGATGGGGATACGATCACGGCGAGCTGCAAGGCGTTCATTGACGGCAAGGAAGTGCCCGAACATCCCACCACGCTCAAGCGGGTGAAGTCGTGATATCCGGCCTGGCCTGTAGCGGCGGTCTTGTGACCGCCGACGGCTGGGGACCGGCGGAAAAGCGGCGCTCCCAGAGCGCCGCTACAGTCGTTAACTGACCGTGTCCTGGCTGGCGACTACGCCGAAGACCCAGGAGGCTTTAATCGCCGGAATCGTTCGACGAAGAGAAAGAAAACTCCCGGGCCGAACGAGAGGATCATGATTGAGAGTCCCGTGACAATACCCCAAAAGGTTCCCATCGGCGCGCAGCAGTCGTTTCGGCCACGCACAATGACGTGGCTGGGAACAGCCACCAGGAGTTCAAGAATGCTTCCGCGCAGCAGCCAGCGCGTGAGCCGTTTGATCAGCGCCTCCGGCCCGTCAGTCTGCGCGAAACGATAGAACACCACGCCCCAGGCGATCCAGAAAACGGCCATCACGTTGATCGTGCCCAACAGAAACTCCCAGTCGGCAGTTCCGGTTACGGCAATCCGCTTTGTCAGCGGATTCTGAGAAGCTTCGCTCAAAGCGAATTGACCGAGGACGTCTATAAGATCGAACGCCTTGTCGTGAAAGATCACACAGAGCGCCGAAAATACAGCGGCAATGAAGACGGTGGCAAACAGGAACGCCGCCGTCATGGCGGGCACCAGTAACCGGCGCTGGGAAGTGACCCGGCGTTCGGCAACGTCCACGGGCACCAACAAGAGCAGCGCCTGCCCCAATGCCAGCACGCCCAGCCATAACCAGAAACCCCAATGCTGATAAACTTCCAACGCCTCGGCTTCGGTGAGGCTGATGTGCCACCCGACTTCGGCGGATTTCTGCAATCCCAATAACGCCAGCAGCGGCAGACTCAAAAGGAGCAATACCAGGAAATAGAGCAGGACGGTCAGGATCGCCCAGCGTTTCATGGCTACTTGCGGTGCCGCGCCATGAAACCGGCCTCGGTCCCGGTCAGGTCGGCGTGCCGCTGTCGCGCCAGGAGTGCGCCATACGTCCGCACATCGCGCACAAACATGTCGAGGCGCTTCTTCAACGCATCGCTTACGATCTGGCCATCCTTCACGTCCTCTTTCTCCGAGAAGGCCACACCGTAAGGCAGCGACCACGCATAACACTGTCGCGCCACGGTGCGCAACTGATCGGTCACGGTTAGCCCTTTCTCGTGCGAAGCGACGATCGTGGCGAAGAGTTTGCCTGCGAATTCCTGCCAGAAATGGTCGAGAAAATTCTTCATCGCGCTGCTGATGCTGCCGTGATAGTCGGGCGTGCCCAGCACGAAAACTTCCGCCTTCTCGATACGATCTTGCAAGGCCTTGAAGCCAGGTGCGTCGTAGGCCGTGTCCGGATTGTAGAGCGGCAGCGGGTCGTTCTTGAAGTCGAGGACATCCACCACACAGCCATCCGCGCGGAGGTGTTCGGCGATGCGTGAAATAACGGTGCGGGTGATCGACTGTTCGTGGAGGCTGCCGACAACGGCGAGCACGTGCAAAGGTGACTCAGACATAGTCGGAGGTTAAACCAAACGGGCCGGCACGCAAACGCGGAGTGCGCCCGCAGAGGGCACGTGGGATGAGACGGCTTTCTAACCGATCTGCTTCTGCGGCGCTGCGCAGCACCCATCGTCCTGCACGCAGTGGCAGGTCAGCACCGCCAGCACGGCGCGGCAGATCGGCGCCGCCAGATAGATCAGCGCGAGGACCACCAGGCCGAAGGTGAGGGCGATGCCGACGTGCGTGACTGCGCCATGGCTCACATCGTTGATGACGATGGCGCCCGTGCCGGCAAAGACGAGGGTGAACGTCCCGAAGAATTCCGCCGCCAGCTTCTTCCTCATGACGCCGCCAGAATCGCACGAACCGAAAACGCGCGTCAACGACGCAGGGAGCACCCGGGTGCCACGAAATCGTAACAGAACACTGCTTTACGGGAATTGCGGGCACGATGAGCCTCTGGACGCGGGTGGCGGCCCGAGTTACGCTCCGGCACGAAATCAGATCAGTCAATGAATCCGACAAAGGTATTGTTCGTTTGCATCCATAACAGCGCGCGCAGCCAGATGGCGGAGGCTTACCTGAATCATTTCGGCGACGGACGATTTCAAGCTGAGAGCGCGGGCCTTGAACCCGGAAAGTTGAATCCGCGCGTGCTCCAGGTCATGGGCGAAGACGGCATCGACCTTTCAAAGAACAAGACCAAGAGCGTCTTCGACATCGTCAGGCAAGGGAAGCTGTTTGAATATGTCGTCACGGTCTGCGACGAGGCGAGCGCCGAGAAGTGCCCCATCTTCCCGGGGGTGCCCCGGCGGCTGCATTGGAGCTTTAAGGATCCGTCCGCGTTGACGGGCGCCGAAGAGTCCAGGCTTCAGGGAACGAGGGAAATCCGCGATCAGATCAAGACCAGGGTTAAACAATGGATCGCCGAATTTATGAGATGACTTCCGGTGTTGATCTGGGATAGGACTGTAACAGTTCAGTTACAACACCGTGACAGGCGGACTACGAAGTCCGCTGGATTCAGTTAACGCTATGTCAACGCATTTCGAGGAGTCGTTACAGCGAGACATCGAACGCATCCGGAGCAAGGTGACCCTGATGGGGAACCTGGGCGAACGGGCGCTGCGGGACTGCGTGAAAGCCCTCCAGGAGCGTAACCGACAACTGGCCTACACCGTCATCCTGCGTGACCAGAAGATCGACGAGTTGGAGAGGGAACTCGACCGCCTGTGCCTGGAATTCATTGTACGCCAGCAACCGGTCGCCGGCCCCCTTCGTTTCGCGTACGTCACCATTCGGCTTAACCTGGAGTTGGAACGGGTTGGGGACTACGCCGAAAGCGTCGCGCGGCAGATCATCAAGTTGATTGGGATGAATGTCGACGTG
>Ga0209382_10008555_pt1 | contig 12900 bp, 9 predicted proteins | sample SoiMetdeltSBSDD5_FD_187599 | JGI IMG/M metagenome (GOLD analysis project Ga0209382, IMG submission 187599) | Bulk soil microbial communities from a Populus tree surrounding site in Tennessee, USA - Soil MetaG P. deltoides SBSDD5 (SPAdes) (version 2) | ecosystem: Environmental > Terrestrial >... | reverse complement strand
GCGCCCTGCGCCGTGGCGAATGTCTTCTGCCAGTGAATGGAAGATCAGTGCTCCCTCGGGCGAGCGCAAATAGATGCCGTGCTGGCCGGCCTCGATACCGGTCAACACTGGATACGTTGCACCATCACTCGTGCTTGCTTCGCGCTCGGTAGGCGCTGGTCGAAGCCAGGGAATGCCGCCGGAGAATTCGCGTCGCAAGCGCAGCGAGTGACGTGGCTGCCACGTGTAGAGGCGGGTCGTGTGCTCCGGAAAGTATGCACCGACGGGGCTCGATCTGTGCTGATCGATTGGTGAGGCAATGATCTCGACCGTGCCATCCCCATCGATGTCACGTATGTCCCACACGAAAAGGTGGTGGGTCTGGAATGCATCCTCCACCGCGCCCGGTCTTGACACATGAAAGGTCCATTTGCCGTCGGCAAAGCGATTGAAGCCGATGTGCGAGCGGCCTTCGCCTGTGGGCAGGAACACATGTGCCGGATAGACTATTCTGTTCTGGTAGCGGTTGGCATCGCCGCCATCGTGGGCGCTGCCGAAAAAGCGCTGACGCAAGGCGCCGTTCGACATGTCATAGATCGAGACGTGCCGCTCTATGCCGCCCCATGGGTCGGTTTCAACACGACCGGTCACCAAGTCCGAGAACACTGTGTATGCCGAGGTCCCCGCGACCAGAGCCAGGCGCCCGGCTGCGCGCGGGTCCAGCTGGACCAAGCCATAGTTGCGACCTCCCACATCCGGGCGGCCAGAGAAAGTGTGGTCGCTGATCAACTGCAAGGCTGATAGCGGCGCGACGCGGTACTGCAACACCCGCCCGCTGGTGAAGACCACCAGCCGCTCCTGTCCTGTGTAGCTGACGATCAACCCATTGGGCACGTGGCCGTCGGGAACAATCCGCGGTGCCTCCCCTCGTATTTTCCGAATTGCCGGCCCGTACATCCTGGAGAAGCCGGGTGTGGTCGGCAGAAGAAAGGCACTCTCCGTCACCCTGCCCTCGCGCCACCCGTAGTACCATCCAGCCGCCGTGTATTGGGGCGTGAGAGCCAAGGTGCCGCCTTCACCACCCCACACCACGCTGCCGGCGGCCCAGCGCACGGACGCATAGTTGAGATTGCTGTGGCACTTGTCCTCGAGCTGAGGCGTGCGAGCAAGCATGACACCGCTGGCGCCGGAATAGATTTCGAGCCACGACGTCTGCATGTTTGAAATGCCACACGATTGGCCGAGCTGCCGCCTCTCGGCCAAGCCGAAATCGGCGACACCGTCGCGATCGAAATCGAAGCCCCCGAACAGACGGCCGTTGCCGAGGTCTTTCTTCCAAAGGAGCGTGCCCGCCTCGTCATAGGCGGCAACGGTTGTTTCGTGCTGCGTGAAGCCGACCTTGCTGGGGCTGCCCTGGTTCAGCACGACGAGCTCCGTCGGCGAAATCCGAACACCATTGACGGAATGCAAAAGCGTCTTGCTGGGATGGCCTGCGTTCTGCGCGCTCAAGGACTGCTCCGCGGCGAAGGTGGAGCCGGCGGTTGTGGCAAAGCCGGTCGCGGCCACAACGACATAGGCAAGTGTGCGCGCGCACCGCAAGATCAGCTCTCGAGGCGTAGGTTGGGTCAAGCGAAGCGCAGACCCAACACGATTGAGCGAAACGGTGTTGGGTCTTCGCTGACGCTCGACCCAACCTACGGCTTGCAACAGCCGTCAGGCGCGGCCGGCCTCGAACAGGAACCAGACGCGCTTCTCGGCCTCGTCGATCCAGTTCTCGATGAGGCTCGCGGTGGCGACATCGCGGTGCTCGTCACACAGATCGTGCACCTCGCGCATGCGCTGAGTCAGGTCCTTGTTGTCCTCGCGAAGCTCCGCCAGCATGTCCGGCGGCGTCACGAACTCTGCGTCGTTGTCCGTGACCCGCTGCAGGCGCGCGATGTGGCCGATCGACCGCAGCGTCGTGCCGCCGATCTTGCGCACCCGCTCGGCGAGGTCGTCCGTCATGGCGATGATCTGCTCGGACTGATCGTCGAGCAGCTCGTGGTAGTCGCGGAAGTGCGGGCCCGACATGTGCCAGTGGAAGTTCTTGGTCTTCATGTAGAGCGCGAACACGTCGGCCAGCAGGGCGTTGAGCGCGCCGGACAGGTCGCGGGTGGCGTTCGAGCCGAGGTTGGTCGGCGTATCCAGCGCCGCCTTGCGTCGCGCCTTGGCTTCCTTCACATCCATTGCCTTGTCTCTCCTTCGACTGGATCGGGCTTTCGCGAAAATTTCCCTCCCCCTCGTCCTCGATGGCTTCTACCGACTCCCCTTCGATCCCGCACGCCTGCGGCCAAGGGAGCGTTAGCGTCCCATGAATGCGAGCGGGTGCTCGCTCACTCGTCCTTGCGCCCTCGTGCACACCCTGTGCGGTGCCGCCCTTGTAGATCGTCGCAGGTCGTCAGGTTCTGGCCGAAGGAGCTTCCGGCAAGCCCGAGTCGTCCGACCTTGAGACGGCATGGCGACCGGCGAAATCGGGGCTAACCCTGAGCCTCGGACGATCCTCACCTTAGGGTCCGGCGGCGCTGCTCTACCGCTCCAGCCTGGCGTTCACTTCAGCCTCGGTGATGGTCAGCTCGATGCGTCCCTGCTTGCGCACGAACAAGTCTGCCGGGATGGCGATGGCCTCCGGCCCGAGGCCCAGCGCCCGCTCGATCTCCGCCACCAGCACGGGCTGCTTGTCCTCGTCCGTGCCAGTGGCCACTATCTTGCCGATCACCTTGCCGTCGGCGGTGTAGACGGGCAGGCCGACAGCCCGTTGCTCGTTCTTTCCGGGTTGGTTGGGCGACCGCTGCTGCTGAGCGCCCTCCGCCCATGCGGGTGCCGCAGCCAGCACCAGCGCCAGCGCGGCAGTCGCAGCAAGGGATCGCGAGAGCAAGGCCATGACTCCGCCCGAGCCCGACAGTTCAGTCGCTTCGATGCGGCGCCACTATTTCACCCGGCGCCGGCCGCGCCTATCGGCATAAACGCTGAGCCGCGGCCGCGAGTTGCTGTGCAGCCGCATAGCTCGGTCCGCGAAAGCCGGCGGCGGGCACGATAGCAGCACCCAGGCTACAGACGCGCATGAGAAGCTTTCGGGGTAGACTCCGGTTGTGGACACCCCCGGAGCGGAGGACGACAGGCGATGCTGAAGCTCAAGCCCAACTGCGAGTGCTGCGACAAGGACCTGGCGCCGGAGGCGCCGGATGCCTTGATCTGCTCATTCGAGTGCACCTTCTGCGCCGACTGCGCGGCGAACCGCCTGCCTGGCGGACGCTGCCCCAACTGCGGCGGTGAGCTGGTGCGCCGCCCGGTGCGCCCCGCGGCCATGCTGGCCAAGTATCCCGCCTCCACGGAGCGTGTACTCAAGCCGCATCCGGGATGCGCCGAAGCGGCGTAGGTTGGGTCGAGCAGCCGCGAGACCCAACATCGGCACGCGAGCCAGCATGTTGGGTCTTCCCCCGGCTGTCGCCGGGGTCGACCCAACCTACGAAGCTGTCGCACCTCCATTGCGCAGCCCAGCCCACGCAGCTTCGCCATTGCCGGGTCCCCCGGAGCCGCGCAACATGCGCCCCATGCAGGACTCCGCGATGAAGGCAGGGGCGGCGCTCAGGATGGGCGCCGTCGAATGGGGACTGATTGCGCTTCAGTCGATGCTCTGGGGCAGCTCGTACTTTTTCATCGCCGTGGTCAGCTCTGAGGTGCCGCCGCTCACCATCGCCGCGCTGCGTACGCTTCCGGCGGCTGCCGTCCTGCTCCTCATCGTGCTGTCGCTGGGCTACCGCCTCCCCGCCACGCTGGCGGAGTGGCGACTGTTCATCGGCTTCTCGGTCTTCAACACCGTGCTGCCGTTCCTGCTGATCGTATGGGGCCAGTCGCGCACCACCGGCGGCATGGCCGCGATCCTCAATGCCACGGCGCCGCTGTTCGGCATCTTCCTCGCCCACGTGCTGACCCACGACGAGAAGCTGTCGTGGCGCAAGGCCGCCGGCATCGTGGTCGGCATCGCCGGGGTAGGCGTTCTGATGGGTCGCGACGTGCTGGCGGGGGCATCCGCCGACCTGCTGGCGCGCCTGGCGCTCATCGCCGCCCCGTTGTCCTACGTTTGCGCCAACATCTTCGTGCGCCGGCGGCTCGGAGGCTATCCGCCCTTCGTCATCGCGGTCATGCAGATGCTGGGCGCCATCTTCGTGGCGGTGCCCCTGGCGCTGGCGTTCGACCGGCCGTGGCAGCACGCGCCGCCGTCTATGGGCGCGCTCGCCGCCATCGCGGGCATGGGCGTGCTCGGTTCGGCGCTGCCGTCGCTGTGCCACTTCACGGTCCTGCAGCGCGCCGGCGCCACCAACGCCTCGCTGGTGACGCTGATCATGCCGCTCACCCCGATCCTGCTGGGGGGCGTCTTCCTTGGCGAGCGGCTGAGCGCCACCGACATTGCCGGCGCCCTCATCATTGCCGCCGCGCTGATCATCATCGACGGGCGCGTCCTCGGGGCCGTGCGCCGCCTGGTGCGGGCGCTATAGTGCATCTGCACATATATCTGATGTATTATAAAGTTATATCCTTAGGTTTGCGCGATCAGATATCAGTAGTTCTATGCCGAAGTGGCAACATTGCTGCATCATCACATGAAAGAAGCGGGAATTAACACGGCGAGGTTGCATTTATACTGGGGTTGCCGCACTTCAGAAGGACTGAGGGCGCTGCCCAATCCTGTGCCAATTGTTTGGCGCCGCGCTTAGCAGAGAGCTTTGGAGAGGAAGGCACCGCCCCGAGGGCGTGCTGTTGCGTGCTGCGTACCAGATCACAGGAACCCCGGCATGAAAAAAGTAGCAGCGGGCGTAGCGGTCGCCCTGGCCCTTGCAAGCAGCGCCGCCGCGGATGGCGTTGACAGGCGCTATCCCCAGTCCATCGCGGCCCCCGTGCCGATTGCTCCGCCTTACACGTGGACGGGTTTCTATATCGGGGCGGGCGTTGGCGGCGGAGCCGTGGTGCACGACGTTTCGGTTCAGGACAACTTCGGGTCGATTGTCAATTTCGACGGGATCGGAGGCGAAGGCGCCTTTGGCACCGCGATTGTGGGCTGGGATTGGCAGGTCAGCCCAAACGCGGTGCTTGGCATCTTTGCCGACTATGACTTCTCCGACATCTCCACCGATTTCAACTTATTTGACGGCCTGATGCGGTCGTCCATCGATCACGACCACAGCTGGTCGATTGGTGCGAGATTCGGTTTGCTATCGAGCCCCTCCACGCTGTGGTACGCGACGGGCGGCTACACCGAGGCGAGATTCGAGAGCTTCGCAAGCCTCGCTGACACGGACAGTGTCTCGGGGCGTGCGACGTTCAGGGGATGGTTCGCAGGAACAGGTGTCGACACCCGTCTGGCTGCGAGCAATTGGTTCCTGCGACTGGAGTATCGCTTCACCCAGTTCGACAGCGAGCGAGAATTTGTCGATGACTTCACGAGCATCGACGTGGAGCCGACGATGCACACTGCCCGTGCCACCCTGACCTACAAGTTCAGCGGCGGCGGGGGCGGATGGGGCTGGAGCGGCCGGTAGGGTGCCGGGCGCGTCGGACTCTTCGGTCTGACAACCGAATGCGACGGATCGAGCCAAGCCGGTCCGTTCTCAAGGGTGAACTGGGGTGGCCTCCTCCGACACCCCAGCTTATCGGGCACCCGGACTTCTCCCCCGTCCGGGTGCCCGATTGCGTCTGGCGGCGTGCACGGGGTCAGACCCCTCGCCTCCAAGGTCGCGCTTGGGACACCAACGTCGATGCGAGGGGTCTGACCCCGCTCCTCATTTCCCCATGATGGAAACGTCGTCGTTGTTGCGGTACGCAGGGTCGAGCCAGCCGTTCTCGTCGTAATCGGCCATGCATTGCTCGGCCAGCGCCAGCATGTCGTTGAGGGCGCCCGAGGCCTGGGCCTGCTGCAGGGGGAACAGGCGCACCAGCTCGTGGCTGCCGGCGTAGTTCATCTCGTAGAGCTCGTGGCGCGCCCCGAACTCGCTGCCCACAGCATCCCAGAGCATCTTCATCACCTTGATGCGCTCCTTGTAGTCGATGCCGTTGGAGCCGCGCACGTAGCGGGCCAGGTACTTGTCGATGTCCGGGTTCTTGAAATCGCGCGCGTGCGAGGGGAGGTAGATGAGCCCCGAGGCAACCACCCGCTCCACGATCTGGCGCACCGCCGGGTAGGCCTCGGTCATGAACAGCCGGTAGGCCGTGGAGGCCCGGATGTTGGGAAGCACCGCCCCGTTCACCCACGGCTCCGGGTTGCAGGCCATCGCATCGGACAGCGACCAAAACAGGTTGCGCCAGCCGATCACCTCGCCGATCTGCGCCTGCACGCCGCGGAACGCCTCGGTGCCGGTGGCGCGGGCGGCCTTGTAGAGCAGGCCCGAGATGAAATCGAGCTTCACCGCCAGCCGGGTGGCGCCTTGCAGGGTGAAGCCGTTGACGAAGCCCGAGCGCGGATAGAACGCCTTGAGCCGCTCCACGTCCCGGTGGATCAGCACGTTCTCCCAGGGGATGAAGGCGTTGTCGAAGATGAAGATGGAGTCGTTCTCGTCGTAGCGCGACGTGAGCGGGTAGTCCCACGGCGAGCCGGTGGCGGCGGCGGCCAGCTCGTAGCTGCCGCGGCAGATGAGCTTGACGCCCGGTGTGTTCATGGGGGCGATGAACATCACCACCATGCTTGGGTCGACGATCTCCTGGCCCATGTTCTGGCCCAGGAAATTGTAGTGGGTCAGGGCCGAGTTGGTGGCCACCACCTTGGCGCCGGAGACGTAGATGCCGGCGTCGGTCTCCTTCTGGATGGTAATGTAGACATCCTTCACCTGCTCCACCGGCTTGTTGCGGTCGATGGGCGGGTTGATGAGGGCGTGGTTGAGGTAGAGCACGGCCTCCTGAGCGCGCTTGTGCCAGGCCCGAGCGTTGTCTGCGAACTTGCCGTAGAACTCCGCATTGGCCCCAAGGGTATTGAGGAACGCGGCCTTGTAGTCGGGGCTGCGGCCCATCCAGCCGTAGGTAATGCGGGCCCACGCGGCGATGGCGTCGCGCTGGGCGATCACGTCCTCGCGTGAGTGGGCCACCTTGAAGAAGCGGTGGGTGTAGCCGCCGGAGCCGGTATCGGTCGGCGCCGTCAGGATCTCCCTGGTCTTGGCAGCGTGCAGAGCGTCATAGAGCTTGGCGGCGGAGGCTGCCGCGTTGCGAAAGGCGGGGTGTGTCGTCACGTCCTTCACACGCTCGCCATAAATGTAGACCTCGCGCCCGTCGCGCAGGGACTCCAGGAATTCCGCCCCGGTAAAGGGACGCTGCTTGCCTTCGAGAATGGATTCTGGATGCTCCGCCATCGGCTTGTTCGCTTCCGTGCATAGGGAAGCGGCAATCATAGCCGCGCACACGCCCGGCGCCTATGCGCCTGTCGGGCGGCTGCCGCGCCGCGCGCGGGGGAGCCTGAGCGCCGCTGAAATCTCCTCCTTTCGGTCAAAATGAGGTCGCGGACCGGCCGTTGTGGTGCCGCAATGGATTGCGACCTTTGGACCGTTGCCTCTCGGCCCGGCTCGCAACAAGGCCTCGGAATTCTCAGCCCCCCAGCCCCCCGGGGCCAGGTTACCGAGCCGGGCCTTCTGCCCAAAGCGAGATGGCACGCGACAGTTCTGCAGAACTCGGAAGGCCGGCCTCGCGCCGGCCGTTGTTTTTTGGAAACGGGGTCAGACCCCTCGCGCAGAACGCGGAATAGAATCGCGACGTTGGAGGCGAGGGGTCTGACCCCGTCTCCAGCTCGTTCCCTGTGGATGCAGGTGCGCACGCCCTTCTGATCGCCGCACATCGCCCCTACGCTGAGACCTGGGCTTCCTCGGATGCAGACCGGCGCATGGGCCACACTGCCAGCACGGACATCCCGGATCGGCCGGGCGCTCTATCGCTTGTCGACCGGGCGGGCAAGGTGCTGGTCCTGGCCGGCACCGACCGCGAGACCGTTGCCCATTGCCGCGTGCTGCTCGCTGCGCTGCGCGAGATGGGGCGGGAGGCGGTCGTGGTCGCCGACCGTCTCGCCCTCGGCGACGGCCTGGAGGCGCCCGACGCGGGCCTCATCGATCTCGATTGCACAACCGCCTGGCGCAACCCGCTGACCAAAGGGGCGGAAGCCTGGCAGCTCGCCCGCATCCTCGAGGCCGAGCGCCCCGATGCCGTGCACGCCATTGGCCTTGAGCCGGCGGCGCTCGCCTGCCTGGCGCTCCAGCTCGTGCCTTCGGTCGGCACGGTGGTGCACCTGCCCGATCTGGCAGTCCTGGAGCCGCAATCGGGCGTGCTGGCCTGGCCCTACCGCGGCGTCGCGGTGCGCCTCCTGGGCGCGCTCCTGCGCAAGCCCAACGCGTTCCTGCTGGTGGGGCGCGAGGAGGATCTGGCCGACCTGCGGGCGCGGGGCGTCGATCCCGGCGCGCACTGCGCCGTCCTGGGCGGTGCCGGGGTCGATCCTGAGGTTTATCCTGTGCTGCCGCCGTCCCAGGGTGAGATGCCGGTGGCCGCCTTCGTGGGGTCGGTGGGTGCGGCGAGCGGATTGCGCGAGCTGGTGCAGGCGTTCGAGCGGTTGTGGGCGCGGGGATTACGCCTCCAGCTCGAGATCCATGGCGCCCCCGATCCGGGAGAGCCGCCGGACGCCATCTCGGCGGAGTGGGCGCGCTGGAGCCTGCATCCCGGCATCCGCTGCGCCGGGTGGCCGGCCGACACCAGGGAGGTGTGGCGGCGCGCCGAGATTTGCGTGTGGCCGGCCTCCGCCCGGCAGGGTCTGCCGCGCGCCCTGATCGAGGCCGCAGCCTGCGGGCGCGTCCTCATCGTCAGCGACGCCGCGGCCGGCCGCAGCTTCGTGCGCGACGAGGTGGGCGGGCTCGTGGTGCCCGCCGGAGATGCCGCGGCCCTGGGGGCGGCTCTGGAGCGCCTGGCGCGCGACACAGGTCTGCGCCAGCGCATGGGTACCGCCGCCCGCCTCCGCGTGCTGCAGGGCTTCACCGAGGCGCACGCCAAGGAGGTGCTGCGCGGTGCCTACCTGTCCCTGCTGGCCGGCAAGGGGGCCTGACAGCACGGGGCAGAAAAGGGGTCTGACCCCTGCGTCTATCCGGCGAGGAACCCCGATGTGCGGAGCAGGCCCAGGATGTTCTTCACGATCAGGATTCCGACATCCAGGACGTCCTGTGCCAGCTTGTCCTGGCTGAGCCAGCCCAGCCCCGCGCCCATGCCGAGCAGCACCACGACGACCGCCCAGCGCGCCAGCCGCCGCACCAGGTTGGGCCGCACCGTGACCTCGATGATGCGGTCGGGCGGAGCCTGCTCGCCGGCGATGCCGTCGCGGCCGACCGTGCGGGCGCTCACCAGCAGCTGCAGCCGCCAGCGCCCTCGCCGCAGCGGCGTCACGGTCCAGCTCCAGGCGACGTGATCGTCGTACGGCTGGCCGGGTGCGGCCTCGATCCATTGCGTCTCTGGTGCGCCGGGCTCGATGGCGAAGCCCCCGTCGGGCGCCCTGAGCCGAACCGACAGCACGCGGGCGATGACTGCCTCGGGGTGGTGCTGGGCGCGGCCGCCCATGAGCAGCTGCATCAGGTTATCGACCTTGTCGCGGCCGATGCGCACCTGCGCGGACGCGGCGGTTCCCACCCTCATCTTGCGCGGAATCGCCTCCATCAGGGGGCCGGCTGCGGCGCGCTGGCCGCCGCGTCCCGGGGGCGCGCTCGGCCTCGCCGGCGGGCGCGGCCCAGCCTCGACCGGCGCTCGGCGCTGGCCCGGGAAGGCGCCATTGTGGGCCGGCGGGCGCTTGAGCGGCGGGCCTGGGCCGTCCGCCCGCTCGGTGCGCGGCAACCTCGGCAGAGGAGGGGTGCCGCTGCCACCTGGGGGCGCCGGGGGCAACCGCAGCCCTTCGGTTGCAGGCGGGAAACCTCCTGGTGGCCCGCCCGGCGCCGGCGGAGAACGCACGTCGGGCGTTCCCGGCGGGCCACCCAGCGTGGGAGGCGATGGCGGGCCAGGGGGGCCGGTTGGCGGCGGTGGGCCAGCCGGCGGCGCAACAGTCGGAGCCGGCGGTCCGGCCGAGCCATTGAGCGGTGGCAGCGCCTCCGCGCCTCCGGCTCCCCGGTTGGCCGTGAAAGCCGACAGGCTCATCAAGGGCAGCTCCTCCGGCTCGCCCTGGGGCGGTTTGGGAGGAGGCTTGCCCTGGGATTGGGCCTGAGGCTCGGGCGTGGCGGCGCCGGTGTTGCGCTGCTGGATGCGGGCGCGGGCGGCGGCGAGGAAGTCGTCGGCCGTTTGTCCCGGCGCGTCGGCCGCAGCACTGGGGGCCGGCGCCTTCGCAGGGGCCGGAGCGGGCGCGGTTGTGGTCTTCTCGGGCTGCTCGGTCGCAGGCCACTCCGCGGACGCGCGCGGCGACGCGGCGGCAGCCGAGGGCGAGAACTGCTTGGAGCGCGCCTGCGCGCTCGCCTTCTGCAGCGTCTTGATGGCCTCCTCGAAGGTCATGCCATGGGCCTTGAGCAGTCCCGCTGCCGGGCTCTTGCCATCACCCACGATGGCCGCCAGCACGATCGCCCCGTCGATGGTGCGCCGGCGCGACTGGGTCGCGGCCTGGCGGGCCGCCTCGACCACACGCAGAAGCTCCGCGTCCGGCCCCGGCTCGGTGCCGGGCGGCGCCCGCATGTCCTCCAGCAGACCGCCGAGGTAGCCCGAGACATCAGTGCCGAGGCGGTCGATATCGACGTTGCAGGCGCGCAGGACGCCGGCCGCATCCGTGTCCTCGGTGAGGGCCAGCAGCAGGTGCTCCAGGGTGATGGCTCGGTGCGACTGCTCGCGCGCGAAATCCTTGGCCTTGCCGAGGCACTGGCCCAGGCTGGGCGACATCGGAATCGACTGGAGTTGGTCCGCACTCGACTGCGGCATCAACGGCTCCCCTGACCGCACCGGCTGCCTGACCGTTCCCGCTCCCGCCTGTTGCCCGGGGCGGCCTGGGCCTCCCTACGGCCCTTGCCACACAAATCCGTCCGAGAACAAGGCAGTGAGGGGTCAGACCCCTCGCAACCTGCGTCAACATTCCCTCCGCCTTTGGAGGCGAGGGGTCTGACCCCTGCGCAGCTGGAGGGCCGCTATTCACTATAGGTCAATGACCCTATAAGTGAATGCCTTCCGCCGGGTAAATGCGACTTGCATGAGAGCGGCGGCGACCAAAGAAGGTCCATGCGATGACGAGAGCGCAGCCCGCAAGCCGTGACACCGCCCGCGAGACCGGAAGCGGGGCTGCTGCCGCGCGCGAGCCCTCGACCCTGCCGGCGCAGGTGCATGCCCGTCTCCTCGCGGAAGCGCTGCCCTACATGCAGCGCTATAGCGGCCAGACCGTGATCGTCAAATTCGGCGGCCACGCCATGGGCGACGCCGAGCTGGCGGCTGCCTTCGCCCAGGACATCGTTCTGCTCAAGCAATCGGGCGTCAACCCGATCGTCGTGCACGGCGGCGGGCCGCAGATCGCGGGCATGCTCGAGCGGCTGCAACTCAAGAGCGAGTTCGTGAACGGGCTGCGGGTGACGGACAAGCCCACGGTCGAGGTGGTGGAGATGGTCCTGGCGGGCCTCATCAACAAGGACATCGTCACCGCCATCAATCGCGTGGGCGGCAAGGCGGTGGGCATCTCGGGCAAGGATGCCAACCTGATGATCGCCAAGAAGATCACCGAGATGCCCGATCCGGAATCCAACCTGATGAAGGCGGTGGACATCGGCTATGTCGGCGACCCCGTGGAGATCAACCCGCACATCGTCAACGTGATGGCCGAATCGGACCTCATCCCGGTGATCGCGCCCGTAGCCATCGGCCGCGACGGCGAGACGCTCAACATCAACGGCGATACCTTCGCCAGCGCGCTGGCGGCGCGCGTGAAGGCCAAGCGGCTGCTGCTGCTCACCGACGTGGCGGGCGTGCTGGACAAGGACAAGAAGCTGATTCCGGAGCTGTCCATCGGGCAGGCCCGCGCGCTCGTTCGCGACGGCACCATCCGGGACGGCATGATCCCCAAGGTCGAGGGCTGCATCGAGGTGGTGGAGGCCGGCGTGGAGGGCGTCGTGATCCTGGACGGCCGGGTGCCGCACTGCGTGCTGCTGGAGCTGTTCACCAAGCACGGCGTCGGCACCCTGGTGGAGCGCAGGGCCAAGAAGTGAGCGGGGTCAGACCCCTCGCACGGCAGCTGTTGTCGATCTCCGACCCTTGTCGCGGGGGGTCTGACCCCGTCTCCGACCCATTCCGGAGCGAGCAGTGAAGCGCGCGTTCGAGGGCGCCGTCTCGGCCTTGTGCTACGCCTTCATCCGGGCGCATTTCGGCACACGCGCCGGCGCTCCGGGACCGCACTGGAACAATACGGTGCGGTTCGTCCTCGCCCAGCACGCGAGGATGCCGGACTACCTGCGCCTCCCGTTCCAGGTGCTGACCCTGCTCTTCGTCCACTGGAGCGGCTTTACGCGGCCCGGGTCCTACCGCAGCCTCGATCCGGACCGCCGCTGGAGTCGCATCGCGGGCATGCGCCGCTCGATCCTCGGCCCCTTCCGGGACCTGATCCGCTTCTACGAGAGCCTGGCGATCCTCGGCTTTCACGAGGAACTGGCGCGTGCGGAGAGGTTAGACCTCACGCGCAACGGGGTCAGGCCCCTCGCCACCGAGCTTGGAGCCCAGCACCGAGGCCTTCGCGAGGGGTCTGACCCCGACGCACCGCCGGTGGTGGACAGCGAGATCGTGGTGATCGGCTCAGGGCCGGGCGGGGCCATCACCGCCTGCCTGCTGGCCGAGGCCGGCCGCGAGGTCACGCTGCTCGAATCCGGCCCTTTCCTGACGCTGGAGGAGTGCCCGCAGTTCAGCCGCGACGAGATGGAGCGCAAGTAC
>Ga0209382_10008554_pt1 | contig 12901 bp, 11 predicted proteins | sample SoiMetdeltSBSDD5_FD_187599 | JGI IMG/M metagenome (GOLD analysis project Ga0209382, IMG submission 187599) | Bulk soil microbial communities from a Populus tree surrounding site in Tennessee, USA - Soil MetaG P. deltoides SBSDD5 (SPAdes) (version 2) | ecosystem: Environmental > Terrestrial >... | reverse complement strand
CATGCTGTGGGCGTCGCGCACGTCGGAGACGTTCACCTGAACCAGTGGCTCGATGCCCGCGATGTTAAAAAGGTTGCCACCGTATTCCGGGATCAGGCTGTCAACCAGCAACACGCGCGCGCCGATGGAGGTGAGCCGTCGCGCCAAATTCGAGCCGATGAATCCCAGCGCGCCAGTGATCAACACGCGACGATCGGCAAATGCGCCATCCAGTTCCACAATAAAATCCTTTCGATATTCGGTATCCTCTCGGCCAAATCTCAGCCCTGAAAAATGTTGGTTAGGCCAATGCCGCGGTAGCGGCATTTGAATTTAGCCCGGCGTTGAAACGACGGGGTGAGATGTGGGAAAAGCCTCGCGTCGCGTCAGCGACGACTGAAATCAGTCGTCGCTGACGCGACGCGGCGCCTCTCACACGCCTACCGTGGTTGAAACCCACGGCTGAATTCAAGCGCCGCTACCGCGGCAGGAAGACCTGAGCAGTTACTGTTTTTCAGGCAAAACACTAAAAAACTTAGGTTTCCAGACTACGTATAGGCCCTACTGAGATCACAGAGGAACTAACCCGCACGTATATCGCAACGACCATTCTGTTTCTGCGCGACGCAGATCGCCGACAGGCCCGCCGGCAGTTTCGCGTTCGGATCCCGCAGCCTTTTCGCCTCCCACAACAGAGCGTTTGTCATCACGCGATTGATCCATTGAAGATTTTGTGGCAGTGGTTTGACGTCCGACCCCTCGTCGGCGAGGCCGAGGCGTTTGAGCAGCAACCGTCGAAACGCCGCGACGGGTAAGAGCAGGCTGTTGGCGTAAGTCTCGCGCAGAACCTCGAATCCGGCGCGTTTCAATTTCCCCCGTAACTCATCCAGTCTATATCGCCGCTCGGTGCCTAGCGCCCGGTCGTGGCCGCTCTTCATCCATTCGTAGGCCGCGCCGCGAACGAAAGCGACGCCGCCTGACTTCAACACTCGATACATCTCGCGCATCGCCTGGTCGTCAGCGCCGCGACCCGGAATCTGCACCAGCACGTCAAAGCTCGTGATCAGGTCGAATGATTCGTCCGCGAAAGGCAGATCGGTCGCCGACGCCTGAACCAGGAGTTCGTGGTGTCGCTTGTGGGAAAATCCGAGCGCGGTGGATATCAGATCAACGCCGACAATGCGACCATTGCCGGCGTAACGAGCCAGCCATTCGAGATTGCCCCCGGTTCCGCATCCCACGTCCAGAATCACGCGTGCGCCGGGCGGCAGAAAAGGGTCGAGCAGCGCTGCGGTAATTTCGCGCATTCCGGCGAACCACCAGAAGTTTTCTTCGAGCCTATAGAGATATTCGTAATCTTCGGTTTGCATAGTCGCGCCGGAGTCGTGTCGTTATGGCAATTTGCAAATGCGTGTACGCGACGGCAAGCGGTTGTCTCATAGGTCAGCCGCTTGCTTACGCGCGCGGTACTGTACCGACCTCAGGTGTTCTGATTTAGGCTAAATCTGGCGCTGATAATGGTGAGCTCATGGACTCAAGCCATGCGCTTCTGTCCGATACTTGAGCCTGCCCTCTGCGCAAAAAGAAGGCAGGTCGGCGTTACTAGACCCCGTGTCCAGAATCAAGTTCACTTCCGGCTCACCGAGCCGTATCACTACAGCCCTGCGGGCTTCGTCAAAAGAGTATGGGAAACAGCGAATCACGACCGGCCGCCTCTGTTCGTGTTTCATATATCGGAGTAACGCCTCGATCGGCTCCGACCGTTCTCGGAATTGGGGGTATTTGACCACCCACATATACGAAATATGATGGACCCCGATGAGTAGCGCGCACAGCCCGATGAGGCGCCGCCTTCCAACCCGCTCTTGCAGGGTCGTGGCGGCCAGCGCCAAGATCAAAGAGCATCCGACCGCCGCCAGGTAATGATGTCGACTCGGGACCCTCGGCATGTATGTTAGGAAACTGTAGGGCAGCAGCGTGATTAGAATCCAGCCCAGGGCGAGCGTCATGACGCCGTATCGCTTCCGTGAGGCAAAAACCAGCAGGACAATCAGCCCCACGATACCCCAAATCCATAGAGCCCGAATTGCGCTGCCAATCAACGCCTTCAGCGCCCCGGCCTGCAAAGAGAAAGTTCCGTCCACGAAGTGAAGATTCCGGTCTTGACCTGAGAACACTAGGACGACATAGATGGCCGCCAGAAGGCCGAACGGTAGAAGCGCGAGCAACGGGCGGCGCCACTGACTACTGGCGCCGACAACAAAGAATGGCATTAATAGGACTACGGAGACGGCCGATTCCTTTGACAGCAGCGCCAGGCAGAAGCAAGCCATCGCGCCAACCCAGGCCAGGGCAGCAGGTCCCGGCGAGCGCAGCCATCGAACCCAGAACAGCAGCGTGAGAAGGCCAAAGCAGAAGGCCAACAACTCGGGCAGCGCAGAGTACCAGATGACGGCCTCTTGATACCGTTCCTGCAAAACGAAAAAGATGGCCGTGAGAGCGCTCAGCCGCCAGCCGATGCGGCGCGCGGCGCCGAGGGCGTAAACCAATAGCGCGTTCACCGCGTGGAGGAGGATGCTGGAAATTCCGAATGCGAGTCGTGAAAATCCGAAAACCGTTTCGGTCCAGTATGTGAGGATCAATGACGTCGCCCGGCTTCTGTAAAGAGGATCTTCCGCCAATGCGCCCCAGGCGGAAACGGGGCCGTATGTTCTTGCGAGCGCCACCTGAAGGTAATCGTCTGGCAGGAGCGGGATCGTTAAGAACGGAAGGTAGATGGCTACGCTCAGCAGGACAATCAGGAGCGCGATCGGCGCAGAGCCCGAGTCATCGCGCCAGTCATCGTAGTGGAATAGCGACCAGCGGCTCGGTCGCAGCCACGAAGTGAAAGTCGTGGAGTCTGTAGCCGTAAAGTTGACTTTAGCGCTCGGGAGCAGCCGAGGGCGCGGAGAATTGTCAGAGGACATAGGCCGTTTCCTTTGAGTGAGGCTGTCGCAGGGCGAAGCGGATTGACCCGCCGCCCTCGGCAGTAAAGCGATTCCGTCACGCTCGAAGTCCATAAGCGCTACATAGCCGCCGTGTTCCCGCTCTTAGTCATGTTGGCGGTCAGGGGGCGCTCGCCACTGATCGATCAGACCATTCCCACTGTCTATCTGGCGCCGCTCACTCTGATGACGGCGTTTTTCGGCTTCTTCAGTCCGGCCTTGAGTCGAAAAGATGACCAGCTTCAGCCAGAGCCTGAAAAAATCGTAGCCGGTCCGCGCCACGCGTCGCAACGTGAAGAATTGCGATTGCCCGTGCAAGCGAGGGTAATGATGAACCGGCGTTTCGGCGAAGTGGTAACCGGCCTTGCTCAGCTTATAGACCATCTCCGTGCAGACGACGCCGCTCGTCGAGGTCAGCCTAACGCTTTGAATGGCCTCGCGCCGCATCAGACGGAAATCGCAATCCACGTCGCGGATCGGCAATCCGAACATCCGTCTCGCCAGAAATTTGTATATCGCTCCCAGCACGATGCGATGACGACTATCCGACCGCCTGATTTTATAGCCGGTGACGACGTCCACGTCTTCGATCATCAGCGGGATTAGATTCGACATCTCGCGCACGTCGTATTGGCCATCGCCGTCGGTGTAAAAGATCAAATCTTTTGTAGCGCTCTCGAACCCGCTGCGCAGCGCCCCGCCATAGCCACGGTTGCGCGGATGGTGAATGACCCGCAGGCGCGGCTCTTTGCTCGCCAGATCATTCAGCACCGCGGCCGTGCCGTCACTGCTGCCGTCATTGACAACGATTACCTCGTAGTCATTCGTGATACGCCGCGCCACTTCCAGGGCCTCGTGAATCAGGCTGGCTATAGAGTCTTCGTCATTGAATGCGGGGAAGAAGACACTGACGCCGTAAGGTCTGTTGTAAGATTTCTGATGGGTTTTCATTGGAGAATGGCCGAGCGAAATTTTTATAAACCAAACCCACCGCAATCACGTCTTTACAAAAGACAGATGCGCAGGCGGCTGTGAAAAATTCTCTCGGCTGCTTGTGACATTGCAGAGTCAGTACGCCAGCTTTCTAAGGGCGATGGCGTACTGACTCTTTTACCTCTTAATCTTTATCTCGCATGATGCGCGCCGCTTAACCCATGCGCGCTCCACCGACTTTTCATAAAGGCGTGTTATCTTTACTCAGCTTTTGAGTGAATTTCGGTCGCGTCGAAGAACTGCCAGAATCTTCTAGCGGCCGGGTAAAGTTGGACTGAACAGAAAAAATTATATTGCTCTAGACGAGCGCAGTTTTACACGGTAATCCTGTTTTGTAAATAGAACCGGGCGCGGCGCCGATTTCCTTTCTCAGCCATCGTCCGACAGTTCTCCAGGCCGACCAGGGCGTCAGGCAAAGCCAGAGGCGGAGCCGTTATAAAATCTGATTGTGTCGTGTTCACGTTTTCCATATTCCATCCTCGACTACAAGTCATACTCCCCCAGCCGGGATTCTCTCCAACACTCCTTCGCCAAAAACCGCGTACAGTTCCAACTCATCCATATGAACGTAGCCTATGTGGCAGCCACACGTGGCGTTGCTGCAAGGCGTTTCGCGCAGGGCGTTTTCAAAATCCGGCTCGTAGATGTTGCCGATGACTTCGCGTATGAAATGGCAGCGGCGCATCGCGCCGTCGCCGTCCACCGAGATGACCGAATGGCCGCAGCGACAGGACCGCCCCAGGCTCGGATGGTATTGATTGTTGATCGGAAAGAGTGGATCGATATCGGTGAAGCGGCGCAATTCTTCGGAGTCGTAATAATTCGGAGTCCTTTTGTAGGCGTTGATCCACAAATAAACGCGCGGCGGCAATTCCCGCCGCAGGGCTTCGATCTCTTCCGCGTGTTGTTTCAGGCCGACGACGCCTACGCTGAATCGCACGCCGCGACGGTCGAGTTCAAGGCAGTTCGCCACGAAGCGCTCGCGCGAAACTTCTGAAGGGTGGTAGGTCGTCCACAGCGCCAGCTTGCTCTTGTCACACCGCTCGACCCAATCCAGCCGGCAGGAGAGGTTGGTCTGAATCGCGGCCTTCTCGACGTTCGGCAGCCCTGTCAGTTCAATGAGCGCGCGTTGATAGCGCGGGCGGACGAGCGCCTCACCCCAGGGCGTGAATAGAATAGAGACGCGGTCGGACGTTCGCGTCGCAACCCAGTTGACGAAGCGTTCCAGGGCCCGCCGGTCAGCTTCGTGTTCGGCTGCGGTCTCGACGCGTTTGGCGAACGGGCAGTAATCGCAACCGTAGTTGCAGCTCGAGAGCGGCCCGCGATAGAGGATCGAAAGTTTCATCGTAGTTGGTAACTCTTCATCAGTCTGCGAACCCGCGCCGAGTAGAGCGCCGGCCCGATAACATCCGACATCTCCACTCCCTTTTCGGTCAATCGCAGCCTGGCGTCATCGCGCGTCGCCAGGCCGTGATCTTCAAGCCGCGCGAGTTCCGGCAGATCATCGCTCGCTTTCGAGCCGAAGCGCGCGCGATAGGCGGCGAAATCCAGCCCCTCGACTTGCAGCAGGGATTGAATGACGAAGCGGCGGCGTTGCTCCGCGCCGTCCAGCCTGAAGCCGTAATCGACGAAATCGAAAGCGTCATCCGTTTTAACCATGCCGGCGGCTTTGGCGAAATAGGCGGCGAGGATTTCCCGGACGCCGGTCGCGCCGACCGCGTATTCGCCGCTGTAATGCAGCGCCCGCGTGTACGAACGCGCGCCGCAACCCAGGCCGACCATCCCGTCATCCTGACAGCAATAAGCCGGGCCGTCCGCCGTGGGCGCTTGCGCGGCCTGAAACATTCGCATCGAAACCTGCCTGTAGCCCGATTCGAGTAACAGTTCTCGGCCGGCTCGGTAACAAGCCAGCCGCAAGTCGTCTTCAGCTTTCTGACTGCGCCGTCCCAGGCCCGTCAGCGGGCGAACGTAGAGCGGGTAAAGGTAAAGCTCTTCTGGCTTGAACCGCAGCGCGGCGCGTAGCGATTCGAGCCAACTCCCGGTCGTCTGCCCCGGCAAGCCGTAGATCAAATCGATGTTCAGCGTCGGGAATCCGACGTTGCGAATCCGGTCGAGCGCCTGTTCAACCACGGCGGTCCTTTGCGAGCGTCCGACGGCTCTGACTTCGGCTTCGATGAAGCTTTGCACGCCGATGCTGATGCGGTCGACGCCGCGCTCTCGCAACAGTCGCAGTTTGCCGGCCTCCGCCGTGAGCGGCGAAGTTTCGACTGAAACCGGAATGTTCTGCGGATCGACGCCGAAATTTTGCTCGGCGAGGTCGAAGAGCGTCTCAAGGCTAGCTTCGTCGAGATAAGTCGGCGTACCTCCGCCGACCGCAAGGCGTGCGAAGGTCGCCTGGCCCAGGGCTTCGCGCGTTCGCGCGGCCTGTCGCCGCAACGCGGCCAGATAATCCTGCGCGAAGCCCGGCGGCGGATTGGCGGTCGTAAAGAGGTTGCAGAAGCCGCAGCGCATTTCACAGAACGGCGTGTGCAGATACAGGAACAGCGCGTCGCGCCGCTCCGCCGCCCACACGTCGCGCAAGGCGACCGGTGGTTTGAGCGCGCGATAAGCGGTCTTGTGCGGGTAGGCGTAGGCGTACCCGGCGTAAAGCGGCGTCGGCTCAAACGCGTTCATCGTCAACCTCCGGCAAAACGAATTCGGCGTAGGGCACAGTCCAGACCACCGGATGACTGACGCGGTGGCCGAAGTATCCGTCCTCGCCGTAGGCCGTGCCGTGATCCGAGCAGATGATGGCGAGGGCCGCAGCGCGTCGCCGCATCGAGTCGAAGACCGCAGGCAGATGGCCGTCAACGTAAGCCAGCGCCGCCGCCTGAGTCTCGACCGAATCGCGCTCCGCGCCGGGCAGAAATATTCGATTCGGCTGGTGCAACGCGGAAACGTTGATGAACAGGAAGACGCGCTTCGTCTTCGGCAAACGCGCCAGAATTTCGACCGCGAGTCGCGCCTGGTTCTCGGTCGAGCATGGGTCGGTCACGCCGAGTCGCGGACTCCAATGACTTTCGGCGAAGAGGCTCGGTAATACGCGGCCGAGCGGGTTCTGTTTGTTGAAAAATCCCACGCCCCCGATGCAAACCGTGTGATAGCCGCGTTGGGCCAGGCCCGTCACGATGTCCGGCGCGTCGAAGACGCAGGTCTGCGGCGCAATTGTTTCGCTGCCCTCGAACCGCGCGGCGAAAAGTCGCGGATGCGGTCCGGGCGCAATCGGCGTCGGCAGAAATCCGGCGAAGAAGGCATGGTGCGCGGCGTAAGTGAAATTGCCCGGCGAGTGGCGCTCCTCCCAAGCCCCGCCCGGCAACAGGGCGGCCAGATTCGGCGTCCGCCCTTCGGCCAGAGCGTCGCGCGCCACGTCGTAACGCAGCGTGTCCAGCGTGATGAAAAGCGCGTCGTGCGTTCCGATCAAACTTCGCGCGTCAAGCATCTGTTCAATTCCTCTTCGCCCAGGCTCTCTGATTTCGGCTTTATCCAATATATCAGACTTTTCACGGGACGAAGACGGAGCATACTTGCATTAGCTAACCCCCTGCCCTGCCAGTCACGCCATCAATCAGCAAAGCCGGGCGCCTCGTTGCCTAGGGACGCCCGGCTTTCGCTGAATGTTTTCACGGGTAGGCTCCATAAAGAGAGAGCCGGAGAATGGTCTTCCGACGCTCTCCGGCTCTCACCGACAAAAACATTTTCACCGTGTACGGTTATTTGGGCATAGCTTGAGTTTAGAAGTCGATCTGCATCCCCTTCACCAGACGGACTTCTTCAACCGACATACTGCCCTTGCCCATGATACATCTGGCTTCCGCGTCGCCCGTCTGGACGGTGGTATTTAGCGTCATCCTCGCCTGCATCTTCACATCATGAACGCCGGCGCCCAGATCATCCAGCCCGAAGACGAAGGAGTTGGCATTCATTGTATCGAGGACCAACTGAAGCTCTTCAGGCCTGACACAGGTCGGGTCAATGATGACGCTGCCCGTCGCCGGGTCAACCGTCTGGCACCCATCAATGAGGCCCTGGAAAGTGGCCGTCAGTTCCTGCGTCCTTCTGCCGAAAATCACTGATCCCGGGTAGGCTATCCGCTCGTTAGGTGTTCCGGCATCCACGACCATGCGGACTTCTACTCCGGCTGATGCCGAAGAGGTGTCAGGCGTTCCGAGTTTGCTCCTGACGAGGGTCCTGGTGTAGAGACCGACTTCCATCGAAGCGGTCATAACCATGTCCTTCTGCTGGGATGTCTTCATTATTCCGTGCATAACGGTAGACCAGTTGGATTTGGTACTGCCCGCCCCGAGTTTCGCAGCCATGACCGCGATATTGCCCAGTTGCATGGTCGCCTTGGCGGAAGGGGTGCCGGTTTGCGCCCCGGTTCTGCCGAGCGGCAGATAGCTCAGACCAATGCTCAGGCACAAGACAATAACGGCCACGAGGCCGCCAGTGAAAATGGATCGACTAAGTTGTCTGTTCATACTGCTCCTTGTTAACTGTTTCGGATGGTGGAAAGTCATCACTGTTAAAATAATCAGTAATGACTGGTACTGTTGCGGCTCAGCTTTTGGAGAGAGCCGCGTTGCTCATCCCACACCGGCACCAAGTAAAGTACACTCAAGGTAAACAGGCGAATCCGCCAGATAACTGGCCGGTTATCCTTAACCAAAGGGGAGCCTCACGTTATGACTGCGCACGATTCCGTCTACGTCGCGTCGGCCGCAGCCTTCGGCGATGACTAATCGCTTGAACGCCAAGTCAATACGAGAGTGAGTGGAGGACGGGGCGACTCAATGTTGCCTTGTACGATGTCGTTCAAATAGCAATGTAAATTTGATTTGGGGACCGGTTTGAATTCCTTCGATTGTTCTCGTGGTTCACCCTGTATGGGAGCAAGAGAATCGTCTCCCCAGCCAAAGCTTGCAAGGGTGAGGCGCTCTGGAAGGGAGTCACGGCGTGTTGTGACATTCGATTTGGAGAAGAATTTGTATGGCAAATTGGAGGCCAAGCGTTTGCATTCCGCTAAGTGCTTGATAACAGGTGGAAGGCGATGCAATCAGCGCACAAAAGGAGCGACAGGTGTGACAGTTTGACGCTGCGATATAGGAATTAACGCATCATTTGGTCACGAGGAGATAGGATGTTCGCTTCGCGCCGGATGGTTCAATTGGCGCTGAGGTGGCGAGTTTGCAGGGTATCGCGCTACGAACAGGCGACCAAACGGCGCCCGCCGGGAAATGCTCCTCCATTGCTGGATATTTTACAGAGACCTTACCGGCCTGTGAGGGTTATTTAAACCAAACCTGTTACTATGTGTAGGTATTTGCTGTAGTCAGTAATCAACCGGACTAGCAATATTCACTTCAGATAGTTGGCGCGATTGTCTTGCAATTCTGCAAACAGACCAGGACATCACCCGGTCTGACGCTGTACCACCTTCAACCACGAAAGGGATATGCATGAGAAGAATACTCTCTATCTGTGCCATTACGCTCTCCCTGCTCTTGCTCTCATTGCGCTTGGGCGAGGCGTCATTCATGCAAGTCGTGCCCGGCAAAGGTACCGAGACGACGCTCGATATCGCGAGTTGGAACATCGAGTGGTTTGGCGACACCTCTAACGGCCCGACCAACGAGGCGCTGCAACTCCAGAACGCTCGTGACGTGATCGCCGGCGCGGACATGGACATTTGGGGGGTGGCCGAGATTGTCAGCCTCGCGCAGTGGAACAGCCTCAAGGCGCAACTGCCGGGCTATGCCGGCTTCATCGCTAAAGAGCCGAACGTCGTCAACGGCGCGGCCTTCTACAGCGATTTCAGCAACACTGAGCAGAACGTCGGCATTCTCTATAAGACTTCAATCGCGACGGTGACGGACGCGCGTGTGATCTTGACGGCTAACGACTTCGACTTCGCCGGCCGCCCGCCCTTGCAGGTCAAACTGAGCGTCACGCTCAACGGGGCTACCGAGGACATCGTCGTCATTGTTCTCCACGCGAAGTGTTGCAGCGACTCGGACAGTTGGACGCGCCGGCGCAACGCCGCCAACGCTCTAAAGTCGTACCTCGACGCAAACTTCCCGACGCAGAAGGTGTGGGTCATCGGTGACTTCAACGACGACGTGGACACCTCGATCGCGACCGGGCATGCGTCCCCATACGCCAACTTCGTCAATGACACAGCCCGCTATCGCTTCCCGACCAAGGCGCTCTCGGACTCAGGGATCGCCTCGACCACCAGCTTCCCGGACACCATTGACCACCACCTCAACTCGAATGAGGCCAACGGCGCCTACGTCGCCGGCTCAGTGGAGGTCTTCCGGGTCGACCAATTCATCCCGAACTACGGCGCCACGACGAGCGATCATTACCCCGTGCTCAGCCGCTACACCTTCGGCAGCGGCGGCGGCGGCACAACACCGCGCGTGACTGTTGTCTCGCCCAACGGCGGGGAGTCGCTCCCGGGCGGGAGCGTGCAGAACATCACCTGGACATCATCTAACGTCGCTAACGTGCGGATCGAATACACACTGGATAACGGCGCGAACTGGAACGTCATCGTCAGCGACCTGGCCTCTACCGGGAGTTTCGCCTGGACGCTGCCCACGACGAGCACGAGCGCGGCCAGGGTGCGGGTCAGCGACATGGCGTCGACCGCGACCGATCAGAGCGATGGAACGTTTACCATCACGGGCGCGCCGGCCCAGGTGATCATCAACGAGATTCGCGCCAACGAACCGGGCAGCAACACGGCGGGTGAGTTCGTCGAACTCGTCAACGTCGGGGGGGCGGCGGCGAACATCGGCGGCTGGACCATCTCAGACGGGACGGCTGTGCGCCACACCTTCGCCGCGGGCACGACGCTTAATCCCGGCAAGGCGGTCGTCGTGTTCGGGGGCGCTTCGGCCATTCCCGCGGGCTTGAGCAACGCATTGGCTGCATCGAGCGGGGGACTCAGCCTGAACAACGACGGCGACACAGTAAGCGTCAAGGACGGCGCCGGCGTGGTCAAGAACAGGTTCACCTATACGTCGGCGCTGTCGGGAACGGACGGAGTCTCGATGAACCGCAACCCGGACGGGACGGCCGCCGGCGCGTTCGCGCTGCACACGAGCATCTCATCGGCGCAATCCTCCCCAGGTGTGCGCGCGTCCGGCGCGCCCTGGTAACCGTTGTTGTCGGCCTAGAAACTGTTATTAACTTTTCCGCCGTATTTTAAGCAGGTTAGCAGTATCAACTGAGCCTTTGAGCGTATTTTAAAAGTTCTTGTCTAAAGCCCGCGGAGCGGGCGTCAGAGTAAAGCCCGGGGTGGAGCCGAAGGCGGAACCCCGGGTCAGGTTTGGAGCGCCATCAAGCCCGTGAAACGGGCGGCAGCCTTCCTGGCTGTCGCCCACTTCGTGGGCTTCGAATCCTTTACTACTGTACTCCTGGGGCTCACGCCCCAGGCTTTATGCTGTCGGGCGGCTCCGCAGGCTCAAATCGGAGCTTTTAAAACAGGTTCTTTGATCATTATGGACTCCTCTCGCAGGGCGCATCTTACGCGCCAGGCGACAGGATACCTAGTTTTTAAGCAGTTTCACGGGGATCACGAGGATAAGTCAGGTAGAGCAATGACTTTTCACTATCTGATCCCCGTGATCCCCGTGTCTCCACTTGATTGTTACTGCACATGCAATTGCAAATAGTTCTGACGCGCCCCCGGACGTGAGCGGGCGAGGGCGCGCAAAATCAAGCGCGGAATGGTTGTGGGCGGCGATAGTGGGGCGGGAGTGGGAGCATATGATCCAAAGATCTCTAAAATTGTTCGAAATCGTCCTTGGTCACGTACTTATTCCACTTCTCGACGGCAAAGTTCCTCAAAACAGGTTTTGCCTGGTTAAAAGCGGGATCAATGTTCATGGCGCCTCCGCCAAGGTCTTCTGAGAGTTTAGTCGTGCCGCGAATGGCGTATTTTGTCACTCCCTCGTGCATAATAAGTTTCAATGCGGCAGGGCTTACATCGCTTCGGCATGAGTGCTTATAGAGGAATAAGCTTTCAGCTACCCCGTTTGAATCGAGGTCGGTGATAAACAACGCCTCCTTCACAAAGCCTGCATACAGATCAAAGGAACAACCACGTTCGAAATCGGTTATCTTCCAGAGTAAGGATATGTCGCCGCCCTTTCTGACATAGTTGTACGCATAGACCTCTGCGTCGAAACAGCGTCCTCCGTCCGACACGCATTTTCCTTTCGAGGGAAATTTGCCCGTCTGAGTCAAGAGGAGAATGTTTTCGCCGTTGCTATCTGTCCATCTGGCCCCCATTACTATCTTGCCTTGATAACGAATCTCCCCGGGCAGAGATCGGGCGTCGAAACTCAGAATCGAAATCTTCCCTTGACTTTGGGTAGGGGCGTTGATCCCGGCGCCGGGCTGATTCGCAAAACCTTCTTCACGACCTCTGGTTTGTTGAACAGAGGCTTGGATGACCAAACTGAAGAGGGCCAATATCGTAAAATGTTTAATCAATCTCATAACGTTTCTCCCTAGTCGTTCGCCGACCGCCACATATCGCCAGACCTCATCGTCCTCAGTATAAGGCTCCACGCGCTCGTTCGCGCCGACCTCGACGCCGAGCGATAGCAGTTTCGCATTTAGTTTAATCCGTTTTCCATCGCCAGCAATTCGGCGGCGTACGTCTCCAGCCCTCGCCAAAACACGCCGGGCAGCAGATCGCCGAAAGCGTTTACCTCGATCAAGACATGCCTCCGATGGCCGGGCGTGAACAATAGATCAATGCCCGCATACAAACTTCCGGGAAAACATTCCATCGCGAGTTCACAGTTGCGCATCGCCGCGTCCCACGCCGCCCGCCCGACCCTTTCCCGCACTGCGCCCTCATCGCCGCGTTCATTGAGCAAATGCAGATTGGT
>Ga0209382_10008552_pt1 | contig 12902 bp, 10 predicted proteins | sample SoiMetdeltSBSDD5_FD_187599 | JGI IMG/M metagenome (GOLD analysis project Ga0209382, IMG submission 187599) | Bulk soil microbial communities from a Populus tree surrounding site in Tennessee, USA - Soil MetaG P. deltoides SBSDD5 (SPAdes) (version 2) | ecosystem: Environmental > Terrestrial >... | reverse complement strand
CAGCGCACGCGACGGTTGCTGGTGCTGACGACGACAGCCGCACTCGGACGGTGGGAGGAATTCCGCCTCCACCTCCGCACCGGCCTCGCCCACGAACTCGAACCCGGCGATATCAAAGAGGTGCTGCTACAGCTGGCAATTTACGCGGGCATTCCGGCCGCGAACGCCGCGTTTCATATTGCGGGGGAGTACATGACCCCGTGACCTCCGTCCGTCCTCTGCCTTTTGCCTTCTGCCTTCTGCCCTATGCCTTTTGCCTTCTTCCCTATGCCTTTTGCCTTTTTACTGAGCCGTCCACCCTCCATCCACGTAAATCGCGCTGCCGGTGACGAATGAGGATGCCGGAGACGAGAGGAATACGGCGGCGCCGGCAATCTCGTCGAGTTCGCCCCATCGTCCCATCGGGATCTTCTTGACGAATTCCTGATACTTGACGGGATCGTTCAGCAGCGGCAGGTTCATTTCGGTGGCGAACGGACCGGGGCAGATGGCGTTCGCGGTCACGCCAGTGCCGGCCCACTCGAGAGCCAACACGCGGGTCAGGTTGATGACTCCGGCCTTTGATGACGCGTATGGCGCCCGCCCGGGCAGCGCGACGCTGCCGAGGATCGATCCCAGATTTACGACACGGCCCCATCCGCGTTTGACCATGCGTGGACCGACAGCACGCGCGACGAGAAACGGTCCCTTGAGATTCGTAGCTATCACGCTGTCCCAATCGGATTCGGCCAGCTGATCGACGGTTCCGCGGATGTTCACGCCGGCGTTATTGATCAGGATGTCGATCGGCCCCAGCGAATTTTCAACTTCCTTGACGAGGCGCTCGATATCCGGTGCGGATGTCACATCCGCGGCGAAGCCTTTCGCGCGGCGACCGGTCGCGGACGCGAGTGCCTTCGCCGAGTCGTTGCACGTTGCAATGGTCCGTCCCGAGAGCGCGACATCGGCGCCTGCTTCCGCGAGTGCCGTTGCCATGGTCAATCCAAGCCCTTTCGATCCGCCCGTGATGAGGGCGATCTTTCCATCGAGACGAAAGCTGTCGAGTACTGGTGTATGTGGCATGAGTAAGCTGGAAGCTACCGCGCGTGATACGTCTTCGTAAACCCGTTGCGCGTGTTCGTGACGGTGAAGCTGCCGTCGGCGCGCGCCGAGACCTTGATCCAGAACGCCGGACCGCTGTGGGCTTGTGCGCCGCGTCCTCCGCCGCCACCGCCTTGCCGTCCCGCGGGTGCATCTTGTGGCGCCGCTGTTCCTTGAGCCGGTGCATTTGGAGCCGCCGGTGTCGTTGGCGGTGGTGCAACTGTTGGTGGAGGAGCAGGCGCACCGCCGCCGCCCGGACCACCGCCGCGCGGACCTCCGGGAGGCGCCGTGAGAACGTTCGCGATGACCGACAGATCATCGACGTTGGCAATGAACAGCCCCGACGGGTTGTGCTCGATCCCGCCGTTGTAGGACCAATGCAGCTGCCAGAGATCCTCGAAGTTTGGCGACGAGTTGATAATCTGCGACGTCTGGACAGTGCCGCCCTTGCGCGTGCCGTTCTGCATGATCGCCACTCGCGGCTGTAACCCGTGCACGAGCGTCGTGGAGCCCGACGGATCGATGCCGTGATGTGACACGAGATAGACGTCAACGCTGCCGATCGGATTGTTCGGGCACATCAGATCGAACTCGTTGTTCCAGAGCAGGTCTCCGAGATCGATCGCCCGGAACTTGCCGAACGTGATCACGCTGCCGAGTGACTGTCCATTCTCCGGATCGCGCAGGTTCTCACGCGGTTTGAAGTCCGCGCAGTGAGGATTCGCTTTGCCACCGCCAGGCAGCGGAGTTTTGCTGGGCTTGCCTGCCGAAGTCACCACGCGCCAGTCGATTCCTGCGATCGGCAGCTTGTCGCCAGGCTTCGCGACCGTATGCTTCGCCTTGGCGCGCAGCTCGGCGTAGGCCGCCTGAAAGCCGGCAACCTGCTCGCGCTCCTCGACCGACGGTCCGTGATCGACGAAGTGCTTGATCGGGACCGTCTTCGCGAGTTCCTGCATTCCGCCGATGTGATCGACGTGATAGTGCGTCGTGAGCAGGAAATCGATCTGCTTGACGCCCGCTGCGGTCAGGACCGACGTGATGCGCTCCTGGTCTCGTGGACCGGGATTGCCGCTGTCGAGCAGCACCGTCTCCCCGGTTGGCGTGACAAACAGCGTGGCTTTCCCGCCCTCCACGTCGATCACATAGATGTCGAGCGTCTTGCCAGCCGCGGGCTTTGCGGCGGTAGTCTGCGCAGCCACGGGCGAAGCCGCGAGTGCCAGCATCATTAAAGGAGCGACGATCGCACGCATCTATTTGTCTCCTGCCTTTTGCCTTCTGCCTTCTGCCCTCTGCCTTCCGCCTTCCGCCTTATTACCCGGCGGTCACCATTTCAGCCGCACTCTGTTCGACCGGGGTGTGCGAGTCGAGCGCCAGCCAGCAGATTGCACCGACCAGGTAGATGGCCGCCGAAATATAGAAGGTCAGCGTCCAGTTGTCGCCCGTCCAGAACAGCAGATAGCCGACGACGGTCACGGAGGACGCACCGGCGATGCTGCCCATCATGTTCATGGCGCCAGACACCGTCCCTGCGTAGCGGCCGCCGATGTCCATCGTACTTGCCCACGCTGCCGGCATCACGAAGTCGTTGAAGAAGCCGGCCATCCCCAGCACGAACATCGCACGAACAGGATCTTCGATACCCGTGAAGATCACGATGCACGTCGACGCGCCTATGAACCCGACGACCGCCACGATCCGCCGCGCGATTGAAACGCTGCCAAACCGTTCCGTCAGTTTGGGGATCAAGTAGGCCGACACCAGGCAGCCCGCTCCGCCAAGCAACAACGGCAATCCCGCCAGGAGCGCGCCGAACGTCACACTCGTCCCACGAGCGTCGCGCAAATATGTTGGCAGCCAATTGATGTAGAACCACCAGCCGTACGCGAGGCACATGTACTGGATCGAGAGCAGCCAGACATGCGGGTTGGAGAAGATGACGCCCCAGGGCACGCCCGTGTGGGCGATCGCAGTGTCTTTCGCGGGCGGCAGCAACGCCAGTTCAGCCTGATTGACGCTGGGATGTTCGGCCGGCGTGTCGCGATACCAGTGGTAAAACAGCACCGCCCAGATGATGCCAATGACGCCGAACACTTCGAACGTCCGGCGCCAGCCGATGCCCGAAATGAGCAGCGCCACGAGCAGCGGCGTAAAGGCGCCGCTTACGCGGGTTGCGAGCCAGAGGACCGCCTGCGCACGCTCGCGTTCCTTGACCGGCAGCCAGGTTGTGAACACGCGCGTCAGGTTCGGGAATGCGCCAGCTTCCCCCGCGCCAAACAACGCGCGCGTGGCGATAAGCGACGCGCTGCTCCAGGCCCAGCCGGTGGCGGCTGTGAAAAACGACCACCAGATCACGATGCGCATCAAGACGCGTCGCGGCCCGATGCGATCTCCCAGCCACCCGCCGGGGATTTCGAACAGCGCATAGGCCCAGCCGAACGCGGCGAGTGCCCATCCCATTTGCACTCTGGTCAAGCCCAGTTCTTTGCTGATCGTTGGGCTCGCAACGGAAATGCCGACCCGATCGATGTAGGTGATGATGGCAAGCGCCACCGCAAACGCGGCGACGACATAGCGCGCTCTTGTGGGGTTGTTCATTAAGTCCGTGTTATCCCTACGGCAATTCCTTCACCGCAATCGTACGCCATCGCCAGAATCCGCCATCCGCCCACCGCGGAGTCTTCTCGTCGCTGAAGTGCATCTGGATGGCAATCATGCCGTCAGTGGCGCCGTTGGCCACGTGGTTGGCCGTATCGGTGAACTCGTTGACGAGCTGATCGTTGATCCACACGCTGATGCGCGGGATCTCGCCCTCGATCCGCGCGCGGATCGTGTTCCACGCTTCGCGCTTCCACGCCTTCTGCCACACTTCGGCTCGTTTGCGGTTGAGCGCCTGTCGCTCCTCCTGCGACAGCTTCGCTGCGGCGGCGTCGACCAGCCCCACTTTCATGCGTTCGCCGTAAATCCCACCCATGCTGCCGCCGGGCAGGTAGTCGAGCGTGACTTGATAGGCCTCGCCGTCCTCGTTCGATCGCAGGAAGAGCCCGCTGTCGCAACCCCAGTCCGGCTTGATTTCCATGTAGACTTCGAAGTTCTTGTACTTCTTGTCGGTGAGGAGGATGCCGCCTTTGCCCTTGGGATTCTGCGTGCCGACGATGATCCCGTTAATGACGCGGTAGTCGGGCGTGGTGCCGTGATGGTTGGTTTTGCTGACGTGCCAGCCGGACAGATCCTTGCCGTTGAAAATGGGCGTAAAGCCTTCGGGCACTTTCGGTCCGGGGTCGTCTACCGGCGGGCCGTATGCTGGCGCAGTCGATCCCCGCTGTCCCGCGGGCGCCTGCTGGGCGTCTCCCGGCAGGTTCATAAGTCCCGCCATCAGGACGACTGTCGCGACTGCCGTGATCCGTTGCCACCCGGATTTCTGCATACAATTCTCCCGCATTCGCATCATTTAACGTGACCGGGACACTAACACGTCTTTTCGCTGCATGCAAAACGGTGTAGGGTGGGGTCTGACCCCATATGGAGGACTCTCTTTGAAGTTGCTTCGTTTCGGTGAAACAGGACAAGAGCGCCCTGGCGTTCTCGACAGCCGCGGCGTCATTCGCGATCTCTCAGGCGTCGTTCACGACATTGCGGGCTCCACGCTGCTGCCTGAGTCGATCGCCAAACTCGGACGGCTCGATTTGAGCACCTTGCCTGAGGTGAATGGCTCGCCGCGACTCGGGCCATGCGTCTCGCGCGTTGGCAAGTTCGTGTGTGTCGGCTTGAACTACTCGGATCACGCCGCCGAGTCGAACATGCCCGTCCCGGCCGAGCCGATCATTTTCATGAAGGCGACGTCGAGCATCTGCGGGCCGAATGACGACGTGGAGCTGCCGCGAGGATCGCAGAAGAGCGATTGGGAAGTGGAGCTTGGGGTCGTGATTGGCAAGCCGGCCAAGTACGTCACCGAAGCGGACGCCCTCTCCCACGTCGCCGGCTACTGCGTCGTCAACGATCTCTCCGAACGCGCGTATCAGCTCGAAGGGACCGGGCAGTGGGTCAAAGGAAAGAGCGCCGACACGTTCGGACCGATCGGCCCGTGGCTGGTGACGACAGATGAGGTCGCCGACTGCCAGAACCTCGGACTCTGGCTCGAAGTGGACGGCCATCGCTATCAAAACGGCACGACGAAGACGATGGTGTTTGGCGTGGCGTTCCTCGTCAGCTATCTGAGCCGGTTCATGAGCCTGCATCCGGGGGACATCATCAGCACTGGCACGCCGCCTGGAGTCGGGCTGGGTCAGAAGCCGCCCGTGTTTCTGCGTTCAGGTAACAAGATCCGCTTGGGTGTGGACGGACTTGGCGAGCAGACGCAGGTGGTCAGGTAAAAAGGCAGAAGGTAGAAGGCAGAAGGCAGAAGGAAAAAATGCAGTCCGGTAGTGTGCTCGATGCGCTGGCCTCGATTTGCGGGGCGGATGCCGTGCTGTCGAGCCCGGAGGACCTCATTGCTTATAGCTTCGACGGCACGGCGGCGTTGAAGACGCGGCCGGCGGCCGTGGTGTTTCCGCGCACGACGGAACAAGTCGCCGACTGCGTCCGTCTTGCCGCCTCCACGAGCACGCCCATCGTCACGCGCGGATCTGGTACGGGGCTGAGTGGCGGCGCCGTGCCGACGGCGGGCTCTCTCGTTGTGTGCCTCACACAGATGGACGCGATCGTCGACGTCGATCCGCGCAATCTCACGCTGCGCGCGCAGCCGGGCGCGATCACGCAGCGCATCGACGAAGCGGCGGGCCGTCATGGGTTGTTCTATCCGCCAGATCCCGGGTCATTGCGCATCAGCACGATTGGGGGCAACGTCGCCGAAAACTCGGGCGGACTTCGCGGCCTGAAGTACGGTGTCACCCGTGATTACGTGATGGGCCTTGAAGTTGTGCTGGCCGATGGCCAGGTGGCGCGGCTCGGCAGCGCGTGTGTCAAGGACGTCGCGGGGTATTCGTTGAAGGACCTCTTCATCGGATCCGAAGGCACGCTCGGAATCATCACGGAAGTGCTGTTGAAGCTCGTGCCGCGGCCTTCAGCCAGGCGAACGATGCTTGCGCTTTACGACAGCATCGAGGATGCCGCGGAAACCGTCTCAGCGATTGTTGCTGCGCGAATCATTCCCTGCACGCTCGAGTTCCTCGACCGCGTGACCGCAGGTTGCGTTGAAGACTACGCGCACGTCGGACTCCCGACCGACTGTGACGCCGTGCTTCTAATGGAGACGGACGGCCACCCGGCAGCGGTTGCCGACGAGGCCGCCAGGATGGAGGAGATTGCCCGCACGCATCGGGCCCGCGATGTTCGAACGGCGCGCGACGAGGCCGAGGCGCTGCAGCTGGCCGCCGCTCGCCGCAACGCCTTTGCCGCGCTGGCAAGACGACGTCCTACTACGATCCTCGAGGATGTAACCGTCCCGCGAAGCGAGCTGGCGACGATGGTGTCGTTCATCGCCGCGACAGCCGCTCGATTCAATTTGCAGATTGGCACGTTCGGTCACATGGGCGACGGCAATCTCCATCCGACGTTCCTCACCGACGAACGCAACGCAGACGAAATGCACCGCGTCCATCAAGCGCTGGACGCCATCGTCACGCGCACGCTAGAGCTGGGTGGCACAATTACGGGCGAGCACGGCGTGGGGCTCGCGAAAAAGCCATGGCTCCGCCAGCAGATGGGCGACGCGAGTTACGCGCTGATGAAGCAGGTCAAGCGCGCGCTCGACCCGCACGGGTTGTTGAATCCCGGCAAGATGTTTGATTAGCCGCCACTCGCAACGCGCCAATGAGAACGCTTCACACGCTCGACTACGCAGTCTTGCAGCAATGCATGCACTGCGGAATGTGCCTTCCGACGTGTCCCACCTACGATACGACGAAGAAAGAGCGGAACAGCCCGCGCGGACGGATCGCCCTGATGCGAGCGATTGCCGATGGCGAACTCGCCATAACCAAGACGTTTGCTGATGAGATGAGTTACTGCCTCGGTTGCCTGGCGTGCCAGACCGCTTGTCCTGCCGGCGTGAACTACGCGCAGCTCTTCGAGACGGCGCGAAGCGACATCGAACGCGCGCGGGTGAATGATGCTGCGGCCCGCCGATTCTGGCGGCGGCTATCGCTCGGCTTCCTCTTCACGCGTCCTCGAGTGTTGCGCACAGCCGGCCGGCTGATGCGTGCGTACCAGAGGTCTGGACTCGAGGCAGCGGTGAGGCAGTTCGGACTGACGCGTTTTCTACCGCCGGCCCTCGCGCAGTTGGAGCCTCAGGCGCCACGCATCGCGCGTCGATTCTCGAATCAGCTGATTGCGAGGCACGAGACGCCGAAGAATGCGGTCAAACACCGCGTTGCGCTGCTGACCGGGTGCATTCAGGATCTCGTCTTCCCAGACGTCAACCGCGACACTGTTGACGTGTTGTTGGCCAATGGCTGCGCCGTCGACACGCCATCACCGCAGCCGTGTTGTGGATCGCTGCACGCTCACAACGGCGAAGCCGAACTGGCTCGCGATCTGGCGCGGCGCATGATCGATCTCGTGCCTCCGGATCGCTACGACGCGATTGTGACGAACGCGGGCGGATGCGGTTCGCACCTGCGGCACTACGGTCACCTGCTCGAAGACGACGAGCGCTATCGCGAGAGGGCGCAGGCGTGGGATCGGAAAATGCGGGACGCGAGCGAGTGGCTCATCGAGATCGGTTGCCGTCCTCCGGCTGCGCCGCCGTTCGCGTCGCCAATAACGGTTACGTACCATGATTCCTGCCACCTGGCGCATGGACAGAAGATCACTCGCCAGCCGCGCGCGTTGCTGGAGATGATTCCCGGGACGACGCTCGTCCCGCTGACCGAGTCCACGTGGTGCTGTGGCAGCGCAGGGGTGTACGCAATCACGCAGCCGGCGCAGGCAGATGCGCTGCTGCACAGAAAAGTCGCCAACATCGCGGATAGCGGCGCCCGCGTTGTGGCGACCGCCAACCCTGGATGTCAGCTCCAGATCGCGAGAGGCTTGCGCGAAGCCGGGGAGTCCGTCGATGTCGTGCATCCGATATCGCTCCTGGCGCGCGCCTATCGCCGGGAGAACGCAACATGAAGAAGATCGTCGTCGAAGAACCTGGCGGCCCGGAGAAGATGAAGCCGATCGACGCTCCGCTTCCCACTCCGGGGCCGACCGACGCGGTCGTGAAGATTGCCTACAGCGGGGTCAACTTCATCGACGTGTACTTTCGGACCGGCCTCTACAAGGGAGAGACGCCGATCGTTCTCGGCAGTGAAGCATCCGGCATCGTCGAAAGCGTTGGCAGCGATGTGACCGATGTCGCGCCGGGCGATCGTGTGGCCTACGCGATGGCCCGCGGATCGTACGCCGCGTATGCGGCTGTGCCCGCCGCTCAACTCGTCAGGGTTCCGGATGGCCTCGAACTCGAAACCGCCGCAGCGATCATGCTGCAGGGGATGACGGCGCATTACCTGACGCACTCGACGTTCCCGCTGGCGGCTGACCATACGTGTCTCGTGCATGCAGCAGCGGGCGGGACCGGAGGATTGATCGTTCAGATGGCGCGACTTCGCGGCGCGCGCGTCCTTGCGACGGTTTCTACCGAGGAGAAGGCGCGCGAAGCGCAGAAACTTGGCGCGCACGACACGATCAACTACACGACTCAGGACTTCGAAGTCGAAGCCAAGCGTCTGACTTCGGGTCGCGGCGTGGACGTCGTCTACGACTCGGTGGGAAAGACGACATTCGACAAGAGCCTGAACGTGCTGCGTCCGCGGGGCACGCTGGCTCTCTTCGGACAGTCAAGCGGTTCTGTGCCGCCGCTGGATCCGGCGGTGCTCAACGCGCGCGGTTCACTCTTTCTCACGCGTCCGAGCCTGGCGCACCACATGCTTACTCGTGATGAGTTGCTGTGGCGCGCGGGTGATGTCATGAACTATGCCGAGTCAGGTGCTGTGAAAGTCCGCATCGCAAAGATTTATCCGCTGAGCGAAGCCGCCGCAGCGCACCGGGATCTCGAAGGACGGAAGACGGCGGGGAAGTTGCTGCTAAAGCTGTAGCATCTGGACTTCTACTCGAACGATACGTTGATACTTCCAAGCTCTCCAAAGTCCGCCTGAAATCTGTCGCCGGGCGCGATCGCGACCGGTGCGATGCAGGTGCCGGTCGTTACGAGGTCGCCGGCACGGAGGCCGTCGCCGAACGTCCGGAGCTCGTTGGCGATCCACGTCAGCGCGTTGAGCGGGCTGCCGAGCACGTTTCGTCCTGCGCCGGTCGCAGCCGCGCGTCCGTTCAGCGTCGTCTGCACGACGTGCGCAGCGAGATCGAGCGCACGCCAGCCGTCTGGCGCCGCGGCTCCAACGACGAGCCACCAGGCGCACGCGTTGTCGGCAATGAGCTGCGGCGCGCCGACGGCGCAGAAGTCCTCGTAGCGCGAGTCAGGAATCTCGACCGTCGGATGCATTGCGCTGACGGCGTCAAGGACTTCGTCCTGCCCGTAGGGCTCGTTTCGAGGCGGCAGTGCTCGGTGGACGCGGAAGGCGAACTCCGCTTCGGCAACGCGCATGTGGTTTCCGGTCAGAGAGACGGCGGATCCGTTATTGACGACGCGATCCGCGAGCAGGATGCCCGCCAGCGGACCGTCGACGCCAATGTGGGCCTGTCCAAGCGTGCTGGTAGCGGCGATTTTCCAGCCGACGATCGGCTGTCCTGAGAGGTCGGCGAGGCGCCGCTGAATTGCGTAGCCCTCCGCGCGGTTGGCCGGGCGGCAGTCGAGCGGGAGATGGGAAACCCTGGTTGACAATCTGAAGTGCTGTCGAAGGATATTGGCGGCCCTATCGGTCGCATCGGGCTGCATGGGGTTCCAGGCTGCATTGGGGGTCTGGACCCCACTCGTCAATTTTGTGACGAGTGGGGTCAGACCCCAGGAACTTACTTCTGGCTGGGGCTGTCGTCGGCCTGCAGATCGCCGAGCACGTACTGCATCCCCGCGAGCACGTGTTCGAGAATCGGCGCGATCGCGTAGATCTTTTCGTTGTGCCCGTGCGCCTCATAGAAGACGCGGCCCTTGCCCTCGCGGCGAATCCAGCTCAGCCCGTAGTCGCCATCCGCCCGCGGGTTCTGTTCCTTCTTCTTGTCCTCGTCCGTCATCTTCGAATAGTCGATGCTCGTCAGCACGTGCAGGTTCTTGCGCGAGTAGGTCTCGCGGCCGAACGTGTAGGTCTCGTCGACGATCACCATCGGCGGCAGTTTCACTCCCTGGTGCTCCGTCGTGAGCTGCGGGTTGCCTTTGAACATCTTCGTCAGCGGGCTGTTCGGATCGTCCACTTTGACGGCGATATCCTGGCCGTCGTTCCAGTGGAACTTGAAGAATCCGCCGATCATCGTGTTGAACTCAGGCCAGGTGCCGACCTGATTGTCGGGACCGAGCTGGGTCGCCGCTGCCTGGCCGTTGCCGCGCGCGGGGGTCGGCGGCGGCGGTGGTGGCGGCGGCATCACGTTCGCGGCGAACCGCTGCGGGAAATCGGCCTGGGTGATGCGGCCGGACTTGTCCGTGTCCATCTTCGCGAACCACGCATCCGACAACGCGACGAACTCGTCTTTGCTCAACTTCTGATCGGCGTTCTTGTCGCCCTGGGAGATGAACTGCGCGACCACCGGTCCCGCCTGTCCACCGCGGCCGCCGCCGCGTCCGCCCTGCCGGCCACCGGCCGGGGCGTTTGGATCCGGGCGATTCTGATGGTAGGAGTCGGACGCGGCGTGGATGCCGGCGAGACCCTTGCCGCTGCGCACGAAGTCGAGCAGCGCCTTGCGCCGCGCGGCAGTCACGGCTGCATCGCTCGGCTCATCGAGGAACGCGCCTGTGGTGCTCGCCAGGAAGATGGCGTCGTACTGTTTCAGGTTTGCCTCGGTGATGTCTGCCGGGTCGTAGGTGATGGTCGTGGACCACGCGCCGGTCTTCTTGCCCATCTCTTCGATCGTGCGGGCCGCAAGCGGAATCGAGGAGTGGACGAACCCGGCTGCCTTGGCGAGGACGAGCACCTTGCGCGGCTGCTTCGGCTTGGCCGGAGCGGTTGCTGGCAATGCCGCCAGCATCGCCTGGACGTGCGCCGGATCGGGCGTCTGCGGCTGCGGTGCCGCGCCGCGTCCGGCGGCGCCGGTGAACCCTGGCGCGGGCGCCGGAGCGGGAAGCACGGAGTTCAGGCCGGCGACGAGCTGTTCCTGGGTGAGTGCGTTGGACTTCGTGGTGTCCCAGTCGGTGTACCACTTGTCGAACGCCGCCTTCATCTCATCGCGGGTGACGGCGGCATCCTTATTTACGTCGATCGCAGCAAACATGCCGATCGCGACGCCGCCTCTCCCGCCCCCTCGCCCCTGCGGGGCCTGCGCCTGCGGCGCAGCGCTCACAGCCAGCGCAACGGCGGCGCCTACCGCAACCGCCGAATTCCTCCACTGCATATGTCCTCCTTATGTCTCCGGGGGACTTCGTCCCCCGGACCCCCTTACACGCTCTCTCGCGGGGACCCCGAAGCCCCGCTCCATTCGCGTGGCTCACTTCGCTTCGTTCGGTTCGCGTCTTTCTAGGTGGAGCCCTCGATTTCACCGACAGCCCGGCACAACCTGACCCCGTTTTACTGCCCACCCCGCCCGCGGCCGCCGCGGCCACCGGCTAGGCGGGAAATCTCTTCTTCAGTCCACGGACGCGTGCGGCTCGCCGTCATGCCGCGAATCTCTTTCACATCCCCCGGCTCGACTGCCGACGCGGTGTTGCCCCACTCGCGACGCACGTACGTCAGCACCGCCGCAACCTGTTCGTCGGAGAGGCTCGCGCCAAGCGGGGGCATCAGGCCCACCGGCCCCTCCTTGCCCGCAAGCACGATGCGCATCGCGATCGACGCATCGCCGATCGCGTAGCGGCTATTCACAAGTGTCGGGGCAATCTTCTCGCGGCCCTGGCCGTCCGGTTGGTGACAGGCGACGCACAGGTTCGAATAAACTTCCTGACCCTGCGCGTAGCGCTTCTGTTGCGCCGGTGTCAGTGGCGGTACTACGACGACCGGGGTTGGTTTTCCGGGCCACGTCAGACGCGTCAGAAGTTGCATGGCCTCCGGGGTGATCCCCTTCCGCGGATCCTTCATAGCCGTGAGCGTGACCGGTTCCTGAGGAAGCGCGAGCAGCTGACCGCCGCCCGCTCCTCGCCCGCCGCGGCCACCACCGCCACCCCCGCCTCCGCCCCCGCGGCCTCCGCCGCCTTCGAGGCCGAACCCGATGCCTCGCAGCACCATCATCCCGAGGGACGACCCGCGCGTCACGTCCGGCAGATCGAAGAGCTTTGTGATGGTCTCCACATTGCGGCTGCGCCCGATTGCAGCCGCAAGCATGAGGACGTGCCCGTCAGGGGGGTGACTCGTGACGCCGGCGTTCGGTCGCGGCGGCTCGGGGTGCTCGAGTAGCTGCTCCAGCACTTGTGCCTCGAGCCCCGACAAGCCGCTGATCGCAGCGTCCACGGTGATCTCGTCGCGCTCGTATTTTTGCAACAGGCTCACCATCGGTGCCACGCGCGCGGGCGCCGGCAGTGCGCCGAGCGACGCCGCCACCTGGCGCCGCACCGCCCACGACGGATCGTCACCGAACTTGATCACACCCGCTTGCAGCGGATGACTCGCTTCACCCAGCCATCGCTCCGAGAGCCTGATGGCAGCCGTTCGGACGTCGACGTGCTTGTCCGCGAGCGACTTCTCCACGAGCGCCGCATCGAGTTCGCCAAGACCATAGAGCGTCCACAGCGCGTGCAGCCTCGTGCGATA
>Ga0209382_10008550_pt1 | contig 12903 bp, 5 predicted proteins | sample SoiMetdeltSBSDD5_FD_187599 | JGI IMG/M metagenome (GOLD analysis project Ga0209382, IMG submission 187599) | Bulk soil microbial communities from a Populus tree surrounding site in Tennessee, USA - Soil MetaG P. deltoides SBSDD5 (SPAdes) (version 2) | ecosystem: Environmental > Terrestrial >... | reverse complement strand
TTCTTCGGCCATTCCTTCATCGCCGATCCATTCGGCCGTTACATCGTCGAAGCCGGCGAGAGCGAAGAAATCCTGATCGCCAAGTGCGATCCGAAATTGATCGAAGAGGTCCGCCGCAACTGGCCCTTCCTGCGCGACCGCCGCGTTGACGCATACGCGCCGATCCTCAGCCGCTATCTCGGTCAATGACGTATCGGATGCCGGCGGAGTGGGAGCCGCACCGCGCGACCTGGATTAGCTGGCCACATCACGAACCGGATTGGCCCGGGAAACTCGGGCCGATCCCCTGGGTCTACGCCGAGATCGCGCGCGTCATCGCCGAGCACGAGATCGTCGAAATCCTCTGCGCCTCCGAAGAGATCCGCGCCGCGGCCTGCGACATCCTCGACGCGCATGCGGTCCGACACGATCGCGTCCGCCTCCACATCGTTCCGACCGATCGCGTCTGGCTGCGCGACTCGGCGCCGACCGGTGTCCTCAATCGAGCCGGTGATCTGGTGTGGCTGAACTGGGCGTTCAACGCCTGGGCCAAATACGACAACTGGTCGCAGGACGCGCAGGTCGGTGCGGCGATCGCCGCTATCACGTCACGTGAACGAATCGAGCCGTCGCGCCCTCACGGAAACGGCCGCGTCGTGCTCGAGGGCGGCGGCATCGAAGTCAATGGCGATGGGCTGATGCTCGTCACCGAGGAATGGCTGCTCTCGAACGTGCAGGTGCGCAACCCCGGCCTGCGCCGAGAAGACTATGAGCGACTCTTCGCTGAATGGCTGGGCATCCGCCACACGATGTGGCTTGGTGAAGGCTGCGTCGGCGACGACACGCACGGGCACATCGACGACGTGGCGCGGTTCGTGGATCGGAACACCATTGTGCTGGCGGTCGAACATGATCCTGACGACGAGAATCACGCGCGGTCGATGGACAATCTCCGACGACTCGAGCTCGAGTCGAGATCGGCGGGCATCGGTCCTCTCCGGATCGTGACCCTGCCGTTCCCGCGGCCGGTGATGATGACGGGCGAGCGGCTGCCGGCGAGCTACGCGAATTTCTACATCGCCAACGGTGTCGTGCTGGTGCCCACCTTCAACGATCCCAACGATCGCATCGCGCTGAACACGATCGCCGAGCTGATGCCGTCACACCGCGTGGTCGGCATTCACGCCGTCGATCTCGTGTGGGGTCTGGGCACCTTGCATTGCCTCACGCAGCAAGAGCCGGTTGGTGGTTAGTGGTTGGTTGGTGGTTCGTGGTTCGTGGTTGGTGGTTGCTGGTTGATGGTTGGTGGTGAGTGGGCATTGAACAACCAGCTACCAGCTACCAGCTACCAGCTACCAACTACCAACTACCAACCACCAACTACCAACGAGACAGCCATCGCCGCCCCCGGCATCGCGACGCCCGCAACCTCCTGATAGCTCTCGTCGAGCAGGTTGGTGCCATCGACGAACAACTCGAAGTGATCGCCGAAACGCCGACCGAGCCGAGCGTCGAGCAGCACGTAGTCGGAGGTCCCCGTCGATCGCGAACGGCGTCTGTACTCGATTCGCGGCGCAGCGCTGAAGCGGCCCGGCAGCGGGATCGACGCCGCGGCGACCACCGAATGCGGCGCGTAGTCGAGCACGTACTTCGATAGTTGGTTGACCTCTGCGGCGTTGACGTCCAGGGCCGTGTACTCGGCGAGGATCATGGCGCCCCGCGCGAACGTTTTTCGCACCGCCAGTTCGAGACCGCGCGTGTCGACGTTGCGGATGTTGTAGGTTCGCCACCGATCGGCGGTGGTCGGGCGGAGCCAGTCGATCACGTCCTCGTCGGCGCGTGCGAAGAACGTCGCCTGCGCGATCCATCCTCGAGCGAACAGCACGTCGGCGCCGCCTTCGCCCGCCCAAGCGGTTTCAGGCCCGACGTCCTCGCGAGCCAGATTCGCCGGATCGGAGTAGTACCGCTCGGTGAACGTTGGCACGCGAAAGGCGCGGCCGGCCGAGGCGCGCAGGCGGAGGTTCGACAAGGGCCACCAGCCGATGCCGGCAGAGGGATTCCACGACGTGGCGAACTCGTCGTAGTGATCGACGCGGAGCGTGCCATCGATCTGCGTGCGCGCTCCGAGCTCCTGACGCCATTCGCCAAAGCCGCTGACCCGCGACGTGGAATGGTCGCCGAGATTTGTCGAACGGATCCAGTCGCCACCGCCCTCGACACCCGCTGTCAACGTGCCGACGCTGCCGACGCGCCGCGACCCGCTGAATGCGGCAAGCACCGCATGCGTGCGGTGCCGGTTATCCGAGAGCTGCGGCTGGAGCTGATTGAACACGAACCGGTCGCCGTGCGTGCGATAGGACGCGCTCGCGCTGGTGCTCCAGCCGGCGACATCGGCAAACCGATGGTCGGCGGTGACGAGCGTCTGATTCGTCCACTCGCGCGACGGCGCGTTGCCGCCATAGAAATTGTTGGCGCCAAACTCTTTCCGCAGATACGAGACGGACAGGCTGCTGGCGTCACCGAGTGACGTGCGCGACCTCAGGATCGTGGTCGCGAAGTCGCGGTCGTACATGAACCCAGAGGATCGATCCGCCGAGACAGCGAGCGACTCGCGAACCGATCCGCGCTCGAAACCGACCTGACCACGGCCGGCCGCCAGGCCGAAGCTGCCGCCCTGGACCATGAGCGATGGCTGCTCGACGGTACGCCGGGTGATGACGTTGATGGTGCCGCCGAAGGCGTCAGCGCCAAAGAGCGATGACCCCGGACCGTAGAGCACCTCGATCCGTTCCACGGCGTCCAGCGGCACCGGGATGTCGCCATTATGGTGCCCCGACTGCGCGTCATTCAGACGCACGCCGTCGACGAGCACGAGCATCTGCCCAAAGTTCGCGCCGCGAATGGCGAAGTCGGTCTGCACGCCGCGAACGCCGCGCATACGCACGTCCACTGACGAGGCCAGGCGCAGCACGTCGGCGACCGATTCGATCGGCAGGCGCGCGATCTGCTCGCGCGTGATGATCGTCATGAGTCGTGTCACGCTGCCCAGTTCCACGGGCCGCGCCGCGGCGGTGACCACCACGGTCTGCCGAAAGCTCTCCTGCGCGACCGCGTGACTCGATGGCCACAGACTCATGACAGCAACGCCAGCGAGCACCCGGTTCAGCAAACGATTCCTCACGAACAACGTCTCCTCCCGCCGTGAGACCCTGTGCAGCGCTGCGACGCTGACGGTGGCGATCTTACTCGGGCCGTGGCATGGGATCGCGGCAACGCTGCTCGCCGCCACCCCAGGCACGGTGCGGCCGCTGCTCCTGGGCGCTTCGCCTCACGAGGCGAGGCGGCGTGGCTGATTTGGTCAATGACAGAACCAGGACCTCCCGGTTTTTCCGCATTGCGAAGCGCGCTGCCGAGGCGTAACATCCGCGCCGGCACAGCCGGTCCGCCCACTCGTAGGAGGCACGAATGAAGCGCGCATTGGCAAGAAGCGTCGTGACGTGTCTGTGTCTGGCCTGGTTGCCAGCAGCGGCGTTCGCTCAGGCATCGATCACGGGAGTCGTGAAAGACACGTCTGGTGCTGTCCTGCCGGGCGTGACGATCGAAGCAAGCAGTCCCGCCATCATCGAAAAAGTCCGTACTGCCGTCACCGACGGCTCCGGTCAGTACCGCATCACCGAGCTGCGGCCCGGCGCATACGTCGTCACCTTCACACTGCCAGGCTTCAACACCGTCAAGCGCGACGGCATCAATCTGACCGGCGCATTCACGGCATCAGTGGATGCGGAGCTGCGGGTCGGCGCCCTCGAGGAGACGATCACCGTGACCGGCGAAGCGCCGATCGTCGACGTGCAGAGCACGACCCGCCAGCGGGTCATGGACTCTGAGGCGATCAGCACACTTCCAACCGGACGCAACATGTTCAACCTCGGCGTGCTGATTCCCGGCATCTCGATCTCGACCGGCGGTCTGGCGTCACAGGACGTCGGCGGCGCGCTTGGTCCTGAGACGCGGGCGCTCGTCGCGCATGGCGGCAACACGAACGATCAGCGTTTCATGATGAACGGGGTGTCGCTCAGCTCGATGATTGGCGGAGGCTGGGGCGGCGGCGCGATTCCGAATGCCACCGGCGTGCAGGAGATGGTGTTCGACACCGCGTCGGTGAACGCCGACCTGGCGACGGGCGGCGTGCGCATCAACTTCATTGCCCGTGAGGGCGGCAATCAGTATCACGGCACCATCTTCGGCAACTTTGCCAACGATGCGATGCAGACGACCAACGTCAACGCGGAGCTTCTGGCGCGGAACCCGGCGCTCATCAATGCCGGCACAGTGGACAAGAACTGGGACTTCAACCCCGGGTTCGGCGGTCCAATCAAGCGCGACAAGATCTGGTTCTTTGCCAGCGGCCGCTCGCAAGGGGCCTACGTCCTCGCGCCTGGCATGTTCTTCAACAGGAACGCCAACGACCCGACCAGATGGACCTACGAGCCGGATTTGACGCAGCCGGCGTCACTCGAGAAGACCTGGCTCGATGCGCAGGCTCGCGTCTCATGGCAAGCGAATCAAAAGAACAAGATCGGCCTCACCTACACGCAGCAGGATTTCTGCGCGTGTCACGACGCGATCACGGCGACGACGGCACCTGAGGCGGCCTACGATCGCCGGTTCCCGACGCAACGGGTGATCCTGCTCGACTGGACTTCCCCGTTGACCAACAAAGTCCTACTCGAAGGCAGCGCCATCCATCGCGTGGAGCGCTGGGGCAACATGCATCTGCAGACCAAGGACTTCTCGACCGACCCGGCGATGGTCGCGGTGACCGATCAGGCGGCGAACGTGCCGGGCCTCGGTGTCGTTGCCAACCTGAATTACCGCGCGCGTGGCGGCGCGAACGCGAACAACAACTCGTGGAACGAGAACCTGCACTACCGGTTCAACCTGTCGTACATCACTGGTGCGCACGCCTTCAAGTTCGGCATGAACAACGCGCATGGGTCTCACGAGAACCTGAACTACCAGACCAACACGCTGGCCTACCGCTTCAACAACGGCGTGCCCAACCAGATCACGATGCGCGCGCTGCCGCACACGATCAAGAACCACGTCGATCAGGACCTCGGCTTGTTCGCGCAGGACAAGTGGACGATCGATCGCCTCACGGTGTCGCTGGGCATCCGGTTTGATTACCACGCCAACAGCTTCCCCGAGCAGACGCTGGGACCGACACGCTTCACCCCCAACCGCAATCTCACGTTCCCGGAGCAGGACAACGTCAGTTACAAGGACTTCACGCCGAAAAGCCAGGTCGTGTATGACCTGCTCGGCAACGGCAAGACAGCGCTGAAGGTCAGCATCAACAAGTACCTGACCGGACTCGGGACGACCAACGGCGTGACGCCGGTGACGCTCGGTCCGAATCCGATCAACACGCTGAACACCTCCGTTATCCGCTCGTGGACCGATGGCAATCGCAACTACGTCCCGGACTGCGATCTCCTGAACCCGCTGGCGCAGAACAATCTCGCGGCCGGCGGCGACTCGTGCGGCGCGTTCGACGATGCGACGTTCGGACGGCCGACGCCGAACACCACCTTCGATCCCGAGTTGTTGAACGGGTGGGGGAAGCGTTACTACAACTGGGAGTTCTCGACCGGCGTTCAGCACGAGCTCCTGCCGCGTGTCTCGATTGACGTGAGCTACTTCCGTCGGTGGTACGGGAACTTCGTCGTCCAGGACAACCGCGCCGTGTCAGCTGCGGACTATGAGACCTTCAGCATCGTCGCCCCGGCCGACCCGCGGCTGCCCAACGGCGGTGGCTACACGATCTCGGGATTCCGCACCGTATCGGAGGCAGGGTTCGGGCGAGCCGCTGACAATTTCACGACCCTGGCCGACAACTACGGCAAGCAGATCTCCCACTGGAACGGTGTGGACGTGAGCGCCAACGCCAGGCTGCGCAACGGCATGTTCATCCAGGGCGGCACGAGCACTGGTCGCACATCGACCGACAACTGCGAAATCCTCGCGGTGTTGCCGGAAATCACCCCGAGTCTGGTGCCGTACTGTCACCTGGACTCGAACTGGCTGACGCAGTTCAAGGGCGCCGCCTCTTACACCGTGCCGCGTATCGACGTTGGGCTGTCAGGCACGTTCCAGCTGCTTCCCGGCCCCGACATCGACGCGAACTGGGCGGCGCCGAACTCCGCCATCAGTCCGTCGCTTGGTCATAACCTCGCCGGCGGCGTCGCGACGCAAACCCTGAACCTGGTGACGCCCAACACCCTCTATAACGACAGCCTCACCCAGCTCGATCTCCGCATCGCCAAGATCTTCAGGATGGGATCGACACGGGCGACGATAAACCTCGATCTCTATAACGTCACCAACTCCAACACGATCCTGACCCTCAACAACGGCTTCGTGCCCTCGGCGACCGGAGGCCTGGCGACCTGGCAAATCCCCACCGCGATCCTCCAGCCGCGGTTCTGGAAGATCGGGGCGCAATTTGATTTTTGAGGTCCTTTGTCCTTAGTTCTTCATCCTTGGTCCGTCCCTGGTCCTTCGCACAGAGGACTCCGGGCGGACCAGGGACCCCGGCACTTTTGGTCCTTGGTCCTTTGTCCTTTGTCCTTAGTCCTTCGATGGGCCGCCCTATTTGGACAGCCTTTTGAGCGCCCCATCATTGCGTAAACCCCTTCCTCAGGCGTAACATCCCGCCCGTCAGAGCCCGGTTCGGCCCACCGCCCTCAGGAGGCAGAATGAAGCGTGCACTAGCCACAAGCGGGGTGTCGTTTCTGTGTCTGGTCTTCGTGCCAGCCGCTGCATACGCCCAAGCGTCGTTTAGCGGGATTGTGAGAGATACGTCCGGGGCCGTGCTGCCCGGCGTCACTGTCGAGGCATCGAGCCCCGTACTGATCGAGAAGAGCCGCTCCGCAACGACCGACGGAGAAGGCCGCTACATCATTCAGGATCTCCGCCCCGGCACCTATCGGGTGGCATTCACGCTTCCTGGGTTCAAAACGGTCGTGCGTGAGGGTCTCGAGCTCCTCGGCACGAGCGTGGTGACGGTCAACGCGGATATGGCGATCGGCACCGTCGAGGAGACGATCACGGTCTCCGGCGCAACACCGACCGTCGACCTGCAGAGCACGACCCGGCAGGTCTCGATCACGCAGGAGATCGTCTCGGCGCTTCCGAGCTCGCGCAACCCGTTTGCGCTCGGCGTTCTGATTGCGGGAGTCAGGCAGGACGTCGGCGGCCGCGACGTCGGCGGTGCGGTGGTCGCGGAAGTCGCGTCGCTCGTCGCCAACGGCGGCCGGACCGCTGACCAGCGCATGATGGTCAATGGCGTGGCGCTCAGTTCCGGTATCGCCGGCGGGTGGGGCGGCGGTGCAGTGCCGAACGCAGCCGGGACGGCGGAGTTCGCGATTGACGTGTCCGGTGTCGATGCCCAGGCCGCGACCGGCGGCGTGCGCGTCAACTTCATCCCGCGCGATGGCGGCAACCGCTTCAGCGGCATCATCGCGGGCAGCTACTCGAAGGACAGCTTCGCCAGCGACAACTACACGGGCACCGACGTGCAGCAGCGCGGGTTGTCGGCGCCCAGCAAGATCAAGGCGAACGGCGAATTCAACCCCGGCGTGGGCGGTCCGATCAAACGCGACAAGCTGTGGTTCTTCGTCTCCGGGAAGTATGTGTTCGCCGACAACTACGTCGCCGGGATGTTCTTCAACGAGAACGCCAACAACATCAACGAGTGGCGCTATGTGCGGTCGAGTCGTCAGGCCATCCTGCATCAGGACCAGCAGATCTTCCAGACGCGGCTGACCTATCAGGCCAATCAGAAGAACAAATTCGGCATGACCTTCGACCAGGAGGCCTACTGCGGCTGTCCCAACGGCGTGACCGCCCTGGTCTCGCCAGATGGCGCGAACGACCGCCGGTTCCCGACGCAGCGCTTCGTAACGGCTGACTGGACGTCGCCCATTACCAACCGGCTCCTGCTCGAAGCGAGCGGCATCCACCGCGTCGAGCGGTGGGGCAACATGCACCTGCAAACCGGCAAGGGCGACAACCTCGACGCCATCACGCCGGGCATGATCTCGGTGACGGACAACCCGAACCCCGTGACGGGCGGCAGCCTCACGTATCGGTCCGCCGCGCAGTTCAACAACTCGTGGAACTGGAACATTCACTATCGGGCGGCCGCCTCGTACATCACCGGTTCCCACAGCTTCAAGGTCGGCTTTAACAACGCCTACCTGCATCACGAAAACACGACCTACAGCGATCCTGGCGCGCCGTACAGCTACAACTTCGCCAACGGCGTACCGAACCAGATCACGTACCGGATCGTGCCTCGCACCATCGCCGTCAACGTGGACTACGACTTTGGCATCTTCGCGCAGGACCGCTGGACGATCGGCAGATGGACGCTGCAAGGCGGAATTCGTTACGACGCGTTCGCCAACAGCTACCCGGACCAGGCGATCGCGCCGACGGTGCTCGCGCCAGCCCTCAACATCCGGTTCGACGAGGTCGACAATCTGAAGTGGAAGGACATCACGCCGAAGATGGGCGTGACCTACGACCTGTTCGGCAACGGCCGCACGGCGCTCAAGGCGACGCTGAACAAGTATCTCGAAGGTATGGGAACAACCGGGGCCGGCGGCGTGCCCAATGTGTCGGACCTGCCGAATCCGATCAACCGGTTGAACACGCAGACGACCCGTCCCTGGACCGACAACGGAGCGAATGGGGGAATCGCGAACGACTTCACTCCGCAGTGCAACCTCCAGGACTACAACCCGAACGGCGAGTGCGGAGCTCTGCTCAACGCCGGGACGTTTGGCAATCTCAACCCGGCCACCACCTACGATCCGGACCTGACACAGGGATGGGGCAAGCGCTTCTACAACTGGGAGTTCACGGCCGGCGTTCAGCACGAGGTGATGCCACGCGTGTCGCTCAACGTCCAGTACGCGCGCCGGTGGTACGGCAACTTCCGGATCTATGACGACCGGTCGGTCACGGCAGCGGATTACGACCGGTTCACGTTCCCGGTCCCGACCGATAGTCGCCTGCCCAACAGCGGAGGCACGCTGACGGGATACGATGTGAAGCCGACCGCGCCAACGACCCAGAACCTGCTCGTCACGCTCGCCGACAATTATGGCGAGCAGACGGAGCACTTCGACGCCGTGAACATCTCGATGCAGGCGAGGCTGCAGAATGGCTTGATCGTCCAGGGCGGTTTTGGCCCGGGACGTCAGGTCACCGACGACTGCGACATCGTGGACGACCTGCCCGAATTGCTGACGGCGACGGCGTTAGTCCCCAACCGAAGCGGAGTCACCGTGGCGAGACCGCTCGAGCGCTGCCACGAGAACAACGGATGGCGTACGGGCGTTTCAGGTCTCGCGTCGTACACGATCCCCAAGATCGATGTCTTGATCAGCGGCACGTACCAGAATCAGCCCGGGATTAATCTGGCAGCGGGCTGTGCGTCGTGCGCCAACTTCATCAACTACCCCGCCGCCTCGACAACCCTCGGGCGCGCATTCACGGGCGCGCCGGCGGGCCGAGCCTTTAACATCGCCCCGGCTGGGGAGATATTCACCGAACGGCTGAACCAGATCGATCTTCGCTTCGCGAAGATCTTCCGGTTCAACAGTACGCGAACCAGCATCAACTTCGATTTCTACAACATCACCAATTCGAACTCCGTGCTTACGGAGAACGCGACATTTGGTCCGGCGTACCGCACGCCGCAGTCCATCCTCCTGCCGCGTCTGTTCAAGCTGAGCGCACAGTTCGACTTCTGACGAGAAGGGCACGTCCGACCCTTCGACAATGCTCAGGGTCGCCCTGAGCGGAGTCGAAGGGCGAAAGAACGTGCCCTACGCAGACCAGTAGGGCCGGTCCTTTTGGACCGGCCTTTTTGTTTAAAGGCTACGCGCCTAGCGCCGCGACACGACGCGGCTGCGGATAGGTCTCCCAGACGCAATCGAGGAATTGACCGACCAGATGTGACGCCTCGCCTTTGCGGCTGGCGACACAGACTTCGATGGTCGCGCCCGGATCGCCGACAGGAAGGACCGCCACACCGCTCGCCGGCTGCGGGCTGGTGAGAGGCACTCCCAGACACAGATACACGCCGCGACCCGAGGCCACCATCATCAGCCCGGCGTGATTGAACGGGCCTGCGTCCGGCGTCGGCACCATCGGCGCCGTAATCCCGTGCCGCGCGTACAACTCCAACACGCGGTCGTAGAGGGCCGGCGACATGTGTCGATCCCACAGCAGCAGCGGCACGTCGGCAAGATCGCGAAGCCGGACCTCAGATCGCGACGCGAGCGGGCTGTCATCGGCAATCACCGCCTGAATCCGCTCGTGGAAGATCGTCACCGCGTCGACAACGCCATCGTCGAACGGCGGCCGCGCGAACACGACGTCGACCGCGGAGTTTCGCAGCTGGTCGTGGATATCGTCGGAGCAGTACACGTCACGGACCTCGAAGGTGACGTCAGGACGCTGCTTCGAGAACTCGACGCGCAGGCGATTCACGACATCCCACAGGCCCCAACCGATTCCGATCCGAATCAGGCTCTGCTCACCGCTCGCCATCTGGCGGGCGGCCTCGCAGAAGTCGGTTCCGGCGGCGTCGAGCGCCCTCGCCTTCTCCAGCAGACGACGGCCCTGGTCAGTCAGGGTGACGCCGTGACGGTGACGAACGAAGAGCGTGAGTCCGAGTTCTTGCTCGAGCTGATGGATGTGACGGCTCAGCGGAGGTTGGGAGATATGGAGGCGTTCTGCGGCCTTGGTGACGCTCAACGCGTCCGCCACGGCAAGGAAGGCCTTTATGTGCCGAAAGTCCATGGCGGGGGGATTCTATACCGAATTCGTATGTCTGGACGTTGAAAGGGGTATTGGACAGTTGCCCGCTCAGCGAGCGACGGTATTCGCGGTCAGAGTCACGGTTTGCGGCCTAAGGAGGGTTGCGCATGCGTGGTTTGAAGCTGGTTCTGCTCGCTATCGCTGTGGTCGTGAGCGTACCAATGGCGGCGTTCGCCCAGGCGACGCTGTCGGGCCTCGTCAGGGACGCTTCGGGCGCGGTACTCCCCGGTGTGACGGTGGAAGCCTCGAGTCCCGTGTTGATCGAGAAGGCGCGCACCGCCATCACCGACGGCACCGGACGCTACCAGATCGTTGACCTGCGACCTGGTACTTACACAGTCACGTTTACGCTGCAGAGTTTCTCGGTCGTCAAGCGCGAGGGCGTCGAGGTGACCGGCACGAGCACGACGACGGTGAACGCCGACTTGAAGGTGGGTGACCTTCAGGAAACGATCACCGTGACCGGCGAGACACCGACGGTCGATACGCAGAGCTCGGTGCGCAATGCGGTCCTGAGCAAGGACATCATCGACGCGCTGCCCACGTCGCGAAACGCGTTTTCCCTCGGCGTTCTGATTCCCGGGATGAACGTCCGGAACGGATTCGGACCGGTGACCGATGTCGGCGGCGCGACCGGACCCGATACGCTCGCCCTCAGCATCCACGGCGGCAAGACGGAAGATCAGCGCCTGCTCGTCAATGGTGTTGCCCTCAGCACGATGATCGGCGGCGGCTGGGGCGGCGGCGCGATCCCGAATATGAGCGGCCAGTCGGAGATTGCCTACGACTTCTCCGCCGTTGACGCCACCATCTCCACGGGCGGCGTGCGCATCAACTTCATTCCGCGCGACGGTGGCAACCGATTTTCGGGAACCATTGCCGGGAATATCGCGACCGACGGGCTTCAACCGGACACGTTTCGAACGGTCGAACGCGGCAACGCGTCATTCCCCGACTTCCGCGCCAGCACCGTGAAGAACAACGGCGAGATCAACCCCGGGCTCGGCGGGCCGATCGTGAAGGATCGACTGTGGTACTTCCTGTCGGGACGATACCAGGTCGCCAATACGTACGTGACCGGCATGTACCACAACCGGAATGCCGGTAATCCCAACGCGTGGACCTATGAGGCGGACCTGTCGCGACCGGCAACCTTCAACCGCGACTGGCACGTCTACCAGGCCCGCTTCACGTGGCAAGCAGCGCCGAAGCACAAGATCGGGATTACCTACGACATCGAAGACACCTGCACGTGCAACTCGAACGTGAGCGCCACGACTGCACCGGAAGCGGGCAGCGAGTTCAATTTCCCGCTGCAGCGCTTCGTCCAGCTCGATTGGAACTCTCCAGTCACGAGCCGCCTGCTGATCGAAGCCAGCGGTATCCACCGCGTCGAGCGTTGGGGCGGCATGCACCTGCAGTCCGGCGCGGGCGACGTGACGATTCCCGATGCGAGCATCATCGGCGTCAACGAACAGAGCACGGGCCTCAACTACCGCGCCGCGCCCGGCGGTTTCCTTGGCGCGCCGCCGTTCAACAACTCATGGAATGTCAACCTGCACTATCGCGCGGCAGTGTCGTACATCACCGGCTCGCATCAGGCGAAGGTTGGCTTCAACAACGCGTGGGGCCATCACGAGAACACGCCGTACGCGCTGAATCCGTACAGCTACGTTTTCTCCAATGGACGTCCGCTGCAGATTCGGCAGTGGTCGATTCCCTACACGACCGAAGTCGACGTGGACGCTGATTTCGGCCTCTACGCTCAAGACAAATGGACCATCGGCCGCTACACCATCGCCGCCGGCCTCCGCTTCGACTATTTCTCGAACAGCTATCCGCCACAGACTGTCGGTCCAGGTCCGCTGGTGCCAGGTCGCAATCTCGTCTTCGACGAAGGGACGTATGACGCCGTGACCGGCCTGCCGAAACCTGGGGGGACTTCGAACGGCGAGCCCGTCGCGAATTTGAGCTGGAAAGACATCACGCCGCGGCTCGGCTTCACATGGGACATCTTCGGAAATGGAC
>Ga0209382_10008547_pt1 | contig 12905 bp, 9 predicted proteins | sample SoiMetdeltSBSDD5_FD_187599 | JGI IMG/M metagenome (GOLD analysis project Ga0209382, IMG submission 187599) | Bulk soil microbial communities from a Populus tree surrounding site in Tennessee, USA - Soil MetaG P. deltoides SBSDD5 (SPAdes) (version 2) | ecosystem: Environmental > Terrestrial >... | reverse complement strand
GAGGTCGCTGGCGCGCAGCGACCCGTCGACGGCCATGTTCGGGATGTTGGAGGCGGTGCGCAGGTTCTTATAGGCGTGCGCCTCGTCGGCGAAGATGTAGTCGATGCCGGTCTGCTCGAAGGTGATACCGGGGTCCTTGACCCCGTCGAGTTTCTTCTTGATCCTCTCCTCGGTTTGCAGCTTCATCCGTTCCAGCCGCTTGACTGAGAACCGCTGGCCTTCGGCCTTGGCGTGGTCGAGCTGCGCCTCGATGGCCTCCAGTTCGCGCTCCAGATAGGCGCGCTGCGCCGCCGGTGACATCTGGATCCGCTCGAACGCCGAACGGGTCATGATGACGGCGTCCCAGTCGCCGGTGGCGCAGCGGGCCACGAACAACCTGCGCCGGTCCCGGTCGAGGTCCTCGCGCTGCGCGGCGAGCAGCTTGGCCTGCGGGTACAGCTGGAGAAATTCGCGGCTGAACTGCTCCAGCATGTGGTTGGGCACGATGATGACGGGCTTTTGGACCATGCCGAGGCGGCGCAGCTCGATGGCGCCTATCACCATCTCGGCGGTCTTGCCGGCGCCGACCTCGTGGAACAGCCCGACCGACGGCTCGGCGATGATCCGGGCGACCGCGGCGAGCTGGTGCGGGCGGGGTTGGAACGAGATGGCCAGCCCGGGCAGCGAGAGCTGCGCGCCGTCGTAGCTGCGCAGCACCATGGAGTTGAACCGCCGGTTGTACTCTCCGGCCAGCGCGGCGGCGCGCTGGGCGTCTTCCCATACCCATTCGGCGAACCGGTCGGCCATCTCGATGGCCTTCTCCTGCGCGGCCACGGTTTCGCCGGGGTTGAAGATGCGCTTGCCGTCGAAGTCCTCGTCGTAGATGCGGATCTGCCGCTGCTCCAGCAGCGCCTGCGCCACGTCCGGGGCGGGGTAGCGTTTGGTGCCCCACCGGCTGGTGGCCAACACGCTTTGCCGCCGGTCGGACTTCGCCGTCCAGGTCGATCCGCCGGGATGCTCCACGACAAGGCTGGGGTCGTCCAGGATTTCCCGCAGGAACTGCCGCACGTGGGGGGCGTCGATCCAGGCCGCGCCCAGCTTGGCTTCGATCTCGTCCGGGGCCAGGTCGCGGGGCAGCACCTCGGTCAGTGCGGTCACGTTGGCGGCGAACCGCTGGTCTTCGGCTGCGGCGGCCTGCGCGTGGGTGAGCTTGGCGCGCACGTTGCCGGACAGGTACTCCGGCGCGGGCACGCACCGGCCGGTGGTCGGGTCGTCGAAGACCAGTGCGCCCAGCGCTGTGCGGGCCTCGCCGGGTTCGATGCCGAGCAGCCGGGCGATCTCGTCGAGGCGTACCTCGCCGTGCGCGTCCAGGCAGATCGCGAGCGCGTCGGCCGGGGTGTCGGCGCCCAACCTGGGGGCGCGGGGGGCGACCACGCGCTGGCGGAAGATGTCGGCCTTGACCGCGGTCTGGTCGGTGGCGTCGAAGTGCTCCAGCGCGAACACCGCGGTGGCGAACGGGTCGGTGCGGAACCCGCCCTGCGGCGGCCGGACCCGGGCCAGGCGTTCCTCGCCCGTCCGCGGGTCGGTGCGGCCGGTTCGCCGCCAGGAGAACCGGTTGATCGGCCCGTACTGGCGCACATAGCTGTCGTAGGCGGTGTTGAGGTCACGGCGCAGCCGGGTGATGTCGTCGGTGTCGTCGATGCTGGCCGCCTCGGCTTCCAGCAGGGCGACCTCGATGTCGCGCAGCCGCAGCAGGGCACGCAGCTCCGCGGCCTGGCTGTTCGGCACCCGGTACGGCACAGCTTGGCCGTCCTCGATGCGGGTGAAACCGCCATCGGCAGTGGTGGCCAGGTATCCGTCGGGTCGCCCGGCGGCCTGACCCACGAGGGCGACCGGCCGGGCGGGTACGGCGCCACCAGCCGGTGCCATCGCCAGGCCGACCTCGTGCGCGTCGGCGGCGATCGCCTCCAACGCCGAAGCGAGTGCCGGGGCGGCGTCGCGGTCACCGGTGACGATGAGCTCGTCGGCTCGGTAGAGTCCGCTGTTCACGGCGACGGCAAGCTCCCCGAGGACGTGCTCGGGATGCTCGACGAAGTAGTCGTTGACGCGGGCCTGTCCGTCCCGGACGTCGATGAGCTGGGTGCGTTCCCAGTCAGTGCCCACGGGTTCGCGGTGGTCTTCACGGCGGCGCAGTAGCAGCAGGTCGATGACGGCCCGTGTGCCGGCGGCCCGGCTGTGCGCGCCGCTGGGAAGGCGTACCGCACCGATGAGGTCGGCCAGGGCTGCCATCTCCCGGCGCGCGGCGGGGTTGGCCGCGTCCATCGTGTAGCGCGATGTGAGTACGGCCACGAGTCCGCCGGGGCGGGTCAGATGCAGCCCCTTGAGGAGGAAGTGGTTGTGGATGGAATGCCCACCTGGGTTGTGGGGACGGTCGATTAACGCGATCCGTCCGAAGGGCACGTTGCCGATGACGAGGTCGAAGGAGGCTTCCGGGGCGCGGGTGTCGGCGAAGCTCTCGGTGAGGATCTGCGCTTGCGGGTACAGGGCCGCGGCGATCCGGGCGGTCATCGGTTCCAGCTCCACACCGACCAGCCGTGCACCGTCGGGGGCGAAGCCGAGGAAGTTTCCCGATCCGCAGCCGGGCTCCAGCACGTTGCCACCAGCGAAGCCGAGCCGTGCCACGCCGGCCCAGATGGCCTGCACCAGGCCGGCGTCGGTGTAGTGGGCGTTGAGCGTGGAGCGTGCCGCAGCGGCGTACTCGTCGGCGGGCAGCAGCTCGCGCAGCTCGGTTCGGGCCCAGGCGAACTCGTCGCGGTCATCGTCGAACACCTCGGGCACAGCGCCCCATCCGGACCAGCGCGCCAGGACGGCCTGCTCCTCCGTGGTCGCTGGCCGGGATTCGGCATCCAGGATGTGCCGGGTGCGCAGCGCGGCGAGGTTGGCGCGCACCCGAGCCACCGCGCCAGACGGCGCCAGACCGTCCTGGCTGGTCGGGCGGAACGGCCGCGCGACGGGGTCGGCGGCCGGACCGTGCGAAGTGGACGGTGCTGGATCGGGTGCCGGCGTGGCGGCTTGTGTGTCGCCCACTGGGGCGTCCGCCGGACCGCGGGCGTCCGGGGTAGGGTCAGCGGACGGCGCAAGGACCGGCGGCGTGGTCGTGCTCGGGTACTGGGCTGCGTGCGGGCGGCAGACGGTGACCTGCTCGCCGGTGACCAGCGTCAGCCGCAGTGTCGCCCGGTTGGTGCAGTCTGGGTCTGCGCAGCCATGTGAATTGGGGTGGGGCAGGCGCTCCTGCGTGGCTACCGCCGTCAAGGGCGGCGCGTCGCCGTGCGCCGCGCCCGCGGTCAGCTCAGTCGGGTGTTCTCCTCGAGCGTCGCCTGCTGCCACCACGGGTGGTTCGGGTCCTCCCGCAGCGGCACCCAGTCCGCCTGCGGCTGGTCCGGCTCCCGGTCCTCGTCCTCGTCGGTGCCCGGCTCCGGTTCGAGCAGCACCATCTCCGGCAGCACCATCTCCCGGGCTCGCTGCGTGGCGTTGTTCAGCCGGCCCAGCTTGTCCAGGAACGTCTCGGCGGCCGGGTCCTCGCCCGCCAGGTCCAGGGTCAGGTCCGCGATCCGGGTGGCCACCTGCTCGCCCAACGTCGAGAAGAAGCTGTTCGGGTCCTCGATCTGGCTGTACCGCTGGGGCAGCCACCGCTGCCAGTGGTGCTGCGCCATCCGCCCGTACTCGTTCATCGCCGGCACCTTCCTCGTTCGCGGTACCCCACAGGTACTCCAGCGAAAGCTGGCCCGGGTACTCCTCCCGCCTGCGACGTGCCACTACTCCACCATCTTTCTACCGCCGCACCAGCTCGCCGCGCGGCAATGACGCGCAACGATTCGTGTGGGCGCGCTCACCGTGTCCGCCGCGTCGTCGTCGGGGCGGGAGCAGGCGACTGGGCCGGTTGAGCGCGGCCACTGACCGAGCCGACCGTGCTGGACGACACGCCCGGCGCCTGGTCTTCGCGGGCGCGCTGGGCCGCGGTGCGCGCCGGCACGACCGCGACCCGGCCTGCCGTCTCGCGGTTGACCGCTGCCAGCAGCTCGTTCACCCACGCACGGGCCGGCTTGCTGTCTACGGTGATGCCGTCGGCCATGGCGTGGCCGCTGCGGCCACGCCAGCCGGCGAGGATGTCGGCGGTCGCGGTGAGGCTGCCGGCCTGCATACCGGCGGTGCGGCTGCTGGTCGCGGCCACCTCCGCGATGCGCCGCCACGGCGTCTGCTGCCCGGGTGCGGTGACGGCCGCCTGGGCGGCGGCCACGGTTCGTTGATCGGCCGGCGGTGCGTCCGGGTAGCCGGGCGCCAGCCGGATGATGGCCTCGCCGGCCGATGCAGTCAGTTGGTGCAGCGTGAGCCACCCGCCGGGATTGCTCGCAGCGGCCTCAGTGGCTGCGGCGGCGATCCGGCTGGCTGCCGCGGTGTAGGCGGCGCGATAGGCCGGTGGGTATACGCGGCTCCACACCGTGTCCGCCACGAGCAAGGCGCGGGCGGGTGCCGGCATGCCGGCCAGACGTTCCCATTGCCGCTGTGCCACGGCGGCCTCCAGCGCAACGACGTTGCCCGGGTCGGCCCGAGCTGTTGCAGCCGCCTCGTGCCTGCCTGCGCGGTGCGGGCTGGAGTTGGTCGTGAGGACCTGCGCAATGGCATCGGCCTCGTCGCGTGCCCACACCTTCGCGGTGTAGGCGCGCGTGCCTCGGCGGCCGACGAACGCGGCGCCAGCCAGAACATGGTGGCCTTCGACGGCGACCGGTTGCCCGATCGGCCGGCTGGTGCGGGTGCGCACGACAGCCGCGACGCTGTACGGCTTGAGCCCGGCGTCGCCGGTCAGCGTCCGGGCGACGGTCGTGTTGGGGTCCGCACCGGGGCGTAGGTCGGCGGTGAGCGCGTCGGTCGCGGCGGCCGACGCCCGGTCGCGGGCCCACACGTGGACCCAGCGGAACTGCTCGGTGGCCGCCAGCGGTTCGACGCTGTCGAACCCGTCGTAGTCCTCATGCCCAGCACGCACGACCGGGGTTCCGACCAGCTCGCCCGTGACGGTGTTCACCACGGCCGAGACGGTGTACGGGTGCAGATCGTCAGACATGGTTGATCGCTCCTTGAAGCGGGCGGCGGTGGCGCGTCGGGCTATGGGCTCAGGCCGACTTCAGACAAATATCGAAGTGGGTCTAAGGCATTGGCATTCGTGGCAGGCGGCGCGTTGCGATGCACCTCGAAGTGCAGGTGCGGGCCGGAGGAGTTGCCGGTGGAACCGACCCAGCCGACGACGTAGCCGGCGCCGACCTGCTGGCCGGCGTGGACGTTGAGGCGGATGGCGTGGCAGTAGCGGGTGACGATGCCGCCGCCGTGGTTGATGTTGACGGTCCAGCCGCAGCCGCCCAGCCCGATGGAGCCGGGCCGGTCGCAGTAGGCACTGGTGCAGTGGGCGGAAAGCACCACTCCTGCGGTGGCGGCGTAGATCGGTGTGCCGGTGCGGGTCAACAGGTCGACGCCGGCATGCAGCCGCCCCCACCGGGGCCCGAAGCCGCTGCCGACGCGGTAGGTGCCGGGTCGCAGCGGCAGCGTCCAGCCGCCAGGGCCGACCGGGCCGGCGCTGGCGTCCGCGGCGGCGTACTTCGGTAGCCGGGCGCGGATCTGCTGCGGGTAGTCGTGCGCGAGACCGGCCGGCGGCACTCCGTCCGCGGCGAGGACACGACCGCGTCCGGCGAAGTAGGCCGCCCACGCCAGGTCGAGAATGTCGCCGCGCAGCTGGCCGGCGGCAACCTGCGTAGTGGCCCAGGCCACCAGGTCGCACATAAGCCGGCCCTGCGCGATGATCGCGTCGCCGGGGTCATACGGCGACCTCACTCCGTTGTTGTTGTAGTCGCGTCCCCACATCTGCCAGGTGGCGTCGGTGAACTGGGCGATGCCCTTTGCCGGGGCCTCACCGAAGTCGGTGTACGCGTTGGGGTTCCACGACGACTCCAGGTCGATCTGGGCGGCGATCTCAGCCGGGCCGATCTCCGCGCAGATCGACCCGGCCCGCAGCACCAACGCCAGGTACTCGGGTGGGATCGGCACGTCGGGGCGCAACTTATGACCCGATGCCCGCTGCTGCACGCCTACGCCGCCGCCGGCACCGACGCTGACGACGACCACGCCGGTGCAGCAGAGCCCCATCGTCGCCGCGGCCACCGCCGCGCCGATCCACAGCATGCGGCTGCTGCCGGCCTGCTGGTCGCCGCTCATGATGTGCCCGGCCCGTCGGCGAGCTGATAACCCTCGACCCGCCAGCCCTGCGGGTCTACGCGCAGGGTGCAGAGCACGAAGTGCTGCTCGGCGGGGCCGCGCCATCCGTCGGCGCCGACCGGGGTGAGGCGGACCTCGGCGACCCGGTAGGACTGGTGGGCGGAGTCGGCCGGCTGCACGTCGCCATCGGCGACCGCGGCGATGACGGTCGGGTCGGTGGCGGCGCCATGAGCGCGCCACGTCGACCATTGCGAGTCGCGGCCGTCGGTTTGGGTGGCGACCTCGCCGGCAAGCTCGCCGGTGAGGTAGGCCATGGCGCGCCGGTAGGCGGCCTGGGGACTGGCGTCGGCGCGGGCATCGCGCCGGTACACCGCGTCGGCGAAGCGCAGGCACACCGCAGTCGGGTCGCGGTAGTCCAGTCCCGGGTCGGTGGGCGGGCTGACCGACCGCAGCACTGACGGGCTTGCGGCGCCGGTCGGCTCCCCTCCGGGGCTACGACCGGCGACGAGGACCAGCACCGCTGCGGCCGCCACGGCAACGGCCAACGCGACCATCGCGCCCACGCGGGGCAACGCGCGCACGCCACCCACCTCCTCGACGGGAATCTCGTGATCGCTTCACGAAACCCGTCAGGTGTGAGCGGCGGCGTTACCCGTAGCGCCCCGTAACGCGTGCGGATACGTCACCGCCAACGCCCTCGCCAACCCAGGCCGGCCACCGTCCAGGTCAGGCCCCACACCACAAGTCGGGCCATTGGACGAAGGAGAACGGACGTGGTGCTCGAACGTTTAGCGGCCGCGATACTGACCGGGCTGGCCGCCCCGGAGCCGACGCCGGGCGGCGTTCCCAACCCGGCGCCGGTACCGGTGCCGGGGCTGGACGCGGTCGCAAACACGTTTCTCGGCTGGGGCAAGTGGACGCTGATCGTCGCCGGGGTGCTGGGCATGTTCATCTGCGGCGGCATGATGATCCTCGGCCGGCGCAACCGGTCATCGACCGCGGTGGACGGCGCCACCGGCATCCCGTGGGTGCTCGGCGGGCTGACGCTCGGTTCGGTCGGCGCGGCCGTCGTCGGCGTGGTCCTGAAGTAGGTCGCCATGACCGACGACATCACCGCGCGGGCCCGGCGACGCACCACCACTCTGCTGGCTGCCGGCACCGCGGTCGTCCTGGTCGTGGCGGCAGCCGTGACCGGTCTGGTCGCGCTGCTGGGACACCGGGACTTCCCGGTGCCCCAGCCCGTCCCGCACGCGTCGGGAATCGCGGACCGTGACACCGGGCCAGCGCCACCGGCGCCGTCCATGTCACCCTCGGCGCCGGGGACCTCGGCCGCCACCGACGACCTGAGCTGGGCCACGCTGGCCGGCGCGCGGGTGCCCGTGTCCCGCTCCGCCGGCCCGCGGGACACCTCCGCCGGGCGGGCCCGAGGGTTTGCGCCCACACCGCTGGGTGCCGTGCTCGCGGCGGTACACATCAGCCTGCGGCTGTCCCCACAGGTCGGGCCGGCCGTGTTCGAGGCGACGCTGCGCGAGCAGGTCGTCGGCGGCGACACCGCCGCGCTGGGCCAGCACCTCGCCGAGGACTACGAACAGGCCCGCGCCCGGCTCGGCCTGCCCTACGGGGCCCCGGCCGGGCAGTTGTACGCCACCGCCCGCGGCTACCAGGTCGAGGCCAACGAGCCGACGACGGCCACGGTGCGGCTACTCATCGAGGGCCCGGGCACGTCCGGCTCGGTGCTGGTCGCCCTGACGCTGCACACCCAGTGGGTCGGCAGCGACTGGGCGCTTCTCGCGCCGCCGGGCGGCACCTGGGACACCACCGCCGCCGTCGTCACCGACGCGAGCGGCTACACCGACTTCCCGGACGGAGGCTGAACCCAGATGTGCGGGCCGTGGGACACCGGGTGCATCGCCAACGAGGTCGCCATCGCGGTGTCCAACACCATGCTCGGGCAGATCTCCATGATGGTCGTCACCGGGCAGCAGTGGCTCATCGACACCTCGGCGAGTTGGTGGGTCCTGGTTCCGTCGATCAAGCTCTACCCGGACGCCGGCAACACCGACCCGGGCGCGCAGCCCGTCGACGCCGTGGCCAGCTTGCGCGGGCTGATCCTGCCGATCACCGCGATCGTCGCGATGGGCGGCATGCTCTGGAACGGCCTGCTGATGGTGCTCTCCCGCAAGCCGGCGCCGCTGGTCGACGTGCTGCGCGGGCTCTGGAACACCGCACTGTGGTCGGCGGTCGGGATCTTCGGCACGAATCTGCTGCTGTACGGCACCGACCGGTTCAGCGCCTGGGTCATCACCTCGGCGCTGAGCGGCGTGGGCGAGCCGAGCTTCGCGAAACGGATGTCCGCGCTTCTCATCCCGGTCACCGGCGCCGGTGGGCTGCCGCCGGGGGTGGTGATCCTGGTCGGCGGGATCGCGATGGTCGCCTCGTTCGTCCAGGCGATCCTGATGTTGTTCCGCGACGGCTCGGTGCTGATCCTGGCCGCCTGCACGCCGCTGGCCGCCTCCGGCAGCTTCACCAGAGCCACCGGCGGCTGGCTACGCAAGCTGGTGGCCTGGCAACTGGCGCTGGTGTTCTACAAGCCGGCAGCGTCGATGGTCTACGCCACCGCGATCTGGTTGCAGGGGGAGAACAGCTCCCGCGATCCACGGGTCTTCCTGATGGGCGTCGCCATGCTGCTCGTGGCCCTGGTCGCGCTGCCCGTGCTGCTGCGGTTCTTCAACTGGACCGTCGGCGGCCTGCAATCCGGCGGTGGCGGGCTGGGTCTGCTGGCCACCGCCGGGGCGGCCGGCATGCACGCCGCGTCGTCGCTGCGCGGTGCCGGTGGCGGAGTCGGTGCGGGCGAGCACGCCCGCTACCTCAGCGAGATGTTCGACCGGGGCAGCTCACCCGGCGGCGGACCGCCTGGGCCTGGGCCGGCCGGACTTCCTAACGGCGCAGGCGGTCCAACCCCAGGTCCAGGCCCGGCTTCCGGCCCTAGTCCGGGGGCGGCGCCCGGCGGGTTCAAGCCGCCCGCGTTCGTCGGCGAAGCCGGCGGCGGGAAGATCGCCACCATCACCTCCGCGAGTGGTACCTCGACCGGCAGCACCGCGGTTGCCACGTCGGTCGCGAGCGGAGCGGCAACGGCAGGCGGGACGGCAAGCGCGGGCACGGCAGCGGCGATCGGCGCGTCCGCCGCAACCGGCCCAGCGGCACCAGTCGTCGCCGGCGTGGCCGCCGTGACCGGCGGCGCCGTCGGCGCCGCTAACGGTGCCGCTAACGCAGCCGCCAACGCGGCATCCGACGCCACGAAGGGCCGGTGAAGCGGCCATGTCCACATCGGACGAACAGGTCCGCACCTACGGCGGATGGCGCCGCAGCCGTGGCATGGGACTGATGGGCCTCGGCTCGGCGCAGACCCTCGTGGTGCTGGTCGCGCTCACCACCGTCATCATCTCGCTGTCGCTGAGCCCGACCGTCTTGGCGGTCGTGATCGGGCCGGCGTTGGTGGTCATCGGCGGCACCGTGCTGCGCTGGGACGGGATACCTCTGGCCGAAGGCGTGATGCAGCGGCTGCGCTGGGGATGGGGCTCGACCCGCGGGTACACGTCCTACCGCTCCGGCGCGACCGTGTCCCATGCGCAGGCGTGGCGGCTGCCGGGGCTGCTGGCGCCTACCACCCTGTTGTCCGTGACCGACCCGGCCGGCGACTACGGGCTGGTCTGGCACCAGCGCGTCGGTACCATGACCGCCACACTGCGGGCGGCGGCGACCTCGACCTGGCTGGTCGACCGGGAGCAGGCAGCCACCTGGGTCGCCAACTGGGGCGGCTGGCTGTCCAGCCTCGGCTACCTGCCGATCGTGCGGTGGGCGACGGTCACTGTGGACACCGCACCGGCGTCCGGGTCGCGGCTGGCCGACTACGTCACCGTCCGGATTTCACCGCACGCCCCCAGCTCCGCCCGGCGGGTGTTGCAGCAACTGGTGGACGTTTCTCCGGCCGCTGCCGCGGACGTGGAGACCCGGGTGTCCATCACGTTCGACCCGGCGCACTCCCCGGCCCGGCCGCGGAATCTGCAGGAGTCCGTGGCCGAGATCAGCCGCGTCCTGCCCGGTCTTCAGGACTCGCTCGGCGGCTGCGGGTTGACCGTGCTCGGCCGGGCCTCCGCCGCGGACCTGGTTGCCGTCGTGCGGGCGGCGTACGACCCGCAGGCTCGCGGCGATGTCGCACGGCTGATCGGCAAGCGCGACACCGCCGCGTTGGACCGGTTCCTGGATTGGGACACCGCCGGGCCGGTGGCTGCCGAGGAGCGTTACGACCAGTACCAGCACGACGGCGGCTGGTCGGTGTCGTGGTCCTGGCACGAGGCGCCCCGCGCCCAGGTCCACGCAGACGTGCTCGCCCGCCTGTTGGCCCCGGGCCCATACCCGAAGCGGGTTTCGCTGATCTACCGCCCGTTCTCCGCCGGTGAGGCCGCGCGGATCGTCGAGCGGGAGGTCAACGCCGCGGCGTTCCGGGACGCGCTTCGCGCGGCGCAGCGGCGTGACGAGAACGCCCGCGACCGCGCCGACAAGGAACGCGCCTTGCGCGCGGCGCGGGAGGAAGCTGCCGGTGCCGGGGTCGGTCTGATGTCGATGTTCGTCACGGTCACCGTCACTGACGCCGACGAGCTGGGCCGTGCGGTCGCCGACATCGAGTCCCGCGCCGAGGTCGCGAAGATCCGGCTGCGGCGGATGTGGGCCAGCCAGGCCGCCGGCTTCGCCACCACCCTCCCTTGTGGACTTTGCCCACCCCAGCTCGCCACCCAATGGCCCCGCTAACTCAAGCCGTCGTGTAGGGAGACCGCTGAACATGTCCAATCGACGGCCGGCATGTCACCTACTTGCCCACGACGGAGCTTCCTGTTGTCCACCGCCTGTTCAGCGCGGTGCGACGCGCTCGGAATCTCCCACGCGGCTGAGGAAATCGACAACTCCACCGGTACCTAGACCTGCCAGAGGCATCCCCAGTGGACAGATAGCCCTGCATGCGAGTGGACATCTTCACCGGATCCCTACAAGCCGGACAGGAGGTCGCGCAATGCCAACCACGACGCCCGATCGCGCAACGCCGGTGTCTGCCTCCGGCTCGGTAGCTCCGTCGTGGGGTTGGCGGATCCCCGGCGCTGGCCGGGTCAGCCACCTTGCGCCGGGCATGGAGTACCAGGGCACCACCGTGCAGCTGTGCGGGCTGTACCCGTATGTCGCCGGGTCCGGCTCGCCGATGCTCGGCGTGCCGATCGGCCGGCACATGCTGTGGGGCGAGGTGCTGTGCCTGGACCCCCTCGAATGGCTGCGCGCCGGCCTGGTCACCAATCCCGGGTGTTTCCTGCTCGGGCAGCCCGGTGTCGGCAAATCGAGCCTGGCCAAACGCCTGATTACAGGACTGACCGGGTACGGGACGCAGGCGCTCATCCTGGGCGACACCAAACCGGACTACACCCGCCTTGTCGAGCACCTCGGCGGGCAGGTCATCCAGGTGGGCCGCGGCCTGGACCGGATCAACCCGCTCGACGCCGGCCCGCTGGGCAGCGCGCTGGCCCGGATGACCGGTTCTGAGGCCGGCCGACTGCGGCTGGAAATCCGCGGCCGGCGGCTCTCGCTGCTGCTGGCCCTGTGCACCCTGGTCCGCAACGGACGGGTCACCAACCCGGAAGAGGTCATCCTCGGCCGCGCCATCGACCTGCTCGGCGAACGCCTCGACCGCCAACCCACGGTCCCGGACGTGCTGGCCGTGTTGGAGGAAGGCCCCGACGAACTACGCACCGCGGCCCGTTCCACCAACGACACCCACTACCGGCGCCGGGTCGACGAGCTGATCCCGACCCTGGCGCTGCTGTGCGAGGGGTCGCTCAAAGGAGTGTTCGACGACGCGACCACCACGCCGATCGACCTGGACGCGCCGGCGGTATCGGTGGACATCTCCCACGTGGCCGCCGCCGGCGACCAGCTCGTCTCCGCCGCCATGCTGTGCACCTGGGCGTACTCCTTCGCAGTCGTCGACACGGCGGCGGTCCTCGCCGAGCAAGGCCTGGCCCCGCGGCGGCAGTTCTTCGGCGTCATGGACGAACTCTGGAGAGCTTTGAGGGGCGCTCCCGGCCTGGTCGACCACGCCGACGCGCTCACCAGGTTGAACCGGCAACGGGGCATGGCCTCACTGATGATCACCCACAGCCTCGACGATCTCGACGCGTTACCCACCGACGAGGACCGGGCCAAGGCGCGCGGGTTCTTCGAACGCGCCGCGATCAAAATCCTCGCCGCGCTGCCAGGGCGGGAACTGGACCGGATCAACCAGATCACCCGCCTGTCCGCACCGGAGCGGGAGATCGTGTCGTCCTGGGCGGCGCCGGAGGCGCTGTTCCCCGGCAGCGTGCACCCCGGCCGCGGCAAGTACCTCATCAAGACCGGCGAACGGCCGGGGCTTCCGGTCGCATTGAGCCTCGTCGGCGAGGAGTGGCGGCTCTACGACACCGACATGGCCGTACGAGCGGAGGCGGGATGAGCAGCCTCTCCCAGCACCCGGTGCAGCCGCATTCCAGTGCCGGCACGATGCCGCTGGCCCCGTTCGTGCTGCTCGGCGCGCTGTGGGGCGGGATCGCCCTGACCTGGCTGGCGTGGGCGGCCGGCGCCCTCGC
>Ga0209382_10008545_pt1 | contig 12907 bp, 5 predicted proteins | sample SoiMetdeltSBSDD5_FD_187599 | JGI IMG/M metagenome (GOLD analysis project Ga0209382, IMG submission 187599) | Bulk soil microbial communities from a Populus tree surrounding site in Tennessee, USA - Soil MetaG P. deltoides SBSDD5 (SPAdes) (version 2) | ecosystem: Environmental > Terrestrial >... | reverse complement strand
CCGGTTCGAGGCGGCCACCGGTGGGGACTGACGGTTGGGAAGGGCTCTCACGACGTCTCTGACGCTGGTTTCACCGGGTGGCGCGCCGGCCCCGATCCTCTAGCCGTCGGCACCCATCAGGCGGTCGGGCCGACGGTCATGTCGGCGGCGGCGACCTTGTCCAGCCAGTACTTGAACTCGGCGGCCTCCGTCGCGAGGGTGACCTCGCCCGGCCAGCTCGTGTTGTTCTCGAACGAGGTGGCGTCGGGGACCCACCAGTCGTTGCGGCGCGTCCCCTTCACCCAGCCGACCAGGTTGTCGTGGGCGGAGTTGTTGTAGAAGTCGTCCGACCCGCTGTCGTGCAGGTCCCAGATGTACACGCCCACGTTCTGCGCCACGACGGGCCGTCCGTCCGCCAGCAGGCCGCTGGAGACGACCCGGTTGTTGTAGAACCGCATGTCGTGGCCGGCGGAGATGGCGATGCCGTAGTTGCTCGTGGAGACGACCTGGTTGTCGTACGCCTCCACGTAAGCGCCCGACCCGTCGCCGAGCATGATGCCGCCGCCGGAGTAGCCCCAGTCGTACTTCCACTCGTCGTCCTCGTAGGACGCCTGCCACGGCTTGACGTTGTACGCGCCCTGGACGTAGTTGTCGTGGATCCGCAGCGGGCTGTCGGCGGTGCCGCCGCTGAAGTAGATGCTGATGTTGTCTTCCACGCGGCTCTTGCCGGGCTCGTTGACGATCTCGTTCCAGGCGATCTCGACGCCCGGCACGTCCATCACGCGGTTGAGCTGGACGAACTGGCGCGTCCGGTACCCCTTCTCGGTTTCCCCGTCGATCAGCCGGGTGCGCTCGTCGAAGTCGAGGAAGCCGCCCTGGCCGTCGCTCTTGCGGCCGTCGATGTTCAGCGCGCGGTTGGCGATGACGCGGACGGTGTCGTCGGCGGTATAGTCCCCGCGGTAGTCGAACAGGTTGATGCCGCTGGTGCCCTCCAGGTAGTTGTTCTCCAAGGTCACACTGTCAAACCGCAACCCTTCGAAGAACCGGCCGGGCACTTCCCCGTAGACGTCGGGATTCATGCCGTAGCCGCGGGTATTGCGGACGGTCACATCGCCGTGATCGACGCCGGTCTTGATCAGGTCGCCGCGACCGCGGACGTTCGAGTTCTCGATCACCACGGGGTCGGTGGTCCGGATCGTCACCGCCGGCACGTCCGGGTCCAGGCTCTCCCAGTTCCCCGAGTACGTTCCGCCGCTCGTAATCACGACCGGCCCGGAGTACGTCACCTCCGCGGGAGCGGTGGTGGCGGAAGCGACCGGGCTCGGATCCGAAGCGCCGACGACGTTGTAGGCGATCACCCGGTAATGGTAAGAGGTCGAGGCCGCCAGTCCGGCGTCGGTGTACCCCCGTTCGGTGGCCCCCAGGTCCGCAACCGTCTCGAACATGACGCCGTCGAGCGACCGTTCCAGCCGAAACCCCGTCGGCCCGCCGGCCACGTCCCCCCAAGTCAGTCGGATTTCTGACGGTGACACGCCGGCCGCCGCCAGGTCGTGTGGCGTCAATGGGGGAATGAGGCGGAGGAAGCGGGAGTACGCCCTGCCGGATCGCCCGGCGGGGTTGAAGGCCTGGATGCGGTAGCGATAGGCCCGGCCCGGGAGGACCTTCGAGTCCGTGTAGGAAGTGGCATCCGCCGCGAGGACGGCGACGGTCGCGTAGCGGCGGCCGTAGTCCTGAGTCCGCTCGATCACGAAGCCGAGCTCGTTGTCGGAGTTGTCCTGCCACGTCAGTTCGATGGCGTCCGGCGCCACCGCGGTCACGCGGACCCCGCCGGGCGCGCTCGGAGCGTCGTCGATGACGGTGAAGTGAATCTCGTGCGGCGCGCCCGCCGCGCCCGCCGCGCCGTCCTCGGAATAGGGCGTTGCGGCCAGGGTGTGACTGCCGGGCGAGGGAGTCCACGGGCGGTAGACCCCGGCGTCGTCGCCCGCCAGTGCGTAAGGCGCGTCGTCATCGGCGGCCACGTTGTCAACGCCGTCGAGCGAGAACAGGACACTCTCGACCTCGCCGTCAACGTTCGCCCGGATGTTGAGGTGCCGGGTCGGCAGCATGCCGAGGTCGAGCGTCGTGCCGTCGGTCAGTACCGTCACGTCGGCGCCAGTGGCCGAGTCAACCAGTGTGAACCCGGTCACCGCGGTAAGGAGCTGGCGGCCCTCCAGCAATTCGAGGGCTGCGCCGGGAGTCGTGGGCGAAGCCCCTGCCCCGGCGGCACGGGATGCCCGGCCCTGCCTGACCTCCCCCCCCCGTGTCACCCGCACCGGTGTCAACTGTTTGCAACGACGGGAAACGTCGTTCATCCCTGCTCCTGTTGATTCGATCGGGGATTAGAACGGGATGAGAACGACGGCCGCCCGGGAATGGCAGCGCTGTTCTCTCCCCGCCAGTCCGCGAACACCGCGGCACAGTGCTGGGCGGCGGACTCCGATCCGACAGGAGTTCTAGGGCGCGGTCGCAGTAGATGTTCCGCCGATTTCGCCGATCCCGTCAGTTTTTTTTCCGCCGCGCGCAGCGACCGTACGGGCGAATTGTGAGAGCCGCCTGAGGGAATAGATGAATCAATATGTCGGGAGTTGGTGAGCCGCCGGAATTCACTTCAGTTTCTTACAGAAGTCCGATAAGCTGGGCCCCGCCACTCAGTTCGGTCACGGGAACCAGGGCACATCACAGGCTGAGATCTTCGGCGCTGCCGAACCCTCGGCAGTTCGCGCGTGGTGAAACAGCGGGCGGGGTTTGCTTCCGCCACCATTGCATCGGCGAGGAGAGTCATGAGGCGTAACGCCAGCGACCACCGTCCACGGTGGGAACAACTCGAACCGCGCGTGCTGTTCGCGCTGGTCGAGTTCACTTCCCTTTTCCAGCAGGGCTCTAGCGGGTACGGGGGGACGCACGACACATACGTCCGACAAGACTCGCCGGGCCGCGCGTTCGGCGGCGCGAACCGGGTGCTCGTGGACCTGGACGATGGGAATGGCGCGGGGGACCAGCCGGTCCAAGGTCTCGTCCGCTTCGCCAACGTGTTCGGCACGGGTGCGGGGAACATCCCGGCCGGGGCTGCCATCGTCTCGGCGAGGCTCACCCTCTACACCGCCTCCCCGAAGGACGACGCCAGCCAGACCCCCACCGCATTGCACCGGATGTTGCGCGGCTGGGACGAGGCGGCCACCTGGGACTCCCTTTCGAACGGCGTGGCGCCCGACGGAGTGGAAGCGGCGGCGTCGCCGGACGGCACCGTCACCCCGTCCGGCCGCGGCACCCCGGTCCATTTCGATGTCGGCGCGACGGTCCAGGCGTGGTCGAACGACCCCGCGTCGAACCACGGGTGGGCGCTGTTGCCGGGCGGGGCGGACATGTGGCGTTTCATCGCGTCCGAATCGGGGGATGTCGCCACCCGGCCGTCGCTGTCGGTCACGTACCTGGCGGAGGTCGCAAACCAGCCCCCGTCGGTCAACGCGGGACCGGACCAGACCATTACGGCGCCGTCGTCCGTCGGTCTGGACGGCACGGTCAGCGACGACGGCTTGCCGAACCCGCCCGGCGCTCTGACGACCCTGTGGTCGCGGGTGAGCGGTCCCGGAACGGTCAGCTTCGCCGACGCGGGCGCGGTGGATACGACCGCGACCTTCTCCGAAAACGGCACCTACGTCCTGCGCCTCTCGGCCGGTGACGGGGAGCTTTCCGCCAGTGACGACGTCACGGTAACCGTCAATCCAGCAACCCCCAACAATCAGGCGCCCTCCGTGAGCGCGGGCCCGGACCTGGCGGTCACGCTGCCGACGGCGGCGAACCTGGACGGCACCGTCACCGACGACGGCCTGCCGAACCCGCCCGGGTCTCTCACAACGGCTTGGTCGTCCGTGAGCGGGCCTGGGGTGGTGACGTTCGGCGACGCCGCGGACGTGGACACCACCGCCAATTTCTCGGCCAGCGGGACCTACGTGCTGCGGCTCTCGGCCGACGACGGGGAGCTCGTGACCGGGGATGACGTGACGGTCGTTGTGAATCCGGCGTCCCCCGCCAATCAGCCCCCGGCTGTCAGCGCCGGCCCGGACCTGGTGATCACGCTCCCCTCTTCGGCCATTCTGGACGGGACGGTGACGGACGACGGCCTGCCCAACCCGCCGGGCGCCGTGACGACGAGCTGGACGCGGGTGAGCGGGCCGGGCACGGTGACGTTCGGCAACGCCTCCGCCGTTGACACCACGGCCAGCTTCTCCGCCGCCGGCAACTACGTGCTGCGACTGACGGCCGGGGACGGGGCGCTGGCGGGCGCCGATGACGTCGCGGTCACCGTAAACCCCCCGCCCTCGTCCGACCCGCTGTTCGAATCACTGGCGACCAAGCAACTGTCTCACAACACGGGGGAGAAACCGCAGTCGAAGCTCTGGAAGTATGGCGGATCGTGGTGGGGTGTGTTCCCGACGAGCAATGGCACCTCTGTCTGGCGGCTCGACGGGACGCAGTGGACCTCGGTGCTGAGGCTTTCCAGCAGCACCTCGGCGAAGGCGGACGTGCTGCCGGTCGGCGACGTCGCACACGTCCTGCTGTACACCGGCACGTCCAGCCAGCTCGCGTCGGTCCAGTACGTGCCCGGCTCGCCCGGGACGTACCAGCTCTGGTCGGCCCGGCCGACGTTGGCCGGCGTCTCCCTAACCAGCGGCGTCGAGACCGCGACCATCGACCTGGACGGAGCCGGCCGGATGTGGCTCGCCTCCGACGGCGGCACGACGATCGAAGCCCGCTACAGCGACTACCCCTACGCCACCTGGAGCGCCCCCGTCACGGTGGCCAGCGGCGTCAACAGCGACGACATCTCCACGATCGTCGCGATGGCGGACGGGTCGGTTGGGCTCCTGTGGTCGAACCAGGTGACGCGCCGCTACGGCTTCCGCACCCACGCGCCGGGGGCCGCCCCATCGTCCTGGTCGGCCGACGAAGTTCCCGCCTCCCAGTCCGCCTTGAACGTCGGTTTCGGCATGGCCGACGACCACATGAACGCGCACGTCGCCTCCGACGGCACGCTGTATGCGGCCGTCAAGACGAGCTACGACACCGCCGGCTACCCGCTGGTTTCCCTGCTCGTCCGACGGCCCTCGGGACAGTGGGACAACCTGTACGGCGTTGACACGGTCGGGACGCGGCCGATCGCCGTTCTGAACGAGGCGCGGGGCGTCCTGATGGTGGTCTATTCCGAAGAGGGAACGGACAACATCGTCTACAGGCAGACGTCGCTCTCCAACATTTCATTCGGGCCGAAGCGGACACTGATCCAGGGGACGTTAAACGTCAACAACGCCTCCGGCACCAAACAGCGCGTGGACAGTGACGCCGTCGTCATCGCCGCCAATACGAACAACGTCATGTACGGCGTTCGGGTGGTCTGGTCGACGTCTCCCGTGAACGCCTTAGGCGCCGGCGGGGCGCCGGCCGGCGAAGTGTCGCCGTCGCGGGCAATGACGGCCGAGGTCCTCGTCGGCGACGACGAGATCCTGTGAGCCGGTGAACGTCCACCGCCCGTAGGAGACCTATGCAGTATTGCAACGGAGTGCGGATGAGCTGGGCGGTGCGCCGGCCGCGGACCAAGCCACGTGCCGCAGCGCCGCCCGCGCGACCGGGGGTGCAGTTGATGGAAGAGCGACGGCTGTTCGCGTCCGTCCTCCTGAACGAGATCAAGGTGGACCCGCCGGGCGTGCACTCGCCGTACGAATACGTCGAGCTGAGAGGCCAGCCCGGCGCCGGTCTCGATTCCATTTACTTCCTCTCCGTGGAGGGGGACGGCGACGCGCCGCCCGTCGGGGCGGGTCGGCTCGACATGGTGGTGGATTTGACGGGGCGCTCGCTGGGCCCGAACGGACTGCTCGTCATCACCGGCACGATCCCGAGTCACGCCTTCCCGGCCGACACCACGGTCGTGACGGAGCCGCAACTGGACGTGGGCGCAACGGCCCTGGAGAACGGCACCAACTCCTTCCTGCTCGTCCGCAGCCCCTCGAAGATCGAAGAGGGACACGACCGGGACCTGGACCCGGAGGACGACGGCACGCTGGACCTGCCGCCCGGCGCCACGGTCCTCGACGCCCTCGGGTGGTCCGATGGCGGCGCGGGCGACCTCGTGTACGGCGGCGTGGTGCTGACGCAGTCGGCCGACGCGCCTCCCGACGCCGCCACCCGCTTCCCGGGCGACGACACGCCGTCTTCCGCCGGCGCGTGGTACAACGCGGAACTGACCGGCGGCCCTGAGACCGTCACGTACGACGCGTCCCGGTGCGGCGTGAACTTCCCCACCGGCGGCGCGCTCAGCCCCGGCGCGGCAAACGTCCCGCTGGTCGTGCCGCCGCCCCCGCGGCTGAACGAGGTCGTGGTCAACCCGCCGGGCGCGGACGACGGGTTCGAGTACGTGGAGATCGAGGGGGCGCCGGGGCAGGTGCTGGCGCGCCTGTTCTTGGTGGCGCTGGAGGGGGACATCACCGCGACCCCCGGCGGACCGGGGCGGGCCGACATGGTGGTCAATTTCGGGGGCCGCGCGCTCGGCGCGAACGGGCTCCTCGTCGTCAAAGGCGCCGTCGGGGGACACGCCCTGCCCCCGGGGACGGCGGCGCTCGTCGATGCGCAGTTCGACCTGGCCGGGGGCGGCCTGGAAAACGGGACGTGCAGCTTCCTGCTCGTCTCCAGCCTCTCGGGCGTCGTCGAGGGGGCGGATTATGACGTGAATGATGACGGCGTGCTGGAACTGCCGCCGGGCGCCATCGTCCTCGACGCGGTCGGGTGGAGCGACGGCGGGCCGGCCGACGTCGTGTACGGCGGGGTGCGTCTGGCGCCAGCCGGCGGCGGCGCGGCGCACGCGGCGAGCCGTTTGCCCCGGGAGGACGCGCCGGACGGGGCGGCGCAGTGGTTCGGCGGCGGCCTCCAGGGCACGGCCTCGTCCGGCCTTTACTACGACCCCGCCCACGTCACTTCGAACGCCCCCGCCGGCGCGCGCCTGACGCCGGGCGCGGCGAACTTCCCGCCGCGCGTCCGAGAGTTCCTACTGGCGGGCGGCTCGTGGGCGCCGTCGTTCGTCGCGGCGCTGGCCGCGTCCGACCTCGGCGACGGCGGGTTCCGGCTGCCGACCGGGGGCGAGGCAGAACCGGTCATCGTCCCCTGGAACAACGTGAACCAGATCAAGGCGCGCTTCTCGGGCGGCGACATCCCGCAACGGGACGACCTCCAGGTGCGCGGCGCCCTCCTGCCCCGGTACGAGTTTGCCAACTTCGCCTACGACCCCGAGTCCCGCACGGCGACCTGGACGCTGACGGCACCGGTGGGGCATGACTACCTCGAACTACAGTTGGGTGGTCTGCTGGCGCGGGCCCGCGTGGCGCCGGGCGACGTGCGGCGCGACGGCCCGCCCCATGCGGCGGACTGGGCCGAGGTCCGCGCCCGCTTGGGCAGGACCGCGTCGGACTCCCAAGGAGGCGGCGGGCCCCGGTACTCGGTGTTCAGTGACGTCGACGGCAGCGGCGCGATCGGCGTCGTGGACCTGTTGTCGGTCCGCCGCGGCTTGAACCTGCGCGCTTCCGTCCTCCTGGCGCGGGCGACCCACCTGCTGTGGGATTGACGAACGTTCCTCGGGCCATGGCCGGCGGGTCTGCCGGCACGAAAGGAAGGCACCTTGAGACGCCGCTGGCATTCCCCGGGTAACGCCCTGACGGGGTCGGTGCGCGTGTGGATCCTCGTCGCCCTGCTCGTCGGGGCCACACCCCTTGCGGCGGCGCCCCCCGGCGGACGTGGCGCCGGCGTCTCCGCGCCGCTGCCCTCCGACCGGGCGCGGGTGACGGTGGTGCGCAATACGCACGAGTACCTCACAGTCCACTCCGACCAGGGCACGTCGCTGCGCGGCGGCGCCGCCTTCGCATACAAGACCGGCCGGATCCAGGGCAAGACCAAGTACTTGACGGATCCCGGGTATTACGAGCGGATGCGGGCCAACGGCCTCAACGCCGTTCGCCTCGTCTGTTTCGACGCATACCAGAAGTCGCGCGACCACCGCCACACCGACTTTAGCGACCCCAAGGACCTGGGTGATCTGCTCGCGGAAACGGACGCCGTCGTCGACCTGGCCTCGCGGGCGGGGATGTACGTCGTCGTCAATTACCACGACGTCGGCGGTTACGACAAAGAGTACATCGGGAAGTTCTGGGACGTCATGGCGACCCGTTACGCCAAACGCACCCATGTCCTGTACGAGTTGATGAACGAGCCGGTGAAGTGGTTTCCCGAACACTACACCGACGAGAACCTGGCGGACGTCGAGGCGCTGTACCGGCGTGTCCGCCGGGCGGCGCCGGACACGCACCTGGTCCTGCTCACCTTCGCCAACACCGCGTCGTACAAGCCGGACGTGTCGATGCGTACGGTGGCCGAGCGACTCACCAAAACGGGGCAGGGGATTGACTGGGGCAACGCGTCCGTCGGGTTCCACACCTACCAGACGAAAAAGACGAGCAAGCCCATCGTCGACCTGGTCATGCATTTCCCGGCAATCAACACCGAGCAGAACCTGCCGAACAACGAGGGGTCGGTGCCGATGGACGGGGAAGAGTTCGGGGTGCAAACGATGGAGCGCCTCGGCCTGGGCTGGTTCCACTGGCACACGCACGGCCCCGAGCGGTTCGAGAAAAACTACCTGGGGCGCGTGCTCCCGGACGCGAAGGCAAAGGGGTACCTCTGGAAGTTCGACAAGCAACAGGCGCCGGCCAAGTGGCGCGGTCGATCGGGCCCCCGTCAGTAGAAGAGTCTGTTAACGGCAATTTACGGCTATCCGCCTTGCGTTCGCGCACGGGTGCGGTATACCGGTGCACTCGGATGGCTTGCCGAGGGCTATCGACGCCGGCAATGTCCGCGTAGGGATCGCGCGACCGCCGGTTTTCACTTTCGACTTCTCATTTCATCGGCCGGTGAGACGAATCACCCACGCGGGGGTTCGGCTCCGGCCGTGCACGGCACGCGCGATTTACCGGTGCGCGCTGCCGGCCCCGCCGGTTTTCGCCGGGGCGATGCAACGTACGGCCGGTAAAGGATGGATTTGCCATGTCGTTTCGCGCCCGCTGGTCCCGCCGCAAGAACGCCGACCGCCGCACCCGACGTCCCCACACGAGCATCTGCGACACGCCCGGCCCCCTCCCACACCGGGGCACAACGCACGGCGGCTTCGAGCCACTCGAGAACCGGGTCCTGTTCGCCAACACCGGCGCGCCGCCGGTCCTCACCGGCTCCGGGACTCCGGCGAGTTTCCAGGAGAACGGGCCGCCGGTCGCCGTGGACGCGGGCCTGACGTTGACCGACGAGGACGGTGCGTCCGAAACGATCGACGGCGCGTTCGTGACGATCGCCGGCGGCTTCGTCGCCGCCGAAGACGTGCTCGCGTTCACGCCCGTCGCAGGGATCACCGGCAACTACAACGCGGCAAGCGGCGTGCTCGTGCTCAACGGCACCGCCAGCGTTGGCGACTACCAGACGGTCCTGCGCTCGGTCACCTACGACAACACCGATCCCAGCGCCGCGCCCGATGCCCGGACGATTAGCTTCTCGATCGCGCCTGGAGCGCTGTTCAACCCGGAGACGGGGCACTTTTACGACTTCGTGAGCGACTACGACATCCTCTGGACGGAGGCGCGCGCCGACGCGGAGTCGAGGACTCTCTTTGGCCTGCAAGGTTATCTCGCGACGATTACCTCTCAGCAGGAGAACGACTTCGCCGCTTCGAAGCTCGAGCAGACCGGGTGGATGGGCGCTAGCGATGCCGCGGTCGAGGGCGAATGGCGTTGGGTCACCGGCCCTGAGGGCCTCGAAGGCAGTGGGCAAGGCCAGCTGTTCTGGACGGGTAAGTACGCGGGCCATCTTACCGAGAGCGGTGTGGCGGTGAACGGTGCGTACACCAATTGGAACACTCAGACAGTCGAGCATCCGGGCAGTGCGAATGAACCGAACGACCAGGGCCAGGACGCCAGTGGCGAAGACTACGGCCACATGCTGTTCGACCCCTTCATCGCCGAGTTGGGTAAGTGGAATGACCTGGCCGACAGTGGCCCGTTTGATCCGTACATCCCGTATGGCTACCTCGTCGAGTACGGCGGCATGCCGAACGACCCGACCCTCTCGCTGAGTTCCACGACGACCGTCCAAATCGTCGACAATTCGCCGCCGGTCCTCACCGGCTCGGGAACACCGACCAATTTCCAGGAGAACGGCCCGCCCGTCGCGGTGGACCCGGGCCTGACGGTCACCGACGCGGACGGCCCTTCCGAAACGCTCGACGGCGCGTTCGTGACGATCGCCGGCGGGTTCGTCGCGGCCGAGGACGTGCTCGCGTTCACGCCGGTCGCCGGAATCACCGGCAGTTACAACCCTGCCTCCGGCGTGCTGACGCTCAGCGGCACCGCCACCGTCGGCGACTACCAGACCGCCCTGCGCTCCGTCACTTATGACAACACCGACCCGAACGCCGCCCCCGACTCCCGCACGATCAGCTTCTCGATCGCGCCGGGTGCGCTTTACAACCCGGACACCGGTCACTTTTACGATTACATCGGCGCGCCGGACATCCGCTGGACCGAAGCCCGCGCGGCGGCAACGGCGAGCTCGCTGTTCGGACTCCAGGGCTACCTGGCGACGATTACCTCTCAGCAGGAGAACGATTTCGCCGCTTCGAAGATGGAAGAGACCGGCTGGATCGGCGCTAGCGACGCTGCCGTGGAGGGCCAATGGCGGTGGGTGACCGGGCCCGAAGGGCTCGAGACCGGCGGAGGACGCCTGTTCTGGCAGGGCGATTTCACGGGCGCGCCGGTGCCCGGCGAATACGAGAACTGGAACATCGGAGAACCCAACAACCAGGACAACGCACAGCAGCCAGACCCCGCCGGCGAGGACTACGGCCACATGATCTTCAGCCCACTCGTGGGCCCCCTGGGGACGTGGAACGACCTGGCAAACCGAGGGCCCTTTGCGCCTTACATTCCCCTCGGATATCTCATCGAGTACGGCGGCATGCCGGGCGATCCAACCCTGTCGCTCAGTTCCACGACGACCGTCAACATCGTCGCCCACAATTCGCCGCCGGTCCTCGGCGATCCGGAGTCGGCGGCGGCCGAATGCGGCAACGTCGCCGAGGGACAAACCGCGACAGTCACCGCCGCCTTTAACGACCCCGACGTGCTCGACACGCACACCGCGACCATCGACTGGGGGGACGGCACGGCGGCAACCAATGCCACCATCACAGAGTCCGGGGGCTCCGGCAGCCTCGCGGGCGGCCACGTCTACGCGGCCGGCGGCATTTACACCGTAACCATCACCGTGAGGGACCAGCTCGGCGCGACCGACACTGCGTCCCTCGACCTGCTCATCACCGGCGCCGGCGTGCACGGCGGGGTCCTGCAGATCCTTGGCACCGCCGAAGACGACCAAGTCGTCGTAAACCAGCAGGCCGACGGAACGCTCAAGGTCCACGCCAGCTACCTGACCGATTCGCCGCGCACCTACTCCGGCGCCGGAGTGACCGGCGTGTACATCCTGCTGTGTGAAGGCAACGACCACGGCGACGCGTCGGCCGCCGTGACGGTGCCGACGGTCATCGACGGCGGCGAAGGAAACGACTTCCTCGCCGCCGGGCCGCGGTCGCTGCTCATCGGCGGCACGGGCAGCGACCGCCTCGTCGGCGGGCGGAACGTCGACGTGCTGGTCGCCGGCTCGTTGCGGCCCTCGGTCAACCTCGGCACTCAGCTGGCCGTCGCCGGCGGTACCGCCACCTTGTCCGCGACCGACGTGCTGGACGACGGAGTCGCCGACCTCCTGACCCGCGTCAGCGGACTCGACGTCGTCTTCACCGGCACCGCGGACACGGTTACAGGGCCGTAGCAAGTCGGCCGAAACGCCACGGCCCTCCGACACGAGGCACACTCCGATCCGCTCAATGAGCCGGGCACTCCCAGTGGCAGTACTCCCTGCCATAGAGGAATGCCGTCGTGGCGACGAGCGTCGCAGTCACAGCCCGGCGGCCGCCGGGCTTTTTTCGTAGTTGCTACGGCGCTCAACAGGTCCCGCTCCAGGTACACCCGCGCCGGGCCGGCGGCGTTTGATGACATTCACTTCCCCTACGGCCGGGTGCTCGCCGCGGCAACGACAGCCGGCGACACATTTCGCGGCCGAAACCATGTATAGAGTGCGGCGTCATCGCCGGCGCTTCGGAAGTGGCCGTCATGGCCAAGCTCGACGGGCGGCCCCCGAAGGCGCTGCAATAGTTCCCTTGCCGCCGCAACATTGCCCGCCTTGACTGGATCAGGAGGGCCATTGCAACGTCCGAGGTCCGCGGCGCCAAATGTCTTCTCTTTCACCTTCACCCTCTACGTGCAACGGCCCCGGTGCTTCAACACCGGGGCCGCTTGCGCGAACCGACCTGGCTCCAGGGGTTTCACGACCCGATCAGGCAGTCGGTCCGACAAGCTGACCGGCGGCGGCGGCCCTGTCCTGCCAGAGCGTAAACTCGTTGGCTTCGGTCTGGGTGCTGATCATCCCCGGCCAGTGGGTGTTGTCCTCGAACGACGAGGCGTTGGGGATCCACCAGTCGTTGCGGGAGCCGTCGGTGCCGTTGACCCAGCCGACTTGGTTGTTGTCGGCGGAGTTGTTGTAGAACCCGGAGCCGGTGGCGTAGAGGTCCCAGATGTACACGCCGACATTCTGCTCGGCGATGAACCGGCCGTCGGCTAGGCGGCCACTGGAGACGACGCGGTTGTGGTGGAAGGAGGTGTCGTGGCCGGCGGCGGTGGCGATGCCGTAGTTGGTGGTGGAGACGACGGTGTTGCCGTACGCCTCCACGTACGCCACGCCGGAGGAGCCGTCG
>Ga0209382_10008541_pt1 | contig 12911 bp, 7 predicted proteins | sample SoiMetdeltSBSDD5_FD_187599 | JGI IMG/M metagenome (GOLD analysis project Ga0209382, IMG submission 187599) | Bulk soil microbial communities from a Populus tree surrounding site in Tennessee, USA - Soil MetaG P. deltoides SBSDD5 (SPAdes) (version 2) | ecosystem: Environmental > Terrestrial >... | reverse complement strand
GTGCCCGAACGACGGTGGGGGACGCCGGACGATGTGGGCAACGTCGTCGCCGCACTGCTGCGCGGCGACGTATCGTACGCCACCGGCACCGTGGTCAACGTCGACGGGGGGTTGTCGGTGCCGCGGTTGTAGGTCTGCGGAGACCAGTGGCGTCCGCCTTCAGGCGGAAGTCTCCTTCCGGCTAAAGCCGGAAGCTACTCACGCAGCGCCTCCAGCGGATCGATGCGCGTCGCGCGCAGCGCCGGCACGAGACATGCCGCGACCGCAGCGGCGATCATCACCATGACGACCGCGGCGATCGTCGGCCAGTCGGTCGGCTCGAGGCCGAAGAGCAGACCGGCGATCAGGCTGCCCGCCAGCCGGGCTGCGCCCGCGGCCGCGAGCGTGCCGGCGATCACGCCCATTCCGAACACGACCGTTGTCTCGCGCAGCGACTCGCGGACCACGTCCCATCTCGTCGCGCCGAGTGCCACCCGAAGGCCCAGCTCGCTCGTCCGGCGCGAAATCGAGTACGACGCGATGCCGAACAGACCGATGCCCGCGAGCGCAAGGCCGAGGAGGGCCACGAGACCACTGGCCGCCGCAACCATGCGTTCACGCGCGATCGATCGCTCAATCACCTCGTCGAGGGTTCGCACCGATATCAGCACGCCTGGCACCACCTCGTTCACGGCCTGCTGAAGCGGGAGGACGACCGATCGTGGATCGACGCTCGTCCTGACCAGGAAGGCCTCCATCGGCCGTGCTTCGCGCAGACCAAGCCGGAACGTTCTCTCCACGCCGTTCCAGCGGACGTTGTCGAGTTTGGCGTCGGCGACAACGCCGACCACGTCGAGCGACTGGGCGCCGACGTTGATCCGTTTGCCGATGGCGCTGTCTCCCGGAAAGGCGACGCGCTCGTACGATTCGCTCACCACTGCCACGCCACCCTCCCGCGACACGTCATCGGGGATGAACGTACGGCCGCGAAGGACGCGGAGGCGCAGTACCTCGAAGTACTCCGGGCCGATCATGTGGCCGGAGGGTCCGTCGGGTTGGGGCATGCCGACGTAGTACGACGCGAGCAGCGGGTTGAATGAAGCGCTGAGACTGGTGACGCCGGGAATCGCCTTGATGCGCTCGGCGAGCGCGCCGTAGACGCGCCGCACACCCGCCGCGCTGAACTGACGGCTCCGCGGATCCCCGTTCGCCAACCGGACCGCATCGCGCCGCATCTCGATCTGCACCAGGTTCCGTGAATCGAAGCCGAGGTCGAGGTGCGTGACGTTGCGGACGGTCTGGTGGACCCGCGTATTGGTCGCGCAGGGTGGAGAAGCCGCGGCGCGCCGAAAGGACCTGGGTTCTCGGTGATTCCTGCGACGGATCGACGGCGCCGCGCTCCGTATCGAGGCGCCGGAACACGGCGCCGGCAGCTTCGCCGAGCTGCGCGAGTGACACACCCGCCCGCATCCGTACCATGGCCGTCGATGCGCTGACCGCGGGGTGCGACGCCACCAGCCACACGTCGACCGACGCATCGAGCGACACTCCCAGAAGCGGCGCCGCGGCAACACCGACGACCGGATGGGCGCGCTCGTCGACGGTGAGCGATCGTCCCAGAACGTCAGATCGACCGCCGAAGCGTTCTCTCCAGAAGCGCTCGCTGATGACCGCGGCAGGCGTCTCGCTGTGGAGCGTGCCCACCGCGGCGCGCGCGCCGAGGATCGCGAGAAACCTCCCGGTCGCCCGGACGACTTGCCGATTCGGCTCCGGCAGCGAATCGATGCGCAGATCGGGGTGGAACACCGGGGCGAACGCGCCGGCACCGTCGACGATCGAGGCCAGGCCGCTCAACGCCTCGAACGCGTCGCGATCGAGCGGCAGGTACTTGCCGGTGGCGGGATTCACGCGAGCAACGGTCGCGAGCCGATCGGGTTCGCGCACCGGCAACGGACGAAGGAGCAAGGCGTCGACGAGCGCGAACAGCGCGGTGGTGGCGCCCACGCCGAGCGCGAGCGACGCGATCGCGAGGGCCGCGACGCCACGGCTCTTCCACAGCGACCGCACCGCCCTGCGCAGCTCGCGCCGCAACCCGCCGATCGAACGCAGGCGCATCACTCGACTCCTGTTGAAATACCACATGAAGGATCGCACAGTGGCGATGGCATGTCTACGGGAGCCGGTCGGGGGATCAGCGACTGGCGCTGGTCGTGAGGGATTTGCCGAACGCCTCGGCGCCGCCGACGATCGGCAGCTGCAGCGACGTCCGATCGAGATCGAGCGTCAGTTCGGTTCCCGGCGACGGCCACAGCGTGAAATCGCGATCGCTCGAGAAGATCATCACGCCGATGCGCGTGCCTGCCGCGATGATCTGATCGTCGGGCTGCAAGTCGAAGGTCAGCGTATAGAAGCGGCCTGGCGCCAGCGGCTCGCCGCGCGCACGTGATTGATAGCTGCCGCCGGCGGTCAGCGCGGCATGGTTCTGCGGATCCGCCCACCCGCGCGTGATGAGGTTGGATGGCCCGATCGGTCCATCGGTCCACGGCAACACGACCAGCCACACCGACAGGTTCGCGGCCGGCTTGCTCGACGCCAGCGTGACCGTGATGCGCGGCGTGCCCGACAGATGCACGGCGGCGGCGAGCTCCGCGGTCGCGTAGAGCAGGCGGTGTGGTGAGGTCTCCGCGGCCGCGAGCGCGGGCCCGCCGGCGTCGACGTTGTCGACGAGCGTCTCGCGCCCTTGCTGCGGTGCGCGCCCGAGCGCCAGCCCGCCGGTGCGGCTGCCGCCCGCGCGCAGGTGCAGCGTCACCGCCGTGGCGGCCGGGTTCGGATAGTCGGGGTACGCGACCGGCGGTGGAATCGACGCCCGGCCGCGGCCGCGCGCGGGGCTGCCGGCGGCGTCGGCGCGCCCGCCCGGCGCGGCCGGCGCCGTCTCTCGAACAATCCACGCCTTGGGCTCGCGCTCGATCCCGTTCTCGATCCCGTACAGGTAGCGCGTGAACCAGCGATTCATCATCTCGAGCGGCGGAGCGCCGCCGTGGCCGCCCTGATGAAAGTACGCGCGCAGCGGCACGCGGCCGCCGCGCTTGAGCGCTTCGTAGATGCGTACGCTGTGCTCCGGCACGACGTTCCAGTCGTTGAACGCGTGCGCCATGAACACGGCGGCGCGGATGCGGTCGACCTTCGGCAGCAGATCGCGCGCCGCCCAGAAATCGTTGTAGTCGCCGCTCGCGCGGTCGCGGCCGCGCACGAACAGGCCGTCGCGGATCGTGCGGTTGCACTGATCGCGGCGCCGCGGATCGCCGCTGTTGATGAAATCGTACAGGAAGTCGATGTCCTCGCCGAGCCACCCGCCGGGATGCCGCACCAGACCGTTCGACCGGTAATAGTGGTAGTAGGAGGTGTTCGGCGCGACCGGAATGATCGCCTCGAGTCCCTGGACACCGGTGACCGCGGCGGCGAGCGGGATGGTGCCGTTGTACGACGTCCCGGTCATGCCGACTTTCCCGGTCGACCAGGTCGCGCGCACCTCGTCACGACCGTCGATGGTCGTGAACCCCTTCGCCCGTCCGTTCAGCCACTCGACGATCGCCTTCGGCGCGAGCTGTTCCGGCGCGTCGCCCACGGTCACGCAGCCTTGTGAGAGACCGGTGCCCGGCGCGTCGGAGTGGACGACCGCGAACCCGCGCGGCACCCAGGTGTTCACCAGCGAGTTCGAAACGGTGGCGCGCGTGGGTTGAAACGCGATCGCCGGCTGCGATCTGCGCGGCGGCGGCTCGGCACCGACTTCCTGTTTCACGTTCCACAAGAACTGGCGGTTGCCGGACGTCCCCGCGAAGTACGGAGACGATTCGTAGAGCACCGCCAGCTTGAGCCCTTCGGTCTCGGTCTGGCGCGGCCGCGTCACGTCGACGAACATGCGATCGGGTTGACCATCGCCATCCGAATCGAACTCGGTCTCGACCCACAACGTCTGGCGAATCCATTGCGCCTGATCCTCGAACGCCGGCACGATCTGCGCCTGGCCATCGGCGAACACCGGACGCGCCGGCGACGGCGGCGCCGGCTGCGCGGCAGCCAGCACGGTGAGCGACGCGGCGAGCGCGGCGATGGCGCCGGCGAACGACCCGCGATCGATGACGCGAGGGCGATGAGGCATGCGCGCATCCTAGCGTACCCGCCGGACGCGGGTCGTGATGGATACATTCGGGAAAATATGGCGCAGAGGGAACACCTGGCCGCGTCTCGCGTAAGCCACTTATGATGACTGCGCTGAGGATGGTGCGATGAGACGACTCTTGCGGTGGACAGTCCGGGCGATCGTCGTCCTGATTGCGGCGGTGGCGGCGTTCGTCGGGTATGCGTACGTCGCCACCCATCGGCAAATGGCGAAGGCGTACGACGTGCGGACACCGGCGATCGCGGTGCCGAACGACGCCGAGTCGATCGCGCGCGGCCAGTACATCGCGACGCGCGTCGCGATGTGCACCGAATGCCACGGCACGGACCTCGGCGGCATGGTGATCGTCGAGAGCGCGGCGATGGGGCGGCTCGCCGGCAGCAACCTCACGCGCGGGCGCGGCGGCATCGGCGCGGCCTATACGAACGAGGACTTCGTGCGCGCGCTCATGCACGGCGTCCGCAAGGATCGGCGCTCGGTGATCTTCATGCCGTCGGGCGAGTTTCATTTCACGACCGCCGATCTCGGCGCGCTCGTCGCCTACCTGCGATCGCTGCCGCCGGTCGATCGCGAGGTGCCGCCGCCGAGCGTCGGGCCGATGGCGCGGGTGCTCGCGGTCACGGCCGGATTCCCGCTCGTCACCGCCGCAGCGATCGATCACGAGCGCGTCGCGCCGGTGGCCGAGAACGACGTCGCCGATCCGGTCGCGGCCGGACACAAGCTCGTCGCGATGGGTGGATGCCACGGCTGCCACCTGCCGACGCTCGGCGGCGGCGGCGGACCGCCCCCCGGCGCCTCGAACATCACGCCGGTCGGGATCGGCGACTGGACCAGGGACCAGTTCGTGACCGCCCTCCGCGACCACCGGCGGCCGAGCGGGAGTACGATCCGCGACACCATGCCGCGCGGGTATGGCGCGATGACGGACGCCGATCTGCACAACATCTACGCGTACTTGCGCACGGTGCCTCCCGCGGGCTCGAAGTTTCCGCACCAGCAATAGGCCGCAGGCGCCTCTCACTGCTCGCGGAGCCCCACCCCCGCTCGCGTCGCAGGCGCATCCTTTCGCAATTTGAAACAACGACTGAAGCGGGATCGCGCCACGACAAGACCGATTGCGCAGTATTTTTCGGGAATTGACCGGGTTTTTGCGCCGACTGCGGACCTCGTGTTATGCTTCGCGGCGTTTCGCACAGAAGAACGCCCATGAGGCCAAAGCCCCCGTCGCGAGATCCCTATCTCGTCAAGTCGGTCGTGCACTCGTCCGAGGTGCTGGCGGCGTTTCGCTCGTCGGGCGAGGCGCTGCCGCTGCGCGAAGTCGTCTCGCGCAGCGGACTGCCGAAGAGCATGGCCTTCCGCCTGCTGTACACGCTCGAGCGCTGCGGGCTGATTGAGAAGGTCGGCGAGAACCTCTACCGCTCGTACGTCCGCCCCTTCCGTCAGAAACCGTACCGGCTCGGCTACGCGGCGCAAGGCACCGACTACCAGTTCTCGAAGGAGATCTCCGAGGGCCTGCAGCGCGCCGCCGCGGCGCAGGGCATCGAGCTCATCTCGGTCGACAACCGCTACAGTCCGAAGATCGCGCAGCGCAACGCCGACGTGCTGGTGCGCGAGAAGGTGGATCTCGTCATCGAGTTCCAGACCGACGAGCACGTCGCGCCCATCGTCGCCGCCAAGTATCGCGAAGCCAACATTCCGTTGATCGCGATCGAGATTCCGCACCCCGGCGCGACCTACTTCGGCGCCAACAACTACGAGGCCGGCCTGATCGGCGGCCGCTATCTCGGGCGCTGGGCCAAGATGCACTGGCCGGGAGAAGTCGACGAGGTGGCGATGATTGCGCTGCAGCGCGCCGGCAGCCTGCCGAAGATGCGCCTCACCGGCATGCTGGTGGGCATGAAGGAAGTCTACCCGCAGCTCGAGTCGTGCCGCGTCACCTATCTCGACGGCGACGGCAACCTCGGCCCGAGCTTCGAAGCGATGCGCAAACACCTGCGCACTTCGAAGTCACGCCGCTTCCTCGTCGGGGCGATCAACGATCCCAGCGCGCTCGGCGCGCTGCGCGCGTTTCAGGAAGCGGGCCGCGCCGAGTCCTGCGCGGTCATGGGCCAGAACGCGTCGCCCGAAGGACGCGCCGAACTCCGCGAGCCCGGCACGCGCCTGATCGGATCGGTCGCGTACTTTCCCGAGAAATACGGCACCGAAATCGTCGCCGTGGCCCTCGACATCCTCCACCGGCGCCCGGTGCCGCCGGCGGTCTTCGTGAAGCATCAGCTCGTCACGCCGGAGACCGTCGACCACATTTACCCGAATGACAAGTTGATGCAGCTCGCCGGACACTAGGTCGGCTCAGGACTCAGGGCTCAAGGGCGCGTCCGGCTCATGGCCGACCGAGCGTTCAGCGAAGGAAGGCTTCCGGCAAACCTCCATCGACCGGAATCACATGGCCCGTCGTCTTCGCGCTCTGATCGCCGGCTAACCAGCAAATCGCGTTGGCGCAATCGATCGGCAGGATCGGGCGGCGCGTCAGCGTGCGGCGCGCGTAGAACTCGGCCAGCTTCGCGCGCAGGCTCTCGACCGGCTCCGACTCCTCGAACGGAATATCGTACTTCTTCAGCGACACCATCACGCGATCGCGAGGGAACATCGCCGAGCCCGCGACCACGGTTGCCGGCGCGATGCCGTTGACGCGGATCTGGTGCTGGCCGAGCCCCATCGCCAGCTCGCGGATCAAGTGATTGATGGCCGCCTTGCTGACGTCGTAGGCCTCGCTGCCGAACTTGGGCACGACGGCGTTCGCCGAGCTCGTCAGCACGATTGAGGACGGCAGCCCCTGCTCCTTCAGGATTTTCGCGGCTTCCTCGGCGAGCACGTAGTTGCTGGTGACGTTGACGTGCATCGCCGTGCTCCACACGTCTTCCGCCGGCGTGCCGGGCGACGGCGTGGGATAAATCGCGGCCGTATTGATGACGATGTCGAGGCCGCCGAAACGCTCGGCGGTGGCGCGGAACGCCGCCGCGATGCTGGCGCGCGACGTCAGGTCGAGCGCCGCCGCCATCACCATCTCCTTCGACGACACCGCCGCGGCTTCCGCCGCCACTTCCTCGGCGCTCGCCACTTGCAAGTCGGCGACCACCACGTGGCCGCCGCGCTTGACGATTTGCAGCGCCACCTCGCGGCCGATGCCGCTCGCGCCGCCGACCACGACCGCCACCTTGCGGCTCAACTCGCGCTCCGGCGGCATCCGCTGCAGCTTGGCCTCCTCGAGCGCCCAATACTCGATCTTGAAGGCCTCGGACCGCGGCAGCGCGACGTAGTTCTGGAAGCTCTTGAAGTCCTCGGCCGTTTCGGGATGACGGGCTTGTGGTGGTCCGCCTTCGCTCGCGCCTTCGGCGCGAGCGTCGGCGAGACGCTCGGCTGCGCCGAGCGCATTCGCGCCAGCCATCACATGGATCGCGTTGACGAAGAACTCCGACGTGATGCGCGCCTCGCGCTTGTCTTTGCCGAAGCCGAACAGGCCCACGCCGGGCACAACCACGACCGACGGGTTCGAGTCGCGCAGCTTCGGCGAGTCCGGCAGCGCGTGCGCCTTGTAGTAGGCGTCGTAGTCCTTGCGGTACTGGATCAGCCGCTCACGGATGCGCGCCTTGAGATCGGCAAGCGTGCTCGTCGCTGGATCGAACGGCACGAACAGCGGCGAGATGCGGGTGCGCAGAAAATGGTCCGGGCAGCTCGTCCCCAGCCCGCACAACGGCTCCGCCCAGGCGCTGCGTGCGAACGTGGCCGCGTCCTCTCCACCCTCGAAGTGCGCGACGACGCGCCGGTTCGAGGAGACAGCGCCGCGCAGGTAGGGCAACAGCGCCGCAACCAGCGCGTCGCGATCGGCCGCGGGCTCGACCACGGCGCCGCCGAAGGGCGGCCGCGCGGCGCCCTGGACGTGATCGTCGACGAACTCGCCCATCTGATCGATCGTCTTGACGCTGCTCAGGTACGCCTCGCGCTGCGTCTGTCCCCACGTGAAGAGCCCGTGGCCGCCGAGAATGATGCCGTCGCAGCCGGGATTCTCCTCGACCGCGCGCTTCAACATCAGCGCCAGCTCGAAGCCGGGGCGCTGCCACGGCACCCAGATGATCCGCCGGCCGTACTTCTTGTTGAACTCCTCGAGCTTGCGCTTGCCGTTGGCGCTCGCCGCCAGCGCGATCGCCCAATCGGGGTGGAGATGATCGACGTGCGGAAACGGCAAGTAGGCGTGGAGCGCCGTGTCGATCGAGGCCGCGACGCGGTTCTCGCCGAACGCGCACAGCGGGTAATACCCGACCATCTCGTCCTCGTAGGCTTCGCCGCGGTAGCGCTGCACGAGGTCGTTCAGCTTGTCCATGTAGAGAATCGCGAACCCCGACGGGCCGATCGATCGAAGATCGCCGCCGCTGCCCTTGACGGCCATCACGCGGCGGGGCTCGCCGGTCAGCGGATCGGGCAGGTCGAACTTCGAGCTGGTGTTGCCGCCGCCGAAGTTGGTGATTCGCAGATCGTCGCCCAGCAGATTCGATCGATACCGCAGCAGCTCGAGCGCCGACGGCAGGCTCGCGGCGGTCTGCTCGTTCCAGAGGTCTTGCAGAAAGGTGGTTCCGACCGTAGACGATTCAGACACAAGTGGGCTCCAGGTATTCGTGGAAACGTCGGTACTGCGCGTTCCAGCGATCGGGATCGATCGGCTCGAAGCGCTCGACCGGAAACGATCGCTCGATAATCTGCCGCGCCTCGGCCAGCGACGCGACCGCGCCCGTCGCCACCATCTGCATCGCGATGTTGCCGAGCGCGCTCGCCTCGACCGGCCCGGCGACGACGGTGCGGCCGGTGCAGTCGGCGGTGAACTGGCTGAGCAGGCGGTTGCGCGATCCGCCGCCGACAATCCGGACTTCGGTGATGGGAATGCCGGTCAGCCGCTCCATCGATTCGATCACGACGCGGTACTTGAAGGCGAGGCTCTCGAAGATCGCGCGCGCGTAGCCGGCCGGACCGTCGGGTGGCGGCTGCTCGGTCTCGCGGCAATAGTCGGCGATGGCGGTGAGCATGCTGCGCGGGTGCAGGAACGACGCGTGATCCGGATCGAAGAGCGATCGAAACGACAGCGGGTACTCGGCCGCCAGCGTGAGCAGCTCCTCGTAGCCGAGGTGAAGACCCTGGTCCGCCCAGTTGCGGCGGCACGACTGCAACAGCCAGAGTCCGGCGATGTTCTTCAACAGCCGGGTCGTGCCGAACACGCCGCCTTCATTGGTGAAGTTGAGCGCGCGCGCGCGCGCCGTGATCACCGGGGCGGACAGCTCGGTGCCGAGCAGCGACCAGGTGCCGGAGCTGAGAAACGCGCAATGGCCGCCCGCCGACACGGCCGCGACCGCGGACCCGGTGTCGTGGCACGCCGGCGCGACGACCGGCGTGCCGCGCAGCGCGTCGGGGGCGTCGCCGGACAGGGCGCCGACGATCGTTCCCGGCTCGACGATCGCCGGAAGAATCCGCGTCGGGAGATCCAGCTCGCGCAGGAGGTCCAGCGCCCACGTCCGCGTGCGCGCATCCACGAACTGCGTCGTCGTCGCGTTGGTGAACTCGGCGGTCATCTCGCCGGTGAGCCAGAAGTTGATCAGATCCGGAATGGTGCCGAACGAGGTGGCGGCGGCGACCAGCCGCGGCGTGTCGCGGCAGGCGGCGTAGAGCTGATAGAGCGTGTTGAAGGACAGGAACTGAATGCCGGTGATGTCGTAGATCTGCTCCGCCGGCACGCGCGTGAAGACCGTCTCCATCACGCCGTCGGTGCGCTTGTCGCGATAGTGATAGGGGTTCTGCAGCAGGACGCCGCGCTCGCCGACGAGCGCGTAGTCGCATCCCCAGGCGTCGACGCCAATGCTGGCCACCGATTCACTCGCGGCGACGTCGAGCGCGCGCCTGATCTCGAGCCACAGGCGGAGCGCGTCCCATTGCAACGAGCCGTTCTGCCGCACCGGCTCGTTCACGAAACGGTGGAGCTCACGGACGTCGAGGACACCGCGCTGCCAGCGTCCGAGGACGGCCCGGCCACTTTCAGCGCCGAGATCGAAAGCAAGGAAATCAGCCATTCACCAGAAACGGTGCAGAGCGCGGCCCGGCAGGACGCGCCGCCCTGAGAATAGCGCTATCGGCCGGTTGCGACCAAGCGACTTCCGGGGGGGCGCGCGCGTATTGCAGAACGGAACAAATACTGTCGATGGGCCGTCCCGATCCCGGCGAAAAGGAGCGGGCAGACTCCGGTTCGAACCATGCGGCAATTCGGGCATTCAGCGGCGATCGGCGAGGCCGCCGCCGACATTCGGGTAAGACGGGCGGATTTCGATCTGCGAAATGACGTTACCCGACGGTCACGCCGGGTGCGCACGCCACCTGCACACACCCGGTGCGGCTACCGCCCTGCCAGGCCGCGCAACCAGGTCAGCAACAAGGTCGGCCACGCACCGAGGGCCGGATCGCTCAGAGCCAACCCGACACCGTGAGGCCCTTTCTCGAAGATGTGCAGCTCGGCCGGCACCTTGGCGCGGCGCAGCGCGAGATAGAAGCGGACGCTGTTCTCGGGGACCACGCCGGTGTCGCCGTCGGTGTGGAAGAGAAAGGTCGGCGGCGTCTGCGCGGTGACCTGACGATCGGCGGAGAGCTCCTCGCGCAGCTTCTCGTCCGGGTTGTCGCCGAGCAGATTGCGCACCGATCCGCTGTGGGCGATCGCCGGATCGAACGAGATCACGGGATACGCGAGCACGAGAAAGTCCGGCCGGCTGCTCACGCGTTCGATCGGATCGGACGACTCGGACTTGCCGGCATCGAAGCGCGTGCCGGCGGTGGCCGTCAGGTGCCCGCCGGCGGAGAAGCCGAGCATGCCGATGCGGTCGGGGGCAACGCCGAACTCCCACGCGCGGGCGCGCACCAGCCTGATCGCGCGCTGGGCGTCGCCGATCTCGACGGGATGGCGGTAGCGCGGTCCGAGCCGGTACTTGAGCACGAACGCCGTGATGCCCGCGGCGTTGAGCAGGTTCGCCACCTGACGTCCTTCGTGATTCATTGCCAGGTTGGTGTACGAGCCGCCGGGCGCGACGATGATGCCGGTGAGATTGGGCTGTCGCGAGCTCGCGTGATAGACGGTCAGGGTCGGCTTGTCCGCCTCGGAGTCCCCCTGCGCCCACGGCGCGCCATCGGGCCAGAGCGGGATGGTCTGCGGTTCGGCCGGCTTCGGCTTCGTCGTCTGCGCGGGTGGCTGCGGCGGCGGCGCGGTCTGCGGCGTGGCGAGCGCGGTCGCGCTCATCGCGGCGAGCGCGGCGGCGAGCGCGGCCGTAAAGGTTTTAGGCCAGTGCGACATATTCACCTTCGTCAGTGGCTTCCGCCTTTCCGCCTTCGCGCCGGCTAAAGCCGGAAGCCACAAAGTGACGATTGACCGCCACTATATCGAACAACGCTGTTGAGGTCATAAGCGCGATCGATAGGACGGCCGCGTTCTGTTTTGCGCTAAGATCCGGGCTCCAACATCCTGAAAGGTATTACTAATGCGACTTGTCAGACGGGCACCTCGAGCTCTCGCGATCGCGGGCGTCGCCGCGGCACTGTGGCTGGCGACGATGTCGGCGCGGTTGCCCGACGTCATCGCTGCGGTGATGGACGCCGCGACCCGGCTCACGAGGGTTTCCGCCGCGAGCCGGACGGGACCGCAGAGCCGCGCTGGTGGAACCGGTTCCACAGGGACGCCGCTGAAGATCCTGTTCCTCGGCTCCGCCGAGGCCCAGGCGCCGCACCCGGCCGCGGCCGTGTTTCAGTCGCTCGCCGCGCCGCTCGCGCGCAACGGCATTCAGCTCACGCCCGTCCTCACGCCCGCGGCGCTCGCCGATCGGCTCTCCTACTACGACGGCCTGGTGCTCTATGGCAACCACGCGGCCCTCTCGCCCGAGCAGGAGAAGGCGCTCGTCGACTTCGTGGAGAGCGGCAAAGGCGTGGTTGGGATTCACTCGGCGATCGAGATGTTCGGATCGTCGCCGCGCTACGCGGCGTTGATCGGCGGCCAGGGCAAGCTCTCGGGCGGCGCGGAGTTCACTCCCCAGATCGTCGCGCCCACGCATCCGGCGATGCTGGGCGTGCAGCCGTTCGCGGCGTGGGACGAGTCGGTCGCGTACACCGGCCCGGGCGCGGCGGATCGCACGGTGCTCATCGAACGCGCCGACGGCGGCACGCGGACGCCGTACGCCTGGGCACGCTCACAGGGCAAAGGTCGTGTGTTCTACACGGCCTACGGCCACGATCAGCGTACGTGGAACAACCCCGGCTTCCAGACGTTGATCGAAAAGGCCATCGTGTGGTCGGTCGCGGAACCGGCGCGCCAGGCGTTCCAGCAGCTGCAGATGCCGGAGGTCACGTACGTGGACGGCATGTCGGTGCCGAACTACGAGAACCGGACCCCGGCGCCGAAGTATCAGCTGCCGTTCGCGGAGCCCGACGCGCGCAAGTTCATCCAGGTGCCGGCGGAGTTCAATCTCGATCTCTTCGCCGCCGATCCCGACATCGTCAAGCCGATCTGCTTCGCGTTCGACGAGCGCGGCCGGATGTGGATCGCCGAGACGGTCGACTATCCGAACCGGCCCCTCAAAGGCGCGCCCGGGAACGATCGCATCCGCATCGTCGAGGACACGGACGGCGACGGCAAGGCCGACAAGTACACGGTCTTCGCCGAGCAGTTGAACATTCCGAC